>Ga0075015_100000050_pt1 | contig 26020 bp, 20 predicted proteins | sample AleBraG_ABR_2013_FD_71476 | JGI IMG/M metagenome (GOLD analysis project Ga0075015, IMG submission 71476) | Freshwater sediment microbial communities in response to fracking from Pennsylvania, USA - Alex Branch Run_MetaG_ABR_2013 | ecosystem: Environmental > Aquatic > Freshwater > Creek >...
GAAGCGGATCAGGCTTGCACTGGCACCGCGCGCTGCGGGTGACCCGGGAAATCGCAGGCGCAGCGCCGGCTCAGCGGCGAAAGCGGCATCGGCGATGCGGCACAGCTCATGCACGAGCGCGATATTCTCGCATTCGGAGCGACCGCCGATGTTGTATACCTCGCCCGGCCGGCCGCGCCCTAGCACCAACTCGATGCCGCGGCAGTGGTCAGCCACGTTCAGCCAATCGCGCACGTTCCTGCCGTCGCCATATACGGGCAGCGGCCTTCCGTCCAGCAGATTCACGATCATCAGCGGTATGAGCTTCTCAGGAAAGTGATACGGCCCGTAGTTGTTCGAGCAATTGCTGGTGGTCACCTGCAACCCGTAGGTGTGGTGATAGGCCCTTACCAGATGATCGGAGGCCGCCTTGCTGGCCGAGTAGGGAGAATTCGGCGCATACGCCGTAGTTTCCGTGAATGCGGGTTCGCCCGGACGCAGCGATCCGTAGACCTCATCGGTCGAGACATGATGAAAACGATGGTCTGCCGAGCGCCGTTCCTCGAGCCATATCTTCCGCGCGGCCTTAAGCAGCGAATGCGTGCCGCCCACATTGGTCTCTATGAAGGCATCAGGGCCGCTGATCGAGCGGTCGACGTGGGACTCGGCGGCGAAGTGCACGATCGTATCCAGCTGCTCGTCGCGCAACAGCGATTCAACCAGCGGGCTATCACAGATATCTCCCTTGACGAAACGCAGCTCCGTCCGGGTGCGTACTGCATCGAGGTTCGAGAGATTGCCCGCGTAGGTCAGCGCGTCGAGCACCACAACACGGCCTCCGGACTTGCTGCTCAGACAGTGATGCACAAAATTCGAACCGATGAATCCGGCACCTCCGGTGACCAGCATCCTACGCATGGCGCATCTCATCCAGCACCTGGCGCAGCCGCTGGCGCCAGTGCCAGGGGGACAGTCCGAGCGCCGCAACCGTCGCGCCCTTGTCGAGCAGGCTGTAAGCGGGGCGCCTGGCCGGTGTGGGGTAATCCGCCGTAGCAATGGGCGTGACCGCAACGTCGGTGGGCAACAACCCGCGCTGCGCCGCGTCCTCGGCAATGGCCACGGCGAAATCGTACCAGCTCGCGACGCCCGCATCGGTCCAGTGCATGAGCCCGGATAGGGCCGGTTGTTGGCCCAGCACCCACAGCGCTTCGGCCAGCGAGCGCGCTGCGGTGGGGGCGCCCACCTGGTCGGCCACCACCCGCACCGCACCGTGCGCCCGCATCAACCGCAGCATCGACTGAAGAAAATTGCGGCCATGCGACGCGTACACCCAGGAGGTCCGGACGACCGCAGACTGAAGGCCCGGCGCTTGCAGCACGGCACGCTCACCCTCCAGCTTGCTTTGACCGTAGACACCGAGTGGCCGCGGCTCATCGCCCGGCGCGTAGGGATGCGGGCTCTGCCCGTCGAAGACGTAGTCCGTGGAGATGTGGATCAGGCTGCAGTCGGCGGCAGCGGCGGCCGCCGCCAGCAGCCGCGGCGCGATGCCGTTTACATGCATCGCCAGCTCGGGCTCGCTTTCCGCCCGGTCTACCGCCGTGTAGGCCGCCGCATTGAAGATCAATGCCGGTCGAAATTCCCCGATGACCGCGTGCACGGCCGCGGCATCACCGATGTCCAGCTCGTTGCGGTCGACCGTACGCACCAGCGCCTGCGGTGGCGCGGTGCGTGCAAGTTCGCGTCCGACCTGACCGCCTGCACCGGTGATCAGTACTCTCACGCGTCGAGCTCGGCGGCCCGAAAGGCGGGTGCTATGGCATCCTTCGGCGATAGCAGGGGTCGCGCGGCGCCCGTTACGGGCCAGGAAATTCCGACCTCCGGATCATCCCAGCGGATCGCGCGCTCGTACTGCGGAGCATAGAAGTCCGTGCACCGGTAGAGAAAATCGGCGCGCTCGCTGAGCGTCAGATAGCCGTGCGCAAAGCCCGGCGGCACCCATAGCATCAGATGATTCTCTGCGCTGAGCTCGGCACCGAACCACTTGCCAAAGTGCGGCGAGTCGCGCCGCAGATCAATCACCGCATCGAACACCGCACCGCGCACCACTCTTACCAGCTTGCCCTGCGGCTGCTGAATCTGGAAGTGCATGCCGCGCAGCGTGTGGCGTACGGAATGGCTGTGATTGTCCTGCACGAATTGCTGGGTAATGCCGGCGGCAGCGAACTTCTGCTGGTGCCAGGTTTCGCAGAAAAAGCCACGTTCGTCGCGGAACAGCCGCGGCTTGATCAATACCACGCCGGGGAGCGCTGTCGGCAGAAACTCCATCAGCCATGCTCCTGCAGCAACGCCAGTAGATATGCGCCATAGGCGGTCTTGGCCAGCGATCGTGCCACCGTTTCCAGCTGGGCCGCATTGATATAGCCCGCGCGATAGGCGATCTCCTCGGGGCAACTGACCTGCAGACCCTGCCGGGTCTGGATGGCCTCGATGTAGTTGGCCGCCTGCAGCAGCGACTCATGCGTGCCGGTGTCGAGCCAGGCAATGCCGCGGCCCATCAATTCGACGTGCAGACGGCCGCGCTGCAGATAGGACTGATTCACATCGGTGATCTCCAGTTCTCCGCGCGCCGAAGGACGCAGGTCGGCGGCGATATCCAGCACGTCATTATCGTAAAAGTACAGCCCCGTCACCGCATAGTTGGACTTCGGTGCCGCCGGCTTCTCCTCGATTCCCAGGGCCCGGCCCGCAGCGTCGAAATGCACGACGCCGTAACGCGCAGGATCCCGGACATGATACGCAAACACCGTTGCACCGGCGCCGCGCTGCGCGGCCGCGCGCAGCTGCTCGGGCAAACCGTGTCCGTAGAAGATATTGTCACCGAGCACCAGTGCCGGCGATGCCCCGCCGACGAAGCGCCGGCCGATAATGAATGCCTGGGCCAGCCCCTGCGGCTGCGGCTGCTCGGCGTAGGACAGGGAGAGGCCCCACTGGCTGCCATCGCCCATCAGGCGCTGAAAGGCCGGCAGATCCGTCGGCGTGGAAATCAGCAGGATATCGCGGATCCCTGCCAGCATCAGCACCGAGAGCGGGTAATACACCATCGGCTTATCGTAGATCAGCAGCAGTTGCTTGCTCACGCCAAGCGTCGCCGGATGCAGGCGCGTGCCGGAGCCTCCGGCGAGAATGATGCCTTTGCGAGCCTGGTTCATGACGGGTCCACATCCGGTTGTGGATTGCGCCCGATGCCGTTCAGCACGCGGTAAAAGTGGATAGCGGCAATCAGGGTGGCGGCCACGCCCAGGCCCAGCACGCCAATTCGGACCCATGAAACCAGCAGGTGCGAGGATACATGCAACGCAGCACGCGTCAGCACGCCCATATAGACATAGGCCGTCATGGCGGGCAAGGAGCCGATCGTGCCCAGCAGGTAGTCGGCGAGACCGAGTCGCGTCAGGCCGAACGCGTAACTCGTGATGCCAAACGGCGCCACCGGCGACAGGCGCAGCAGCGCCACGATTCTCCAACCCTGGCGCACGATATCCGCATCGATCCGCCGCAGGGCCATCCGCCTGCGGACCCAGGCACCGACTAGATCGCGAAACAGGTAGCGCGCGGCCAGGAAACCGATAAGCCCGCCGAGCGACAATCCCACCGTCGAAAGCAGCGAGCCCCTGACGAATCCGTAGAGAGTCCCAGCGGCCATCGCCAGCATCGAGGCAGGGATGATGCCGGTCAGGCACACGACGACCAGCACGGCCAGGAACAGGCACTGGCCATACCACCCGTGACTCGCGAACCGATCGATGATCTGCGTCACCATCGGTCCGATCCGGCTTGAAGTGGCCACGGACACCAGCAGCGAGCCGCCAAGTACCACCGCGGTCGCGATCGCGAATCCGCGTTTCGCGCCGCGACTCGGGAACTCAGCCATGCGCGGCCTCCACCCGCGAATCCGGCACGAGACGCTTGGCCGGGTCATCCTTCAGGATTGCCGCGGACATGAGGCCCATGCGCGTCAGTCTGAAGTCCAGGCTGGTCTTCAGGACACCCATTCCGTAGGTCACGCTGCGCCGGAAGTTGATCGAGGACGCCTCCGGAAAGTACTTCGTGGGACAGGAGACTTCGCCAACGCGATAGCCATTGTAAATGCACTGGGCCAGCATCTGGTTGTCGAACAGGAAGTCTTCGGAATTCGCCAGCAACGGCAGCGACTCCAGGACCTTGCGGCTCCAGGCCCGGTATCCGGTGTGGTATTCCGATAGCTTATGTCCGCACAGCAGGTTCTGTGTCAGCGTCAGCAGCCGGTTGGCGACGTACTTGTACAGCGGCATGCCGCCGGCCAGCGCACCGATCCCCAGAATTCTTGAAGCCAGTACCACATCGAAGTCGGCTTCGGCAATCATCGAGGCCATTGCGCGGATGAGCTTGGGAGAGTACTGATAGTCGGGATGCAGCATGACGACCACGTCCGCGCCGCGGCCCAGCGCCGCCGCGTAGCAGGTCTTCTGGTTTCCGCCGTAACCGCGGTTCCTGCCATGGCGAATGGTTGCAATGCCCAGCGCCTGTGAGAGCCGGACAGTTTCATCGGAGCTGCAGTCATCCACGAGGATGACGTCGTCGACGATGTCCCTGGGTATCTCGGCGTAAGTCGCCTCCAGCGTGCGCGCCGCATTGTACGCGGGCATGATGACGGCGATGCGTCGTCCGTTGAGCATGTCGAAACCTCACACCACTTGACGGAATCCGGACCCGAATCAAGCCTGCTACGGTCGCATGAGGGGGTGCGATCTGGCAAGGAAACCGGTCATTGTTCCGTCCGCAATCGATAAACGTCAAAGTTCTCGACGTCGGCCGTCTGATCCTGATTTACCGGAATGGCGGGCGCCAGCAGTTCGGTGGCGTCACGAAACCGGGCCACCTGTTCGCCGGTCAGGACCAGCGTCCAATTATAGCCTTCTCTGACGATGCGGCCCCGCTCGGCGGTGCCCAGATGCTCCCGGAGCAGAATCAGCACTGGCTTGCCGCTCTGTGCATGCAGGCGCCGGGCATTATCCAGGATGTCGTCGAGCGTGAGGCGCACCACGGCCTGTTTCCTGAATTTCACCACGGTGCCAAAGCGCTGCTCGCGCAGCAGATAGATCGGGTTTCGCAGGTAGTAGGGCAGGGATTCGACGAGATAGTCCGGATCCGCCATGATGATGGCATCCTTGAGCCGCGGCTGGGTGGCGAGGAATGCGGCAAACTCGCGGCTCTGGCTGTCCGGTGGGGCGTGCCGCGCCGCCTGCGCCAGCGCATTCACGCTCGCTGGAACCTGGACCAACAGCAGCACAACCAGCAGGATCCATCCGGTTCTCGACAGCAGCGAAACGACGGGTTCCAGCCGCGCCGACGCGCGAAACCGCCGGGCATCTCCCCGGGACAGCATGATCCAGTACAGCGTGATCACGAATACCAGCCACAGCGCTTCATGGCGGTAGCCGCCCTGGTACACCAGCACGAACAGCAGTGAGAGGCCCACCAGGGACAGGAGCGCGGCGAGCAGCGCGCCCGGGGAACGTACCAGTCCGAGGGTGCTGCCAAACATCACCAGCGACATGATCCACCGCAGCCAGTTGGGGGGTCCGACCGCCGCCGCACCGGCGCCGGCCAGCACGGCCAGCGGAGATTTCAGGGCCAGGTCGAAGCAGGAGTCGGCGGGCAGCAGTACCGCCTTCGCCAGCAGTCTCCAGGTCGGGCCATCCGGTCTCGCAATGACCGCAGCATCGTTGAACGGCGGATAGACGGTCGCGATGCAGGCGGCGATACCGATACCGGCCAGCAGCACATTGAGGCTGTAGTGACTGAGGGCCGGCGTCCAGCGCATTCCGTCCTCGCGCAGCAGGTCGACCAGCCAGTAGAGCAGGAACGCGCCCACCAGGACCACAGAGTGCACATTGGTGCTGGCCAGCAGCAGCAGCAGCAAACCCGGCACAATGCCGCGGTCGCGCCAGCGTGGGTACGAAACGGCCAGCGCGAACAGCAGTAGCATGCTGATGCCGTAGTTTCTGGCCATCACGGCGTATTCGTACACGGCAAAATAGCTGCAGGCGATCAGCGCCACGAGCGGCCAGCGGAAAGGCGCGTAAAGCACCAGCAGCAGCATCGATCCGCCCGCGACCAGCAGCGCCACCACGGGCAGCACGTGCGGTGTCGGTGCTAGGAAATGAGCGCTGCGCAGCAACAGGTACCACAGAGCCGGGTGGCCCTCGCCGTGCACACCGGCGAGCATGTCGATAACGTTCCCGCCCTGGATCGCGAACGAAAACGCCCGCACCTCGTCCCGCCAGAACGCGTGATGCCCCGCCAGAAACAGGGCCATCAACAGCCACGCCGCGAATATCAGCAGCCCTGTCCGGCGGTTCCGCGCGTGGCTGGCGTTATTGCATGCGATCATCCCGTTCTTCTGTTGCGATCCGGGGCGCCTGGTGCGCGTGCCGCTTCCGGCCGCGCGAAACTCAGCCCGCAGGCCTTTGCAGCCACCAGTCCCGTATCGCCGCGGCGATCCGCTCGGCGGCCCGGCCGTCGCCATAGGGGTTAACGGCCGTCGCCATGCGCCGGTACGCCGCCGTATCGGTCAGCAACTCCTCGGCGGCGTCCACGATACGCTGCTCGCCGGTGCCGACCAGGCGGGCAGCCCCGGCGTCGACGCCCTCTGGGCGCTCGGTCACCTCGCGTGTGACGAGTACCGGGACATCCAGCGCCGGCGCCTCTTCCTGGACGCCACCGCTGTCGGTCACGATCAGGAAGGCGCGCGCCATGACGTGGATGAAATCCAGGTAGTCCAGCGGTTCGATCAGCAGAAAGTTCGCCGATGCGCCCAGCGCCGGTACCACTACCTCGCGCACACTGGGATTGGGGTGCATCGGCAGCACGAACAGCAGGTCCGGGTGGCGTTCCGCGATCCGGCGCAGCGCTGCGCAGACGGCGCGCATCGGTGCGCCGAAACTCTCGCGCCGGTGCAGGGTCACGAGCACCACGCGTCGCGCCGGATCGAGCGCCGCGAGCGCCGGCACCGTGAAACGGTAGCCTGGATTCCGGCTCTGGAGCAGCGCGTCGATCACCGTATTGCCCGTCATGACGACACGGTCATCGGGTACGCCTTCGCGCAGCAGTGCCGCACGCGCGCGCGGCGTCGGCGGAAAATGCAGTGCGCTCACCAGCGACGTGACGCGCCGGTTCATCTCCTCCGGAAACGGCTGGCTGATATCGTCGGTACGCAGTCCCGCCTCGACGTGGCCCACAGGGATGCCGCCCAGGAACGCGGCCATGGCCGTCGCCAGCGTAGTCGTGGTGTCGCCTTGAACCAGCACGAGATCCGGCCGGAATTCCCGGAACACCGCCGGCATCGCCGCCAGGACGCGACTCGCCACCTCGCTGGGTGACTGGCCCGGTCGCATGACATCCAGGTCAAAGTCAGCGCTAAGGCTGAAGTCGCGCATGATCTGGTCGAGCATGGCACGATGCTGGCCGGTCAGACATACCAGGCTCGTAAAGCTTTCCGGGCGCGATGCCAGCGCCCGGATGACCGGCGCCATTTTTATCGCTTCGGGGCGTGTTCCCAGCACCGACAACACGCGCAACGGCAGTTCACGCGCCGGCATAAAGCCGCTCCGCCATCTGGGTGTGGGTCAGGAACCGGAACCCCGCTTCCTGGACCGCGCTGAATATGCGCCGCAACAGTCCCGATCGAACGCCCTCGTAGCAGGGATGCCCATAAAGAACCACCCAATGCTCCGACGCCATGCGTCGCAGGATGTCGGCCACAATCTCCTCCTCGCTGCTGCCGCGCGCGCCGTGCCACTCCATCAATGGGATGGTTCGCGGACCACACAGGGTTACAGGGATCGTCCAGTGGCGGACCTGCTGGCCGGCAACGACGCCGCGATGCGGCTTGCCACCGATGGCGTCGCCGTCGTAGAGGAATTCCAGCCTGTCGACCAGGCGTCGTACCCGCTCGTCGTATTTGAAGCCCGGCGAGGTGAAGCCCGCCGGCTTGCCGAAGTGCCGCGTAAACAGCTCCAGGGTCTGCGTGACGTCGGCGGCGATCGCCTCTTCGGGTAATTGCGCGAAGCGCCGGCTCCAGATCACGTGATCGCTCCCGCCATGTAACCCGAGCTCGTGGCCCCGCTTCAGTACCTGCTCGAGTGCCTCGATATGCGCGGCGCCGACCGGACGCGACAGCAGCGTCTCCAGGGCGAAACGCGGCCAGCCGATCTTCTTGATCAGGTTGACCGCTTCCATGTCGTTGAGCTTGGCCCGACTGCCGCGCAGGCCCTTACCCAGCCATTCGCGCAGATTGGTCGACCGGCCCATGTTGACGAAGAAAGTATTCTTGACGCCCAGCTCGTCGCAGACCTCCAGTATCCGCGGCAGGCCGTCGGTGATGCAGGCCCGATGATCGATGTCCCAGCGGTAGGAAAACACGCGCTCGCTCACCGCGACGCACTCCGTGCCGCCAGCAGTTGCCCGTACAGCGTTTCGAACTGCTCGGCCGCCACCATCCAGTCGAAGCGTGCCAGCGCGCGCGCGCGTCCTGCCTTGCCCATGCGCTCGCGCAGCGCGCCATCGCTCAGCAGCTTGTCGATCGCGCCCGCCAGCGCCCCGGCATCGCCCTTCGGGACCACGAATCCGGTGACGCCGTCGTCCACGACCTCGGGCAGGCCACCGGCGTCCGTCGCGACAACCGGTGCCTCGCATCCCATCGCTTCGGCCGCCGGGATGCCAAAGCCCTCTTCCAGTGAAGGGATCACCGACACGGCGCAGCTGCGGAAATACTGCGGCAGCTCGCGGTTCGCGGTCCAGCCCAGGAAGGTGGTGATGTCGCGCACCTGCAGCCTATCGGCCAGAGCCTCGAGTTCGGGTCGCTCGAAACCGTCGCCGGCAATCATCAGGCGGATTTCCGGATGGCGGGGCCGCAGCTGCGCCACAGCCTGAATCAGGAAACGGATACCCTTGCGCGGAAACAGTTGCCGGCAGGCGAACACCATCTTGGGACCGTACGGTGCGGCCGCGGGCGCTTCACTGGCCGGACTGAAGCGGCGCAGATCGGCACCGTTCATGATCAGGTGAATCTTGTCGCGGGTTGCCCCGGCACGCAGCGCATGCTGAATGCAGTCATCGCTGATGGCGGTCAGTGCGGATGCACGCGTCAGGGTCCAGCGCAGGATCGGCTTGACGTACCAGCGCGTCGGAAAATCGTAGCCCTCGGCCTTATTTACGTACACGTCGCCACCATGCATCGTAACCACCGTTGGCGCACCGAGTTTCCGGCCGCCAAGGACCAGGGCCGGACCGGTCGGTATCGCCCAGTGTCCATGCACGATGTCAACGTTCATGTCGCGTGCACAGTCCAGTATGGCCCGGTATTGCTGCCACAGGTAACCGGCCATGACCTTGAGCCGCACGAAGCGATCGGCAAAGCCCACTCTGCTCTGGGCGACCTTGCCATAGGCCAGATCGTCGGGCAAAGCCAGGGGGAAGCGGCGGATCTCCACGCCGTCCAGTTCATCCCGAAGCGGCACGTCGGCGCCCGCGGGCGCCACCACGCAGACCCGATGACCGCGCTGCACCAGGTGTCTTGTGATGTCGTGCACGTAGATCGCACGCATGTCGGAGGCGCTTTCCGGATACCAGTAGGTCGGACAGAGGACAGTGAGTTTCTGGCTCATAAGGTGTTCGCAGGAAGCTGTGAGCGGGGGCTTGCAAACGGGTAGCTCGCGCGGACTCCCGCCACTTCGCGTTCACGCCGCCCGGAATCCCAGCCGAGTTCGCTACCGGTGATCACGGCGCACGCAGCCAGGACGGCCTCCGGAGGACAGTCCGCGGTACCGAGATCCAGACGCCGCATGACGACATCGGCAAGCGTCACCGCCAGTTCCTGGCGCACCGCATGACGCACCTCGGCCTCGAAATAGTCCGTACCCGCCACGACCGGTCCGGGCAGCGGTCGGGCTCCGGCCACGGCCTGCCAATCGGTACCGTAATGGCGAAACAGGCGCGTCGCCTGGGCATCGGACACCGCGGCGGGCAGTTGCCGGCGTATGTCACGGGTACAATCGGCGACGGATTCCATGTCGCCGCCCCAGACCCGCGACGCGGCCGTCACGCTCGGCCGAGTCTTGCCACCGAGCTTGGCGGCAACCAGGTCCACGACCCGCTCGCCGGTCAGGCGGCCCATCGTCCAGCGCACGCTCATCGCACTGATCAGGTTGCGGGGACCGCCGCTGAGCGCGTGATCCACTACTTGCGAGCGCTTGCCGAAGCTCAAGTCCTTACGATCCGGTTCGTTGTCACCGAACGGCAGCAGCCCGGCATTGACGACGGCGATTTCATCGCGCCGCAGGCGCAACGGCGGGCAGGCCTCGTTGATCTCATCCAGGAAGTCGGCGATTTCCGGCTCGGTGACCTGCAGATCGTAAGCATCCTCCGTATAAACCCGGCTATTGACCCCGATCAGCGTGTAGCCTGGGCGCCAGGGCGCCATGAACAGGTGCCGGTTGCCGCGGCTCAAGACGGCATCGGGATCGCGATAGCGGGTCTGCACTGCCGCAGCCATGTCGGGGTCGAGTTCGCGCCGTACCACGAAGGCCATGTCGCGGGACAGCGGTACGTTGAGTTGACCCTGGCCGCCGAAACGCCTCGCCAGTGACGGGGCAAAGGGACCCGTGGCATTGACGACCACGCGGGCGCGGACTTCAAGGTCCTGATTGCGGACCAGGTCGCGGACGCGCACCGCGGCGACCGTTCCGTCGCGCAGCACCAGCTCCCGCGCCTCGCAATAGTTGGCCACCACGGCGCCGGCTTTAGCCGCGGATCGGACGATCGCCAGCACGGCGCGCGGCGGATTGATGATCTGGCCGTCGAAGAATACGCCCGCACCGGTCAGATTCTCGCTCTCGAGGGCTGAAAAATGTTTGAGCAGCTCGCGCCGCGTCAGCAGATAGGAATTGGGCACATGACGTTCGGTATCGCGCGTTGCCCGGTTGCGATCGATGGTGAGGACCTGGAGGACGGTCAGGGCCGTGCCGAACAGCCAGCGGCTTTGCATGCCCAGGCCGTAGGTCGGTACGGCAATCGGCAGTGGCCGGGTCAGGTGCGGGGCGATGCGCAGGAACGTGCCGCGCTCGCGGCACGACTCACGGAGCCGGACCAGGTCGAGATGCTGAAGATACCGTATACCGCCGTGCAGCACCTTGAAGGAATGAGCCGAGGTGCCGGCCCCGAAATCCAGGCGTTCGACGAGTGCCACCCGCAGTCCCCGCAGCGACGCGTCCCAGGCAGTACATACCGCAGCGATTCCGCCACCGATCACCAGGACGTCAAAGTTCTCGTTTGCCAGGCGCTCGCAATAGGTCGCGCGCGTGATGCCGCCAAGCGACGGCTCCGTTGCCGTCATTCTGGCGTAATCCCGCAGCCCGTGCGCATCCAATGTACCCAAATCGTTGTCATGTCCACCCGATTGCTGATCCGCGTGCCCAGTGACACCGCGCGCCCCGCCCGGCAGGGCGCTGAGCCGCCCCAGTTTAGCGGGATCGCCGCGGCCCCACAGGTTCGTGCAGTCAAATTGCGACGCCTGTGCCTGTTCCGACCGGGTGGGGCCTCCGCGCGGGCGTCTCGACACTGCCATGCCTGACCCCGCCGGGCAATACTTAAGTGAATTATCGGCGTGTTGGGAATTAGCCGCAATTGACCCGCGGCGCGCGACGCGTTCGCCGCCGGACGTTCTTCAAAGCAGGCCCTGGTCCCGGTACCATTGAATACTCGCCCGCAGGCCCACGTCCAGCCCGATCTGCGGCGTCCATTGCAGCAGATCACGGGATTTGCCGGTATCGTACTCGGCGTTCACAGTGTAGAAATCGAGGCGCCGCCGGTACAGGGGCGGCGATATGTTCAGAACGCCGCACACGTCTTCCGTGATCGCCGCCAGTATCCGCATCGGACCCAGTGGCAGCTGGAAGCCGTAGCGCCGCACGCCGAGCACACCTGCGATGCGCTCGACCAGCTCCTTCAACGTAACGACTTCCGGACCCGCCAGAATTACGGTCTGCGGTGTCGGAGCCGGCGCCACGCAGGCCGCCAGAAACGCATCACAGATGTCGTCAACGAATATCAGGTGGCGGCGGCCCGCACCTGAGCCAATCAGCGGAAAGCGCTGCCTGCCAATGGCGCGAAACAGCTTGAGCAGGCGCATGTCCCCGGGCCCATACCCATCCGCCGGCCGCAGCACGATCGTGCGTAATCCCGTGGCCTCAGCATGCTCGACCAGCAGGCGTTCGGCCGCGAGCTTTGCCATCTCGTATGGGTTCGTCACCACAATGGGCGAGGTTTCCGTAATGATGCCACCTGCGGACCGGCTGTGCACTCCGCAGGTGCTGCAGTAGATCAGTTTGGAGACGCCGTGCGCGCTGGCCGCGGATGCCACATTCCCGGCTCCATCGACAGTCACGTGCTGAAAGTAGTCGTCGGCCACGCCGACTTCCTGCCATGCTGACGCTAGGTGGCAAACGTGTGTGACACCGGCCATGATCCGATCCACGTACGCCGACTGCGTCACATCTCCCAGATCCACGTCGATGCCTGCTTCGGCAAACTGGTCGCGAAGACCCTCTGGCAGTCGGCGCCCGGCGGCCCGCACTTCATGACCGCGCGCTCGGGCGCGCAGCGCGAGTCTCGAGCCGATGAATCCGGTCGCTCCGGTGACAAGAATTCGCATTTTACTCCGACGCAGGAACAGGCACGGATTACCGGCAATGGATCACAGTTGGTGGGTTGCAAAGGGCACTGACGCTGCCTATCCTACTAGGCCGTAGACACTTCGAATGCCAGGGATCCGGTTCCTCGTGACCAACATTGTGGCGATCCGTCCCGTCCTTTACGCCTCCATTCTGATTGCGACCCTGGTGGCCACGTACGCATTCAAGCTGCGGACGCAGGGCATCTTCGCATGTCCGGCGAGCGGATATCCAGCCGATGGCTATCTCGGCTACTGCAATGCCAGCGCCTACGGCGACTATGATCATGGCGCCTTGTGGTTTGGCATGGAAGCTGAAGCGGAGCAGCACGCCGCCAACGCCGATGTGCTGTTCATTGGCAACAGCCGCATGCAATTTGGATTTTCGTCGGCGGCAACCGCAGAGTGGTTTGTCGCCGCGGGCGCGTCCGACTACCTGCTGGGTTTCAGCCACCTCGAGAATGAAACCTTTGCGGCGCCGCTGCTCGCCCGGATCAAGCCACGAGCCCGGGTGTACGTCATCAACGTCGACCGCTTCTTCGACGACGAGGAATCAGCGCCAGGAGCCGCGATCCTGCGCGGCAGCGACATGCAGCGACGCTACAGCGAGAAGCGGCTATGGCAGCGCTTGCACAGGCCATTGTGCACCCGGCTGCCGCGCCTTTGCGGCCAGGAACTTGCCTTTTACCGCTTCCGCCAGGACGGTCATTGGCTCGCGCGCGGCGGAGGCCCCGCCCACCCGCAGCCGGTAGCCGATGCGGATCCCAGTGAGCGCGAGCAGTGGGAACACTATGCGACATTGGCCAGACAATTCGTCTCCAAGCTGCCGGTCGACCGGAAGTGCGTCATACTTACCGTGGTGCCCTCACCGGCGACCAAGCGCGCGGAAGCGCGTGCCATTTCCGCCGCGCTCGGACTCGAACTGATCGAGCCCCAGCCCGAGGGCCTGCAGACCTTCGATGAGACACATCTGAGTGTGCTCAGCGCGCAACGTTGGTCATCGGCGTTCTTTGACGCGGCCGGACCGCAAATTCGCCAGTGCCTGGCCGGAACTCCGGTTACGCCGGCCGGCTAGCCGGTACGGCTGAGCTGAAGGCATGCCGCCTGCAATGAGCACCATGGCCTGGTTGCCGAGCCCGCCCGACTTCCGGCGTGCTCTCAAGTCGGCGTTGGAAAACGGCCGTATCGAGGAACGCGTCGAGGCCCTGGTGGCGCTCGCGCAATTCCGACTCGACTTTGTGGAGACCATTCAGCTCGACAGCGCGCTGGCCCGGACCCTGGCGGTATTTCCTTCCGCAACCTCGTCCGCCAAGATGCCGCGCATCCGCCTTGGCCTGCTCGCCTCCGCGACGGTCGACCATCTGCTGCCGGCCGTCCGCGTGGCCGCACTGCGCCGCAGAATGCTGATCGACCCCTACGTCGGCGGCTTTGGCCAGTACCGCGCGGAACTCCTGGAGCCCGCCTCTGGCCTGCGACGCTTCGCGCCGGACGTGATCCTGTTTTCCCTCGGCTGGCGCGATTTCCTCGGCGGCGTGCCGCTCGCAGCCACCGCGGACGAAGCCCACCGGGCGGTGGCAAACGCGATGGCCGAGCTGCGCACGTTGTGGCGCCAGGCACGCGAGAGTCTGCATGCCTTGGTCATCCAACAGTCATTCCTGGACGTCACCGAACCCCTCTTTGGCAGCTATGAACTGTCCGTTTCTGGCTCGCCCGCCAGTCTCGTGTCCCGTCTCAACATGCAGCTCGCGGAGGCGGTTGCTGGAGAAGGTGGCCTGCTGCTTGATATCGCGCGCGCCAGCGCGCGTGATGGCCTCGGCACCTGGTTCGACATCGCCCGATGGCTGCAGGCGAAGATTGAAGTTGCGCCGCAGGCAGCCCCGCTGTACGGCGAGCTCGTCGCGCGCCTGCTGGCCGCCCAACGCGGGCAGTCCCGCAAATGCCTGGTGCTCGACCTGGACAATACACTTTGGGGTGGCGTCGTCGGCGATGTCGGGCTGGAGGGAATCGTTCTGGGCGAAGGCAGCGCTGCCGGCGAAGCGCATCTCGCCCTGCAGCGTTATGCCAGGTCATTGGCCGAACGCGGCATCATACTCGCCGTATGTTCCAAGAATGAATCCGGCATTGTAGAGGAGGCCTTCCGGGACCATCCTGAAATGCTGCTGCGGCGGTCCGACATCGCCGCTTTCCTCGTCAATTGGCAGGACAAGGCGGAAAACCTGCGAACCATCGCGCAGCGACTCAATATCGGACTTGACAGTCTCGTCTTCATCGACGACAACCCGGCCGAGCGGGCGCGCGTACGCGAGAGTCTGCCGATGGTGGCGGTACCGGAGTTACCCGACGATCCGGCTCACTACGTGCGCTGCATCGCCGATGCGGGATATTTCGAGGCGGTCTCGTTCACAAACGAAGACCGGCAACGCGTCGAACAATACGCGGCTAACAGCGAGCGCGAGGCGCTGCGTGACACCATGCAGAGCATGGACGATTTCCTGCGCAGCCTGGACATGTCGGTGGAATATGGTCCGGTTTCCGCGCTCGACGTGCCGCGCGTCACGCAGCTGATCAACAAGACCAATCAGTTCAATACCACCACGCGTCGGTTCAGCAGCGAAGAGATATCGGCCTTCGCATCCGACCCGCGGAATATAGCCCTGCAGTTCCGACTGCTCGATCGCTTCGGTGACAACGGCCTGGTCAGCGTCATGCTACTCTCGGGCCGAATGGACGATCCCGCGGTGCTCGAGGTGGTCAACTGGGTGATGAGCTGCCGGGTCTTTGGCCGCCAGCTCGAGGACGAGGCCCTGAACATTGCGGTCGAGGCCGCGCGGGCTAAGGGCTTCGGCCAACTGCGCGCCGAACTCATCACTACCAAGAAGAACGCCGTGATCCGGGACCTGTTCGCCGGCCTGGGATTTGCGCCTGCAGGCGCGTCGGGCGCGGCGGACACGACCCACTGGAGCCTCGACCTGCGCGGTCACGAACCGCGGCCCACCTTCATCCACCGCGGAGCATCCGCATGACCGATCAGGAAATTCTCGCCATCTTCACCCGCATTCTGCGCGACCTGCTGGCCGACGACGCCATATCGCTGGATATGGCCACCACGCGGGCCGACGTCCCCGGCTGGGATTCCTTTATCTACGTGACATTCATTGCCGCCGCAGAGATGCAGCTCGGAATCCGGTTTCGGGTGGCCGACGTGGAATCCTTCGCCAAGGTGGGCGACATCGTGGCCGGAGCCCACAAGCTCCTGACCAAGTAAGCACGGCGCGCCGCCAGCATGCTGTTCAATTCCTACGAATTCATCTTCGTCTTCTTGCCCGTGACCTTTGCACTTTTCGTGCTGCTTGGGCGAACTTCGCGCAACCTCGCGCTCGGATGGCTGATCGTTGCCTCACTGGTCTTTTACGCGTGGTGGAGGCCGGTAAACGTCCCCATCATCGGCATCTCGCTGCTGATCAATTACTCCCTTGCAAGAGCGATACAGCGGCTCGCTGCACGGGACCAGCCCTCGCGCTGGCGCACCGCGCTGCTGGTCATCGGCCTGGTATTCAACGTCGGATTCCTGGGTTATTTTAAGTATACGACCTTCGTGCTCAGCACCGTCAACGACTTGGCGGGCACCGGCTTCATCCTGCAGCACATCATTCTGCCGCTCGGCATTTCGTTCATCACCTTTCAGAAGATTGCCTTCCTGCTCGACGTGCATGCCGGACGCGTCGAGTCGTTCTCGTTGCGCGATTACCTGCTGTTCGTCCTGTTCTTCCCGCAGCTCATCGCCGGACCCATCGTGCACTATCGAGAGATGATGCCGCAATTTCACGCCAATCCCTGCCGCTTCGACCGGCACGGCCTGGTCGTCGGCCTGACGTTGCTGTGCTTTGGGCTCTTCAAGAAGGTCGTGCTCGCCGACGGCATGGCCGCTTACGTAACACCCGTCTACGACCTTGCGGTCGGCGGAGGCAGGGTTTCCCTGTTTCCGGGCTGGCTCGCCGCGGTCGGCTTCAGCTTGCAGCTGTATTTCGACTTCTCGGGCTACAGCGACATGGCCGGCGGGCTGGCGCGTTGCTTTGGAGTCCGCCTGCCGCTGAATTTCTATTCGCCGTTTCAGGCATCGAGCATTATCGATTTCTGGTCACGCTGGCACATCACGCTCACGCGGTTCCTCACAGCGTATCTGTATAATCCGCTGCTGCTCTGGCTGACGCGGCGGCGCTACGCCAGGGGCCTGGGCGGACTGATGGGTCACCATTCGAGCCCCGGGGCCTTCTTGCAGCTGCTGGCTGGCCCGACCCTGCTGACCATGTTCGTCTCCGGACTCTGGCACGGCGCCGGCTATCTGTTCATCCTGTGGGGATTGCTGCACGGCCTGTACCTGACGATCAATCACGCCTGGCGCCTGGTCGGTCCCAAGCTCTGGTCCAGCAAGGAGGCCTACGCCCGCTTCATGCAACCCGTCGGATTCGCGCTCACCTTTCTGGCCGTGGTGGGGGCCATGGTCCTGTTCCGTTCCCCCAATCTGCAGGTTGCGATGAACGTGTACCGAGGCATGCTTGGCATCCATGGCATCGAACTGCCCCCGGCCGTGGTCACGATGCTTGCGGCGCACGGTCTGGCGCACGTGGCAACCGTCGCGGTCATGTCGACCAAGACCTTCTTGCAGCAGGAATTCTGGCTGCTCGCGCTGCTGTTTATTGCCCTGATGCTGCCCAATACGATTCAAATCATGGCGCAACATGATCCGGTCCTTGGAGCCAAGGAGCGCCCGGCCAACACCGGGCTGGTGCTGCATTCGCTAGTCTGGAATCCGACGCTGCCGTGGGCCATTGGAGTAGCACTGCTCGCCGCGGCCGCGGTAATGCGGATCGGTGGTCCGAGCGAGTTCCTCTACTGGCAGTTTTGAGTCGGCCCGCCCATCGTTTGCCTGCGGCCCCAGTAAAGCGTTGTACGCCCTTCAGCGAGCAGCCGCGCGCCCCGATCGACCGGCTATCAGTGTCCGGTCGTAAATGTCCAGCAACTCCCGCACATGTCCTTCGATGGTGAAACGCCTGACGAACTCACGTCCACCCGCCCCAAGGCGTTCCCGCAACGGCCGATCGACGAGGCATTGGGCAATGAAGCGCGCGAACGCCAGGTGGTCATCGGGTTCCGCGAGAAATCCAGTCACATCGTGCTGCACGAGTTCAGGCATGCCCCCGGCCCGATAGCCGATGACCGGCTTTCCCAGCGCGTACGCTTCGAGCGCAGCGTACGGATAGGTGTCCGCCGGACTGGTTACCGTCATCACGTCGCAGGCATCCACGATCCGCGCCACGTCGGTGCGATGGCCCATGAAATGTGTGCGCTCCGCCACGCCCAGTTCCCGCGCCAGCGCCTCGCAACCGGGACGCTCCTCGCCGTCGCCGGCGAGAATTGCATGCGCATCGGGCACCCGCCGCAGAATTTCCGGCATCACACGTACCAGACGATCGTTGGCCTTGTCCAGGCAGAAGCGCGCTGCACGGCCCACCACCGGCGCCTGCGCCGGGATCCCCAGTTCGGCCCGTACCTGCAAGCCTTCCTCAGGACCGATTGCGCCAAAGCGTGCGGCGTCGAAGGCGTTGTAGAACACCCGCACCACGCGCGTCGCCAGCCCGAATTCCGTGATGGCCGGACCCATGGCGGCCTTGCTGACGCACAGCGCCTGCTCCGGTTGCGGCAGGCAGTGATTGGCCCAGCGCAACGGCGCCGGCAGGACGTCGAGATTGTGCATGTGGAGCAGGAGGGAGTACCTGAATCCAAACCCCCGCAGCAGGCGCGCCACTGCCACCGCCTGCACCTGCGTCGCATGCACGAGGTCGGGTTTGAACTCCCTGATGACCTGCGCAACCTTGAAGGGTATGGTCGGGTCGTAGCGCCGGGCATTGATGAACCGCGTGGCGACGCCCTGCCGCTCCAGATCCCGCGCCGAATCGTGGGGCTCGCGCAGGAAGCAGGCCATGACTTCGTGCCCGGCGGCTCGGACCAGCGGCAGCACGATCACGAGATAAGTGGTCATGCCATGAGGAACCTTCCCGCCGTAGCCCATGTGGTCCGCAAGATGAAGTATTCGCATCGTCAGAGACCACGCTCGTGAAGGGCATGCACCCTCATGGGGCGGAAGTGTAGCCGATAATATTTGCGGACAGGACGACTCATTTCTCAGTCCTATGGCAGTGGCTGCGGGAGTGCAATCGCCCCTGCCGCAAATCGCTGCTTGAACGCGCCGATACCAATCAGCAGCCCGCCGGTCCAGAGTGTGAGCCAGCCCAGTAGCGTGCCGAAGACGATTCCTACGAGCCCGTGAGAACTGAACGACGTAGCCCCGGCGATCGCGACCGCCAATCCCATCCATCCCATCGCGGAGACACGCGCCAGCGACAGGGCGGTGCCCAGCGCAGTCACGGCGGTCGTTGAAAAACTCTCGGCCACCCTGACGACACCCACGGCAAGGGTGACGATCATCAGCGGGCGGCTGATGACGTACTTGTCGTGCAGAAAATGATGGAATACGAGCGGTGCCACGATGAGCACACCGGCTATCGACACGGTGACCAGAAGAATCGCCACGAGAATCTCGTGCCATAGGACGGCGCGGGCGGCTGCGGCGTCGGGCGCACTGCGCAACCTGTGAATCAGCGTAAACGCCACACCGATCTGGGTGGCGCGAAAAGGTGCGCCGACCACGGCAGCGAGCGCCGCATAGGTGGCCAGATCATCCACCGACGTGAGTTTCGGTATCGCGACGCGCTCGAGCTGCCACAGCAGCTGCAGCGCCAGGCCTATGCTTACCGAAGCCAGCGCTTCCCTGAAGGCCTGGCGCGACTCGAGCTCGATGCAACCCACCTGTTTCTTCCTCGCGTGCGTCCAGCCCAGCAGGTTGGTGGCCAGGTAGCCAGCCACCACGCCAACGAGGATCGGCACGGCGCTGCGTGCCGACAGCAGCCAGGCCGCGACTGCGAGCAACAGCAGCACGTAGTTCGGCGCCTGCGCAAGCCCCATGGCCCAGCCCATCTCCCCGCGAGACTGATAAACCCCGGCAACGATGTTGTTGCCGGCCGCCAGCAGTCCGCCGCCGAACAGCAACAGCACCGCAGTGGCGTCCAGATGGTAGAAAGCCCCGGCGGCGACCGCGATGGCCAGGGCAACCAGCGCAGCGTTTTGAGAGGCGCTGCGCAACAAGGTCAGTGTGATTCGCGGGCGGTGCCGCTTGACCACCACGTCAAGACCCAAGGGGCCGCAGGACAGCCCGAACTGCATCAGCGCCATGATCAGCGACAGCAGCCCGAACTGCGCCGGCGGCAGCGCCGCGGCGAGCATTACATTTCCCAGCGCGAACCCCGCGCCTCCGAAGGCGAAAGTTGCGGCCCCGCGAAGGGATCCCGATGACAGGAAACGTCGCAGCATCTGGCCCGTGTCCCGGATCCCGCCGGCTTTGACGCTCAGGCCGGGCGCAGCGCGCTGGCCGCGATCTTCTTGCCGAACAGCCTGTTCTTCTTGCCGTAAAGCAGAAACAGTCCGCGGAACAGCGCCGACAGCAAAGCCGCGGCCGCCATGCCGACATAGTTCGCGGGATTCTTGTAGAACACATACAGGTTGAGATCGAACACCTCAATACTGATGAACCCGGTATGCCCCAGCACCTGGCGGAACGTGTATTCCGTAAAAGTATTGAAGTGATCGAAATTCTGAGCCAGCGCCTCCGCGCCGGTGATCGGATTTGCCCCATTGAGAACGAAGCTGAGCAATCGCCCGCCCCGCTTGAGCTTGCGGTGGCAAAGCGCCAGAAAGTCCAGGATCTCCTGGCGAGTCAGGTGATTGATTTCCTGCTCGAGCCAGATCAGATCGTACGTCTCGTCGGCCGCATCCTCGAGGAATTCGAACGCGAATGCCTCGCGACAGTTCAGTTTCCTGCGCAGTGCCCAGTCGATCTTGTCCGCAAACGAATCAATCCCGAGTACGTCGCGGTAGCCCATGTCGGCGAGCAGGTTCACGCCATAGCCAGGTCCGCAGGAAACGCAGAGAATCCTGGCCTCGAGATTTGACGGAAAATAGCGCCGGTAATTGTCCTCGTAGAACATGTAGAAGCTTCGATACCCCTTCTCAATGTCGTCAGGCGCCTCCCAGAAGGAGTCGAAGGGCTCGATGGTCGCCGCAAGCTGTCGTCTGCGCTGCACAGTAGATTCTCCATTTCAGGCGCCACGTCGGCCGTGTCGATGCCGTCCGGTTCAGTCGCGGCGCGTGGCTGGCCAGTATCCCACGAAAATGCTCGAAGGGCCGCTGGGGAGGTATTTGCGGCGGAGTTGCGATCCGGTTCACATTTTGGATTGATCAGGTCCGCCGCTGCATCAGCCTGACGATGGGCAGCAGGATTTCGAGCGGATTAGCGCTCTCACCGGGGAGCAGCGAACCGGTCTGGTCAGTAGGCATCCGCGGCAGGCGGCGTACCAGTACGCGCAGGCCGCGCAGGTGCCTTTCCATATCCGTGCACAGCACCTCACCCGCCATCTTGGCCATCGCATACTCGGTGAGTTCGGCGGGTCGACTTTCCACATAGACGGTCGATGGATAGAACGCATCAAGGCCCTGCGGCCGGGCCTGCAGGCAGGCCTGCACCAGATCGTAAAACCCGGCCACATAGTAGGCGTTGAACTCCGCCAGCCTGGCCGGATCGAACAATCCTGCCTTGCGCCGGTAGATCGTCGGCGTCGGAAAATAATACATGTGCGTGGGCGCCTCGCGCAGTGCCGCAAGCTGGGCGGCCGCCCCCTGTCGTATGTCGTAGCGCACAGTCTCGCATTGGCCGCCCCAGTTCCTGATTTCTTCGGCCACCGCCTCGGCATCCGATCTTCCCTGGGAGTAGCTGACGACGACGCGGCCGCCGCCTGCCGCGATCAGCTTGGCCGTCAACTCCCCAAGCCCGCGTGAGCCGCCCACAACCAGCGCCGCAGAGCCACGAAACTCGTCATTCGCGACCGCGGGGGCCAGCGACGCGATGCTCGGCTGCGTGACCGGCGGCGGGCGACTGACGCAACCGAGGATTCCCGTGAGTCCGGCACCCCGCACCGCCACTCGTACCAGGCGAAAGCGCAGATCTACCGAGGCAACCGCATAGGCCAGGGCGTTCTTCAGCCGAGCATAGGATGGAACGTCGCCGTTGCAGCGCAGATCCAGGCTGCCAAATATTGAATGCAGGCCCGGAACCACCATGCCGACCAGGCAGGACATGCAGGCCAGCGCGGCGACCCGCTGCGATCCCAGAAACTCCGACGCCCGCGGAAACATGCGCGCCGCCTCATCCGGACCCGAAGCGAATCGCAGCAGGCCGTTGCAACTCCCGGTCTGTTCGAGGTCAAGTGCGACCGGCTTGGCTGGCGGCGCCATCGACGGCGTTTCCGGCCATGCCTGCGGCTGCGCATCCGCCGGAGGCTCGCTGAAGCCGAGCGCCAGGGTGACTGCCTCCACCCCGTCCACGACGACGCGCGCGCGCAGCGCGGAGGAATCGGTCTGCAGGATTTCCGCGTCGGCGCGGTCGCCGACGTACACCATCTTGGCGAAGCGTGCCTTTATCGTCTTGGCTTGCGGCAGATCGCCTCGCTGCCCGGCCAGTACGTCAAGCAGCCACAACAGCGTATGCACGCCATGCACGACAGGCGCACCCGCCGGCGTGCGTCGTGCGGCGACGGCGTCCATATGCATCGGATTATAATCGCCGCTGAGCGCGGCAAACCGCGCCTGGCACTCCGCATCGAATATTTTCGACTGCCGCATCGTTCCGTCGTCCTCGCCGCAGCGGCCTCCGGTCGGCTAACCCGCGGCGCGCCGGGCGCGCCTGCGCTGGACCCACAGAACCGGCAGCAGCACCAGCACGCAGGCAACGATCGGATAGCTCGGCATGGCATAGCGCGTTTCAAAATTGGCAAACAGCGTGTAGAAGAGTATCAGCGCAAATGAAGGCAGCACGATCAGGGCCAGTTCGGTTCTGCGGCGTTTCAGGGCATACCCAAGCGCCACTGCGAGCGGCACAAACGCGACGATACCGCCGCGCCAAAGCAGGGTGAGTGACAGGGCGGCATGTCGGAGAGGGTGCTGCCGAATTACAGCCAGCGCGCGCTTCTTCAGCTCGCGGTCCGCTGCAATGTCCGGCTGCGGATTGCCAGCTGCCACCAGGTCCCTGACCAGGATCACCCGTTCCGCGCGGCCGCGACGGTAGTAGGTCAATGTATCCTGCGGCCGTCCCGCGAGTTCCGCGGCTTCGTCCCTGGCGGCAAAGCTGGAGTTGCTTTCCTCGTTGAGCCGCTGCAATCGACCTCCCTGTTTGAAATCGTCCTTCGAATAGCCCAGCAGTCTGCGAATAACACCACCGAGCGGGTACGGCGCCCAGGCATAAAGCGACCCCACATACTCGTCACTGGTCATTTGATCCAGGACGGCCCGATCGTACAGCGCCTCGCCGCCACGGCCGGCGATATCGAAATACCCCACGCTTTGATAATTACGCATCATCCACGGCAGCACCACCAGCGCGGCGACCGCGCCAAGCACCGCCCCTTGGCGGGCGGCGGAGCCGACGGATCCGCGCAGCAGCAGCGCGAGGCCCGGAAGTGCGATGGCAACACCGAGCGCCATGTAGAGGCACGCCGCCTTCACGAGCGCCAGCAGGCCGAAACAGAGCCCCGCATAGGCCACCTGTCGCAACCTGTCCGAGCACACTCCCTGCGCCAGCAGCAAGGAACCAAGCGCCAGCAACGCAGCGGCGGACGACTCCGTCAGCAGACTGTCCAACATGCACAGGCCGTACCACGCATTCAGCAACTGCAGGTTGGCCAGCAGCACGCACAGCAGCGAAAGCCAGAAAGTCAGCCCCAGCCGCCAGCCGATCATGAATATGACGGCACTCAACAGTCCCAGCCACGGCACATTCTGATATTTCAGCAGCGCCGCGCGCCTGCCTTGGAAGTACTGACTGGCTGGCGCCGGCCCCAGCAGAATATCGACGGCGCGCACCGCCAGCGCCCCGGAGACAGCCGGCAGCGGTTCGCGCTGCATCGACGGCTCCATGGGCGGCGCTTCACTCAGTGAGATCGTTCCGGTTCTGCTTAGGTTGAGCGCCATGCGCAGGTTTTGGCCGGCATCCTTGACTACGGCGGCATCGGTAATACGCCAGGACCAAAACAGCACCAGCGTGACGGCTGACACGCACAGAACGACCCAGTGGCGTACCGAGATTCTCGCGTTCATGAAGGATAACTTCCCACTCAGCCGCCGAGAATACCTGCGGCTGAACGCCTGATCAGATAGACGGAACCCGCCTGCGTCAGATGTGCGTTGTCCCAGGCCAGCGGCGTCCAGTGGCTCGGGTCCGTGGTCAGCAGGCACCCCTGCGCGGTGCACAGCGCATCGATGGGCGAGATGAAAACGGCCCCGGTGCCCGCCATTGCGGCGCGTACCCGGGCATCGGCGCGCGCCGACTCAGGGTTGAAGTAGGCGCTGGTGCGCTCCGGCAGCGAATGCGTGTCCAGCCACAGCTTGGCACTCACCTTCGGTTGGGCGATCTGCCAGATGGGCACGTCGCCGAAGACCACGACGCGGCGCACGCCGATGGCCAGGAGCCGGCGTACGGTTTCCTGCAGCGAGTCGAGATTGAGCTTGTCCCACCCCGGGTATCCCGCGCAGTACCACCACCAGGAGCCTTCCAGGAGCACCATGTCGGGATGCAGGGACTTGATCTTTGCGAAAGCGCCCTCGTTGAAGGTTCTGCACGTCGGGTGATGGGCAAACGCTTCGACGAGCACCGGGGGACAGCCACTCGCGGTAAACTGTGCGATGCGGAAGGTGCCGTTTTGGTTTTGCAGGGCCTTGAGTCCCGGGTAGAGCGAGGCGGCGTGGGAATCGCCCCACAGCACCAGCAGTTTCTTCTGGCCGTCGGGCGGGTCGACGCACTGGTTGCCGATTCTTGCAAAGCTCAGCTGCGCATCGTCGACGAAGCACGATCGCCCCCCCAGCACGTCGCTGTAGTGCGCGCGTTCCTTGTCGTACTGGTAGGCCGCCAGCGGGCGTATGGCCTCTGGGTAGCGCGCCGCTGCGCCGTCACTCAGGTCCACCGCCACCCCCAGCATCCCCACCACGGCCATCAGCCCCAGCAGTACCAGGGGCTTGAGGGCGCTGCGCGAACCGAAGCGAATCGGCTTCTCGATCAGCCGGTAGGTCAGCCACGCCAGCACCACACTCAGCGCCACCGCCGCGAGCCGCTCGGATCGGGGCGCCTCGGCCCCGTCCGAGTACAGCCGCATCCGCAAAATCGCCAGCAGCACCCAGTGCCACAGGTACAGCGGATAGCTGATCAGTCCGATGAAGACCAGAGCCCGGTGCGACAACACCGTCCGGTTGAGCCACGCGTCGCGCGATGCGATCAGGCACAGCGTGCCGACCAGCGGCAGCAGCGCCCACCACCCGGGAAAGGCGCTGTCCTTGTCGACCAGCAGCACCGCCGCCCCGATCAGCACGAGTCCCGACCAGGCCAGGCCCTCCCGCCACCACTCGCCCTGCCCTCGAGGCCCTGCCGCATCTGTGCCCGCCACGGCCTCACCGGCGCCACCACCGAAGATCGCCACGTACGCCAGCAGCGCCCCGCTTAAGAGCTCCCAGAAACGCGCCATCGGCAGGTAAAAGGTGGCCGAGGGGTGGCTGTGCAAAAAGGCCAGGTTGACCGCGAACGACGCCGCCAGCAGCCCACCGATGATCAGCGGCAGATGCCGGGTGCGCCGGTACAGAAACGCCAGCAGCAGCGGCCACAGCAGGTAGAACTGCTCCTCGATGCCCAGCGACCACAGGTGCAGCAGCGGCTTGATGGACGCCTCGGTGTCGAAATACCCCGCCTGGCTCCAAAACAGGATGTTCGAGGCAAAGCCCGCCCCGGCCGCCACCTGCCGGCCCAGCTGCTTGTACTCATCGGGCAGCAGCATGAACCAGCCCGCTACCAGGCACACCACCAGCACCGTCAGCAGCGCCGGAAAGATGCGCCGGATACGGCGCACGTAAAACTCCAGGTAGCTGAACGCACCCTCGCGCAGCGCGTTGTAAATGATGCTGGAAATCAGAAAACCAGACACTACGAAGAAAATATCAACGCCCACGAACCCGCCCCACACCACGCGCGGAAAGGCATGAAATCCCACCACACTCAGCACCGCAATCGCCCGCAACCCATCGATGTCCGCACGGTACTCCGTGTGCTGCGCCCGGGCAGCC
>Ga0075015_100000051_pt1 | contig 26007 bp, 33 predicted proteins | sample AleBraG_ABR_2013_FD_71476 | JGI IMG/M metagenome (GOLD analysis project Ga0075015, IMG submission 71476) | Freshwater sediment microbial communities in response to fracking from Pennsylvania, USA - Alex Branch Run_MetaG_ABR_2013 | ecosystem: Environmental > Aquatic > Freshwater > Creek >...
GGGGAAGGGTTTGCAATGGTGTATATGCATGTGTATGTGCAATTGATGCGTGGTGTCGTCATATGTTGACGCGAGCCATCAGGATGCCCCAGGACGCCCGCCGCGGGCCGGGGAGCTGGTAGGGTAGCCCGGACCTCGCAAACGGCCGCCAGCGGCCCGATTTACCCCCCTGGCGTTGATGTATTTGCGCCCGGCAATCCCCATATCGGCGGTTCGGCTCCGCCTCACCGACGAGAGAACGCGAAAAAGAAGATGTTGACAGGACGCGTCAAATGTGGTTTATAGGCGTCGTGAGCGGATCTAGGTCCGGTCACCGCGCAGGCAGCGGAAAGGCGCGTTATAAGATACCGTCACCGACCCGAAGCTTCGGGTACCGCTCGCAAAGCGGCGTGACCAGCGGCATGAATGCCTGTTGGGGCATGGCGACCGTGTCGGAATAGGTCGAACACCCAGTCTTTCGCGGGATTGGGCCTTTCTAGCCGAGGCCGCCAGGCCCGCGAAGCTGGCAGTCTCGGCGAAAAAGGCCCAACCGATGAACGATCATGAAAAAGGCGGAGAGGACAAAACCGACCCCATCACCCTCGCGACTCTGGCTCCATTGCTGTTGACGTTTGCAGCGCTGGTGACGGCGTTGGTCGCGCTGACGGTGCTCGAGCCGATGTGGAGTGCGTCGCCGGCCGGCACAGCGGCCATGATTCCGCTGCGACTGCAACCGCAACCCGCGCCGGCTGAGGTCGGGGTTGCGACGCAGATCGCGGAGTTGCGCCGCCGTGTCGAGCAATTGGAGTCGCGCCTACGAAAGCGGTGAGTGGTGAACCTCAACGTCTCGGATTTGTTCGTCGCCCTATGGGGCATGTTGGGCGGCGTTTCGCGCGCGCTCGACAACGTGTTGCGCGTGGGCGTTGTCCCTGGCGTCCCACGGCTGATCGGGCACCTGGTCATAGCCTGCTTTTGCGGGTTCGTGGCGCACCGCCTGGCGGTCAAACTGGACCCGGAGCTTGGCGTCGCCGCGGCGTCCATCGGCGGCTGGCTGGGGCCGGAGGTGATTGATTTATGGGTGAGGGCCAAGACTGGCAAGTGACATGACTGAAATATTGCAACTGGCGATCGTCCTGGTTGAGGTGGCCTTTATCGCGGGGACGCTGTGGTATCAGCAGCGGTTGACGCACAACGGCTACAAGCTGCGCAATCTCGTCATGATGGCTCTGATCAATCTGGCGCTGATCGCGACCTGTGGAAGCAAGCTGGTCCTCTCCTTCGGAGTGGAGACTAACGTCGGCAATGTGTTTTTCGCGATCATCATCCTCGTACAGGCGATCATCGTCCATCGCTGGGGCATGGCGATCGCGCTCGACAACATCATGCGGCTGATCGCGGGCCTGATGCTGTTCTACGTTCTAGGTCAAATCGTTAAAAATATGCCCGAGGTGCCAGGCAACGAAGCGAGCGCCCGCGCCATCGGCGTGATTTTCTCGATTTCCGCGAGGCTTGGTGTCGCCTCTCTGCTGGGGCTGCTGGTGAGCGCTCAAGTTTTTGCCCTGTTGTACGGCAGGTTGAGCGACAGTTTTGGCGTCGTCACCAAATATCTCCTGTCGGCGTTTGCCTGCTTCGCTGTCGATAACACTATCTTTTTTTCCATCACCTTTCACGGCGTCATTCCCATAGACGAGATTGCGATCGTTGCGCTGGGCGGCTTTGCCATCAAATGCGGGGTGGCCGTGCTGACTGCGCCCGTCGTCGTTCTCGCGGCTCGCTATGACGCTGAGCTGGAAACTCGCGCGGGCGCACACTGATGACTCGAGAGTTCGGACCCCGTGGGGACATTCGCCGTACCGTCCGTGCGCCGCGCAATAAGCGCGGCATCGCCATGTCGCCGTGGGAGATCCTGGGTATACCGCCGCCCTCCCAGCCACTCATTCCGCCGCAACCGGTGGTTGTAGATAGCGCTCCCGATATCCGCCATGCCGTGTCGCAGATAACGAAAGGAACCATCGAGGACTGGCACCGCGAGCGCGCCGCCAAGGGCGTCGTCTTCATCGCGGACCCGCCGTGGCGGCACGAGACGTTCTCGGACAAGGGGCAGAAAAAGGCCCCCCAATATCTCACCATGACACTATCGGAAATGGTGGCCCTGGCGCACACGGTCAGCCAGTTGCGCGCCAAACGTCCGGCGCTGATGCTCATGTGGTGTACGCCTCCGCAGCTTGTCAACGGCCTGTCGCTGCTCGCCGCCTGGGGCTTTGAATACAAATCCTACCGCATCTGGCTCAAGGCTCGGATGGGCACCGGCTATTGGTCGCGCGCAAATTCCGAGATCGTTCTTGTCGGCACTGCCAAAGGGCGCAGCATGACCTTCCCCGCTCCATTGCCGGGCACGCAGGGTATGCAGGTGTTTGAGGGATTTGGCGCCGGCGAGCATTCGAGCAAGCCACCCTACTTACACGATGAAGTGGACCGTCTGTGGCCGACCGCCGAGCGCATCGAGTTGTTCGCCCGCCATCAGCGGCCCAACTGGAAATGCGTCGGCGCCGATCTTGGCACGCTGATCACAGCCAACGGAATCATACCCTATGCCGCTGAACCCGAGCGCGACACGAAGACCTTATCGCACTCTGGGGACGGTACGGCTGACGCTCGATCGTGATCGAGCCGGCGGCGAGGAATTGGATTCGCCCGTCTTCTATCATGTCTTCCGCGCCAAGCATCATCTGGCCATCGACAGATATCATCGCGACGGCAACGGCATGGCTTATTTTGCTGGCCGCTTCGCTGTCCGCCGCGATCTGACCTACGCCAAGTCTGCCCCAACATTCCGGGTCTACCACTGCGTCCCCCACGCGCGTCACGTCAAGGTCAACAGCGAAATGGTGCATGGCCCGATGTGGGACGACATCGTGGCGGTGGCCAAGGTTGTATATCGCACGTTTTCGGTGCTTTAGGAATTCCCTTGACCAGTCCGTTGTTTTATGTCATCACAGATGACAGGAAGCAACAAAGAGATTCGCCACATGAATGACAACCTAGAGCCAGTCGAGATCATGTTGGATCTGGAGACGCTTGGAACCCGCGCCGGCTGTCAACTGCTGTCGATCGGTGCCGTCGCATTCCGGCTCAACGCCAATGGCGTTGAGATCGTCGATTCGATCTATATGCCGATCGCCGCCGACATTGAGGGGATCAACACCCCGCAGAAAGACATGGGGCTGACGCGCGATGACAAAACGGTCGCCTGGTGGGGCCGGCAGTCGGCGGAGGCGCGCAAGGTGTTCGACGACCCGGACGCGCTCAACATTCTCTTGGCGCTCGATGCATTCAAGCAATGGTACGGCCTGCATGAGGTGCGGCGACTCTGGGCACACGGCGCGTCCTTCGATTTCCCGATCCTCGAGGCGGTGTTTGTCGCAGCCGATGACAGCTTCCGCGTGCCCTTCACGCTGATGCGTGACACACGCACGATTTACGACCTCGCCGGCATCGACCCCAAGCTCTACAGGTCGGCGAAGCATCACAATGCGCTGGCGGACTGCTTTGATCAGATCACCGCGCTTCATGCGGCATGGGCGGCGCTGAAACTGCATCGCACGACATGCGTGCTCGAGGATCAAAGGCGTGAGGAGTTGATTTATGCAGAAGCTAGTACTTGAGCAACCGCTCGGGCAGACTCCAATCGGCGTTGCGATCGGCGATATCGTTTCGGCGGCGCAGTTGAAAAAGCTGTTTGAGAATGGATATCTCCTCGTCAAGAAAAGTGATTTCCTCACCACGAGCGTTGCGGTTGATTGGCCTGCCGCGCTGGATCAGGTTGACCTGCCGCTCGGCGTGCGCGGCGCAATCGGCGCGCATTTGAGACAGGCGATGATTATGAACCTGCCCAATAAATTCCTGCACGAGGAAACGCGCGACGTGAGTGGAAGACGCATGCGTGTTTTGAGCATGACGCTGTTGGAAATTCCAGAAGAGCAGCCCAATGGCTGATATCAATCTGAATAATATTCACGAGCCCGACCCAGTTTACGGCTGGGTGCAGCTTCGCGCCGGCGCGTCGTTCGACCTCGGCAGCGGCAAAATCGCAGAGCGGCTGACGCCGCGCGATATCGCGCGCAGCCTGTCCAATATCTGCCGCTTCGCCGGCAACTGCGACAAATTCTATTCCGTCGCGCAGCATTCCGTCATCACCAGCTATGTCGCCGAGGTCTTGTGGCCGTTTGATGCGCGGACGCAAATCGACTGTCTGCTGCACGACATTCACGAGATCGTCATCGGCGACATAACGCGACCCGTTGCCCAATGTCTCCTGGACGAGGCCGCGACCGCTAAATTGCTGGCGCTGAAAATGCTCGTGGACGACGCGTTGATGCCAAAATTTCAGTGGTCCCGGCCGACGACGGCTGACGCGCTCGCCGCGGTGCGCCTCGCCGATGACCTGGCGCTTGCCGTCGAGGTGCGACAACTTATTCGCCAAAGCCCGAGGTGGCCCGGCATCCTCGGTGTGCCGGCGCGACTGCGGACACGGCGGTTCATGATCGAGCCGCAGACGCCGCGCGCAGCCGAAAACGCTTTCATGTTCCGCTGGCGTCAATTGCGCCGGGAATTGCTGCGGCAGGTACAGCGTGAACGCACTCTGATCAGGGCGGCGTGACATGGCCGCATATTACAACGAGATCAATCAATTCTGCGTCGAGGTTTTAAGGGCGCGCATTGCCGATGGGGATTTGCCTGATGGAATCGTTGACGATCGAAGCATCCGAGACGTTGAGCCCGGAGATTTGGCGGGATTTTCGCAGTGCCATTTTTTCGCAGGCATTGGCTTGTGGCCTTTTGCTGCGCGACTCGTCGGATGGCCGGACGATCGCGAGCTATGGACAGGAAGCGCGCCCTGCCAACCGTTCTCGTGCGCGGGCAAAGGAAAAGGTGACGCCGATCCACGGCACCTATGGCCCGACTTTTTTCGACTCATCCGTGCCCATCGGCCCACTGTCCTCATGGGAGAGCAAGTCGAGGCAGCGGTTGGCAAGGGTTGGTTCGACCGAGTGCAATCTGATCTGGCGCGTGAAGGATACGCCAGCCGGGGTATCGTTGTCCCAGCTTGTGCCGTCAATGCGCCGCATCGAAGAAACCGACTCTGGTTTGTGGCCGACCGCGGTCGCGAACGATGCGCAGAAGCGAGGACGGGTGTCGATTCGGCCGGGAAAGTCGAATGGCCTCGCAGCAATAGCGAAATCGACGGCCGCAGATGCGAGCAAAGCCCTATGGCCAACGGCGGTCGCGTCGATGGCGGAGAGGGGCGGTCGCGGGGATCTGCTGACAGTGGCTCGCGGTTATCAAACGGCGCACGCGGGGACGCTGTGCCCGACGGCGGTAGCAAGCCCGAACGAAAACCGCAACACCCGCTCGGCACCGTCGCATGGCAAGGGGCGGGGGGCCACGCTGGCGGGCGTTTCGGCGGACACGCACAAAGCGGCGATGGCAACGCTTGGTCCGACGCAACCCCCCTCGCCTGCGCGGACGGTCGGGTCAGGCGTATTAAACCCGGAGTTCGTCTGCTGGTTGATGGGCGTCCCATCGACGTGGCTGACGCTCTCACGGCCCTCGGCAACGGAATCGTCCCGCAAATCGCGGCGGAAGTCATCGCGGCGTATCTCGAGTGCGACGACTGAGCCATGCTGATCCACACGATATCCGACCTGCATTTGGAGTTTGGCTCGCCGCCGGTTCTGCCCGGAGGCGATGTGTTGCTGGTGTGCGGAGACACGGTGGTCGCGTCGCATATTGGATTAAAGAACAGATCGAACGAGGCGGCTGAGATCAATAAGCTATACCGCAAATTCTTGCGCGAACAGGTGGCGCGCAAATATTCGCACGCGCTGTTCCTCCTTGGCAATCATGAGCACTACGGCTGTGCGTTGGAGGACACCGCTGGCATCGTGCGCAATCTGCTGGCCGATACCGCCCCTTGCGCGCGTCTCCTCGACGACGAGGTTGCCGTTATAGACGGAGTTGGGTTCGTTGGCTCGACGCTATGGGCACCGTGCAAGGATGCCAGGATGCCTGATGCGGAAAATGTCATTCAGCAATCTATGAACGACTTTATGTGGATCAAAACCAAGGCGGCATACGCGGACTCACAATCGCTCCAAATGAATTATTTAGCATTGCAGTGGGGACGCCAGATCACGACTCTCGACGTGAGGCGGAAGCATCAGAAATCGCTCAAGTGGTTGCGCGCGGAAGTGAAAAAGCACACGCGTTGCTTTGTGCTCACGCATCATGCGCCGAGCTATCGTTCAACCACGAAATATTACAACGACAAGTTGACGCCGGCATATTGCAGTCGGCAGGACAGGTGGATTCGGGGCTCCAACATCATCTGTTGGGCGCACGGACACACTCATACGAACGCTGACTACGAGATAGGAGCGACGCGCGTCATATCGAATCAGCGTGGCTACTTCGGACGAGAGAGAATCGCGGCTGAGTTTGACCCATCGAGGTGCGCAATTGAAATTCGCTGAAGCCGTCACGCCAGATCTGCTGGCGTATGTCGCTTGCCTCGAGCACGCAAAGCGCAGCAATGAGCTTGTGGCGCTGACAGTGTGCGTCTGCACTCTCAGCACCGCTATATTCGCCTCGAGCGCATGGGGCGTCCTGTCTCTTGCACTATTCGGACTCTGGAAACGCCCGCGCAGGATTTGAGAAATGTTTTATGCACGCTATGGTCGCGCGCTTTGCGCGAACGGATACTCTGCGATTCCCGTGCTGCCGTCGAACAAGGCGCCGGGATTTTTTGATGAGCAGGAGTCCTCCGTTCCGCTGTGGAAATGGCCGCAGTATTGCGAGCGTGTGCCGACTCCAGATGAGATACGAGAGTGGGAGCAAAGAAATGCTTCGGTTGGCATCGCCTGTGGGCGCGTCATCGGAATTGATATTGACTTTCTGACCGAGTCCGAGGCGGAGGAGGTGGAGGCACTGGTTCGCCGTATCACGTCGGGAAGACCTCTCGTGAGAATTGGGCGCGCGCCCAAGCGCATGCTTGTCTATCGCGCGGACGGCGTTGTGGACAGCCGCAACAAGCGGTATTCCGACGAACGCAACATTGAAGTATTGAGCACCGGGCGGCAGTTCGTCGCCTACGGCCTGCACAAAGATACGGGCCTGCCGTACACATGGATCGGGAGCGAGCCGACCGGCTGCCCCGCCGCCTCCCTGCCGCCGATCACTCAGGTGCAGTGCGCGACGATAATGGACGCTGTGTCGGCGTTTCTCGGTATAGCTCCCGAGGTTCCGCACGAGTCGCGCGCACGCGTGTATCGGGACGCGCCACCGCGCTTTGCGCAAGCCGTCAGCCACAATCAGCCACGGCCCGAGGCCGTCGTTGCCGCTATCGAGGCTCTGCCGAACGACGTTGGTTGGGAGGAATGGGTCAAAGTCGGCTTTGCAATTTGGGAGAGTGTGCGCCCGAACGAGGCCCTTGGCTGGCAGTTGTTCGAAGCATGGAGCGCCAAATCCAATCTCAATAACAAGACGATCGGCACCGCCCACAAGTGGCGGTCGATTATCCGTGATTCAAGCGGGCAGTCGAATTTTGGCGCGATATTAAACATGCTTAAATCGCGCGGCATTACTCTGCCTCATCACATTAGATTCCACGATGAGGATGCCGGTACAGTGGTTGATATAAGCGCTCTCATTGCACGTTATGAGACGCTGGCAAGCGCGCGTCCTGCTCTGTCTCAGGACGAGGGCATGTTGCGCGCCGACATGGCGGCGGAGGCCGTGGCTGCGGTACGCGCCGAAGCGCTGGCGCCACCGCCGCCTGATACGCACCCGTCTCTGACGCCGGAGCAGATCGAGGAGATTGAACGTCTCAATGGCGGCGGCGAAGTGGACAACATCGTCAAGTACGACAACCCGAGCCTGGCGCTCGACCTGCGCGCGGAATTGTCGCTGCGGCTGACGCCGCGGGAGACTCCGGTCTTTCCCAAAGCCTGCGTCAGTCACTCGGGCCTGATCCACGACATATCGACTTGGATATTGCAAGGCTCTCCCTCGCCGATACCCGAATATGGTTTAGTTGCGGCCACCGCACTTGTGGGCACAATGGCCGGCCGGGCGGTGCGGACAGAAAACGGCGCACGTCCCAATTTATATTTCCTCAACGTTGGTCCCACGGGCGTTGGCAAAAATCACGCGATAAAATCTGTCCAGACTCTATTGGCGTCCGTCAACTCAATCGAGGAGCACGTGCTAGGCGACATGGTGTTTTCGGGCTCCGGGCTGCGCCAATCGTTTATTGCGGCGGCCGGAGCTAAGGACGCCGACGAGGACGGCGGTGAAAAAGACAAAAAGACCCGCCGGGCGGACGGCAATTCCATGAGCAAGATCCTGATCACGGACGAGGTCGGGAAGCTGATCGGCGCACATACCGGAGAGAAGGCCAGCGCAAATTCGCAAACCGTGCTCGGTGATTTGCTGTCAATGTTTAGCATGTCCGGTCAGATCATGGCCGGCGCATCGAAAGTGGGTGAAGGCACTCTATCGATTCCCTATCCGCATTTGACGCTGATGGGGGCGACGACCCTGCAAGCGCTGACGCCAAGCTTGAATGAGGCCATGCTGAAAGAGGGGCACATTAATAGATTCCTGCTGGCGGAAGTGCCCGAGGCGGCACGACTGACCATTGAATCCTCGCGGGAGTTTATTGCCGGCGGCGCCGTGTTGTATCCGCCATCTGATATCATCGCCAAGCTGGACGCGCTCAAATACTGGACTTCGCGTCGTCATCTGATGACTGGCGCCGGCAGCTATTGGAACGACTACGCTCAGCCGGTCAAATTGACCGATACGGCGCATGAGTTTGTGTCGTCGATCCGCATGCTACAGGAGGAGGTCGGAGCAACGGCGCGCGGAACCGGAGGCGAGATCTCCGAGGCACCGTTCGGCCGGCTTGCCGAGATAGCGCTGCGGTTGGGCCTGATTTCAGCCGTCAGCAAGGCGGCGGGGGCACCGGTCACGGTTGACGGGCGGCTGACGATCGATATCTCAAAGTTGCATATAGGAGTAACCGACGTTCTTTGGGGCTGGCGGATCGCGCGATACAGCGCCGAGAGGTTTGCCTACATGCTTGTGCATGAGATTGCCAAAGAGGGCGACAGGGACATGGAGCGCGTGCGAGTAGCACTCAGACGCGCCGGAAAGCTCGGGCTCATGAAGTCCGAATTAATGCGCAAGCTGACGATGCAAACAGCCCGCGCCGACGCCGCCATACGGTCGCTGATCGATTCGGAGGAAGTCAGATCGGGAGTCCCGCCCGGTCTCCGGCGCGAGCGATACTATATGTCAAAGATGTTGCCGGATTACTTGAGAAAATGAACGCACCCCGCCCCCGCCCGACTAGATTGACGCCGGCCGAGGCGACATACCAGTTGCGTCAGCGCGGCGATCGTCTGTCGAGAGCCTGTGCCGATCTCATTGAAACGATTATGCGCAATCTTACATTGTCGGAAGAGGCAGCCGCGGTCGCTCTACAGCGACTTGCCGAAAGCTCCGCAGACTGCGCTTATTGCGATCTGCCGCACTCACAAATCAATGAATGTCCGAACGGCGAATATTGCCGCCGCCGTGTTGACCTCGGAGGCTGGACATTCGGGGAGTAATCTTCGATGTGGACCTCGATCATCGCCTTTCTTGCCGCCCTGATACCCAGCATCACGTCGCTAGGCACAAAAACGCTCGACAACCAAGGGGCCGCCGAGAGCGACGCCGCCAAGGCGGACGCCTCCGCACAGGAGGAGCTTGGTAAGGAATTTTCCTACCCCCTCGGCAGCGCCCGCACGCAATTCGACGCCGTCATGGACGGCCTCAATCGCATGCCGCGCCCATTCATGGCGTTCGGTACGCTGATGATGATGGCATGGGCCTGCGCCAATCCGGCCGCCTTCGCCGTCAGCATGGGATCGCTAGCCGTCACGCCGGCCTGGCTGCAAAACGTCTTCTATATGATCGTCGGCTTTTTCTTCTCAAGCCGCATGATCGAAAAGCTGTCGTTCAAAAAATTCGACGTAGGCGCCGAGGTCGGCGCGGCGGTTCGCCGCGTCACGCGGAGGCAGGGATTTGTTGGCGAACCTGATACGGGTGATCTGCCGTCGCGCTCCGCGCTCGAGGCGGATCAGGGAATGCCTGAACAGGTGTTAGGGCTGGCAACTCTTCCCCGCGACGATCTAATGCAGGCGTCTGGGTTTGGGGCTGGGTCTCTGACGCATTCTGGCTACACGGGCTCTCTCCCGCGCTCGCGAGCGGGGGGATGGCGGAATCCGGTTGCGCAGCAGTACGCCTCGGCATAGGAACGCTGGCTGCCAGCAGCGCGGTTTTGCCTACCGTATTGAGAAAGCGAATGGGAATCCTCAGTAGCGCGACGTGCATGGGAACATCGATCTCGTCGAAGTGAACCATGCCCAATGCCCTAGCCTCGCGGACAATGTACGCATTATGCTGCGCAATTGTATCCCTGCCGCGCGCGCTATTGTTTTTGACTGTCGTCCCGCGAGTATTGGGTCCAGTGTACGATCTGTTCGGATTGCTCACTCGATCGAGTGACGGCTTGTCGGGGAATGGGCCGAGCGAACTATCCCAATCGTCCGGCGTGGCAAAACGGGGCGGCCCGCTGAGGTATTCAGCGGTTTTCTGTTGTATGTCGCGTTCGGTAAAATGCACGTCTACCTCCGGCAGAATGCGGGAGTGCTGGCGGGTGCGCTTTCTTTCTGTCGCTTTCCGCCGCGCCTGTGCGCGATACTCCGCCGCGACCTCATCGGCTGTCGCGAGGCGCGCGGTGCCGTTCAGACACGCGAGATCAAATCTGGCTAGCTGCTCGTCATACAGGCGCGCGCGTTCCTCGTGAGTAAGGGCTTTGGCCGCGCGACGCGCGGCACCTTTCGACACGCGCTTGGCCGTCGGCGCGTTCGGGTCGCGGTCGAGGTTGGTGGCCACGACTTTGTCCAACGAGTCCGCGATCGCCTCCTCCAAGTCTATCTGGCCGTTGGCGATGGCTGCCGCTCGCTCTGTCGGCTGCCGCTCGCTACGTTGCTGCGGAACGGCCGGCGCTGGCGCGACAGCAGCGCCTCCGTCGAGGGGTAGTTGGGAAAAAACAGGGTGTGCTGCATTTGATGGCCAAATCGTGCCGTCTGGACCGAGTTTTTCTGGGATAATGACGCGAGCATACGCGGCGCGAGCGTGTACGTGGCGCTCGCGTTTGAGGGACCAGAGCCCGAGATCTATGGCGGCGGAGCGGGTGATGGTGCGTCCGTCAATGCTCGCGAGCTGCACGTTGCCGCGCGCCCTGGTGGAGTGGTGGGAGGGCATGCGCCGCAAGCGCGCGGCATGACATTCGCGACAACGCGACGTACGCGATCCCCGCCTTTGGTTATCGCGAAGGTTGCTGTTGGGGAAGCTGTCGATCGGCTTTGACGTTTTGCACGCGTTGCATCGCACTGCGTCACCAAAATATGCGATCAAGTCTGGTGACGGAGGCGTGCGAGTGCGCGGGTACACCCCTCGGTTCCCGCTCCTATTGCCCGGCCCCATCGGCGCCACCGGCTCGATAGACCGCACCCACTCCACACTCAGCGGAACCTGTTCCTGCGCAATCATCGGCGTGTCACCCGGCAATTTCCATCGATAAATCCCGCGTCCTGCCTGATCCGCGTCACCGCCAGCGGCAACGAGATTAAACCTTTGCGTCTTCGCATCTTATACAGGTTATCCAAATAAAACGACCAATCTAGGCTGTATTCGAGTCTCTGCCGCTTGGCCGTCTTACGCGTTGCCCGGATCAACCTCAGCGTCTTTACCTCGACGTTTGTCAGATCCAACTCGTCCATCCAATTGCGATCTATCCCACGCTCGCGCAGCAAGAGCGGGCGGCAATGGCGACAAATGTCATCGATTCCGTCTGGAAACAGTCTGTTCCTTGAGAACTGCTCGACCGGCTGGTTGGTGAGGCACGCCTTGCATTTGCGCGCATCCCCGCCGCTTGCGCGCCGCCTGGCGCGACGTGCGGCAGCTTCGATCCGAGAGCAATCGCGGCAGCGCGTTTGCAGGCCGTCGCGCCGCCGCGAGGCTTTGTTGTACTCTGACCAGGCGAGAGTGCGCTTGCATTTGTTGCAAGGCTTCTCCTGCACAACTTTAATATGGAATTGCATCGATCTCACGCAACGCTTGTTGATATTCAGCGACGTTTTCGGTATTCGCTCTCTGCACACCCGTCGCGAGCACGGTCCATATGAACTGCCGCCACGTCTCCGTCGTCCATTGCATCAGGTCGGTGCCGTGCGCTGTCGCGAATGCGCCGCCAGCGGCAGACGCAGCCTCCATTGCAATGTTGCCGTGGCGCGTTAGATTTACGCGCATGTCGATATCGTCAGACATCTGCCGCCAACTCCGCGAATGAGGGTTTTCCGCCAAAATCTATCGCGACAATTTCAAAAAATTTTCCGACTTTTTGAATCATCACGCGCTTCGGAATCTTGAGGTCGTCGGACAGGTGAAGGCAGGTGCGCACGTCGGCCGGCAGCGGAGCAATCGACCGCAGCCGCCACCATTCCTCCGCCCGTCGTCGCCGACTGCCGTGGCCCTCGACGTTCACCCATTCGCGCACGATCGTTCCGGGGCCGAGGTGATAGATGATCATCAAAGCCGGCGCGTACCCCTCGCGCTGATGCGACTCATACTCAACGGTGCGCACGCTCCACCACGCGGGTTTGCTGGCGCCGGACATGATCGCATCTTCCGACGCCCGCGCCTCGAGCTTCGCGAGACGATCCGGCGGCGGCCACTGGTGGCCGCAGACGCAGGTGAGGACTGACGTGTGGACGATGGCGCGGCAGTTGGGGCATTCCTTCGCGGGCGCCATCCCAGGCGCGCCGCTGCCGCTCTTGTCTGGCCCGCGGATGCGATCTACCGGGCCGTGCCGCATCGTATTTCCTGCGAAGTCTAAAACCACGCAATTTCTTTTGGCAGTTTCGGGCGACAGGCGGAAACCACGCCCGAGCTGCTGGACAAGCAGGCCCGGACTGAGCGTTGGCCGCAAAAGAGCGATCAGATCTATGCAGGGCGCGTCAACGCCCGTCGTCAGTGCGTTTGCCGATGTGAGCGCGCGAATGTCGCCTGCTTTGAACATCTGCAGGAACGTCTCGCGTTCCGTGTCCGATGTGGACCCGGTGATCGTTTCCGCGTGGACGCCAAGCGCCCTGAGTTCGTCACGCACGTGAAATGCGTGATCCACGCCCGTGCAAAAGACTTTCCAGGAGTGGCGATCGCGCCCCGCCTCCACGATCTCTTTCGCAATTGCACGATTGAGCCCAGCCCTGTCCACCGCCCCGGCGAGCGCGCCTGGCACAAACTCGCCGCCACGCGTTGCCACGTCAGAAGTACTCAGGCGCTCGACGGTGCCACGCGTGACAAGTGGTGAGATCCAGCCCTCATTCAACAGGCGATCTATGCCAATGTTGTAGGCGATGCCGTCGAACAGCGCCTTCGTGTCGCGAAAGTCATCGGTCAGATAGCCGCTATCCATGCGGTATTCGGTGGCGGTCAGCCCAACGACCTTGAGGTGCGGATTCTTTTCAAAACACGCTGCTAAAAACTTCTGGTATTGAGAGGAATCATTGCGTGATACCAAGTGGGCCTCGTCAATAAGGATCACGTCGAACTTGCCGAGCAGGTCGCTTTTGTCAGCGCAAGTCTGTATGCCGCCGAATATGATAGGGGCGTGCGGCTCAAATTTCTTGAGGCCGGCAGAGCAAATGCCGGCGGGCGCGTCAGCCCAAATTGGCGGCTGTCCAGGTCCGCCCTTGAGGCGCTTGTAGTTCTGATCGACCAATTCACGGACATGTGTGAACACTCCGATGCGCGTGTTCGGATATGCCTGCATCGCCTCTTTGCAGAACGCGGCGATGATGGTCCCCTTGCCGCTCGCTGGCGGCGCGACGATCAGCGGATGCTTGTACGTGTTGGATCGCCAGACGCCGTAGAGGGCGTCGAGAGATTCGCGTTGATATGGGCGGAGAGACATGGGGCGGTACTTGTCAGCCGGCCGTCAGGGTCATGCGTGGAAAATCTCCGTCATCGTCACATTTCTCGGCCTCCGCGATCCCAACCGCTTCGATTTGTTCGACGATCGCACGCCACGGCTCCGGCAGGGAGGGCCATTCGCCGTCATCGTCGTCGTCGCAGTCAGTATCAAACGCGGTGTTTATGTCTCGGCAGAATTTGCTTAGCGCGGCATGAAGCTCTGTGACGCGCTGTTTGCCGAGTGCGCGCAATGCGCCCCGCACCGCCTCAAGGGGGTAGTTGCCCCAATCATGGTCAACGGCGTAGAGGCCGCAATGCCCCTCAAGTCGGAAGCCTTTCCCATACACACGAAAATATTCGTCAAATCTGCACCTCATTCCGGCCCCGCATCTTCAAGATTCCTGCCGTCCGTTCGCATCTTGTAGCGCCCGATATCCTCGCTGACGTTGTTTGTCCGCTCGGCGTTGAGGATTGTTGGTATCCAACGATGCAGTTCGCAACCGCGCATCTGCGTCACGCGGTCTACCTCCTCCTGTCGCCGCTGGCACAGCCATTTGCCGTCGTCTATCGGTGCCGAGAAACGACAGGTGCGGCAGTTGCGGAGCGGCAGCGTGTCGCCTAGGCATGTATCGCGATGATTGCAGAAACTACACTTGTAATAGTCCGGGTCCGACGATATGCGCTCGGGCGCGGCAGGGCTGAATGCGATGCGCTCGACGCGTTCCAAATGCATCTGGGCGCCGTCGGCGTCGTAGTCCACTTCGATAAATAAATCCGTTTCATCATTCTTGTTGCGCGCTGCGTACAGAGCAAGCTTCGCCTGCAGCATGTGCATGTAAAGTTGTAGCTGCGCCCAATGCTTCGGTGCCGTCTTTTTCAGCCCATGCTTGTTGAGCGCGCGAAAGTTTTTTTCGTTGTGTGATTTGGCCTCGAGGATCGCCCACTCGCGGCGCCTCAAATACTTCATCGACCCGTCGAATGCGACGCCGTCAACCAAGCCATACATATGGCCACGCGCAGCGACGACGGCATACTGCTTGCCCGTGCAGGGATCGCGCACCATGACGGTGATCCCTGTCTTTTGCACGTCGTCTATGATATTTTCTTCTTCTCGGTTGCCGCGAGAAAAGATGCGTGCGATCCGCCCTGGCGGCGCTTTCGGCAAGCTCGCCCACCGGAATGAGAGCCAGAGATATCGCGAGCATTCGTCGCCAATTTCTGACGGTCGCATTCGATACCAGAAAGACGGGCGATGCGAGCCTTTATGGGACTTGTCAACGTCCGTCGCTAGTGTCTCTATGGTTCGCTCGGACATGGAGTCTTAGGTGTTCCAGGGGGCCGCTGCACCGGCCGTCAGAGCTACAGAGGGCGGCATCGGAAGCGGCGGCAGCATCGCGGCAGACGCCATCTGCGCCTGCAGTTGAGGTTGTCCGGTCGGTGGGGCAGGCAGAGTCGGCGTCGGCGAAAGCGCCGACGCGTGGTGCTGATGAACCACGGGTGCCGCTGTATGCACTGGCATCTTCGCTAGCGCCCCGACTCCGTCGAACGCATGTGGGAGCCCGAGATCGTTCTGAGCGTCAGTGCCTTTTTCAGTGTTCGCGGGCTTGAGCTTGATGCTCATGCGAATGAGCTTGCCGTAGCAGGGGTCAAAGCTGTCTGCGCACTGTAGGCCGCATGCCTGGATCAATTTGGCTATGAACCCCCGACTCATGGCCAGATACACCGGACTATAGCCATGGATGCCGACGTGCCTAGTTGCTTTGCGTCCCTTGAACGGGCCTTCCTGAATTGTGAATTGCAGACTGGTGCCGGACTTGGTGTTTCCGCGCCCGTCCGCTGGCTTCGACGTGGGGAACTCTTTCGTGAACGCCCAAACGTAATCGCCGGTCGGGATTAACTGGGATGCATCCGCTTCGCTGGCAAACCGCGTCAGGTTTTCTGGATCGCCGAAGCCAATATCTCTCAAGTTCGTCATGCTACGTTTCCTATGCTACGTGTACTCGGCAGAACTATTCTGCCGAGTTGTCACTGACTCATTGCTACTTAGTTCGCTGGGATTCCGCTCAGGTATTTCGCCAGTTCCGGCCACATGAGCGGAATGTAGTCGGGTGCTTGGTCGCGGCATTTGGCGACATAGCCGCCGCTGGGTTGCAGGTACAGCCGCCGATCAGCCATGCCGACAATCTTTGCCGATCCGTTTTTCTGGAATCCGGAACCAGGCGCCTCCGCAGTGATGAGGGGGATCGCGCAGTATCCGATCACATCGCAAATCTCACGGAGGTAGTCGTCCGTCCGTTTGTGCAACTTGGGCGCCCACCTCGTGAAACCTTGCGCGGAATCGGGCGGCGATTCCTTGACCGGGCTTGAGTGGGCAATCAGGATGACGAGATAGCCGACATCGCGCAGCGCCTCGATCCAGGGGCCAAACTGCGTGCGAAAGATATCAGCTTGAAAAATGTAACCCTTGCCGTAAGGGATATCCTCAATCTGCGAGACTTTGTGCTTGTCGCAAACGACGGCCTGCACCAGGGGCTCCGCGTGATCCACGGAATCGATCACGATCGTCCCGAACCTAGCGCACTTGTCCGCGAGCAAGATCTGAAACGACTCGATCATGTCGCGCCATGATGCGATATTCAGCGCAGGCACGTTCTTAAGCGCTTCATTGCGGCCGAGGCCGCGTTCCGTGCAGAGAAAGATTGGACGCGGCGCATTCGCCGCAATCGTCGATTTGCCAGTCCCCGACTGTCCGTGAAAGAGGATCAGGGGTGTCCGCGTGTGATTCGTGATAACGTTGTCGAGAGAAAGCGCCATATGCTTTGCCACCATGCCACTATGCTAGGGATGATGACAATATAAGTCGCTATGATGCGTTCTGTCAATACAAATTCCGCGAAGGTCTTGCCTAAATCAAACCACACGTGAGTTGTATCACCACTCGCAGTTTTCGGGTTGCAGCCCCGCATAGGTCTTCGGAGTATCGTCGAGTTCCTGCGGCAGAAGGCCGGCTGCGATGCGGGCGCTCGTCTCGATGAAACACATCATGTTCCAGGCCGCTGCCTCGGCGTGCGGCTCGTCGGTAAAGCCGGCCGACAGCTTGAATGTGTGCCGCAACGCCGCGTCGAGATAGAACGAAAGCGGCAACCCCTTCTCCCAATTGCGGCGTTCATACTTGTTTGCGCCGGCTTCGAAGTGCTGAGCGAGCCGAACCATCGCCGTCGGCGGCAGAAGGTCGAACGCGCCCTTTCCCGCAGCGCGGTCGCGCTGCGCCCCCGTCTCCGATGTTCGGCGCTCGCCGCTGTCTTTTAACGGCTGGGCCTTGTTCGTTTTCTGTTGCATGCGCCTTCCTTTGGATCTGAGCCAGGATAAATAGTGCGACGGACAGCGCGTCCGCCTCGTTGTCGTCAGTTACATGATAGCCACGCGTGATCATTGCGCTGATCATCTGATCCTTTTTTGCCGCCCCATTGCCGGTCGCGTGCTTTTTGACGGACCCAACCGGCGCGTAGTGCAGCGGTATTGCGCGCTGAGCGCACACAAGTTCCAGCACCGCCCTATCGCCATAGTGAAGCTCACGCTGTCGGTTCCCGCGCATGGTGGCCGCGTTGACCTGTTCCACCGCGATGTTGCTCGTGTTGTACTGGCGTGATTTGCGATCTAAGAATGAATAAAGTCTTAGCCTGCGCTCGACATCGGTGATTTTTTCTGTCGTCTTGTGTTTTAGGCACATGCTGCCGGACTCTACGAAGCCTTGCGGGCCAAAAACCGCCCACCCAAGCGTGGTTCCTAGGTCAAGGGCGAGCAGGAACATTTAACAAACTCATATTTTTGCGTTGACAAGCGGTAAATGGGTCAGCTATTGCCTGTCTCCACGTGCTGACAAAAGACATTACAACAAAGCGCGGGATCGGTCAAATTTAGTGGAGTTGGCTATGGCGAACACTCGCAAAATTAAAACGGCGAAGCGGCCCGCACGGGAGACGAAGATGAAACATCTTCAGGCGGAGGACAAGGCAACTGTCGCGGCGACAGGAGATTGGAGAAGCCGCCTGCGGGCGCTTATTGATAAGCAGCGGCTCTCGATGCGGCAAGTCAGCATAGCCGCAGGTCTCCACCCAACCACTGTTTCGGTATTGCTTGGCTCGGATCGAATCCCGAGCGTCGTGAACCTAATGGAGGTGTGTAAGGTGCTGCGGTGCGGCATTGGGTTTGTGATGGGGGAAGATCTTAGTGTGTATTCCTCGTCCGAAGGTAGGACTTCGGGCGAGGAAGTGCAGATGATCCCGGTTGTTGAGTGGGAAGATATTACACAATTTCTGAATCAGGAGGGGGATGTGAGGGCACTAAGAAAGGAGGCGGCTGCTGTGATGGAGCCGGCCTCGAGGAGATTCCGGCTGGATTGGGAGGGATCGGCAATGTCGCCTGTAATAGAGAGCGGCAGCGTACTCGATTGTAGCGCAGCAATAGACCCGGAGCCGGATGATTATGTCATCGTCTACTTGAAAAAGACGAAGCGGTGTATCCTGCGACAGTTGTCGCCGTCCGAGTACAACGCCGCAGGCTATGTTGCGCGTGCGACGTTGAAAGCGGCCAATAAAGCGTGGCCGCCTATTATGTTCTCGGCGGAGGCGGGTGACCAAATCGTGGCCGTCGTCATCAGCTTCACTAGACAGTTGCGCCGAGTAAGAACGCCGACCAAGCGCCGCAAATGATAACCGCGCTGACGTTTTCCAGGGCGGCGGAACTTCTTTCGTCACGCGGGCTAGACGGCGTGACTGAGGGCGTGCTACGTCGCGCCGCCCGACGCGGCGACTTGGCTCAAATGAAGGTCGGGCGGCGGACCTATCTGCTGCCCGACGACCTTGAGGAGTATGTGACATGGCTCGCCGCCGCAAGGCCCCCCGCAAGGTGCTCTATTGCCCGCCAGGATTTACACCTCCGCGCCACGTCGCCGAGTATCGGCACAAACGAGAGGTCAGAGAGCCAACCTGGTACATTGTCCACCTCGACACTGAGCGCAGTTGTTATGCGCCGCTTGAGCGGGAAGACATTGCCAACCAAGCGCTAGCTGAGTATTTGATTGACGCGAGACGTGACGAGCGCGCGCCGGATCTACTGATATCTGAGGTGCTGCTGCACTACTGCGAGGAGCGTCCGCACGATCCCGACAAGCGCTTTTCGGATAGACAGCGGCAGCGCTGGATTGCGTCAACTAGATCGCGCTGCAAACGCCTGTTGCCGGTCTTCGGGCACATGCAGGCGCATGAGTTGTCTGTACATGCGTGCAGAAATTATCACACCAAACGCACCGCGGATGGGGCCGCCCCCGAAACTGTCCGGCGGGAGCTGGGGCTGCTGCGTGCCGCGCTCGGATGGGCAGTCGCGCGCGGTAGGTTGCCGGTGCTCCCCGCAGTGTGGTGCCCAGCGCAGCACCGCGTACCCCGTCCGATGCTGAGCAGATCCGACGTGGCACGGATTCTATTGAGCGCTCGCCGGGAGCGGCAACCGGAGATGGCCCGCGCTTTCTGTCTATTGGTGCGCCTGATGATCCACACTGGCCACCGCTATGAGGCCGTCATGGACCTCAAATTTGCGCCGTGGCGCGATGGCGGCTATATTGACAACGGGCGTGGGCTCATCGACTTCAACCGCGGCGATGGGCACCGAACCAGCAAGGGGCGTTCGCGTATGCGCGTGCCGCGGCGTCTGCGCGTGGCTATGCTGGCGGCGGAGCGCAGGAGCGCTAGCGGTTTTGCAATCGACTGCATACGCTGCCGCTGGTCCTACAGGGAGGCTTGGGTGCGCATACTGGCTCGGGCCGGCCTGGCCGCAACGCGCAAGAGTGGCGGCTATACTTTTCATGATCTCATCCACCACGGCATCACCGAGAGACTCAGGGCGGGCGGTTCCGTTTGGCACGTTGCCAGTCACTCGGGTAGATCAGAGAAAATGGTCCGCGATGTATACGGGCACTGGATCGACGATGAATTCGCCGACGCGGACAGATGACGCCTTCCATTTTATTTCCGAGATATAAGCCAATGTTGACAGAACGCAATGGAAAACGTCGCTTTTAGTCAACACCTATCAACATCAAAAGTCGAGGAAACCCAGTGAATTTAATCCTTTGTAATGACAAAAAACACCGCACGCTTGCCGACTCAGGGCAAATTGGTTGTGCGTTTTCCCCGGGAAAACCGCCATTTTTTCAATTTCCTTCCGGGATTGTTCCGGGATTGCGCCTGATGACAATTCTAGTCTCTGGGTCTAAAATGCAGGCGGTTGTGCGCGCGGCTCCCCTCTCTGCCGCGATGCGCCCCGCAGCGGGTGTCCGATCAAAAAGATTTTTGCGAATTGTTCACTTTTTGGTTGACTCCCGTTTCGGGGCGGCCTACGAAAGGGGCGTCGAGAGCACCACGGTGACTCGAGGGGGGCGGAGTACACCAAGGTGTCTCCAGCCCCCTGTTACTTTAAGCGCACGCCGTGCCAGCCACGCTTGCCTTGCGATTTCTCCGAAGACACGCCGGTTGCTATAGCCCACCGCCCCCACGCGGAATGGAACGGCGCGCTCCCTCGCCCTTCCGAACACTGCGCCCTATAGCTGGCGAAAATTTCCCGCGAGGAAACGGCGCAGGTGGGATCAAGTTGTATATGCGCTTCAATCCATTCCTCGAATGTGCGGCAGCCCCGCTGAGTTCGTGGTGGCTCAATGCCGGCGCTAACGTGCCGCGGCGCGGCACCTCCAACTTCGATCGCCTTAGATTCTCCCATAACAAACAGCACGTGCACCAGGAATGAAGTGAGTATCATTTCAAGCAATAGTACCCACGCCCTCGTCAAAAACGGGAGCGCGGCGGCTGCGTATTGCACTTCGATGCCGGGCAAGATCTTGTACAATTCGCCTCCAAAGCCTCCGAGTGCTCGGGCCACCGCATCGCACTTTGTTACTAGGTCGTGCTCGAGTTGTATCAGCGCCTTGATTTGATTCTCTTTTTCCGTGGCATCGCTCAAATCCTTCTGTTGCTGTTTTGCAACAGATTTGGTGTACAACGGACCTGCCTCAAGCCTCTTGATGTCGGCTTCGATTTGCCCCTTGCTCCTCTCTGGCCACTTGCGGCGGGCGAGGGTGTCCTGCGCGTCCTTTATAGCTGTCCTGACCCCGTCCACGTCCACGGCCAACTGCGTGGACACGATGGCATTGTCCGCGGACAGACTAATGGCCGTGGTGCCTGCGAGCCCGAGACACGTCACGGCGGCCGACAGCCACATGGCGGACAAAACCCTCAAAAAAGCGCGCAGGGACATGTGTTGGACGCGTCCATACCCTGTCCTACCCTGTCCATACCCTGTCCTACCCTGTCCATACCCTGTCCAATCGCTCCGCGGACGCCCTATGTTGGACACGTGACACGCACGTGTCATTTGGATGATCGGGAGTAGATACACCGAACTTACGATGAATAGCGCCGGCACGGCAGATGCCAGCGTTTCGCGCAGTGTTCCGAAGCGCCTGTAGTCGTCCGGGATCGCCAGAAAATATTCGAACGCCGCGCACGGCAGTAGCAAAAAAAGCACACCGATGATTTTAGGCCACACTCTCTTTTTCATGACAGTCTCATATACAACTTATGCTTGCTCGCGATGATTCGTGTCGTCGCACAATAGCTGGAATGTCGAGAATAATCAATGTTCGATGTGTTTAGTCATCGTCGCGGTTGACACTGACGACAGGAAGCGCTATTCTTCTTACTTGCACTGGAAAGAGACAAAATCATGCGCATCTGGATCTGGCTTGCGCGCGCCGGCCTGGCAGCACTCATCGCGGTTGGCATAGCGGCGATGGTTAAGACGCGGCGGAGCAATGGCGATGCCCCCGCCCCCGTGAGCAACTACGTCCCACTCCCGATGGTGCCTGTGCGCCCCATCACCACACTGCCGCCCCTCGAGCAGCCAACTCCGGTCGCGCCTGCCGTACCGGTGCCGGCGACTGCTTCAGCAACGCCGGCTCCGCCGGCGAAGCCGAAGGCGGCAAAGAGTAAAGCTACAAAGCATCACTTCGTCCGCAAGAGCCAGGGGTCACCCAATGCAACGACGGGTCTGCCAATGTTCGACCAGTTGTTCGGAGCACCCGCGGCACCGAGTGAAGCCCGTTCTGCTCGAAAAACGAGTCCTTGATCGACACGAAGTCGAGCAGATGCTTGCGCGTCCGGTGTTCCAGCGCTTTCCCGGCCCGGACGGCAAGCACGCGGTCACAGGCTTCAAGCGCACGCGCAACGGTGCGCCTTCCGGCTACATACGGTTGCCGGTTGAGGAACAGACGTGGGTTTTTATGGGGGACCGCCCGCGCGATGCGAGGGGCAGGCCAGGCGTCCCGCATCAAGTGACAATGTACTTGACCACGCTCGTGGACGTGTCCCGCTATACGGGACCGGAGTTGCGTCAGATTGAAAAGCGCAGGGGCGTATCTGCAACCAAAGGATCTCCCGCCTGGATACGGCGGCAAATCGAACGGGACGTGCTTCGTGGGACATTTCGAACAGCAGCCTGAGCGCTATTACCGCGTTGAAGAGGGCGAGGGCGGCAATAATCACCATTGGTACGTTTGGGCGCCACTGGGCTCAATCGAGGTCGGCGACCTGTTTACGCCGAATGGCGACGCAAGCCCGACTCACGAAGTGACCTCGATCGACGGCGGGTTTGTCTTTGTGCGGAAATTGTCGGCCGAATTATCGCCGGCTTGAAAGCGGGAGAGGACGTGTGCGTACAGTCGAAGTTTTCTACCTCGCCAACGGACAGAAACATTCGGCGACGGTCGGTGCCGAAGCGGCCGGCTCGTTAGGCATCAAGGCCGGCGCAACTGTGTCGCGGGAACGATTGATGAGATTGTTTGTTATACAACTCAACGATGCCGGCAAACATTTGAGAGAGCGGCGCCCGACAGTTAACTACGTGCTTGAGCCGTCGTCCAAGCAGAACAAGCGTCGATCGCTGCGGCCGTCGAATTAAGCCCAGAACGGTCGCGACCTTCCGTTTATCCAGCCCCGCAGGAATTTGCCCTGGCCGGCCGAGTTGGCAACGATGCGGCCGAAAAAGTGTGTGCGCTCTACAACATAGGCTTTCAGGAAGTCGGTGCCCATGGCTTCCTGCGCGGCGAATGCCGCATCAACAGTATCCGCGTCCACAACACCGCTGACAGCCAGACCGGCGCCCATATCGTTGAGCAAGTCTTGCAGCCCCTTGATCGCCCACGTGCCGCTTGTCGTGTACCAGTCATATGCGAACTCCAATATTTCCTGCGGGAGCTGGTCGAGCTTGGGGCGGTGAATGTAGGCGTCGCGGTAAATTTGACGCGCGTCGTCCTCGGTGAGATTTCGCACGTCTTCCGCGGTCTTGTTGCGTCCGCGCTCAGTGCGGAGGCGGCCGATGGTTATCCCGAATTTGGTTGGTCCGCCGCGATCCCCCGGCACATTTTCATAGGTGCGCCCCTCGCGCTCGATGACTTTTGTGATCAGCGCGTCAATCGCGTCTGTCATGCTCACCTCCGTTGACTGTGATCATCGGCGCCTGATTGGAGATAGTCTGCGCGCGCACAACCTCGTCATGGCGCTGGACTACTTCATCCCGAAACGACTCCACCGCAGCGCACGCCCGCCGCATCTGCATGCTGCCTTCGACAAGCATCAGTGGCAGCCATGTGATTGCGCAGCCCCAATGATCGATGTCCGCGTTTGTTTGCGGATTTTTCCCGCGGACCTGCGCGTACCACTTGCATTTCAAGCCGATGCAGTCCTTTTGTAGCAATGGGCAGAAGTCCCCCACCTTCAATTCGTCCACGCTATCTCCCTCCTAGTTTTTCGTGCAGATGATGACGTTCGCGTAGCTCACGGCGAAATTCATGTTGTTCGACGTGAACGTGTGAGTATGCGCGGAACCGCTGCCGGCGCTCCCAGTGTTCGCGGAATAAGCGCTGCCGACGCCGGTCACGTCTGGGTTGTTCGTCCCAGCGCCCCCGTAGCCGCCCGTGATAGGGTGGGTGTGCGGTGGCATTTCACCGATACTGAGCGCGTGCCCATCAACCGTACCTGTTGCGGTGCGCGTCGATGTGAACACGGTGGTGAACGCAGCGCCCGCGACGAGGCTGCCTCCGCCGGAGCCGGAATTGACAACACGTAGCGCGTAGTCACTGGCCGTTATCGCCGTCCAGCCCGTAGGGGCTGCGGACTGATAGAATACGATTCCGGTGGTACTGGCGAAGATTGCTGAATTAGCCGTTGTCTGCGCCGCTGCTGCGGCCGTCGAAGCGGCTGCGGCAGCTGTCGAGACAGTGGCGATTGACGCATTGAGCTGATCCGGCGTCGGAGAGTTTTGCAGCCGGAACGCGGTGCCATCATACTCGAATTCGTAGGCGCGCCCGTTTAAACACGTATTGGCTACGATGGCCGTCGAGCCATCCGTTTGATAAACTGTCTTCACGCCAAGGGCGTTGATGTTGAGCGTCATCGCGGTCGTGTTGGTCGCGCTGACGTAACCGCGGACGCGCAAGCCGGCGCTCAGTGCGGATGGCGGCGGATTGAGCGTTGCCGTGAGCGTATTCGCGTCGGACCCGCCAAAGGTGCCGATGAACGACGCCTTGCCGCCGACAACCTGTGAGCACACGGCGGCGTGCGCGTCGGCGGTGCCGGCGCCGAGATTGGTGAACTTGTGTGTTCCCATCGGAAGATCGCCGAGTGGGGTGTTTTGTCCGTCACGCGCAACGCAGTTCACGAGCCCGGTCGCGATGTTCACGAACTCGGTGTTGAACTTCGTCGGATCGATGATGTTGTACGGCGACCCGAGCGCGTAGTCGTTCGGGAAGTTCTGCGTCAATGTAAAGTTGCCTGAACCATCCCATGGCATGGTGTTACCTCGTTGAATTCGCTGTCGCCGCCTGAGTGCCAGTGCCGGCGGCGGTTGACATTTGGAAAAGGTTATTAAGGATAGCCTCGCGCCTGCTCGCGGGAATCCCCTGCAACCTGTCAAGCATCTGAGTCATTTGGCCGGCGTCGCCATAGCGCGTCGTCAAATGTCGCAGTATCGCCTCGGCCCGCGCCGGCTGATTATCAGCGCCGAGCATCGCCAACGCCTTGCCAATAAAGGTCGAGTGATACCCCATGACTGCGCCAGCGCCGAGTTTCGTAATATCGTCTACTATGCTTGAAGCTCTCTGAGCATTGAGCCCGGCGTCTGCGGCGGCCTGCGGAGTCTGGCGCAACATGTTGGAGGCGACGCCGTATTGTCGTTGCGCGTCTCGCAGCGCGCCTATGAAATTTTGGGCGTCAGCGTTTCCACCTTGTAGGGCGCCCTGAAATGTATCTCGCGCAACTCCGGCGTTAAAATCTCGTGCCCCACTTCGTTCGCCATTTTGCACCAAGCTCTGCAACACTTGATCCATAACGTCCAAGTGTGCGGGGGAGTAGGTGCCGGGGGCGTTCGACGGGGCAATGTTGCGCGCGCGCAACCAATCTCTTGCGGTGGCGTCTGCGCCGGCAATCAAGGGATTCGCATTGGCGCCCTGCGTCAACTGTTGCAACTGCGGGCTGGATACATTCGGCATCTGATGCAGGGCATCGTATGATGCCTGAGCCTGATCACGCCGTATTCTGTCTGTCTCAGCAATACGCCTATCCAGCATGCCCGCGCCGGCAGCGCTATCGTTCCTCACCGCATTGGCGAGACCGGAGCCGTAGTCAAGGGTGGTGGCGAGGGAGCGTTCCGCGTCGATTGCGCCGGTCACCGGGTCCGGCGGAGCATTCACTTGCCCGCGAACGTTGTTGATTACATCATCCCGCGTGATTGTCTGCCCCTCGCGCGCGCTTTGCCGCGCCGCAGAATTGTCGAAGGCGTCACCAACGGCGCGCATGGCCTGATTGTCAGAAACCACGCCCCTCGCGTAGGGCACTCGCG
>Ga0075015_100000052_pt1 | contig 25728 bp, 22 predicted proteins | sample AleBraG_ABR_2013_FD_71476 | JGI IMG/M metagenome (GOLD analysis project Ga0075015, IMG submission 71476) | Freshwater sediment microbial communities in response to fracking from Pennsylvania, USA - Alex Branch Run_MetaG_ABR_2013 | ecosystem: Environmental > Aquatic > Freshwater > Creek >...
TCGGTACTCCGTACCCACCGTTGGGCGCCGCCTCGCGGTGGTTGCGGCGTACCGATCCGGTTCAGGCGGCGGCGCCCGCAAGCGCGCGTCGCACGCGGGCCACGATCACCTCGGCCGGCTCGCCCGCCGTCCAGCGGACCACGGTCCAGCCCGCGTCCTCGAGGTCGGCCTGCCGGTGCCGCTCGGCGGCCAGCCGCTCGCGCACCGAGCGCGGATCGGACCCGAACTTCGTGAGCCCGTCGACCTCGGCGAGGAGCCGGCGCGACGGCCACGCCAGGTCGGCGAAGTACTGCCTGCCGCTCGCGCCTCGCACCTCGAGCCCCACCGCCTCGGGCACGAGGCCGGCCATGAGGAGCACGCCGCGCGACCACGACTCGTAGGGCGACTCGCTGCCGGCGCTCACCCACGCCACGGCCTCCAGGAGGCGGCGGTGGCCGTTGCGTCCCGCAGCCCTCGAGACGGCAGCCACGAGGTCCTCCCGCGCACGCCGCTCGCGCTCCGGACCGCCCGCCGCGGCCAGCAGCACACGCCCCGCCGGCGTGCACCACGCCTCGCCGAGGGCGAGCCGTCGGACGACGCAGTCGAGCGGCGGCAGCGCGTGCGGCAACGCCCTGTCCAGCGCGAGGTCGACCGCCGTCCGGACCTCGCTCGTGAACGGCACTCCCTCGCGCAGCACGACGTCGCCCGCCGGCAGCGCCGCGCGGTGCCGGTGCACCACCGAGTCCGACGGCAGCGGGCGTTCCGCGGTGGTCAGGTGCACGCGCTCGTCGGCGTCGACCGGGAGCCAGAGGCCGGCGACGCGCTGTGCGGACTCGTGCGACACCGCGATGCGCGGCACGCCCTCGACGAAAGGCCGATAGGCGGCTGGAGACGTCCAGTCCGGCGCTGCGTCGGCCAGCGCGTAGACGCCGCGACGCACGCGGACCATCCGGCCCGACGCCGTGTCGCGCTCCAGCTGCCGGGGCGACCAGCCCAGCCCCAGCAGCTCGTCGCGCGACCACGGGCCCGTGCCGCGGCGGGCGAGCGCTGCGTGGCGCACGTGGGGTCGCGGTCGAAGCACGACCGGAGGGTGCCTGATGCGTCACGCACGCCGCGGACGTCGTCCACACCCCCGCAGCCGCGGATCGGTACGCCCCAGCCACCGGAGGACCGCCCACGAGGGTGGGTGCGCCGTACCGATCCGGCGGCAGGCCGCCGAGGCGCGCGAGGGCCGCACCCCTGACGGGTGCGGCCCTCGCGGACTGGTCCTACGTGATCGCGCTACTTGATCTTGGTGCCGACCGAGCGGAGGTCCTCGCAACCGCGGACGACGCGCGCGGCCATGCCGGCCTCGGCGGCCTTGCCCCAGGCGCGCGGGTCGTACTGCTTCTTGTTGCCGACCTCGCCGTCGACCTTGAGCACGCCGGCGTAGTTGGTGAACATGTGGTCGACGACCGGGCGCGTGAACGCGTACTGCGTGTCGGTGTCGATGTTCATCTTGACGACGCCGTAGTCGAGCGCCTCGCGGATCTCGGACAGCAGCGAGCCGGAGCCGCCGTGGAAGACGAGGTCGAACGGCTTGTCCTTGCCGTACTGCGCGCCGACGGCGTCCTGGATCTGCTTGAGGATGATCGGCGTGAGGACGACGTTGCCCGGCTTGTAGACGCCGTGCACGTTGCCGAACGTCGCGGCGACCATGTAGCGGCCGCGCTCGCCGAGGCCGAGCTTGGCGGCGGTGGCGAGGCCGTCCTCCGGGGTGGAGAACAGCTTGGCGTCGTGGGCGGCGGTGACGCCGTCCTCCTCGCCGCCGACCACGCCGATCTCGAGCTCCATGATGATGTTCGCGCGGTGGCACTTGTCGAGGAGCTCCTCGGCGACGTCGAGGTTCTCCTCGAGCGGCACGGCCGAGCCGTCCCACATGTGCGACTGGAACAGCGGCAATCGACCTGCGGCGACGCGCTCAAGGGAGACGTCGATGAGCGGCCGCATGTAGCCGTCGAGCTTCTCCTTCGGGCAGTGGTCGGTGTGCAGGGCGATCTGGACGTCGTACTTCTCGGCGACGACGTGGGCGAACTCGGCCAGCGCCACAGCGCCGGTCACCATGTCCTTGACGGCCTGGCCGGAGGCGAACTCGGCGCCGCCCCAGGAGAACTGCACGATCCCGTCGCTCTCGGCCTCGGCGAAGCCGCGGATCGCGGCGACGATCGACTGCGACGACACGCAGTTGATGGCGGGGTAGGCGAACGCGCCGGCCTTGGCGCGATCGAGCATCTCGGCGTAGACCTCAGGGGTGGCAATGGGCATGGCGAACTCGCTCCAGACGACGGTCGTGCATCAAATCCGCAAGGCCACGTTGCCTGCGGCACCTCGCCCATCCTGTCACGGTGGAGGTAAGCGGTTCCAGGCCAACGGCGGTAGTGACCGGTAGGTCACACGGCGACGCCGCTCACCTCGCTGCCGGGCCCGCCCGGGAGCGCGCGCAGGTGCCGGACCTGCGGGTCGACCAGGGCCAGGCAGGCCGCTGCACCGAGAGCGGCGCATACCCAAAGCGCTCCCTGCAGCCCCAACCACGCCTCGAGCGGGCCGGCGGCGGCGAGGGCGATCGGCGTCAGCGCCAACGAGCCGAACCAGTCGTACGACGACACCCGCGAGAGCGACTCGGCAGGCACGTGCTGCTGCAGCGATGTCGTCCACAGGATCTCGAAGACCGACACGCCGATACCGGACACGAAGGCCAGCGCCACGATCACCGCGAGCGCCGTCGGCATCGCCATCGCGGCGATCGGGATCGCGACGACGATCTGGGCGAGCATGGCGACCAGCATGGGTCGGTCGGGCCTGAGCCGCATCGCCACGACGACCCCGACCAGCATTCCCAGGGTGAACGACACCAGCACCGCTGCCCAGCTCGGGGCACCGTCGAACTCCTGCAGGGACAGCACGGGTCCGAGGACCTCGATCGCTGCCGCGAAGCCGAAGTTGGACAGCGAGAACAGCAGCACCACCAGCCAGACCCACCGACGGGAGGTGAACTCGCGCCAGCCGTGGCGCAGGTCGTCGACCATCGACGACGAGGACTCCCGTTCACCGGTCCGGATCCCGGCCCGCACCAGGCTCAGCAGGACGGCCGACACCGCGTAGGTCGCCGCGTCCATCACCAGTCCCCAGCCGGCTCCGACCGTCGCGACCAGCACACCGCCCATCGCCGTGCCCAGCATGCCGGCGAGGCTGGTCGAGAGGCGCATCAACCCGTTCGCCGACTGCAGGTCGCCGCCGGTGACCAGGTGGGGGACAAGCCCGGTGCTCGTCGGGTAGTAGATCGAGGCCGCCGAGCCGCCGACCACGGTGAGCGCTGCGACGGAGGCCACCGTGGCGTGCCCGGTCAGGAAGAGCACCCCGGCGACGAGGTGCGCGGCACCCGCTGCCGCCTCGGCCCAGGCCATCAGGGCGGCCCTGCTGCGCACGCGGTCGGCGATCACCCCCCCGAGCAGCATGAAGACGACGCGCGGCAGAGCGGCGCACAACAGCACCAGCCCCAGGCTACTGGCGTCGCTGCCCGGGAGAGCCAGGACGCCGAAGGCCAGGGCGATCGGCGCGATGCCCGTGCCGAAGTCGGACACGAGGCGCGAGACCAGCACGAGCCCGAGGTCGCGGCTGCGCAGCAGCCGGAGGACCTCACGCCTCCCGGGGCGCGGCGTCGCCGCGGTCGGGTCGTGGGTCATGCCGGCAGCCTGCCACGCGCCTCCCGGTCACCAACCAGTCCACGGGGAGCCGCACGGTAGACGCGTCCTCCACGAGCGTCGACGCGCGGGACGCGGGTCACCTGGCATGCTGGGTGATCCAGGTGTGCATGGCGATCGCGGCGGCGGCGCCCACGTTGATCGAGCGCGTGGAGCCGTACTGCGCGATCGACACCGTGACGTCGCAGGCCCCACGCGCCGAGTCCGACAGCCCCGTCCCCTCCTGACCGAACACCAGCACGCACTCGCGGGGCAGGTCCGTTGTCTCGAGCGGCACCGACCCGGGAAGGTTGTCGACGCCGACGAGCACGAGGCCGGCGTCGTGCGCCCATGCGGCCAACGCTGCGGCGTCGTCGTCGTAGGACACGTGCAGGTACCGGTCGGTCACCATGGCGCCACGGCGGTTCCACCGACGGCGTCCCACGACATGGACCGAGGCGACGTTGAAGGCGTTCGCCGTGCGGACGACGGACCCGATGTTGAAGTCGTGGGCGAGGTTCTCGATCGCGACGTGGAACGGGTGCCGCGTGGTGTCGAGGTCGGCCACGATCGCCTCGACGGTCCAGTAGCGGTAGCGGTCGACGACGTTGCGACGGTCGCCGTAACACAAGAGCTCGGCGTCGTAGCGCGCGTCTTCGGGCCAGGGCCGCGGGTGCGGACCGACGCCGACAGCACGGGCGACGTCGCCGGTCGGCTCGCCTTCGTCGCCGCCCATGGGCGCCAGCGTAGGCGTTGAGACGGGGGCGTGAGTCCGCGAGCACGACGGAATCCGGGCGGCCTTCAGCGACGACGGGGCGCCTAGGGTCGGGGGGTGATCGCGGACCCGAACCTCTCCTCCCTCGGGGCGCTCGCTGTCTACGCCGTGGTGTGGGGGTTCCTGTTCGCCGAGTGCGGGCTGCTCCTCGGGTTCCTGCTGCCGGGCGACACGATCCTGTTCGGTGCCGGCCTGCTCGCGGCCTCGCCGAACAGCGACGTCAACCTCGTCGTGCTCGTGCTCGGCGCCTTCGTCGCGGCTGTGGCCGGAAACGAGGTCGGCTACCTCACCGGGCGCCGCTACGGCCGGTCCTGGCTCGAGGTCCGCGAGTCGGGACGCGGGCTCACCCAACTGCGGCGCACCGAGTCGTTCTACGACCGGTACGGCTGGTTCTCGGTCGTCGTGGCGCGGTGGATCCCGTGGGTGCGCACGTTCACGCCGGTCGTCGCGGGGACGGCGGCGATGCGGCGGGCGTCGTTCTCGTCGGCCAACGTCGTCGGCGCGCTGACCTGGGCCGTGGCGCTGCCGATCGTGGGCTACGTCGCCTACCGGCTGCCGGCCGTCCGTACGATCGCGTTCATCGTCGCCGGCGCCTTCATCGCCGCCTCACTGCTCGGCCTGGCCGTGCTCCTGGTGCGCGACGCCGTCCGCCGGCGCCATGACCGCGCCCGTTCTCAGCAGGGATCGGCACCGGACCCGGGCCTTGCCGCGCCCCGCGACGGCGGCGATCTCAGCAAACCCTCATCAACCTGACGTAGCCTCAGCGCTCGTGAGCCTCGCCCCAGCCCTCGCCGCCGTCTCCGCGCTCGGCCCCGAGTGGATCCAGCCGACCTACATTCTCGAGAAGTTCGGCACGGCGGCGTTCATCGCCGTCCTCGTCATCATCTTCGTCGAGTGCGGCCTGTTCATCTTCTTCCTGCCGGGCGACTCGCTGCTGTTCGTCACGGGGCTGTTCATCTCCACGGGGCAGATCGGCGTGCCGCTGTGGCTCGCGTGCATCCTGCTGTCGGCGGCCGCCTGGGCCGGCAACCTCTCGGGCTACGCCATCGGCCGCCGGGTGGGACCGTCGCTGTTCCACCGGCCGGACTCCAAGCTGCTCAATCCCGAGGGCATCGCGAAGACGCACGCGTTCTTCGAGAGGTACGGCCCGAAGGCGATCGTGCTCGGACGCTTCGTGCCGATCGTGCGCACGTTCATCACCGCGATGGCCGGCGTCGGCAAGATGGACTTCCGCCTCTACGGCACCTACTCGCTCGTCGGCGGCGTGCTCTGGGCGGCCGGGCTCACCGTGCTCGGCTACTTCCTCGGGCAGAACGCCTTCGTGCAGAAGAACATCGAGCTCATCGCGATCCTCATCGTGGTGGTCTCGGTGCTGCCGGCCGTGTTCGAGTGGTGGCGCTCGCGCAACGCCGACAAGGGCGCCGCGACCTCCTGACCGGGACGCGTCAGGCGCGTCGCGACATCGAGGGAAGCACCTCGATGGGCCGCATCCGGCGCTCCGACACGACCGCCTGGACCTGCTCCAGCGTGGGCGGCGTGAGCCGGTCGGCGTAGGCCTCCCACGGCACCGCAGCGATCACCGTGCGCAGCGCGGTCGCCCGCGCGAAGAGGTCGAGGGGCTCGAGACGGGCGCCCGACCGGGCGACGAGCCGGTCGTCCTTCGTCGCCCACGTCTGGCGCGGTGCCGACAGCAGGGCGCGGCGCACGGAGGAGTCGACCACGGCTCGCGCCATCCACGGCTCGCTTGCCCGCACGACGTACTGCTTCTCGAACATGACGTCGCCGAGGTGCACGTCGCGCATCCCGTCGCTCACCTGTGCGACGTGCGCGGTGGCGTAGACCATCTCCATCCGCGGCAGGATGCCGGGCGCGACGAACTCGAGCACGGCGGAGTGGAGCCGGTCCTCGTAGGCGCGCACGGCGACGCCGTCGACCTCGCCTACGAGCGCGCCCGTGGTCGTGAGGTCCCAGCCCATGGCGCGCGCATAGCGTCGAAGCCGCACCCGGCGACTGTGGCCGGAGAGCCAGGACGTGCCGGCCTCGTGCGGCGTGGCGGCGGCCCGGCGGGCGGGCGGGCGCGACCCGGGACCGTCGATGTGCACGCCGCGTCACCCCCACCTGCGGCATCCCCCCCGGAATGCCTCCACAGCGAGCATCGACGGACGGTTGTCGCAGCCGATGCTCCGAACGGGTGACTGTCACCCGTGCGGAGCAGCACGCAGAGTCAGCCGAGGCCGAGCTCCTCGAGCGAGTACGCCGCGAGGTAGGGCAGCTCGGCTGCCTCGATCGCCGAGGCCGCACCGCGCTCCACGATCACCGCGACGCCGACCACCTCGGCACCCGCCTCGCGCAGCGCCTCGACCGCCGTGAGCACCGATCCGCCGGTCGTGGACGTGTCCTCGACGGCGAGCACGCGTCGACCGGCGACGTCGGGCCCTTCGATGCGCCGCTGCAGGCCGTGCGCCTTCTCGCTCTTGCGCACGACGAACGCGTCGAGACGTCGACCGGCTGCGGCGGCTGCGTGCAGCATCGCGGTCGCCACCGGGTCGGCCCCCAGGGTGAGCCCGCCGACCGCGTCGTAGTCGAGGTCGGCGGTGAGGTCGAGCATCACCCGGCCGACGAGTGGTGCGGTCGCGGCGTCGAGCGTGACGCGGCGGAGGTCGACGTAGTAGTCGGCCTCGCGGCCGCTCGAGAGCACGACACGGCCGTGGACGACGGCCTTGTCGAGGATGTCCTGGCGGAGCTGGGCGCGGTCGTCTGCGGTGGTCACGGCAGGCAGCGTAGTCGCGTGCGCGTAGTCGGCCGCGGGTGCGGCAGGCTGTGCGCGTGACCACCGCGACGATCGTGCTGTGCCCGCCGCTGCCCGGATCGGGGACGACGTACGACCCCGTCGAGGTGGTCGACGCGATCCTCGACGACCCGCGCTCGTCGGGGCTGCGCGCGCTGTCGCCGTTCGTGCCCGAGCCGGAGGACGGCGACGACGCGCGCACCGTCCGGGCCCACTGGGTGGCGCACCTCGCGATCGGGATCGCGACCCGTGGGACGCAGGCTCCCGTGCTCCTTGTGCTCGGTGGCGAGAGCGGCGCTCTCGCTCCTGCGCTGGGCTTCAGCCAGAAGGCGGCGCGGCGCGCGGTCAGCGGCTACGTCCTCATCGACGCGGCCACCCCACCCGCGGAGTCGCGCGGCGGAGACTGGCCCGACGCGCCCGTGCACGTCGTCGTCTCGCCCGCCGCCGACCCGCTCGAAGTGAACCAGGCCCGCTTGCGCGGGTGGACGGTGCACGAGGTCGCCGACGCAGCCGCGGCCACCGTGGCCGCGGTCGTCACGACCATCGCGCTGCCTCAGCGCGGCTGACTGGGCAGGCGGAGGCGGTCGGGGCCGCGGACGCCGGAGAAGCGCCGCACCAGGGGTCGCGGCGCGATGCCGGTCAGCAGCCGGATCGCCTTGTACTGCGCACCCGGGACCGAGACGGGCTTGCCACGACGGAAGTCTGCCAGCGCGTCGCGCACCAGGTCCGGTGCATCGAGCCACATCCAGTCGGGCAGATGGCTCACGTCCATGCCGCCGCGCTCGTGGAACTCGGTGTGCGTGAAGCCGGGACACAGGGCCATGACCGAGACGCCGGTGCCGGCTACCGAGCGGTCGACGGACTCGGAGAACACCGTGCACCAGGACTTCGCGGCGCTGTACGTGCCGCCCGCGATGAAGCTCGCGACGCTCGACACGTTGATCACCCCGCCTGTTCCGCGGCCGATCATCCCCGGCAGCGCGGCGTGCGTCAGCCGCATCACCGCGGTGACCAGGACGTCGAGCATGGCCTGCTCCGCCTCGACGTCGCCGCCGACGAAGTGCTGGTTGACGCCGAACCCGGCGTTGTTCACCAGCAGGTCGACGGGCCGCGACCTGTCCGCGAGCCGATCCTCGACCGTGCTCAGCGCCGCGCGGTCGGTAAGGTCGGCGAGGAGCACCTCGACCTCCACGCGGTGCCGCGCGGCGAGCTCGTCGGCGTACGCCTGCAGGCGGGTGCCGTCGCGCGCGACGAGGACGAGGTCGTCGCCGCGGGCCGCGATCTGCCGCGCGAACTCCGCGCCGATCCCCGCCGTGGCGCCCGTGATGAGAGCAGTGGACATGCGGCCATCCTGCTCCTTCAGCGACCGCCGCTCACGGCGAGGACCGTGCCGGTCGTGTACGACGCCGAGTCCGAGAGCAGCCACACCACGGCGGCGGCCACCTCCTCGGGGGTGCCGGACCTCCGCATCGGCACGGTGGGACGGATGCGACCAGGACGGTCCACCTCGCCGGAGGAGGCATGGAAGTCGGTGTCGACGAGGCCGACGGCCACCGCGTTGACGCGTACGCCCTCCGTGGCGACCTCCTGGGCGAGCCCGACCGTCAGCGTGTCGAGCGCGGCCTTCGTCGCGGCGTAGTGCACCCACTCGCCCGGGCTCCCGAGGACGGCCGCGCGCGAGGAGATGTTGACGATGGCGCCGCCCGCGCCACCGTTCCGGGTCGACATCCGCCGCACCGCCGCCCCAGCGCAGAGGAACGGTCCGGCGACGTTGACGGCGAGCACCTCGTGCAGCGTGGCCTCGCCGAGCTCGTCGACGCGGGAGACACCGCCGGAGATCCCGGCGTTGTTGACCAGGCCCGCCACCGGACCGCGCCAGGAGTCGGCCGCGGCGAACAGCTCCTCGACCGCGGCTGCGTCGCGGACATCGGCACGCACGGCGAGCGCATGACCGTCCACGGCCTCGATCCGGTGTACGACATAGGCTGCCGCGTCGGCATCGCGCGCGAAGTCGACCACCACGTCCCAGCCCGCGGCGGCCGCAGCCACGGACACGGCCGCCCCGATCCCGCGCGACCCGCCGGTCACTACCACCGTCGCCATCCCCGCATCCTGTCCTACCGTCCGCGCCTGGCGGCGGCGCCGTACCCTCGCGACGTGACCCGACGTGAGCCGCCGCTCGTGCCGCGCATGCGCGAGCACGCCTCGACCGTCTTCGGCGAGATGAGCGCCCTAGCGATCGAGACCGGCTCGGTGAACCTCGGGCAGGGCTTCCCCGACACCGACGGTCCCGACGTCGTGAAGGCGTCGGCGATCCGCGCGATCCGCGAGGGCCGCGGAAACCAGTACCCTCCGGCGCACGGCGTCCCCGAGCTGCGACGGGCGATCGCCGAACACCAGCAGCGGTTCTACGGCATCGGGCTCGACGGGGTGACCGACGTCGTCGTGGCCACCGGCGCCTCCGAGGCCATCGCCGCGGCGATGCTCGCGCTGGTCGAGGACGGCGACGAGGTCCTCATGTTCTCGCCGTGGTTCGACCTCTACGCCGCCGTGATCTCGCTCGCCGGCGCCACCCGGGTCGAGGTGCCGCTCACCGCCGGCGCCTTCCGTCCCGATGCTGCTGCGCTGCGCGCGGCCATCACGTCACGGACGCGCCTGCTCCTGCTCAACTCTCCCCACAACCCGACCGGCAGCGTCTTCACCCGCGCCGAGCTCGAGGCGATCGCCGTCGTCGTGCGGGACCACGACCTGTGGGTGATCAGCGACGAGGCCTACGAGCACCTCGTCTACTCCGGGTCGGAGCACGTGCCGTTCAGCACGATCCCGGGGATGGCCGAGCGCACGATCACGGTCGGCAGCGCGGGCAAGTCGCTGTCGATGACCGGGTGGAAGGTCGGGTGGGCGACCGGGCCGACGGATCTCGTCGCTGCGGTGCGCGTCACCCGCCAGCACCTCTCGTTCGTCTCCGGCGGCCCGTTCCAGTGGGCCGTCGTCGACGGCCTCGCCCTCCCGGACTCGTACTGGACGTCGTTCCGCGACGGACTCCAGCGTCAGCGCGACCTGCTGTGCGACGGCCTCGCCGCCCTGGGTCTCCCCACGACAGTCCCGCAGGGCACGTACTTCGCGACCACCGACGTCCGCCCGATGGGCTACGCCGACGGCTGGGCCTTCTGCCGCGACCTCCCCCACCGGGCAGGTGTCGTTGCCATCCCGCACGAGGTGTTCCACGACGACCTCGACGCCGGGAAGCCGTTCGTGCGCTGGGCCTTCTGCAAGCGCCCCGCCGTCCTCGAGGAGGCTCTCTCCCGCCTCGGGAGGGCCTTCGGCTGAGGCGGCCCGGCCAGGACCGGCGGGCACCACTTCCCACCAGGCAACGGGACGGCGGGTCGACCTACGATCGAGCCATACGCACCCGCGCGCTCGCGACTGGGGGGTGACTGCGATGTCGACCGGACGGTTCCCTCCGGAGGGTCAGCCGCATGGACCGCAGCCGCGTGGCACAGCAGTCCGGCCCCGGCGCCGCGACGCCGTCGTGCTCCAGGTCGACTGCACCGGCGTCTACGTCGAGTACGTCACGATGCGCCGGCGCATCCAGTGCATGCTGCTGGCCGACCGGCTCGACCGCTCGCTCGCCGCCGGCGTCCACCCCGAGTCCGATGTCCTGCTCGCGATGCGCGCCCAGCGGCTGGCGTGCCCGCGGATGCGGGCCGAGCTCGCGACAACCGTCGGACGCCTGCTGCGAGCAGCCGACGAGCCCGAGCATACCCTCACCCGCGCGCCGTCGATGGCGGTGCTCGACAGGGTGCGCACGACCCGCAACGACCTCGAGGCGTTGGTCGACCATCTGGTGGCACCGGTGCCGGTGTCCGCACGCGGGGTCGCCCTCGTCCGGATGCTGCTACGCGACGGGTCCGGACCGCTGTTCCGCTACGAGTCGCGTGCCGACCTCGCAGCGCAGGTGCGTCGGGCCACCGACGCCCTCGACCCGGGCCAGGACTGGCCCGACTGACCGGGAGGACCGGGTCGTCACACCCCCCAGACGGCCCGGCCTTCCCCCAGCCCGTCGGCGCGACGCGCCCAGGTTGGGGCGCGTGGCGACTCAGGTGTCACGCGGAACCTGTCGACGTCCTCCCGAGGACGGCAGTCGTGCCGTCACGCCCGAGCACGGGCGATCCGGTCCTGGAGGGAGCACGCTATGGCCACCGAACCGCTCGTCGGCAAGCCGCTGGTGCGGCAGGCCTGGGCCTTGCTCATGCGCGACCCGTCGATGATCGTGCTGCTCGTCATCGGCGGCTCGGCCGCCGGCGCGGCGTTCCTGCTCGTGGCCGGCCCGGCCGAGCTCCTTCTCGGCAGCTCCCTCGAGAAGTCCTCAAGCCCCGTGGCGTTCGCCGTCCTGGCGGTGGCGCTGCTCGCGTCGACGTTCGTCTCGACCTTCGTCACCGGGGCGGTGGTCGCGGCCGCCATGAAGCGGGCCGACGGCGGCGACCTCGACGTCTCCAGTGCTCTCGCGGCCGCGTGGGCGCGCCGTGGCCCGCTGCTCGCCTGGGCGGCCTTCGCGACTGCGGTCGGGCTCGCCCTGCGGGCGCTGGAGAGGTGGGGTGTGGCCGGGCTGCTCGTCCGCGTGCTCGCCGGCGTCGCCTGGACCGTCGGGAGCTGGTTCGCCGTCCCCGTGATCATGGCCGAGGGCACGATGCCGATCGACACCGTGCGCCGCTCGGTCGACGTGCTGTCGACCCGCTTCGGCACCAACGTCCGCGCCACTGTGCGTTTCGGGCTGGAGTGGCTGCTCGTCTACGCCGGGATCACCGCGGTCGCTCTGTTCGGCGTCGTCGTCCTGCTCACCGGGGTGTCCCGGCACCAGGCGATGGGCCTCGTGCTCGGCGTCGTCATCGTGCTCATCGGCATCGTCGGGCTGTTCGTGGCGTCGGCGTTCCAGCAGGCGCTGAGCGCCTACCTGCGCACGGTGCTCTACCGCTACGCGACCGACCAGCCGATCCCCGGCATCAGCTCCGGAGTGCTCCCCCCGGTGCTCCCCGCCCACGGCTGAGGCCCGGCCCGGCGCCGTCAGTCCGCGGGCGGCCGGGGCCCCACCGTGAGGACGTCGACGTCGGGGTCGACGTCGACGACCACGGTGTCACCGTCGACGATCCGGCCGCCGAGGATGCCCTTCGCGAGGCGGTCGCCGATCGCGCTCTGCACGAGGCGGCGCAGCGGACGTGCGCCATATGCCGGGTCGAAGCCGTGCAGCGCCAACCACTCCCGGGCCGCGGACGTGACCTCGAGGGTCAGCCGCCGCTCGTGCAGCCTCTTCTGCATCGCGTCGACCTGCAGGGCCACGATCGTCGCGAGCTCCTCGATGCCGAGCGCGTGGAACAGTACGGTGTCGTCGAGGCGGTTGAGGAACTCCGGCTTGAAGCTCGTGCGGACGATGCTCATGACCGCGTCCTCCTTCTGCTGCGCCGACAAGGTCGGGTCGGCGAGGAACGTCGAGCCGAGGTTCGAGGTGAGGACCAGGATCGCGTTGCGGAAGTCGACCGTCCGGCCCTGACCGTCGGTGAGCCGGCCGTCGTCGAGCACCTGGAGCAGGACGTCGAAGACCTCGGGATGCGCCTTCTCGACCTCGTCGAACAGCACCACAGAGTAGGGCCGACGGCGCACCGACTCGGTGAGCTGCCCGCCCTCCTCGTAGCCGACGTAGCCGGGAGGCGCACCGACGAGCCGCGCCACCGAGTGCTTCTCGCCGTACTCGCTCATGTCGATGCGCGTCATCGCGCGCTCGTCGTCGAACAGGAACTCGGCGAGCGCCTTGGCCAGCTCGGTCTTGCCGATGCCGGTGGGGCCGAGGAAGAGGAACGAGCCGGTCGGGCGGTCCGGGTCGGACACACCCGCACGTGCGCGGCGGACGGCGTCGGACACGGCCTCGACGGCCTCGCGCTGGCCGACGACGCGATGAGCCAGCTCATCCTCCATGCGCAGCAGCTTCGCCGTCTCACCCTCGAGCAGCCGGCCGGCCGGGATGCCCGTCCAGGCCGCCACGACCTCGGCAACGTCGTCGGGTCCGACCTCCTCGCGCACCATGCGCGCACGGTCGGACGACGACGCGACGGCGGCCGAGAGCTGGGACTCGAGCGACGGGATCTCGGCGTAGAGCAGGCGCGACGCCTGCTCGAGGTCGCCGTCGCGCTGCGCGCGCTCGAGGAGCATCCGCAGCTCATCGAGCCGGATCTTCAGGTCGCCGAGGTGGTCGAGGCCTTCCTTCTCCGCGTCCCAGCGGACACGCATGCCGACGAGCTCCTCGTTCTTGTCGGCGAGGTCGGCGCGCAGCTTGGCGAGCCGCTCGGCGGACGCGGCATCGGTCTCGCGCGAGAGCGCGAGCTCCTCCATCCGCAATCGGTCGACCTGGCGCTGCAGCGCGTCGATCTCGACCGGTGAGGAGTCGATCTCCATGCGCAGGCGCGACGCCGCCTCGTCGACGAGGTCGATCGCCTTGTCGGGGAGGAACCGGCTGGTGATGTAGCGGTCGGAGAGGGTGGCTGCCGCGACGAGCGCGGCGTCGGCGATGGCGACCTTGTGGTGCGCCTCGTACTTCTCCTTGATGCCGCGCAGGATCCCGATCGTGTCCTCGACACTCGGCTCGCCGACCAGCACCTGCTGGAAGCGCCGCTCGAGCGCGGGGTCCTTCTCGATCCGGTCGCGGTACTCGTCGAGCGTCGTCGCCCCGACCATGCGCAGCTCGCCGCGCGCGAGCATCGGCTTGAGCATGTTGCCGGCGTCCATCGCCGAGTCGCCGGTCGCGCCCGCGCCGACGACGGTGTGCAGCTCGTCGATGAAGGTGACGATCTGGCCGTCGCTGTTCTTGATGTCCGCGAGGACGGACTTGAGCCGCTCCTCGAACTGGCCGCGGTACTGCGCACCGGCGACCATCGCGGCGAGGTCGAGCGACACGAGCTTCTTGCCGCGCAACGAGTCCGGGACGTCGCCCGCGACGATGCGCTGCGCGAGGCCCTCGACGACCGCCGTCTTGCCGACACCCGGCTCGCCGATGAGGACGGGGTTGTTCTTGGTACGCCGCGACAGCACCTGGATCACCCGGCGGATCTCCTCGTCGCGCCCGATGACGGGATCGATCTTGCCCTCCCGCGCGAGGGACGTGAGGTCGACCGAGTACTTCTCGAGCGCCTGGAACGACTGCTCGGGGTCGGCCGAGTCGATGGGGCGCTGGCGGACCTGCGAGATGGCGTCCACGAGCTTCTCCGGCGTGGCACCCGCGCCCGCGAGGGCGTCGGAGACACCGGGACCGCCCTGCTGGGCGAGGCCGACGAGCAGGTGCTCGGTGGAGACGAAGGTGTCGCCGCGCTCGGCGGCGAGCTCCTGCGCGGACTGGACGACGCGGTACGTCGCCGGCGAGAGCTGGGGCGACTGCACCGTCTGACCGCTCGCCGAGGGCAGGGCGTCGAGCGAAGCCGCGACCGTCGCCTCGAGCGACGCGCGGTCGACGCCGATCCGGTCGAGGACGGCCGCGGCGATGTCGTCGCCGCTGCTCCCGGCGGAGAGCAGGCCGCCGAGGACGTGCAGCGGCTCGACCTGCGCCTGACCGGCCGTCGCTGCCCGGCGCACGGCACGGCTGAGCGCCTCGTTGCTGCGGGTCGTGAGCTGGAGGTCCATCTCGGTCACCCAGGCCCTTCTCGCGGTCCTCGTCGGGACCGTGTGCGTCTGTCGGTTCGGCCGCTCGAGCGGGTGCGTCCGTCGTGCATGACTGGTGCTAACCGGTGCGGTGGTCGCGGTCTGCCGGGCGAGGGCGCCAGACGACGACGGCCGTCGATGGCTCCGACACGGTGGGTGCGGGGCGCGCGCCGATGCCGGGACGCAGGCGCTGCAGCTCGGCGAGCAGGATCCCGAGCTGCGACCGGAGCCGCTCGTTCTCCGACTCCAGCATCAGGATCCGCTGGATCCCTGCCAGATTCACGCCCTCGGCCGAGAGCCGCGAGACCTCGCGCAGGGACGCGATGTCGCGCAGCGAGTAGAGCCTGTTGCGGCCGCCCGTGCGTCCCGGCGACACCAGGCCCAGCCGGTCGTACTGGCGGAGCGTCTGCGGGTGCAGCCCGGCGAGCTGCGCCGCGACGGAGATGGCGTAGACCGGCGCTGCGTCGTCCGGACGCAGGTGCTCGTTCACGACGCACCTCCGGCCGGCCGGCCCGGTGCGCCGGTCATGACGGGTCGCCCGGCTTCGGGCCGCCCGACGTTGCTGCGTGCTTGGTGGCGTGTGCGGACGCGACGCGCGCGGCGAGGTCGGCGCGCGGGTCGTGGTCGGCCGTGGCTGCCGCGTAGGAAGCGAGCGCGTCGCGCGCCTCCTTCGAGAGCTTGTGCGGGACCGCGACCTCGACCGTCACGAGCAGGTCGCCCCGGGTTCCGTCCTTGCGGCGCACCCCGCGGCCACGGACGCGCATGACGCGCCCGCTGGCGGTCCCCTCGGCGAGACGCACCCTCACCGGTCCGCCGTCGGGCACGGGGACCGAGATGTCGGCGCCGAGCGCAGCCTCGTCGAAGGTGATCGGCACTGTGACGGTGAGGTTGTCGCCGTCGCGTCCGAAGACCGGGTGCGACGTGACCTTCACCGCAACGAGAAGGTCGCCCGCCTCTCCGCCGTGCTCGCCCGGAGCACCCTTGCCGCGAAGCCGGATCTTCGACCCGTTGCGGACGCCCGCGGGGATGCGAGCCTGGACCGTACGGGTCGACGGCGCGTGCCCGCTGCCGTGGCAGGTCGGGCACGGGTCGTCGACGACGAGGCCACGGCCGTGACAGGCGCTGCACGTCTCGGGCAGCGCGAACCCTCCAGCGTTGCGGTTCACCTGACCCGCGCCGGCACAGGTCGGACACACCCGTGGCGTGGTGCCGTTACGGGCACCGGTTCCGGCACAGACGCCGCACGGCGCCTCGGTCGTGAGCCGCAGCGGCAGCGTGAGGCCCTCGAGCGCCTCGTCGAACGACAGCGTCACTGAGCTCTCGATGTCGGCACCACGGCGAGCGCGGCTGCGTCCGCCGCCGCCGCGGCTGAAGATGTTACCGAAGACGTCGCCGAAGCCTCCGCCACCGCCCGCACCGCCGGCACCGCGGAGCAGGTCGTTGATGTCGAAGGTCGTCTGCCCGCCCGGTCCGGTCGGTCCGCCGAAGCCTCCCGGCATCCGGAAGCCGCCGCTGGTGAACAGCGCGCGGGCCTCGTCGTACTCCTTGCGCTTGGCGTCGTCGGAGAGGACGTCGTAGGCCTCGGACACCTCCTTGAAGCGGGCCTCGGCCTTCGGGTCGTTCTCGTTGCTGTCCGGGTGGTGCTTCTTGGCCAGGGCCCGGAACGCCTTCTTGATCTCGGCGGCCGACGCGTCCTTGGAGACGCCGAGCGCCTTGTAGTAGTCCTTCTCGTACAGGTCCTTCTGACTCACGACGACCTCCTCCCCTTGTGGAATCTGTCCCTCATGGACAATCCATGCCAAGAAGCTGCCCTTGATCGTCCCTAAGGGACGATCAAGGTCGAGCTACTCGGGGTCTGCTACCGCGACGATCGCGGGACGCAGGACCTTGCCCTTGTAGCGGTAGCCCGGCTGGAACACCGAGATGCAGGTGGTCACGGTGACCTCGGCGCTGTGGGCGTGCGTGATGGCCTCGTGGACCGTTGGGTCGAACTCGTCGCCAGCCGCCCCGAACCGCTCGAGGCCCTGCCGCGCGACGGTCGCCTCCAGCGCCTCCGCGACCGACCGGAACGCGCCGTCGAGGTCGCCGTGGTCGCGTGCACGACCGATGTCGTCGAGCACGGGGAGCAGCTCGGCGAGCGAGCTGCCGATGGCGAGGTCACGGTTGGTCTCCCGGTCGCGCTCGACGCGCTTGCGGTAGTTGGCGTACTCAGCGTGGACGCGCTGCAGGTCTGCCGTGAGCTCGGCGACCTTGGCATCGACGTCGACGAGCTCCTCCTCCACCACGAGCCCTTCGACGATGCCCGCGAAGGCGTCGTCGTCGGACTGCGGGGCGGGTGCGGGCGCAGCAGGCTGCTCCCGCACCTCGAAGGTCTCCGGGTCGATCCGCCTCTTGTCCTCGAACGAGAAGCCCGGGTGCTCCGACTCGGTCACTGCTCCGCCTTGGCGTCGCCCTCGTCGATGATCTCCGCGTCGACCACGTCGTCGTCCGAGGACGTCGAGGAGCCCGATCCGGCGCCGGAGTCACCGGAGCCGGCAGCCGCACCGGACTGCGCGTACATCGCAGCACCGAGCGCCTGGCTCGTCGTCGCCACCGTCTCCGCCGCGTCCTTGATGGCGTCGATGTCGTCGCCCTCGAGTGCCTTCTTCAGGTCCGCGAGCGGACCCTCGACGTTGCTCTTGGCGTCCGCCGGAACCTTGTCACCGTTGTCGGCGAGGAACTTCTCGGTCTGGTGGAGCAACGACTCGGCGGAGTTGCGGGTCTCCGCCTCCTCCTTGCGCTTGCGGTCCTCCTCGGCGTGAGCCTCGGCGTCCTTCATCATGCGCTCGATGTCGTCCTTCGGAAGGCCGGAGCCGCCCGTGATCGTCATCGACTGCTCCTTGCCGGTGCCGAGGTCCTTCGCGGCCACGTGCACGATGCCGTTGGCGTCGATGTCGAACGTGACCTCGATCTGCGGCACGCCGCGCGGGGCCGGCGGGAGGCCCATGAGCTCGAAGGTGCCGAGCTTCTTGTTGTAGGCCGCCATCTCGCGCTCGCCCTGGAACACCTGGATGAGCACCGAGGGCTGGTTGTCGTCGGCTGTCGTGAAGATCTCCGAACGCTTGGTCGGAATGGTCGTGTTGCGCTCGATGAGGCGGGTCATGATGCCGCCCTTGGTCTCGATGCCGAGCGAGAGCGGGGTGACGTCGAGGAGCAGGACGTCCTTGACCTCGCCCTTGAGCACGCCGGCCTGCAGCGAGGCGCCGATCGCGACGACCTCGTCGGGGTTGACGCTCTTGTTGGGCTCCTGGCCGCCGGTGAGCTCCTTGACCAGCTCGGTCACGGCCGGCATGCGGGTGGAGCCGCCGACGAGCACGACGTGGTCGATGTCGCCGAGGGCGATGCCGGCGTCGTTGATGACGGCGGCGAACGGGGCCTTGCAGCGGTCGAGCAGGTCGCTCGTCAGCTTCTCGAACTGCGCGCGGGTGAGCGACTCGTCGAGGTGCAGCGGGCCGTCGGCCGAGGCGGTGATGTAGGGCAGGTTGATCGAGGTCTGCATCGAGCTCGAGAGCTCGATCTTCGCCTTCTCGGCCGCCTCACGCAGACGCTGCAGCGCCATCTTGTCCTTGGTGAGGTCGACGCCGTGCGCGTTCTTGAACTGCGTCGCGAGGTGCGAGACGAGGCGCTCGTCCCAGTCGTCGCCACCGAGGTGGTTGTCGCCGCTGGTGGCCTTCACCTCGACGATGCCGTCGCCGATCTCGAGCAGCGACACGTCGAACGTGCCACCGCCGAGGTCGAACACGAGGATCGTCTGCTCCTTCTCGCCCTTATCGAGGCCGTAGGCGAGGGCGGCGGCGGTGGGCTCGTTGATGATGCGCAGCACGTTGAGGCCCGCGATCTCGCCGGCCTCCTTGGTGGCCTGGCGCTGGGCGTCGTTGAAGTACGCCGGAACCGTGATGACGGCGTCGGTGACGGTGTCGTTGAGGTAGGCCTCGGCGTCGCGCTTGAGCTTCTGCAGCACGCGCGCGCTGATCTCCTGGGAGGTGTAGGCCTTGCCGTCGATGTCGACGGTCCACGACGTGCCCATGTGGCGCTTGACCGAGCGGATGGTGCGGTCGACGTTGGTGACGGCCTGGCGCTTGGCCACCTCGCCGACGAGCACCTCGCCGTTCTTGGCGAAGGCCACCACCGACGGCGTGGTGCGCGCGCCCTCGGCGTTGGGGATGACAGTGGGGTCGCCGCCCTCGAGGACGGAGACGACGGAGTTGGTGGTGCCGAGGTCGATGCCGACTGCTCGTGCCATGGGACGTGCCTTTCGTAGGTGCCGACGGGGAAGTCGTGTCTGGTGCTGGCTTCGGGTGGTGCGGACGGGCTGACCCCTCGCGAGGTGCTGCTCCGACTCTGGGGGTGGTTCACATCGAGTGTCAACCGGTCTAGCAACTGATCTGAGTCTAGTCGACTCAATCTGCTTTACATAACTCATGCAGATGCTGGGATGTTCCCAGCGTCACGCCCCGGCGGCGCCGAGCAGGGAGGGCGCCTCGCTAGCGTGGCGTCGTCCGGCACGCTCGACGTAAGTTACCGGCGAGTAGAGTCCGCTCCAGCCCTGCCGCCCCCGGAGGATCCCGGTGCACGCACTGATCACGCTCGCCACCGACGTCACCACGCTGACGCCGTTCTCCGCGACGCACCTCACCGTGCGGCTCGTCGTCGGTGTGGCGCTGACCATCGCCGCGCTCTCGCTCGCGGCCTGGCGCGGCAACCGGATCTTCCAGGTCATCCGCTCGGGCCAGCCGGCGGTCGGGCGCACCGACGAGAAGGGCGTGCGCGTCCAGGCCGAGGTCGTCGAGGTGCTCGGCCAGCGCAAGCTGCTGTCGTGGGGGCCCTCAGGAGCCGCGCACTTCTTCACCTTCTGGGGCTTCCTGATCCTCGGGCTCACGATCATCGAGGCGTTCGGGGCGCTGTTCGACCCCAACTTCCACGTGCCGATCATCGGGACGTGGCCGGTCGTCGGCTTCCTCGAGGACTTCTTCGGCCTCGCGGTCCTCGCGGCGCTCGTGATGTTCGGCGTCATCCGGATCCGTCGCAACCCGCACAAGGTCGGTCGCGAATCGCGGTTCTACGGATCGCACACCGGCGGCGCGTGGTTGATCCTCGCCTCCATCGCGACCATCGTGATCACGCTGTTCATCTACCGCGGCGCGCAGATCAACAACGGCACGTTTCCGTTCGACCCGCCCACGGCGGCATTCATGTCGAACTGGGTGGCGGGCCTGCTCGCTCCGCTGGGCACGACCGCGAACGAGTGGATCGAGACCGTCTTCATCCTCCTGTCGTTCGGCGCCGTGCTCGGCACCACGATCCTCGTGCTCTACAGCAAGCACATGCACATCTTCCTGGCACCGTTCAACGTCTTCTTCTCCCGCCGCCCCAACGGCCTGGGCCCGCTGCTGCCGATGTACTCAGGCACCGAGCGGATCGACTTCGAGGACCCCGACGACGACGCGGTCTTCGGCCGCGGCGCGATCACGGACTTCACCTGGAAGGGCAACCTCGACCTGCTCACCTGCACCGAGTGCGGGCGCTGCCAGTCGCAGTGCCCGGCCTGGAACACCGAGAAGCCGCTCTCGCCGAAGCTGCTGATCATGGACCTGCGCGACAACCTGCTCGCGCAGGCGCCCTACCTCGCGGCGCAGTCGAACCCGTCGTACCTCGCGTCGCCCGGCGTCGGCAAGGCGTCGGTGCCCGTGCCGGTCGAGATCACGTCGTACGCGCAGGAGATCCAGGACGCGCACGCCCGACCGCTGGTCGGCAGCCGGGAGAACGACAACGCGGTCATCGACGAGGGCGTGCTCTGGTCGTGCACGATGTGCGGCGCGTGCGTGAACCAGTGCCCCGTCGACATCGAGCACATCGACCACATCGCCGACATGCGCCGCAACCGCGTGATGATCGAGTCGGAGTTCCCCACCGAGCTCGCCGGCCTGTTCAAGAACGTCGAGAACAAGGGCAACCCCTGGGGCATGAACGCCTCGCTGCGCAACGCCTGGATCGAGGAGGTCGACTTCGAGGTCCGGGTCTTCGGCGCCGAGGGCGAGGACGCCATCCCCGACGACGTCGACTACCTGTTCTGGGTCGGCTGCGCCGGCGCGTTCGAGGACCGTGCGAAGAAGACCACCAAGGCCGTGGCCGAGCTGCTGCACCTCGCGGGCGTGCAGTTCATGGTGCTCGGCGAGGGCGAGACCTGCACGGGTGACCCCGCGCGCCGCGCAGGCAACGAGTTCCTGTTCCAGATGCAGGCGATGCAGAACGTCGAGGCCCTCAACGAGGTCAAGGCGAAGAAGATCGTCGTCACCTGCCCGCACTGCCTCAACACCCTCGGCCGCGAGTATCCGCAGCTCGGCGGCAACTACGACGTCATCCACCACAGCCAGCTGCTCGCGACGCTGGTGACGGAGGGGCGCCTCACCCCGGTCACACCGGCCGAGGGCTCAGTCACCTACCACGATCCGTGCTACCTCGGCCGGCACAACAAGGTCTACACGCCGCCGCGCGACCTCATCGGCTCGCTGCCCGGCCTGCAGCTCACCGAGATGACGCGCTCGGCCGACCGCTCCTTCTGCTGCGGCGCCGGTGGTGCCCGCATGTGGATGGAGGAGAAGCTCGGCACCCGGATCAACCTCAACCGCACCGACGAGGCTCTCGCCACCGGTGCCTCGACGATCGCCGTCGCGTGCCCGTTCTGCTCGGTGATGCTCAACGACGGCGTCACGAACCGCTCCGAGGGCAAGGACGCCCCCGTCGCGCAGGTCGCCGACATCGCGACCCTGCTCCTGACCAGCGTCCGCACCTGACCGCTGCGACGGGGCTACAGCAGGGCGACCTGGTCGCCGACGGCCACGCGACCGGGGACCAGGACCTCGGCGTAGACGCCGAGGTAGAAGCCCGCGCCCCACGGAGCGAACTCCTGGCGGCCCTTGAGCCCGCCGATGAGCTTGAGGGTCTGCAGGTCGATCTCGCCGGTGTCGGGGTTGCGCGTGGTCGCGGCGCAGCGCTTGACCGGACCACGGACGCGGACGGCTGCGTCGCCGAGCATCAGCTCACGGCCGTCCCACGAGTCCTCGACGAGCGGGTCGGTGCCGTCGATCTCCACGTTCATCCGGAACCTGCGTGAGTCAACAGCGTCCGGCGCGTCGAGTCCCGAGAGCGCAGCCGTGGACGCCGCACCGATGAGCGTGAGCCCCGCCACGTCGAAGCCGCCAGTGTCGCCTCGCACGAGCCGCACCGGCTGCCCGGCGATGTCAGAGAAGACCTCGTCCCAGCCCACGACCCAGCGGCCGGTGACCTCGCGCAGGCCGTAGAAGTCGGTGTCGACCGGCTCGCCCATCTCGACCTCGGCGGAGTGGACGATGCCGCCCGGACCATGGACGGTAAGGACGCCGACGGCCGTGTCCTGGGCGGCGCGGTGGGCGAGCAGTGCACCGATCTCGGTACAGCTCACCAGCTCGCCTGCCGCGTCGACGAGGAAGAACGCGCGGTCGCCCTCGACGCCGCCGTACGTGAGCTCGACGTGGTCGGGGTGGTGCAGCGCCAGGCCCTTCACCGGCGTGACGGAGAGGACGGACACCGTCATGGCGGTCATGAGATCTCCCCGCGTCGTGGGTGGGTGAGGTCGGTATGGGCGACAGGTGGTCAGCGCAGGGTATCGCCGTCGCTGGTCACACAACTCGAGCAAGCGGCCGGGCTAGGCGACCAGCGGCACCAGCTGCGCGCCGAGGTACGGCGCGAGGGCGCGTGCGAAGGTGGCCGTGAGGTGGCTCGTGTCCCGGTAGACGAGGTACTTGCCGCGGGTTACCGGGCAGCGGGTGGGGTCGCAGATCACGGTCGTCAGGTCGATGCCGTGCGCTCCCGCCACGCCCTTCGTGATGCCGATGTCGTACGCCGGCGAGTCGAGGGCCGAGCGGGACAGGTCGCACGTCGCCGGGCTGGCGCGGTGCTGCTGCACGCAGGACGGGACGTCGCGTCCCGGCCACGGGGTGTCGCGCAGCACCGCGACCCGCACGCCGTCCTTCACCAGAGCCGCGAGGGTCCGCGACCAGCCTGACTGCCACTCCGCCGCCGCCTTCGAAGGATCGATCCTCGAGCCGGTCGCACGGTCGACGAGCGAGTCGGTACGGGTGCCGGCGGCGACGACGAGCGCCGGGTGCGTCTGAGCAATCTCGGCGAGCACGGACGCGCGCCAGGTGTCGCACTCGTCGTAGGCCCGGTTGAGGGCGCGGTCGTAGATCGTGACGTCGGGCGCCGGGCACCCGGACTTCGTCCGCACGAGGAGCCGCCAGTGGTGCGTCTCCGCTAGCGTCTCGAGGGCCGGGAACCACTGCGCTGCATGGGAATCCCCCACCAGGACGACGTCGGTCGACGACGACGCGTCGCCGAAGGCGCAATCACCATGGGTGGTCTGCGGCTTCGTGAGGTGGCAGCCGTCCGCATAGATCACCGGCAGGTCGTTGCGCGCGGACGCGGGGCTCGGCGTAAGCGGCCCGGCGGGCCAGACGACCGTGGCGGGGCCGGAGGACGGCGTCGCCCGCGGTGCAGCGGAGCTCGACGGCACCAGCGCGGCCGGCCCCCGGCCCGTCTGCTCGTCGGCGGCCGACGGGACGACCAGCCCCGACGCGAGGGTGCCCCCGCCGCTGGACAGCGCGAGCGCGACGCCGGTCAGGGTGGCGCCCAGCGAGAGCGCAGCTCCGAGCAGCAGCGATCGACGCGTGCTCGCGGCCAGCGCCGGCAGGTGGTGCAGGGGGCGCTCAACGAAACGGTAGGCGAGCACCGACGGCACGAGGGCGAGCAGCACGAGGAGGAGCCGGCGCGGCACGCCGAGGTCGCCCCAGATCGACGCGGCGAGGACGAGGAACGGCCAGTGCCACAGGTACCAGCTGTAGGACAGCCGGCCGAGAGCGCGCATCGGCCACCACGACAGCGCGTCGCCGACATCGCCTGCCAGACCGGACGGCGCCCTGTCGTCCATCGCAGCACGCGGCGTCGAGTCGCGCGTGCCACCCGCGATGACCACCGCGGTGCCGAGCACCGGCCACAGCGCGGCGGTCCCGGGGTAGGGCAGGTCGCTGGAGAGCAGCCCGACGGAGGCCAGCAGGACGCCGGCGCCGACCCAGCCGCCGATCCGGCGCACTGCGGGGGGCAGCCGCGCGATCTCGGCCGCGGCGATCGAGACGAGCCCCCCGATCGCGAACTCCCAGGCGCGCGTGGGCATCGAAAAGAACGCCCACGGCTCGATCCGTGCGGTGAGCCGCAGGGAGAGCAGGAACGACGCCACCCCGACCACAGCGAGCACCACCGCCAGCGGTCCGCGCGACACCGACCGCGACGAGGCACCCGACGTGGCGGCCCTGCCCCGGCGCCAGGTGACGAACGCGGCCGTGGCGATGATCAGCAGCGGCCAGACGACGTAGAACTGCTCCTCGACGCCGAGCGACCAGAAGTGCAGCACCGGGCTCGGCGCGGCGTCGGCCGCGAGGTAGTCGGTGGCCTGCACGGCGAAGCGGATGTTGGCGACGTAGAGCGCGGCGGCCACGACGTCGAGTCCCACGCTCTGGTGGTCGAGGCCGGGGACCGCGAACCACGACGCGATCGCCACGAGTGCGAGCACGAGGGTGGCCGCGGGCAGCAGGCGTCGCGCGCGCCGGGCCCAGAAGCGGGCGAGGGAGACGTGGCCGGTCGCGGTCGCCTCGGCCACCAGGAGCCCGGTGATGAGGAAGCCGGAGATCACGAAGAAGACGTCGACGCCGACGAAGCCCCCGCCGAACAGCGGCAGGCCCACGTGATAACCGACCACGGCGGAGATGGCGATCGCCCGCAGGCCCTCGACGTCGGTGCGGAACGCCCAGGTGCGCCGGGTCTGCGCGGTCGGGGAGGCGACCGGCTCGTCGGCCGTCAGCGGCATCCCGGACACGCGCCCGAGGATACGTGCCGCCGGGCTCGACACCCATGCGCGCGTGGCAGTCGGAAAGGCTCGAGAGTCGGACCGGACGTGTGCGGCTCGGAGTGCTACGACCCCCGACGACCCCTGCTGGCCGGTCCGACGGGGTCGACGTAGCGGGCGCGGAGGGCCGAGATGCCGGACCGCGCCGCGGCCGACCGGCCCGCCGCGCCCACCGGTTAGACCGCCACGAGGGCGCAGCAGACTCAGCTTGACGAGGGCTGCGGCGCGGGGCCGCCACCGCCCGGCAGGGTGCCGGCCGGCACGATCGTGATGCGCGACGCCGTGCGGTTGCCGCTGGCGTCGGTCGTCGAGGTGACGGTGACGGACGAGCCGACGGTGACGTCGGTCATCGCGCCGCTCACGGTCTTGGCCACCGCGACGTTGCCAGGCACCGCGACGGTGACCGAGCCGCCGCGCGTGTCGACGGTAATGCTCGAGGCGGAGACCGCGGTCACCGTGCCGATCACGCCTCGGCCGCCGAAGCCGCCACCGAACCCGCCACCGGGCGCCCCGCCCTGACCTGTGGCGCCGGCACCCGCACCGGCACCTGTTCCGGTACCGCAAAGACGTGTGATGAAGCCCCCGGCCCCGGTGCTCGGAGTGCCGCAGGGCAGCGTGCCGGCCTGGGCCTGGGTTACCGCGTCCGCGAGGGTCGCGGGTCCGGCGGCCGTGGCTTTGCCGGCGAAGAACGCGCCGCTCGCGATCACGACAGCGGCGATGACCCCGCCGATGACGACGTTGCGGCCGAGGCCGGAGCCCGACGGCTTGTCCTGGCGGCCCTTCGAGCCTTCGACGAGGTCGGTGATGT
>Ga0075015_100000054_pt1 | contig 25413 bp, 22 predicted proteins | sample AleBraG_ABR_2013_FD_71476 | JGI IMG/M metagenome (GOLD analysis project Ga0075015, IMG submission 71476) | Freshwater sediment microbial communities in response to fracking from Pennsylvania, USA - Alex Branch Run_MetaG_ABR_2013 | ecosystem: Environmental > Aquatic > Freshwater > Creek >...
GCGCCACGCAGGGTGTCGGCGCTGGTGAAACTCGTCATGGAACGGACCTCCGCGAGCGCGGCGCGCGTCCGCCGCGCGCCTCCGTTCCGATCGTGACACAAGGCACCCACGGCTCGGCGTCAGCGAAGGACTCCTGCGGTCACCGGCACCCAGGCGCCGTCGAGAGCACCGCCCCTCAGGTGGACCGACGCGATGCCACGCACCCAACCGCGGGCGTCGACGACGTAGCGCGTGGGCGTGCGGAGGGTGGTGCGCACGCTGGACGCCGAGCCCCCAACGCGGATCGCGAGACCGACCACGGTGCCCGCGGGCAGCACGAACCGACGCGCGAGCAGATAGCGCTCGACACCGACCGGGGTGCGCGCGACGGCGATGCGCGGCTGCTCAGCCAGCCAGCGCCCCGCGAACGCTCCGGACGCGACTCGGTAGAAGATGCCGCGACCCGGCATCCGCTGTCGCCGGTCGAACGGGACCAGCAGCGTGACCGTCAGCGTCCGAGTCACGCCCGGGCCGATCACGCCGCGCGCCGAGAACGCGTACGACGTGCGCACTCCTCGCGTCACGATCAGCGTGCCACTCTCCGCAGGCGTCGGGTAGTCATCGGACAGCAGGTCGGCGAGGTCGGCGAAGACCGGCGATCCGGTGATCACGTGCAGGCGCAGCAGCTGCTTGATGTGCACGGCGTGGTAGCCGGCCGACGGGTGACCGTGCGCCAGGCAGTAGTTCGAGATCCAGCCCGGGTTGCGGATGCCCGCGGGCACGACGACCGATGCCGTGTGCACGGCGCCGTCCCACAGCAGGCGCGCCCGCGGGTCGCCGGTGAGCACCACGTAGTCGTAGAGGCCGAACGACGCGAACAGGTGGCCGTTGAGGGTGAAGTCCGACCCCGTGGCGGGGAAGTGCGGGAACTCGTCGAGCCACAGGTTCCGGGCGGCGTCGACATGGGCGACCCAGGGCCTCGTCGCGCTCGGGCGCGCGAGGAAGCTGAGGAACGTCGCGTCCGCCGCCGCGCGGTAGGACGGGTCGCCCGTCACCTGCAGCAGGTGCACGAACAACGACAGCGCCTGTCCCTGCGCCATCGCGCTGAACCACGGCGCACGCTGCAGCCCCTTGGTCGCGTCCTGGTGCAGCGCGAAGTCGTAGTCGTAGGGGAAGAACCACGCGGACCCGCTCACCACCCGACGGGCGATGATCCGCTGCGCCTGCGCGACCGCGCGGTCGAGGTACGCCGGATCCCCGGTGAGCCGGTAGGAGTCGAGCAGCCACAGGCCGTACTGCGCCTGGGCCACGGGGTGGTCGTGCTGGACGCCGTTGACGACGAACATCCGCACGCCCGACGCATCGTGCGGCCCGGGGTCGACGAGCGGCAGCGGGCTGCTGACGGCGTAGATGCTCTGGTCCGGGCTCGTGAGCCGCAGCGGGTAGTGGCCGACGAGGAACGCCGCAGCCGCGACCGGGGATGCTGCGGGGATGGCGGCCGCGGTTGTCGAGGACGCAGACGCCGGCGACACCAACCCGACGCCGAGGGCGGCGACGACCACGAGCACCAGCCGCTTCATCGCTCCCCCGTCCCGGGCATCCCGCCCGGGCCAGAACCTAGTCCGGTCGCGCGGGTTACGCGTGGCTCGGCGCGGGGTCCTCAGCCCCGCGCCGCGTCAGCCCAGCACCGTGACGGCGTAGGCCGACATCGCGTCGCGCACGTACTCGGCGAGCCCCGGACGCACCGCGTCGTAGCGGGCCGTGAAGTCCGGGTTGTCGACGTAGAGGTCGCCCAGGCCGGCGAAGGCCTCGGCGTCGGGCGTCCAGAACTGGCAGACCCAGGCGTAGTGCCCGGCCGTGACCTGCTGCGTGCGCGGGTCGTCGGGTGCGACGCCGGCGTCGAGGAGTGCGGCGTAGGCCTGGTCGCGTTCGGCGAGCTCGGCCTGGATGCGGTCGGCGTCGGCCTTGCTCATCCGGGCGATCCGGCGCCACGACTCATCGATCCTCACCTGCGCCTGCGGGCCGAATCGCTCGACGAGCTCCGCCTCGTACTCCTGCTGCCTCCCGGCGTCGAAGCCGTCGAACAGCTGCTCGGGTGTCATCGGGTCACCTCCTTGCCTCATCTCGAGGGTGTGCGCGACGGTGGTCGCGATCCGGTCGAGCCGGTCGCGCTCCCGGAGGAGCGCGGCGTGGTGCTCGCGCAGCACCGCCGCGCGGTCGTCGGTGCCGTCGAGGACCCGGCGGATCGCCTCGAGCGGCAGACCGAGCTCGCGGAGCAGCAGCACCTCCTGCAGCCGCAGCAGCTGCTCCTGCTCGTAGTACCGGTAGCCGTTGCCGCCGACGTACGCCGGCGGCACCAGCCCGAGGTCGTCGTAGTGGCGCAGCGTGCGGGACGAGACCCCCGCGTGCCGTGCGACCTCGACGATGGACCAGCTCATGACGACGACGGTAGAGGTTGACGGTGCGTCAAGGTCAAACCGCGGCGAACTGCGGTGTCACACCCTGCCGCGAGGGTGCAGCCATGAGCGAACTCCTTCCCCTGCTGCTCGGACTCGTGCTCGGACTGCTCGCGGGCGTGGCGACCGTGCTCGCTGTGCAGCGACGGTCGGCAGCGGTGCCGGCCGGGCTGGCCGCGGAACGCGCGGCGGTCGATGCCCTGGTCCGGCCGGTCAACGACACCCTCGCCCGGGTCTCGCTCGACCTCTCCCGGGCCGAGCGCGACCGTGCCGCGGCGCACGCGCAGCTGCAGGAGCAGATCCGCCTGACCGCGCTGGGCACCGATGCGCTGCGCGACCAGACCGGCAGGCTGGTCACGGCCCTGCGGCGCTCGGAGGTGCGCGGCCGCTGGGGCGAGGTGCAGCTGCGCCGGCTGGTCGAGTCCTCCGGCCTGCTCCCGCACGTCCACTTCGAGGAGCAGTCGAGCAGCCGTGACGACGACGGCGACCTGCTCCGTCCGGACCTCGTGGTCCACCTCTCCGACGACCGCGACATCGTCGTCGACGCCAAGGTGCCGCTGTCGTCCTACCTCGACGCGGCCGAGGCCACCGACGACGCCACCGCCCGTCTGCTGCTCGCCCGGCACGCGGGCGAGCTGGTCGCCCACGTCGACCGGCTGTCCAGCAAGGAGTACTGGAGCCGCTACGAGTCGCCCGAGTTCGTCGTGCTGTTCCTGCCCGCTGAGTCGTTCCTCTCCTCGGCGCTCGACGTGCGCCCCGACCTGCTCGAGTACGCCTTCGCGCGCGACGTCGTCATCGCGACACCGACCACGCTGCTGGCGCTGCTGCGCACGGTCGCGCACACCTGGCGCCAGGAGTCCGCGGCGCGCAACGTGCGCGAGGTCCACCGGCTGGCGCGCGAGCTCCACTCCCGCCTCGCCACCCTCGGCGCCCACATCGGGCGGCTCGGTGCCGCGCTGGACTCCGCCGTCGGCGCCTACAACGCCACGGTCGGATCGCTCGAGTCGCGCGTGCTGGTGAGTGCACGCCGGCTCGCGGAGCTGGGGGTCGTGGAGGCGGTCGATGACCCCGACTCCGGGCTCCCGATGCCGCGGCCTATCACCACCTCGGCGCGGCCGGTCACCGCCGCCGAGCCGGTGGGCGCGCCGGAGGGCGGACTCGCCGCGCTCCCGCTCGCCGTGCCGATCGTCGAGACCTGGGACGGAGTCACGTACGGTTAGCCCTCGTGAGCACCGACCACGGACCAGGGGCGCCCTCCTTCGGCGACCTGTTCGAGGACCCGGACTCCCCGCTCCCCCCTGAGCCTGCGGTCGAGCACGCGAACGACAGCACCGCCGCGCAGCCGCCCGTCGCGCTCGCCACCGAGGCGCTCGTCGCCTCCGTGCCCGAGCCGGCCGTGCCGGTCCAGGTGGCCGCCGAGCCCGTGCACGTCCCCGGGCACAGCGCCGCGCTCGGCCCCGAGCCCGACGTTGACCGCGCCAGCGTGGAGCCCGAGCCCCTCGTCGTCGCGGAGGAGGCCTCGACCGACGAGGACCGCGGGCGCCACGACCTCGACCATGAGTCCGCCGAGGCCTCGCACCTCGTCGCGGGCTTCGAGCCGGTCGACGAGGCTCCCGACCTGCCCGAGCCTGCCACCGGCCCCGCGGCGCTGGGCGTCGTCATCGTCGCGGCTGCCTCGGCCGGCCAGCCGGTGTCGGTGGCAGCGGTCGCCCAGCCCTGGGACGGCACCGTCGACCCCGCCATCTCCTCCGCACCCGCAGGGCGCGTCGACACCGGTCGGCTCTACCGCTCCGCCGGCGCCGAGGGACCCGCCACGCTCGACGCGATCCCGGCGATCGACCCGTCGTACTCCCCCGGTCGCCGGGTAGAGGTGGTCTCCGACAGTGCGCCGCAGGTGCAGTCGGCCGAGAAGGGGCTGACCTACTCCGGTGTCGTCGTGGTCGTCGGCGCGGCCACGGTCCTCGTCGCGTTCGGCGAGGCGATCCTGCGCCAGCAGATCGGCGTCGCCACGGGCCTGGCCCTGCTCGTGTCGTCGGTCTACGCTGCGCTCGTCGTGCGGAGGGCCGACATCTGGGCCGCCGTGGTGGTTCCGCCGCTGGCCTTCCTCGCCGCGGCGCTCACGGCCGGCCAGCTCATCCTCGACAAGTCCGGCAGCCTGCCTATCCGCGAGGGCTTCAGCCTCTTCCGCACGCTCGCCACGAACGCGCCCTGGATCCTCGGCACCACCGCCGTCTGCCTCGTGATCGTCCTCGTCCGCCGCCGACGTCACTGACGTCCTGCCCTGCGAACCGAGCTTCTGACACGTCCGCCGATGACGTCGCGCGCTCAGGCCTTGGCGGCTGCCTTGATGTCGCGGCGCAGCTCCGGGGGCAGGGCGAACACCAGGTGCTCCTCGGCCGAGAGCACCTCCTCGACCTCGCCGAACCCGCGCTCGGCGAGCCAGTCGAGCACCCCGTGCACGAGGTCCTCCGGCACCGAGGCACCGCTGGTGAGCCCCACGGTCCTCGCGCCATCGAACCAGGCCTCGACGAGCTCCTCGGCGTTGTCGACGCGGTAGGACGACGACGCGCCGGCCTCGAGCCCGACCTCGACGAGGCGCACCGAGTTCGACGAGTTGCCGCTGCCGACGACGACGAGGACGTCGCAGCGCGGCGCGATCTCCTTCACCGCGAGCTGCCGGTTCTGGGTGGCGTAGCAGATGTCGTCGCTCGGCGGGCTCATCAGCAGAGGCAGTCGGGTACGCAACCGGTCGACGGTCTCGATCGTCTCGTCGACGGACAGCGTCGTCTGCGACAGCCACACGACCTTCTCGTCCGGACCGATCTCGACCTCGTCCGCGTGCGACGGGCCGTCGACCAGCGTGATCGCCTCGGGCGCCTGGCCGGTCGTGCCGACGACCTCCTCGTGGCCCTCGTGGCCGATGAGCAGGATGCGGTAGCCCTCGTCGGCGAAGCGGCGCGCCTCCTGGTGGACCTTCGTGACGAGCGGGCAGGTGGCGTCGATGGTGCGCAGGTTCCGCGCCGCAGCCTCCTCGTGCACCGTCGGCGCGACCCCGTGCGCGCTGAAGACGACGATCGCACCCTCCGGTACCTCGTCGGTCTCCTCGACGAAGATCGCGCCGCGCTCCTCGAGGGAGTGCACGACGTGCTTGTTGTGCACGATCTGCTTGCGCACGTACACCGGGGCGCCGTAGAGGTCGAGAGCCTTCTCCACCGTGATGACCGCCCGGTCGACACCGGCGCAGTAGCCGCGCGGGGCGGCGAGCAGCACCTTCTTCACGGCGCTGGTCGTGGACGCGGTGTCGGTGCTCAGGCTGTCGCTCACCGGCCCATCGTAGGCGGGCCCGACGTGGTCGGCCTCCCGTCGCCTGGACGCCCTAGGGTGCGTGCGTGGCCCTGGAGACGACACCGGAGAGGCCGGCTGCCGTGCGCACGGTGGCGCGTGCGGTCGAGGGCTGGATCGCCCGGCTCGGACCCGTCTGGGTCGAGGGCCAGGTGGCGCAGCTCACCCGACGCCCGGGCGCGCGAATGGTGTTCCTCACCCTGCGCGACACCGAGGCCGACATGTCGCTCACGGTGTCGTGCCACCCGAACGTGGTGGACGCCTGCTCGCCGCCGCTGGCCGAGGGGCAGCGGGTCGTCGTCCACGCGAAGCCGGAGTACTACGCCGGACGCGGCACGCTGTCGTTCCGCGCCGCCGAGATCCGTCCGGTCGGCCTCGGCGAGTTGCTGGCCCAGCTCGAGCAGCGTCGCACCCTGCTCGAAGCCGAAGGCCTGTTCGACCCCGCGCGCAAGAAGGCGCTGCCGTTCCTGCCGCGCGTGGTCGGGCTGGTCTGCGGTCGCGGCTCCGACGCCGAGCGCGACGTCGTGGAGAACGCGCGTCGACGCTGGCCCGGCGTCGTGTTCGAGACGCGCGAGGTCGCCGTCCAGGGGGTGAAGGCGGTGAGCGAGGTGACGGCCGCCGTCCGCGAGCTCGACGCGCTGCCCCTCGTCGACGTCATCGTCGTCACCCGCGGCGGCGGATCGGTGGAGGACCTGCTGCCGTTCTCCGACGAGGGGCTGGTCCGCGCGGTGGCCGCGTGCGCGACCCCGGTCGTGTCCGCGATCGGGCACGAGAAGGACTCGCCGATCCTCGACCTGGTCGCCGACGTGCGTGCCTCGACCCCCACCGACGCCGCGCGCAAGGTCGTGCCGGACATGGTCGAGGAGATGCGCGCGGTCGCCGACCTGCGCTCGCGCGCGACCCGGGCGCTCGTCTCGCGGCTCGACCGGGAGGCTGCCTGGCTCGACTCGGCGCGTCACCGCCCGGTGCTCGCCGACCCGTCGGTGCTCGTGTCGTCGCGACGGTCCGACGTCGCGGCACTGCTCGACCGGTCGCGGCGGGCCCTCGACGGTCGGCTCTCGCGCGCCGCCGACGACGTGAGCCACGTGCGGGCTCGGGTCCGCGCCCTGTCCCCCGCGGCCACGCTCGACCGCGGCTACGCCGTCGTGCAGACCGACGACGGCGCGGTCGTCCGGGTCGCCGACGACGTCGCCGTCGGCGCTCCGGTCCGCATTCGCGTCAGCGACGGCGACTTCCGCGCCCGTCGCGAGCCCTAGGGTGTCCGCGTGACCGCGACCCCGCAGCAGCCGACGTTCGAGCAGGCGCGCGACGAGCTCACCGACGTCGTAAGACGCCTCGAGACGGGCGGCACGACGCTCGAGGAGTCGCTCGCCCTGTGGGAGCGGGGCGAGGAGCTCGCGCTCATCTGCCAGCAGTGGCTCGACGCCGCCCGTACCCGCCTTGACGCCGCCCGCCCGCCGCGGGCAGCGGACGACTGATCCGCGGCACGTCCACGGCCGCGCACCTGGCCGACCTGCTCACGCCGGCCCCAGGGCGTGGTGCAGGTTCGGCTGCGTCGCGCCTGAGGACGGTCAGGCCTTGGGCGTCGCGGGCAGCGCGGCGGCGACGTCGGCGACGAACTGGCAGCCGTCGAAGTCCTTGTCGATCGACCACCCGAGGCGCACGATCACCGCGTCGCGCGAGGGCACCATCGCCACGATCTGACCCCAGTGCCCCTCCATGAGCAGGGTGTCGCGCGGGTAGCCGGGAGTGCTCGCGCACTCGCCGCCGTTGGGCTCGCCGGGGATCCAGGTCTGCGCGCCGTAGCCGTGCCCGTCCCCGCTCGCCACGGCCGGGGTGCCGGCCAGCGCCCACCAGCCCCGCGGGATCACCTGCGAGCCGTTCCACGTGCCGTCCTTGAGCATCAGCTCGCCGAAGCGCGCCCAGTCAGCGGTGCTGGCCCACAAGTACGACGACGCCACCCACGTGCCGGACGCGTCGCTCTGCAGCGTCGCCGTCGTGGCGCCGACGGGCGTGAACAGCGAGTCGTAGGCGAAGTCGATGTAGTCCTGGTCGGTCGCGAACTGCGCGCGGGTGACCGCGGCGAGGATGTTGCTCGTCGCGCTCAGGTACTCCCAGGTGCTCCCCGGGGTGAACTCCAGCGGGTGCTGCGCGGCCCAGCCGGACATGTCGGGCTCGCCGTAGAGCATCTGCACGACGTCGCCGGTGGGGCCGTAGCCCTCGCCGAGCTTGAGCCCGTCGCGCATGAAGAGCAGGTCGGCGACCGTGATGTTCTTGCGGTCGTCCTTCTGCCACTCGGCGACCCACGAGGGGGCGCGGCCCGACGGGAAGGCCTGCACGACCGGCGTCGTGATGTCGAGGCCGACCTCGGCGAACTTCTTCCACGCCAGCATCGCGGTCACGGTCTTGGTCATCGACCACCCGTGGAGCGCCGTGTTCGGCGCGATGCCCGTGCCGTCGCGCAGCACGAGCAGCTTGCCGCCCTGCACGATCGCGACACCACGCGCGTTGACGCCGTTGGGGTCGCCGGAGTCGGCGAAGGCCTTGTCCAGGACGGCGGTGAGCTTGCTCGAGTCGACGCCGAGGGCGCTCAGCTCGGTCGTGCTGACCGGTGCGTCACCCTTCGGCCACGGCGCCGGATCGGCGGCCTTGGGGACGTAGGGCTTCGCCGTCGCGTCGACGGCACCGTCGAGGACGCAGCCGCGTCGCGCCTGCAGCGCCGAGGTGCGCGAGATGAGCCCGAGGAACTTCGCCGTGACGGTGTGCTGGTCGTGGTCGATCGACGTCGAGACGACGCCGAGAACCGGGCTCTGCGGTGCGACGTCCGAGGCGATCAGCTGGTCGAGCGGCTTGTCGCGACCGGACACGAAGGCGGCGCTGCACAGCGTCTGCGCCACGACGCCCGCAGCGTTCTGCGGGATCTGGAACCACAGCAGAGCGCCGACGACGGCGACGAGCAGGACGAGGACCAACGCGCCGACCCCGACGAGGATCCGCTTCACCCAACGCACCGACCCGCTCCCTCCAGCGAGACCCGCGGCGCGACGACGGCGGTCGGCACTGCCGCGGGGGCCGGGTCGCGCGAGGCGGGTGCCGGCCAGCTCGGACACTACCCGCACCGTGGACGGTTCGAGCGGCTGCGGTCAGCCCGCCACGAGGCTCTTCGTGAAGGCGGTCAGGTCGGTCCACGACTGGCCCTCGACGACGTAGGTCGCACCGTCGGACCGGCGCACGTACGCGCGATGCTGGCCGTCGCTCGACTCGTAGGTCTGCCAGGTGACGCCGTCGATCACCGCGGAGCCGGCGGGGCGACCACCGACGGTCATCTCCGCGACGAAGCCGAGCTCCTTGGTGGCCGACTGCTCGAGACCCACATAGGTCGTCGTGGGCGTGAGATAGCCGAGGTGGACGACGTCCTGCCCGTCGCCCGCGACCGTGATCCGAGCGCTGGTGCACCGCCACGTCGCCGCGCGCCCCACCGGCGCGAGCACCGGCCAGGGCTCCGCGTCGCGGGCGCCGGTGATCACCGGGCTCGGGTCGACCACCGTCACGGAGTCGGGGGTGGTGCGGTTCCACGGCGCCACGAGCACGACGACCGCTCCGGCGACGACGAGCATGGAGATCGTCATGTCGCGCACGGTCTGCCGAAGTCGACGGCTGGCCCGCTCCTCGCGCAGCGCCGCGACGGCGGCTGGGTCGTCATCGGTGCGCTCGGACCAGTCGTCCGGCACGTCGAGACCCGCGCGGGCGTGGGTCGGGTCGGGACCGGACCCGTCGGCGCCCGCCATCACGGCGGCCGCGCGATCGGCGGCAGGCTCGGGGTCGGTCCTCGGGTCGGCGTCCACGCGCCCATTGTCGGCGACGTCGCCGGCTGCCGGGTCCGGGGGTGCCGGCGCGGCACCGGGTCAGCGGGAGCGGCGCGTGGTCTCGACGACGACGTTCGTCGACGCCACCGCGGCGACGGCGAGGACGCCCGGCTCGAGGGCCAGCTCGTCCGCGGCCTCGCTGGTCATCACACTGACCAGGCGGAACGGGCCGGCCTGGATCTCGACCCGCGCCATCAGGCCGTCGCGGACCACGCTCGTGACCAGCCCGGGCAGCCGGTTGCCCGCCGAGCTGTGCACGTCGGACTCCACCTGCGGCGCCGGCGTTCTCGCGGGCGAACTCGGCGAGGTCGCGGCCGCCCAGCACCCAGCGCCCGGCGTGGTCGCGTACGGCGGGCAGCCGGCCGGCGTCGATCCAGCGACGCACCGTGTCGTCGCTGACGCCGAGCAGGGCAGCAGCTTCGGTCGCACGGAACTGGGTCATGCCTCGACCGTAGCCATCGCGCGACGGCGGCGGAACACCCGCAGGCAGGTGCGGGGCCTCCCCGCTCCCCACGACCGGAGCCGGGCGACCCGCTCGTTACAGTGCCGGTACATCCTCAGATCCGGGAGCGTGCCGCATGACCACCCCGACCGCCGCGACGCCCGAGACCCCGGACCGCAACCTCGCCCTCGAGCTCGTCCGGGTCACCGAGGCTGCGGCGATGGCCGCCTCGCGCTGGGTCGGGTTCGGCGACAAGAACGGTGCCGACGGCGCCGCCGTCAACGCGATGCGCGCCCTCGTCTCGTCGGTGTCGATGCACGGCGTCGTCGTGATCGGCGAGGGCGAGAAGGACGACGCCCCCATGCTGTTCAACGGCGAGCACGTGGGTGACGGCAGCGGTCCGGAGGTCGACGTCGCGGTCGACCCCATCGACGGGACGACGCTCTGCGCCAAGGGGATGCCGAACGCACTGTCGGTGCTCGCGGTGTCCGAGCGCGGCACCATGTTCGACCCGTCTGCCGTGTTCTACATGGAGAAGCTCGTCACCGGCGCCGCCGCCGCCGACGTCGTCGACATCGACGCGCCGATCGCGGACAACCTGGCGAAGATCGCGAAGGCCAAGGCCGAGCGCATCGAGGACCTGACCGTGATCATCCTCGACCGCCCTCGGCACGAGAGCCTGGTCAGCGACATCCGTCGCGCCGGGGCGCGGATCAAGTTCATCACCGACGGCGACGTCGCGGGCGCGGTGATGGCCGCGCGCGACGGCACCGGCATCGACCTGCTCGTCGGCATCGGCGGGACGCCGGAGGGCGTCATCACCGCGTGCGCGATGAAATGCATGGGCGGCACGATCCAGGGCAAGCTCTGGCCCAAGGACGCCGCGGAGCGGCAGCGGGCGCTCGACGCCGGGCACGACCTGGACCGCGTTCTGCTCACCGACGACCTGGTCACCGGAGACAACGTCTTCTTCGTCGCGACCGGCGTCACCGACGGCGAGATGCTCGAGGGCGTCCGCTTCCGCGGGGGCACCGCGACCACCCACTCGATCGTGATGCGCAGCAAGAGCGGCACGATCCGCGAGGTCAAGAGCGAGCAGGGTCTCGCGAAGCTGCGGATGTACTCCTCCGTCGACTTCGACTCGCACCACTGAGCGCAGCGGACCGGGCGCGCACCTGGTCGGTCAGCCCTCGATCGGCTTGGCCCCGGATCCCTTGGCGGACTTGATGTCCACGCCCCCCATGAGGATCAGCCCGGTGATACGCAGCACGGGTGACCCCGGCGGCGGCGTCGACGTCGGGCCGGAGTGCCCACCCATGAGCGCGACGGCGTCGAACCTGACCTCGATGCCGTCGGGCACCGTGATCTCGATGCCGCCCATGAGGCAGAGGACCGTCATGGTCGTCTCCTGCGCGGTGAGCACGGCGTCGCTGAAGTCCATCTCGACGCCCCCCATGAACGCGACCGTCGTCATGCTGGGCGGCGCGACCCAGCGCCCCTTGCGCTCGACGCCGGAGAGGATCGCGACGGCCGTCCCCTGACCCTGTTCCACGCGGGAGGGATCCACCACCAGACCGGACGCCGTCGACGGCACGACGGCCGCGCTCGGCGTCAGCGCGATGGCCTGGCCGACACCCGGGACGGAGAGTGCGCCCGGCGGCACCGGCAGGTCGTGGAGCACCGGGACGAGCTCGCCGTACGTCGTGGCCCGGTAGACCTCGGCCAGTCGCTCCTCGTGCTCCACCGGTGAGAGCCGACCCTCGGCGTAGGCGTCGCGCAGGAGTCCCGCGACCCGCTCCCGGTCGGCGTCCGACGCGCGCAGGCGCAGCGCGTCGGCCACGGGGTCGGGCAGGGGCTCCGTCACGTGTCGAGGCTAGTCCCCGCCGGCCGGTCCCGGACGCGCGGTGGCCGCGAGGGCACCGATGACGGCACCGGCCCGCCGTCGGCCGCGCGGCGCGCCTGGGCCATGGCACCGTCGCGGTTAGCGTGGCCGGGTGACCACCGCCGCACCCACGCTCGCCCTGTCGCTGCGCGGGGTGGTCAAGTCCTTCGGCGAGCTGCGCGCCGTCGACGACCTCGACCTCGACGTCGCGCCGGGGACGTGTCTCGGCCTGCTCGGGCCCAACGGCGCCGGGAAGTCGACGACCATGCGCATGCTCACGGGCCAGGCCATCGCCGACGAGGGCGAGATCCTGGTCCTCGGTCACCCGGTTCCGCGCGAGTCCAAGCAGGCCCGGGCGCGCATGGGCGTCGTGCCCCAGCGGGAGAACCTCGACGACGAGCTGACTGTGCGGCAGAACGTGGCGGTCTGGGCGACGCTGCTGCGGGTGCCGCGCCGGACGAGGGACGAGGCTGTGGAGCGTGCCCTCGACATGGCCCAGCTCACCGACCGGGCCGACTCGCGCGCCTCCACGCTGTCGGGCGGCATGCGCCGTCGGCTGCTCATCGCGCGCGCGCTCGTCCACGGACCCGACCTCGTGCTGCTCGACGAGCCGACGGTCGGGCTCGACCCCCAGGTGCGCGGCGAGATCTGGGTGCTCGTCGACCGGCTGCGCAGCGAAGGGGTGTCGATCCTCATGTCCACGCACTACATCGAGGAGGCCGAGCGGCTCTGCGACGACGTCGCGGTCATGTCGCACGGCCGGATCATCGCCCGCGGGACTCCGGCAGCGCTCGTGAGCGAGCACGCCGGCGTCGAGGCGATCGAGTACTACGGGCCACCTGAGCGCCTGCAGCACGTGGAGGTCGCCGTCGCGCGGGCCGGCTTGCGCACCCGACGCACCGGCCCGTCGATCTCCGTCCTGCGGGCCGAGTCGTTGCCGCGGCACGTCGTCGACGAGCTCGGCGACGGCGTGCACCGTCCGTCCAACCTCGAGGACGTCTTCGTCCTGCTCACCGGTGAGAAGCTGGAGGACTGATGTCCGCCGTCACCGCGCCCGAGACCCGGCTGCGCGCGGTCGAGCCGACCGCCTTCGCGGGCGTGTTCACCCGCGAGACGACGCTGTTCCGACGCGTCTGGCGCTCCACCACGTTCGGCAGCATCGTCGAGCCGACGATCAACCTCATCGCGTTCGGCTTCGGCTTCGGCGCCCTCGTGTCGACCGTGCAGGGCATCCCCTACGTGCAGTTCATCGGGACCGGGGTGGTCGCCTCGGCGGTGCTGTTCTCCTCGGTGTTTGCCGGGATGTTCGACACCTACGTCAAGCGCTACTACATGAAGACCTACGACGGCATCCTGGCGACGCCCGTGGACGTGCCCGAGCTGTTCCTCGCCGAGGCCGCGTGGATCGCGGTCAAGTCCGGTATCTACGGGTGCGCGCCGTTGCTGGTGGCGATGGTGTTCGGGCTCCCGCCGTCGTGGGGGATGCTCGCGATCCCCTTCATCGGCATGCTCACCGGCTTCGGGTTCGCGTTCATGGGCCAGTGGTTCTCCGGGATCGTGCCGAGCATCGATTCCTTCAGCTACGTCCAGAGCGCGCTGGTCACGCCGCTGCTGCTGCTCTCGGGCGTCTTCTTCCCCCTGACCGGCTTCCCGTCCTGGGTCCAGAAGCTCGCGGAGCTCAATCCGCTCTACCACTGCGTGCAGCTGGTGCGTGACGCCGTGTTCGGCTGGAACCCGGTCGACGACCTCGGGCACGTGCTCGCCCTCACGGTGTTCGCCGTGGTGATGGGGCTGCTCGCCGTGAGGGCGCTGCAGCGCCAACTGATCGACTGATCGCGGCGTCCCGCCTCGACCGGCTCGACCCGAAACACCGAGGGCGGCGCCGCCCTGGGCGCGGCTGCGACGACGCCCAGGTGCACGAGATCTGCGACGCGACGACGAGGCTGCAGTGCTGCTTCGACCAGAAGGCCTGGCTGTTCGGCCGCCGTACGCCGACGACGACACGACCACGCGGCGCGCCGCCGCGCCGTGCGGCATGAAGGCGCTCGACCTGTGGGACGTCTCGCTGCCCCGCGCGGTGCTGCACTACACCAGCGGGAACGTGCCCCGCCGCGGCGACGCCATGTTGATCCACTGGCGTCCCGACCCCTATCGCGACCTGCCGCGGCGCCCGGCGCCGCGGCCGCACGGGGCCTGCGCGGGGCCGCCCTCCAGAACTACCCGACGGCCCGGCGGTGACGTGACGACCGTCACCGCGATCGACGGCTCCCCCGGTCGTAGGCTCATTGCATGCCCGAATTCGACTACTCCGACCTGCTCCCGCTCGGCCCGGACGAGACGCCGTACCGGCTGCTCACCACCGAGGGGGTCAGCACCGCGGAGGCCGCGGGGCGCACGTTCCTGCAGGTCGAGCCCGAAGCGTTGCGTCTGCTGACCGAGACCGCGATCCGCGACATCCAGCACCTGCTGCGCCCGGGCCACCTGCAACAGCTGCGGAACATCCTCGATGACCCCGAGGCGTCGCCGAACGACCGGTTCGTCGCGCTCGACCTGCTGAAGAACGTGAACATCTCCGCCGGCTTCGTGCTGCCGATGTGCCAGGACACCGGCACGGCGATCGTCATGGGCAAGCGCGGCCAGCAGGTGCTCACACCGGGCGACGACGAGCGGGCCATCAGCCAGGGCGTCTACGACGCCTACACGACGCTGAACCTGCGCTACTCGCAGATGGCGCCGCTGACGATGTGGGACGAGCGGAACACGGGCTCGAACCTGCCGGCGCAGATCGAGCTCTACGCCGACACGGCGCCAGGTCACGAGACGTCCTACAAGTTCCTGTTCATGGCCAAGGGCGGCGGCTCGGCCAACAAGTCGTTGCTGTTCCAGGAGACCAAGGCGGTCCTCAACCCGGTGGCGATGCGGAAGTTCCTCGACGAGAAGCTGCGCGCGATCGGCACGTCCGCGTGCCCGCCGTACCACCTCGCGATCGTGGTGGGCGGCACGTCCGCGGAGTACGCGCTCAAGACCGCGAAGTACGCCAGTGCCCGCTACCTCGACAGCCTGCCGGCCTCGGGGTCGGCAGCGGGGCACGCCTTCCGCGACCTCGACATGGAGGCCGAGGTGCTGGAGATGACGCGCGGCTTCGGCATCGGCGCGCAGTTCGGCGGCAAGTACTTCTGCCACGACGTGCGCGTGATCCGCCTGCCCCGCCACGGCGCCTCCTGCCCGGTGGCGATCGCGGTGTCCTGCTCCGCCGACCGTCAGGCGCTCGCGAAGATCACGCCGGAGGGCGTGTTTCTCGAGCAGCTCGAGACCGACCCCGCGCGCTACCTGCCCGACATCACCGACGAGCACCTCGACGACGATGTTGTGCGCATCGACCTCTCCCGGCCGATGGCCGAGATCCGCGCGGAGCTCGCGAAGTACCCGGTGAGGACCCGGCTCTCGCTGTCAGGACCGCTCGTCGTCGCCCGCGACATCGCGCACGCGCGGATCAAGGAGCTGCTCGACGCCGGCGAGCCGATGCCGCCGTACCTGCGCGACCACGCGGTCTACTACGCCGGACCGGCCAAGACGCCCGAGGGCATGGCGTCCGGCTCCTTCGGGCCCACCACTGCCGGACGCATGGACGCCTACGTCGACCAGTTCCAGAAGGCCGGCGGGTCGCTCGTGATGCTCGCGAAGGGCAACCGCAGCGCCGCCGTCACCCAGGCCTGCCGGGACAACGGCGGCTTCTACCTCGGGTCCATCGGTGGCCCTGCGGCGAGACTGGCGCAGGACTGCATCAAGCGCGTCGAGGTCCTCGACTTCCCGGAGAACGGCATGGAGGCCGTCTGGAAGATCGAGGTCGAGGACTTCCCCGCGTTCGTCGTCGTCGACGACAAGGGCAACGACTTCTTCGCCGAGACCCTGCGCCCCGTGGCGACGACGATCCCGGTCGGTCCACCGAGCTGAACCTCGACGAGCAGAGCGGCCGCGCGCGGAGCTCCGCACCGGGCTGCCCCCGTGCGACGGGTCAGTACCAGCCGCGCGCGTCGAAGTGCGACAGGGCACCGCACGGCGTCGAGTAGCGGGCGTTGACATAGCCCAGGCCCCAGACGATCTGGGTGATCGGGTTCGTGCGCCAGTCCGCGCCGGCGGTGCCCATCTTCGACCCGGGCAACGCCTGCGGGATGCCGTGCGCACCCGAGCCGCCGTTGTGCGCCTTGTAGTTCCAATGGCTCTCGCGGTTCCACAGCGCGACCAGGCACTGGTACTGCGCCGGAGCGGTCCAGCCGAACTTCTTGGCCATGATCTTCTTGGCCCACCACTGGTTGTAGCCCACGGTGCCGAACCGGAACGGCGCTACGGCGGCGACCTGCGCGCGCGCCACAGTCCTGGGAGCCAGGGCCCTCGGCGCGGTGCGCGCCGTGGGGGCGACCAACGCGGTCTCGATCACGGACACGGTGCCGGTCGCGGCGACCTGGCCGGCCACCGACACCGGCAGGGTGATCGACGCCGACGCGCTCTCGATCGCGGGGGTCGGGGCGACCGCGGACAGGGTGGCGACGGCCAACGTGCTCGCCGCGACGACGCCGAGGCGACGCCGCAGCGGCCTCGACGGTGCAGTGGTGCTCACAGGGGATCCTTCGTCGGGCGGCGACGCTCCGGTGCGTCCCCGCGGCCTGACCCCTGGCGCAGGCCCGCCACCGCCCACCGGAGAAGTACCGGGCGCGTGCCGGACAGCTGGCCCCGGTGGACGCAAGGGTCCGGTGGGGCGGCGACGGACCGGACCGGCGAGCGCCGACGTCGGGTCCGGCGTTCGGCCCGCTGTCGTGCTGCTCCCCCCAGGAAGGCCGAGGGCCGAGGAGCGGCGGGCAGGTCCGACCACGTTCGCGAGGTCGTGACGTGCTCCACCCTGCCGGGGACCGGTGACCTCGTCGACCTCGACCTGGTGTTGTCACCCTCAGGTAGAGGCCTTGTCCACAGGACATACCAGCGCGTTACGGGGCAAAGTGGACTGATCTTGTGAGGTGGACCACAAGGAGTCGCACCGCGCCTGTGGACAACTGATGGGCCACATCGGTGACAGGCCGTGCCGAGCTCGTCACGCCCAGGCGTCGCGTCGACCCGGTCCGGCGTGGCTCGTCGTGCGGCCGAGCAGGGCGATCGCGGGTCGGAGGATCCGCCGCCACCGTCCTCGTGAGAGCGTTCCCACGCCGTCACCCGAGATCCCTTGCGGCGCAAGCGATCTACGGCGTGCGCTCACGCTACCACCACGAGGCGTCGGACCGGCCGCGCAGTGCGGTGCGTGTCGTGCCCGGACGCGACAGCCGAGCTCCGAGCACCGCATCGGACGACGCCGGCCCCGGAGCGCCGACGGCCGTGCGGCTGTGATCCGTTGTGCTGCAATGGATCACAGCCGCACGTCTCAGACCTGCAGGTCCTCGAGCATCTCCGTGACCAGCGCGGCGATCGGGCTGCGCTCGCTGCGAGTGAGGGTCACGTGGGCGAAGAGCGGGTGGCCCTTGAGCTTCTCCGTCACCGCCACGATGCCGTCGTGGCGCCCGACGAGCAGGTTGTCGCGCTGGGCGACGTCGTGGGTCAGCACGACGCGCGAGTCGCGACCGATGCGCGAGAGCACCGTGAGCAGCACGTTGCGCTCGAGCGACTGCGCCTCGTCGACGATGACGAACGAGTCGTGCAGCGAACGGCCCCGGATGTGAGTCAGCGGAAGGACTTCGAGCATCCCGCGGTCGACGATCTCCTCGACGACCTCCTGGGTGGTCAGCGCGCCGAGGGTGTCGAAGACAGCCTGGCCCCACGGCGACATCTTCTCGCTCTCGCTGCCGGGCAGGTAGCCGAGCTCCTGCCCGCCGACGGCGTAGAGCGGACGGAAGACGACGACCTTGCGGTGCAGCCGACGCTCCAGCACGGCCTCGAGGCCGGCGCACAGCGCGAGGGCCGACTTGCCGGTGCCCGCGCGTCCGCCGAGCGAGACGATGCCGACCTCGTTGTCGAGCAGCAGGTCGAGGGCCACCCGCTGCTCGGCACTGCGACCGTGGAGGCCGAAGGCCTCGCGATCGCCTCGCACCAGACGGATCTGCTTGTCCGGCGTCACGCGGGCCAGCGCGCTGCCGCGCTCCGAGACGAGCACCAGGCCGGTGTGGCACGGCAGGTCTCGGGCCGCCTCCAGGTCGATGCGGTCCTGCTCGTAGAGCAGGTCGACGACGCTGCCGGGGACGTCGAGCTCGGTCATCCCGGTCCAGCCGCTCTCGACGACGAGCTCGGCGCGGTACTCCTCCGCGGCCAGGCCGACCGACGACGCCTTGACGCGCATGGGCAGGTCCTTGCTCACCAGGACGACGTCGCGGCCCTCGGCCGCGAGGTTGCGGGCGACGGCGAGGATCCGGGTGTCGTTGTCGCCGAGCTGGAACCCGCTCGGCAGCACCGACGTGTCGGTGTGGTTGAGCTCCACGCGCAGCGTGCCGCCGGCCTCGCCGACGGGCATCGGGTCGTCGAGACGACCGTGCTTGACACGCAGGTCGTCGAGCAGGCGCAGGGCCTGCCGGGCGAAGTAGCCGAGCTCCGGGTGCGAGCGTTTGGCCTCCAGCTCCACGATGACGACGACGGGGATCACGACCTCGTGCTCGTCGAACCGCAGCAGCGCGTGCGGATCGGAGAGCAGGACCGACGTGTCGAGCACATAGGTGCGCACGTCGGTGGACGAGGCGTTGGACGAGCGACGGCGCGCAGCGGGCACAAGGGCCTCCCCGAAGGCGGGCCGCCCGGGCGGTGGCCCGAATGTCTTCGACCGTAGGCCCGCCCCCACCTCAACGCGGCGCGCCACGCCGAGCAGGAGATGACGAGGAGATGAACTGAGCGCCGGCCGTGGCCGGCCCCGCCCGGGGCAGGGGGTCAGACGCCGAAGCGACGTCCCCGCGCGCCGTACGCGCGCAGGGCCCGCAGGAAGTCGACCCTGCGGAAGTCGGGCCAGTAGGCCTCGCAGAAGTAGAACTCCGAATGGGCGGACTGCCACAGCAGGAAGCCGGACAGGCGCTGCTCGCCGGACGTGCGGATGACCAGGTCGGGGTCGGGCTGACCGGCGGTGTAGAGGTGCTCCGCGATGTGCTCGACGTCGACTGCGGAGGCGAGGTCGTCGAGCGAGGTGCCGTTGGCTGCGGCCTCGATCAGCAGGGCGCGCACGGCGTCGACGACCTCGCGGCGGCCGCCGTAGCCCACCGCGACGTTGACCAGCAGACCATCGCGGTCGGCGGTCGCGGCCTCGGCCTTCTTCAGGACGGTCGAGGTGTGCGCGGGCAGCAGATCGAGCGCGCCGACCGGGTGGACGCACCAGCGGCCGTTCTCGGCGAGAGCCTCGACCGTTCCCTCGATGATGCGCAGCAGCGGCTCGAGCTCGTCGGCCGGACGTGCCAGGTTGTCGGTCGAGAGGAGCCACAGCGTGACGACCTCGACGCCGACCTCCTCGCACCAGCCGAGGAAGTCCTCGATCTTGCGGGCGCCGGCCCGGTGCCCGGCGGCGCTGGAGTTGCCCTGCTCGGCCGCCCAGCGACGGTTTCCGTCGAGGATGACGCCGACGTGACGCGGGATGCGGGTGGGATCGAGGGACGCCGTGATCCGACGTTCGTAGACGCCGTAGACGAGGTCGACCACACCCACGGCGGTCCGCCTCCCGTCGCCCACGGCGACCCCGGTCGGTCGCTGCCCTGTGCGCGCGAGGCTACCGGCGCCGCCCGGCGCCTGTCCCCCACCCCGGTCCGCGAGCCGAGGGTCACGCCGCGACGGCTCGCCAACCTACGGTGGCGTAAGTTACTCTTGCGTACGTGAGTGAGCTCCCCGGCATCCCGTCCCCGACCGATCTCGAGTCCGCGGGTGCGGCCACGGCGGTGGCCGATCCTCGCGTCGAAGCGGTCAAGCCGCACCTGCGCGGGTGGCTGCACGCGGGCATGGCACCGATCTCCGTCGTGCTCGGCATCGTGCTGGTGGCCCTGTCGCCGCCGCCGTACCGGTGGGCCGCAGCGCTCTACAGCGTCACCGCGGTCATGCTCTTCGGCACGAGCGCCCTCTACCACCGGTTCAACTGGAAGCCGCGCACCAAGATCCTGCTCAAGCGGCTGGACCACTCGAACATCTTCCTCATCATCGCCGGCAGCTACACGCCCTTCGCGGTCGTGCTGCTCCCGCCGAACCAGGAGAAGGTGCTGCTGATCCTGGTGTGGAGCGGCGCCCTCGCCGGCGTGCTGTTCCGGGTGTTCTGGGTCGGAGCACCGCGGTGGCTCTACACGCCGATCTACATCGCGCTCGGCTGGGTCGCGATCTTCTACCTGCCCGCCTTCTGGGCGGCCGGCGGCCCGGTGGTCGTGATCCTGCTCGCGGTCGGCGGCCTGTGCTACTCCGCCGGTGGCGTCGTCTATGCCCTCAAGCGCCCCAACCCGAGCCCCACCTGGTTCGGCTTCCACGAGATCTTCCACGCCCTGACCCTCGCCGGCTTCCTCACCCAGTACATCGCGGTCAGCCTCGTCCTGTACTCGGCTCGCTAGCGCCTCCGCCTGCGGGCCAGGTCGTCGGCACGGACGACGACAGAGCGGGGACTCGCAGACGCCTTCGGCGTCCACGCGTCCCCGCTCGGCCCTGCGGCGTCGGCGTGCTGCCCGCCCGGCTCAGGCGTCGGGGCCGGTCGCGCGGACGCGCTCGACCTCTTCCATAGCCGAGCGCAGCTGGCCCAACCACTCGTCGGTGTTCTTGCCGACGAGCTTCACGCACCAGGCCAACGCCTCCGAGCGCGACCGTGCGACACCGGCGTCGACGAGGGTGTCGAGCACCGCACGCTCGGGCTGGCGCAGCCGCGTCATGACCGGGACGGCGAGGTGGGTGAACAGCACCCGCTCGCCGCCGACCGTGACGCCCCAGGCCACCTTGCGGTCGGTGCGGTGCTCGATCTCGCGGGCGATCTCGATGCGGCGGTCGCGAGTGTCCTCGCGGAAGCCCTTCACCCGACCACGGGCCGCGGCGGCCCGCTCGGCGTCGGAGGCGGTGTCGGGGAGGTCGGGCACCGCGAGGGCGCCGACGACGGTGATCTCTTCACGGTCGATGGTGACCTCGGGGGCACCCTCGAACCAGTCCTGCGGCAGCCGGCCCGCGAGCCAGCCCCGGATCTCTTCGTTGCTCATGCCCCGATGATTACATCATTACGTCGTTGCGCCAAGGGTGTCCGCCCAGGGCGGACGGACGCCGAGCGCCCGCCCAAGCGCGGTGGGGGCGGTCAGCGGGAGGTCGCAGACGAAGTGCCGGCAGACGTAGGCCGCCGGCGCTCCGGCCACGAGCCCGTGGTCGGCCAGCAGCGGATGCGTGGCACCCGGGGGGCCCACCGCCAGCACCGATCCCGGAGCCGTGCCCAGCACGGCAGCCCGCCGCAGGGCCAGGGTCGCGGGGTCGGTCGGCTCTCCGATGATCGCGACCTCGCGAGGTCCGTCGAGCCACGCCTCCGCCACCGCGCCGGCCCAGCCCGCGAAGCGCGGGTGCTGCGCGACGAGCGGCACCAGTGCGGCGAGGGACTCCTCGGCCGCCGTGCGGTGCAGGTCCGATCCGGTGAGCGCGGCGTAGGTCAGCAGCGCGCCCGCCGCGGCCGACCAGCCCGACGGGCTCGCGTTGTCGCCGGGCTCCTGCGGCCGCAGCACGAGCGCCTCCGCGTCGGACGCGGTGTCGAAGAAGCCGCCGGACACCGGGTCACGGAACCGGTCGAGGATGTCGTCGAGCAGCTCGCGGGCTCGCTCGAGCCATACATCGTCGGCCGTGACCTGGTGCAGCGCAAGGAATCCCTCGGCCACGCAGGACAGGTCCTCGAGCACACCGGCGTTGCGTCCGGGCGCTCCGTCACGCGAGGTCCGCAGCAGGCGACCGTCGGCATCGCGGTGCAGATCGTGCAGGAGGCCGGCCGCATCGCGGGCCGCGTCGATCCACTCCGGCTCGTCGAGGAGGGCACCCGCGTCCGCGAGCGCGGCGATGGCGAGCCCGTTCCACCCGGCCACGACCTTGTCGTCGCGTCCGGGCTGGACCCGCTGCGCGCGCGCGCCCAGGAGACGGCGCCGCGCCTCGGCCCACCTCGTCCGGTCAACCGGGTCCTGACGCAGCTGGAGGACGGACGTGCCGTGCTCGAAGCTCCCCTCCGACGTCACCGCGAGGAGGTCGGCGGCCCAGGGCCCGTCGTCGCCCAGCACCTCGAGTAGCTGCTGCGGCGTCCAGACGTAGGCGCGGCCTTCCTCGCCCTCGGTGTCGGCATCGAGTGCGGAGATGAAGCCGCCGTGCGCAGATCGCATGTCGCGCAAGAGGAATGCGGCCGTCTCACGGGTGACCCGTTGCGCCAGCGCGTCCCCCGTGCTGCGCCACCAGTGGGCGTAGACCCGGAGCAGCTGTGCGTTGTCGTAGAGCATCTTCTCGAAGTGCGGCACGACCCAGTCGGCGTCGACGGAGTACCGCGCGAAGCCTCCAGCGAGCTGGTCGTACATGCCGCCTCGCGCCATCGCCTCGCAGGTCCCCGCGACCATGGCGATCGCGCGCTGGTCCCCGGTGCGGGCGTGGTGGCGCAGCAGCATCTCCAGGACCATCGACGGCGGGAACTTCGGCGAACCCCCGAAGCCGCCCCGGGCTCCGTCGTACTGCGACGCGAGCGTGGTGGTCGCCGTGTCGAGCGCACCCGCCACCCTCGCGTGATCAAGCGGGTCGGCCGGTGCGACCGCGGCCCGTGCGCTCAGCACCGCGGTGATACGTCCGGACGCCTCGAGGAGCCGCGGGCGATCACCCACCCACGTGTCGCTCACGGCCTCCAGCAGCTGGCCGAAGGACGCCATGCCGTGCCGCGGCTCGGGCGGGAAGTAGGTGCCGGCGTAGAACGGGCGGGCGTCGTGGTCGAGGAAGACGGTCATCGGCCAGCCGCCGCGGCCGGTGAGCGCCTGCGTCGCGGCCATGTAGACGGCGTCGACGTCGGGCCGCTCCTCGCGGTCGACCTTCACCGCGACGTAGTGCGCATTCAGGTACGCCGCGAGCGCGTCGTCCTCGAAGGACTCGTGCGCCATCACGTGGCACCAGTGGCACGCGGCGTAGCCGACGGAGAGCAGCACCGGGACGTCGCGACGCCGAGCCTCCGCGAACGCCACCGGCCCCCACTCCTGCCAGTCGACCGGGTTGTCCTTGTGCTGCAGGAGATAGGGCGAGGTCGACGAGGCGAGGCGGTTCGTCACGAGGCCATCCTCACCCGAAGCACGCGGACTGACGAGCCGGCCCGCCACCGCGGGCGCGGGGCGGGCCGGGTCGTCGACGACGGGTCAGATGGCGACGATGCCCTCGGGACCGCCCGTCGCGCCGATGGTCGGGAGGCCACCGGTGACGCCGGCCGGCGTGAGCGAGCCATCCGGCGCGGTGGCGAAGGCGTCGATCTCGCCCGCGAGCGCGCTGAGCGCGTAGACGAAGCGGCCGCGCTCCGACGCTGCGAGGTCGATCGGCCCGTGCGCCGTGGTCGCTGCCACCGGCGAGAGCACGGACGTCGTGCCGTCCGGTGCGATCGACCACGACGTGATCGTGCCGCTCCCCGCGTTCGCGCCGTAGAGCGTCGACCCGACCCGGACGTTCCAGCACAGGGCGGCACCGCCGGACGACGCCGAGACCCCGAGGGGCACGAGCGAGGAGTCCGCGGCGACCGCGTACGACGCCGTCCTGCCGTCGCCGGCCTGCGTGACCTCGAGCCGGCCGCGACCGTCGAAGACGAAGGAGAAGGGCACCGGGCCCTGCGACGCGTTCACCACGGCGTCACCGAGGCTGCCGTCACGGTGGAGCGGGAACGTGACCAGGGTGTTGTTCTTCTTCGTCGCGACGACGAGCGTCCTGCCGTCCGGCGTGATGCCCACCTGGCTCGGCGAGGTGAGGAAGAAGGGCACCGACGTGTTCGACAGGCCCAGCGAACGGGTCGACCCAGGGATCGCGACGAGCCGGTCGTCGCGCAGCCGGAAGCCCGAGACCGCTCCGGTGCCACCGGCGTTCAGGACGTAGACGGTGGAGCCGCGGGTCGCCACGCTCGACGGGAACGAGCCACCCGACGCCACCACCGACTCGAGCGACAAGCCGGTCCGGCCGAGCCGGAGCGACGAGACCGTGCCGCTGCCGGCGTTGACCGCGATGACGTCGCGCCCCTCGTCGGCGAGTGCGAGCGAACCCTGCGACGCCAGCGCGTCCACCGGCGCGCCCACCTGCTTGCCACCGAGGCCACCGGTCGCGAACGTGCCGAGCGGGGTGAGCCGCCCCGTCGCGTCGCGGGCGAACGCCTCGATGCTGTTGCCCGCAGCCGCATTGAGCTGCACGAGCACAGCGCCGTCGCGCAGGTCGTTGGAACGGGACTCGTTGGCCGACGCCGATACGGCCGGCACGAGCACGAGCGTGGAGGCAACCGTGGCGGTCGCCCAGAGCCGAAGACTTCTCATGGGAGTTCCTCTCGTCAACGCCGGTCGATGCGACCGGCCTGACTCCCACCCTGCGCGCTCGCGGCGTCGAGGTCGCTTACGTGCGTCTTACGACCGCCCGAGGACGCCATCGGTAAGGACTCGGCAAGGTCGGGCACCCGGAGTGACGCCAACGCCCGCGTCCGTGCGAGGTACGGGACGCGGGCGCTGTCGGTCGAACGGGTCAGGCGCGCAGCGCCTCGGCCAGGTCGCGGAACTCCTCGACCAGCAGGCCCATGTCGTCGGCCGTGTGGGCCAGCGAGACCAGCCACTGCTCGTCGAGCCCGGGCGGGGTGAGGATGCCGCGGTTGACGCCCCACAGCCACGAGAGCTCGGCCGCGCCGAAGTCGGTCCGCTTGTAGTCGCGGTAGTTGCGCACCGGCGTCGCCGACCACGTCACCGCACCCTTCACGCCGAAGCCGACCGTGTGGGCGGGCAGGTCGTGGGTGGCGATGATCGCGTCCATCTGGGTGAGCGCGTCGACGTTGAGCGCCTCGGCGGCACCGAGCGCCTGCGGCGTGGCGATCTCGTCGATGGCGACCGCGGCGGCCACCACGAGCGGGTTTCCGTTGTACGTGCCGAAGTGCGGCATGCGGCCGTCGGTGAGGCACTCCATGACCTCGGCCTTGCCGCCGAAGGCCGCGAGCGGAAGACCGCCGCCGATGCTCTTGGCCAAGGCGACGAGGTCGGGCGTGATGCCGAGGCGCTGCGAGGCACCTCCGACCCCGGCCGTCAGGCCGGTCTTCACCTCGTCGAAGACGAGCAGCGCGCCGTGGGCGTCGCAGAGCGCGCGCACGCCGGCGAGATAGCCGGCGTCCGGGACGACGATGCCGATGTTCTCCAGCACCGGCTCCATGAACACGCACGCGACCTCGGCGCCGTAGTGGTCGAAGAGCTGCGTGAGGCGCGCCAGGTCGTTGTAGGGGACGACGTGGACGGTGCCGGCCTCGACCTCGAA
>Ga0075015_100000057_pt1 | contig 25377 bp, 25 predicted proteins | sample AleBraG_ABR_2013_FD_71476 | JGI IMG/M metagenome (GOLD analysis project Ga0075015, IMG submission 71476) | Freshwater sediment microbial communities in response to fracking from Pennsylvania, USA - Alex Branch Run_MetaG_ABR_2013 | ecosystem: Environmental > Aquatic > Freshwater > Creek >...
TGACCAATATCGAAAGCGGTCACCGCGGCGGATGCCGATCCAAGAAATGTCGTACGAGAAGGGGCATGGGCGATGACAGCCCACAAGGTAGTCATGCGGTGCAGTTTCCTGCAAGTGGCGTCGGCACTCAGGTCCACCTGCCTCTATTGGGAGTGACTTCCGTACTGTGCAGAACTATGCCTAATGAGCCGGGAGCAGATCGTCTCTCTGTGGAGAAATACAACAGGAACCATCACACCGTTCGGCGAGCGGGGATTCAGATCGATCTTTCTCGTAGGTTCATGAAGACAAACCTGATCCGGCTACGGATGACTTGGAACTCATACGCTTTCCGAGTTCGCATTCGCCTCCAGCGGTGCCAAAGAGCTCAAGACACCCGTTCCAAATTGGAACGGAGTACGTCAAAACCCCGGGCTCTGCAAATTTCTGCGTTGCTTCGCAATCGGCCATGTACTAAAGTACCGGATAGAACGCTGCCCAATGTTGGTCATTCTTCTCCCGGCGTTCTCTCCCCCCCGAAAAGTAGTTTTGATATTGCTTATGATCCCTTTTTCTGAGGACAGCCTGATGGCATGTGCGTCTCCTCCAGTTGAGCGGGCTTCAGTCCCCCACATGTCGGTCGCGCAGGCTACCACCACAACGAACCCGAGGAGTTCTTCATGTCAACCCAAGGCGTCAAGGATAATTGTATCCATGTACTTATTGCCGATAGCACGCGGATCCACACGCAACTATTAGCCGAAGCGCTGCAGAGGGACGCTCAGTTACAAACTGTCTTAGCAGGGCCAAAGCTGGAAGATGTAGTTCGCGCGAGCAAGCAGCAGCCATTTGACGTAGCCGTCATCAGCTCGAGCCTGGCCGATGAACCGTTTGGTGGCCTCACGCTGCTTCGCGAACTCCGCGACGCTCATCCCGACCTGCGGATGATCGCGATGCTGGACTCCTCCAAGCCGGAAACGATCGTGGAGGCATTTCGCGCTGGCGCCCGTGGGATCCTGAGCCGCGAGGAATCGCTCGACACACTGTGCAAGTGCGTGCATCGCGTCCACGAGGGTCAAGTATGGGCGAACAGCAACGAGATCACCAGCGTCCTCGAGGCCTTCGCAGCTTGCCCTTCGATCCATGCCGTGAATGCCAAAGGGATCGAGCTTCTCTCCAAGCGGGAAAAGCAGATCGTTAGCGCGCTCGCCGAGGGTCTCACGAATCGGGAGATTGCCGAACAGCTGGGGCTCAGCCCCCACACGGTCAAGAACTATCTCTTTCGCATCTTCGACAAACTTGGCGTGTCCAGCCGGGTTGAGCTCCTCTCCTTAACCATGACGAACCACTCCGGCCAGCACCGGGAGTCGTCGCGGGAGCGCAAGGACTGCGTCGTATGCCAGTCGGGCGTTCTGCACGCGCTGCAGAATGCCGCCGACCAGGGATTTGTGGTCGCGCAATGCGCCCTCGCGCATCTTTATCGCGTCGGGCAAGGCGTGCCACGCGATCTCGGCCAGGCTTACAAGTGGCATCGCATCTCTGAGGCCGCTTGCGACAGTCTTCCCGACGAACTGTTGCACGCCCGCAGCGAGATTGCTGCGGAACTTGGTCCTGAAAAGATGCGTCAAGCCGAACGCGCCGCCAATCGTTGGCTGGACGGTCCGCCGAAGGGTCAACCGCAAGACCTGGCTGACAAAGCCCAGATCGTGCCTGTGACAGGGGATTCCAGGATCGCCGTCCGACGGGACAGACCCGCGCAGCAGGAACTGTCGTCCGTTGGTTGAACTTTCGGTTGCTGCGCGCTAGGAAGTAACGCTCTGCCTGGTGCCGCTTACTTGCGGCGCCAGCACGATCTTGGGATGGAAGAGCGTCCCCGCCACGCGCTGCGCGATGCAGACAAGATCGGCCTGCCCATAGAACACTTTCACGAAGCGACTGCGCGACATTTCTGGCAGATTCACAGACCGCCCAGCGCGGATGCGACCGAGTTGCTCCTCATTTGCCGCTACACAGGGAAATTGTGGTAGGACCTGGCGCGGGTGGATCAGCATTTCTTCCATTCTCCCTTCGCGCACCGCCTGTTCCAATTCTTCCAGGCTGTGAGCATCCGCGATCCGGAACTCGCCTAGCGCGGTCCGGCGGAGATTCTGCAGATGCCCGCCACAACCAAGAACCAGTCCCAGGTCGTGAGCAATCGACCGCAAATAGGTCCCCGAGCCGACCCGCGCACGAAACTTCACCAGTTCGCCCTCCAGCCCCAGCACCGCAAATTCATGGACTTGAACTTCGACTGGCGTGAGCACAACTTCCTTGCTCTTGCGCGCTAGTTTGTAAGCTGGCACGCCGTGGATCTTTTTCGCCGAGAAGCGCGGCGGTTGCTGTTGGATGGAACCTTGAAAGCGGGCCGCGGCCTGCATAACTTCTTCAAGTGTTACTTGAACTGCAACCGGATCGCTTGTCGCCTCGCCGTCCGCGTCGTACGAATCGGTTGCGAACCCCAGGCGGATGGTACCCTCATATTCCTTCTCCGCATCGTCATAAAACTGAGCCAGCCGCGTCCAGTTCCCGCTCACTAGCACCAGCACTCCGGTCGCAGCTGGATCCAGCGTGCCCACGTGCCCCACCGAGCGTTGTCCGAGAATCCGGCGCAGACGGTTGACCACGTCATGCGACGTGATCCCCGCCGGCTTGTCGATCACCACGACCGCGTTCATCGCTTCTCCGTTGGCTGGCGCCAAGTCTCGCCCTGTGCGAAGATGCCAGCAGGCTGTTTCGGGCCTTCTTCCCTTCCATGATACCCGTTCGCGACGATCAGCCCAGATTCAGCACACCGTACGTTACGTATTTTCTAATCATCAGCAACGTACTCATTCTGCTGTATGAGAAGACTCTTTCTCCGCGCAGCCTGATGTTTCTCGAACAACAGTTCGGCCTGGTACCCGCCGCGGTTGCAGCGGCATTGTCCGGGCAGTACGGAACTAGCCTTCCCGCAGCCCTGCTTCCGTTGTTCACCTCGATGTTCCTCCACGGCGGCTGGCTTCATCTGCTGGGCAATGTCTGGGTGTTATGGATTTTCGGTGACAACATCGAGGACTACCTTGGCCACTTCCTCTACATCGTCTTCTACCTGATCTGCGGTCTGGGCGCCGGTCTGTGTCATCTTTTTTTCAACTGGGGATCGCCGGTTCCCACGGTTGGCGCGAGTGGCGCCATTGCCGGAGTCATGGGAGCCTATCTGCTCCTCTATCCGAAAGCACGGGTCACCACGATCGTCCCGCTCATCTTCTTCTTTACTTTCTGGAATCTTCCCGCGTGGGTCGTTCTCGGATACTGGTTCATCATTCAACTCTTCAGCGGGGCGGCGTCTTCCGTGGTGCAGGCGCAGCAAGGCGCTAGCGGCGGAATTGCCTTCTGGGCGCACGGCGGCGGCTTCGTGCTCGGCATGATTCTGATCAAAGTCCTGCCCGAGCGCCGCGGACGGTATCGCTACGGCACTTGGTAAAAGAGGTCACCGGTGGCGCCTGGATTGTCTACTGAATTCTCAGGAAAAGGAGGCTACCGCCGCATCGTCGTTGTCGAAAACCTCAAACAGGTTGAGCACCCCGACTAACCGCAGGGTTTGTACCGTGAACTTGGAAGGACTGACGAGTTTGAGATTTCCGCCGCGCTGCTTGGCCGATGCCAAGAAGCGAACCAGCAGCCCGATGCCGCTGGAGTCCACCATCGGCACCTCGGCCAGGTTCAAAACCAGCCGGGTGTCGCCCGACCCCATCAACTCCTCTATTGTCTTGCGCAGGCCATCTACGGCCTGCCCCAGTTTGAGAGCTCCTTTCAGCTGAATCAACTCGACCTGCGAACGTTTCCGGACATTGATATCCAAGCGCTGCTCCCCACCCGCGAAGGGTTTTCGTTGCCATAGGAATGCGCCTCAACTTACGGGAACTGGGAAGCTTTTGCAAGTCGGGCGAACTGTGCCAACCGGCAAACTGACACCACTGAGCGCCCCTCGTCGAAGGCAACCGGCCTCGCCATCGGTTAATTTTTCATACCCACAAGTCGAAAAAATTTGCCATAATTCCCTCCCCCGCCGAGGTGAATCATGGCGCTGGCACTGGCTCGGGACGCTCAACCGCGCGACAGCATTGCTGTCGTCACGAACGACGAGCTCGTCTCCCCTCAGATCGAAACCCATCTGGCTTCCGATTACGACTTCTTTGTGCTCCAGAATTGGCCGCAGATGGTCAACCTTCTGAAGCAACGGGCTCTCGATGCCGTGCTCCTGGACCTCGATACGATGGGCGAGAGCCGCGACGAAGGCGTCTCCGCTTTGCGTGAACTGCGCGCCATAGGTCCCGATCTGGTACTGCTTGCTCTTACCCGCTCCAGTGGCCGCAAGCTTCGGCTCAAGGCGGTCGAGGCCTCAGTGGATGAGTACTTCACCGCACCCTTCGATTTCAATGAGGTCAAACTCGTCCTCGGGCGCTCGCTGGAAAAGCGGGCCCTCGAAATTGAACATCGCCGCCGCCAGCAGGAACGCGGCGAACAGCAATCTTTCTGTGGATTAATCGGCGCCAGCGAGCCTATGCAGCACGTCTACGACGCGATCAGCCGGGTGGCTGAAGGAACCACGACGGTTCTCATTCGGGGCGAAAGCGGCACAGGAAAGGAACTGGCCGCACGCGCCATCGTCGAGCGTGGCCCGCGACACGACAAGCCGTTTATCAGCATCAATTGCGCCGCCCTTCCCGAACACTTGATCGAGACCGAGCTTTTCGGACACGAAAGGGGTGCCTTTACCGACGCTCGCACCTCGCGCCCTGGCCACATTGAACTCGCCGACACTGGCACTCTGTTTCTCGACGAGATCGCCACTCTGGGCCTGGGTCTGCAGTCCAAACTACTGCGCGTTTTGGAGGACCGCGCCGTTACCCGGATCGGTGGCAAGACTCCAAAGAAGATTGACTTCCGCTTGATCACAGCGACCAACGAGAGCCTGGAGCAGATGGTTGAGGCTGGGCGTTTCCGGGAGGACCTGTATTACCGCATCCACGTCATCCCGATCCAACTCCCGCCTCTGCGCGAGCGGGCAGACGATATTCCGCTCCTGCTCAACCACTTCCTGCGCCGTTACTCGGATGCAAACCACGTTGCGGTCAAGCAACTGGAGCCCGATGTCATCGAGATCCTCGAGGAATATTCGTGGCCGGGCAACGTACGTCAGCTGGAAAACTTGGTGCAACGCCTCGTCCTCATGGTGGACGGCCCCGTGGTCCGTACTCACCACTTACCGCAGCAGATCCTTGTGACCAGCGCTACCAGCCAGGATTCGATGCTGATTCCGGATGATGGAGTGAACTTCGACGAGGAGATCGCCCGTATCGAGGCCGCCTACCTCAACGCGGCCCTGCGCCGGTGCAACGGCAGCAAGGTAGCCGCTGCCCGCCTCCTGCACATGGATAAACAGCGAATGCACTACCTATGCCGCAAATACAGCTTGGGAAAGGACTAGCGCGGCGCCTCGCCGTTCCCTGCAGTTGAAAAATTCGCACTTCCTTCTAGAAGCAATCCTCGCGTTCGGCTACGCCTTCTAGCCTCACTTCCCGCCTCGACTTGGGACGCACCGATCATTTGCGATCGGCTCAAAGCAGGTTGCGACGACCACAAAATCTGTATTTTCAAGAGCTTGCCGTTGCCTACAGCTAGCCGGCGTCGAACCTCTGCCTCTTACCCAGACTCACTGCTGCGTCGGCGTTCGCCCTCGCACGTAGCCGATCATATTAAATATTAATTGCAGTAGCATGAAGTATTCATACTTCTCGTCGAATCCCCAGCTCCGGTCACTTGCCGTCACGCGACCCCTGTCGGCAAATGCCCATGAAAACAAAGATGTTGTTGATTGTGGATTAACGAACTCCAGTTTGGCATGGGACCTGCATAAAGTAAAAATGTAAGGTCGGTCGGGCAAAAAGCTCACGGGGTGAGCGAAACGCCGAACAAAAATAATCGCGAAGGCGATACGAGGAGAACATCATGTCGGTTCAGAAAAAGTCCCTGATCAGCAGCCGCACATCGCAGACCACGGTCAGCAAGCCAGCGGAAGGCAACGGAGCAATTGGCGAAACTAAGACCTTGCAGGCAACCGCGATGACCAGGCGCGTAAACAAGCAACTCAAGCGTCACATGTTCAAGGCTGTGAATGCGAAGAAGCGTTAGTAGACGCTTGGTGAAAGAGGCTGCGGTGTAGATCGCAGCCTCTTGAGTTCCCGCTAGACATGGAGACCGAAGCAGTCGGGGTCGCAATCAGGCTACAACCAACCCGGCAACCGGAGGAGAACACCATGCCAGTCCGGAAAAAGTCCTTAACCAGCAGCCGGACAGTGCCGCAAAAGGGCGTCAAAGCGACTGGCAAAGACGCCGAGTCGATGGGCGAAGCACGGCCGGCGCAGGCGCACGCTATTCGCTTCACGGCGCTCAAGAAAAGTGGGCAATCCGTCACGCTGTACAAGAGCGGAAAGAAATAGCGTTTCCGCCCGAATCGAAATCAACTCTGTTCCATCTTCCAACTCGACGAAAAGGAGAACAAGATGTCCGTCCAGAAAAAGTCTTTGATCAGCAATCGCGCAATCGTGAAGAAGGCGATGATCGCCAGCCAGCCGGCTGAAGGCGAAGCGGTCGGCGAACTCAAGTCGACGCAGGTCATGTCCCTGAAGGCCAAGCGAGGAGCCATGTTTGCGGCTAAGACTCTAAAGAGGAAGTAGCATGCTCCGACAGGGAGGCTGCGGCGCTCCACAGCCTCTCTGTTCTCAATCAGTTAGTCGGCAGCAACTGCTCGGCCACTTCAGCATGGTTCGCGTCCGGCAACCCGTCCAACTCCGCACTGGTTTCTCCTGATTCAGCTTGAGTTCCGTTGCCCAACGCCTCCTACCACACCGTCCGTCTTACAAAATCCCGCGCACCCTGCCAGGCAAGGACTGCAATCGATCGCTTGGCCAGCAGAACCTTCGCCGTACCCGTCATTCCCGAACGCAGGTTCCCTTCCTGGTTTGGCAAGAGCGCGGTGACAACATAAAAGTTCTGCCCCGTTACTCCCTTGTAATTCTCAATCGCGAGCAAGCCAGGCTGTATGTCAGAGGAGCTGGGTGCAATGGCCACCACCTGCGATCGTTGTCTTCGTGGCATGGAATCCAGCGCCAGCGAAACCGGCTCTCCGACCTGCACACCTTTCATCTCAAACTCCGGAAGATAGATGCGCGCGCGCAGCACGCTCACGTCCGCCACCTCCAGCAACGGTGCACCAGCCGATACGTAGGATCCAGCCAGGTCGCTGACGTGCGGCGTCGTCACCACTCCGCTAATCGGGCTGCTTCGTTCCAGATCTGCCATCTGCTTCGCCAGTTCCGCCGACTGCCGCTCCAGCGACTTCCGTTCGCTATCAGCGCGAGCGTAGTTTTCATAGTGAAGCCGAGCCTCGTTTGCGCGTCGTGAAGCCACCTGCAATTCCGCAGCGGAGTGAGCCGCACGTCCCTCGAGCACGAGATTTCGCATGCGGACCAAGAGCGCGCCCGCCGAAACAAGTTGCGCCTCTTTCGGTAAGACGGCCTCAATCTCTCCCGCCACGGTCGCATGGATCATGGCTCTCTGCAAGGGTTCCAGGCTGAACCGGCCGGACCGCGTCTCGCGCCAAAAGGGGGCAAACAGCAAGAGAACCACCCCGACTGCCACGAGGATTCCGCGCGGGCCACTCGCCCAGCGCTGCAGCAGTGACTTCTTGTCGAAATAAAGGGTTTTCATAAACCTCACCAGGGCACGCACCCGCGAGCGAAAAAGCAGCCAGGCCACCAGCAACGCCGGCACAAACGCCCATTCCGGCCAATATTTTCGCGACACGTTGTAGGTGAACCCGACCACCAGGTAAAGCAGCGAATAACTGTAGACCCCGGAAGCAAGCGCGTAGAGCGTGAATGCCCAGCGCCGCCGCCGGGGCACGAATTCCACCTCTACCGGAAGCCGAAAAACGTTCTTCTTCACCCAACTGGCCACAAACGCAGTCGAGTCTTCCTTGAGCCCGATAATGCCCACCAGTTCGCACAGAATGTAATAGCCATCCAGCTTGATCAGTGGATTCAGATTAATGAGCACAACCCCGACGCCCGTGATGAGAATGATTTTGTACGCGAAGTCGTGCACCGGCGTGCCCACCGGCGTGCCCGACCAGAGAATGGACGCAGCCACGCAAAAAATCAGTTCCACCCAGATCCCGGCGATGGAAGTCGCGATGCGCTCCCACTTTCCCGCATAGACGTACACCTCGGTCACGTCCACGAAAAAGCAGGGTTCAAGGTAATAAAGAAGAAATCCCATCTTGTGCACTGCGCCGCCAAAGTGTTTGCAGGTGAGACCGTGGGCCGATTCGTGAAAGAATCCCAGAAAGCAGAACAGAAGCCAGAATTCTACAATCTCGCTGAACCCCTTCTCCGTGAAATCATAGTATTTCCAGGTATCTGCACCGATTTCGCCCCAGCGCGCAATGAAAATCGCGGCCATAACGGCAAAGAAAGCCAGCGTCAGAAACGTGAACCATCTCGTATAGATAAACTTCGTCCAGCGGTGCAGCCTGGTCAGGTATTCATCCGGATCCCAATGCGCGACGGTGATCGTGGTAATGTCTTCCCATTTCTTGGTACGCCGATGACGCTCCTCGGCTTCCTTTTGCGCCACCGTGATATTGGGCTGTTGCGGCGAGGTGTACCAGATCTCATCGATTCCGCTGACGTATTCGCGAATATCCGCGGGCGAATAGTAAATGCCGGTGCGCTCACGAAAAAGCTGAGCCACCTCTTCATAGGATCTCTCGCCATTGAAAAGTTGCATGAGCCGCCACTGCTCGGGAGTAAAGCGATACATCTGGTTCGCTCCGGAGACAATGGCGTGAACCACGCGCTCTCCGTCCTCGGTATGCTCCCGGGCGACGATAAGGGGATGCAGTCGCGGGTATTGCCGCCGCAGCGAACGCGCAGGCAGATCGGGCAGTGCGACGTTGAGGGCTTCCGTGAGATTCATCGTGGCTTCGGTACACGAATGCTCGCCTGCATACCCGGACGTAACCCGCCCGCCGATCCCACCAGTTGGCATAGCACTTCGATCGTGCCGCTCGAGGGATCGACGACCGGACTTACCTCAATCACCCGCGCCTGCTTCATTCCCGGAACATCCGGCGAGGACAGCTCGAGCTGCTGCCCGTTGGAGATGTGGCCCAGAAAACTCTCTGGCAGTGTGAAGCGCAGGCGGAGAGGACCCTCCGACGAGACCCAGAACAGCCGGTCTCCCAAGGCGACCTTCTGTCCGGCACGCACATAGCGCCGCGCCACTACGGCATCGAACGGAGCTCGGATCCGAGTTTTCTCCAGTTCCAGCGATAAAGAACGTTCGATCGCCTCGGCGGTCGTTTGCATCTCCTTGACTCGCTCCACATCCCAGTGGTCGGACTCCGCCTTATAGCGGACGTGATCATATTGTTCCTTGGTGATCAGGCCCGCGTCCCATAGTTTCTGGGCCCGCTGCAGGTCGGCGTCGAGCACCTTGGCTTCCGCTTCCCAATTGTGCAGATCGGCCGTCGTGCTCCTCGTCCGCGCCCTGGCAGCCTCAAGATCGGCAGCCACCTGCCGGTCGTCCAGTTGCGCCAGAACATCGCCCGATCGCACCCTCGTTCCCGGTTCGACCGTAATGCTCGAGACAACTCCCTCACGTTGCGCGCACACATCCACCTGGTTCTCGACCACCATTGGTCCTGACGCAAAGAACCATTGATCTGGCGGCGGTGTCGAAGTCGTTGGGGTGACTGGCGAGGCCGGTGCCGCGCTGCTGGCGGCCATCACCGTTGGCCTGGTATCGGAACATCCCAACCCACACCCCACTGCCGCTACCAGAATCGCCACCCATGTAGGCTTCATGGCACCCTCCCGCTACACTGTAAAAGTCTTTTCTGGCGCCCGCTACCAACCCCACCACGACCACAATTTCGAGTAAATCCACATGGCCGGACGGCGAAACAAAACATATCCTGCCGGCCGCCAGCCCGCCTTCACCTTGCCTCTACCTTGCATACCCGGCCGGATGATCCCCTCCGCATTCGCCACCAGCACTCGAGCAAAGAAAACTCTTTCGTCCTTATCCATCCCGCCGATGGGGCTGACAATCTCGACATTGCCATGGAACGTCCGCGCCGGAAAGCTGTCGAGCTTGATCGTGGCCGGTTGCCCCACGGCGACAAGGGCCACATCCTTTTCCTCGATTGCCACATCAACAGAGGACTGCGCCGAATCAATCACTTCCGCGAAAGTGTCGCCGATTTTCAGATTCCGCCCCGCAGAGTTCTCCACGTTGGGCGTAGCCACAACGCCTGCAATAGGCGCGCGCAAGTGCGTCTGATCCAGCCGCTCTTGTGCTCTTTTCAATTCCGCTGCCCAGTAGTCCGACTGCACACGTTGGACCCCCGCTTCCGTTCCATCATTCGTGGCCAAGGCGCGGTTCATCTCGGCCAGGACGCCTTCATACTTGGCCTGGGCGACGGCGACCGCGGAGCGCGCATCCCAGTCTTCGAGATCGGCCAGGACTATCCCGGCCAGAACTGGATCCCCTTCGTGCACATGCACGGCTTTGACAACCCCCTCCACGGCCGGCATGACCTGCGCTCGATGCGCCGGCCGAACCGAAGCATTGCCTGCCAGGCGCATGGGAACCGGGAAGGCAACCAGGAAAATCAGTGCCGCAGCCGCAGTCGTGATCAAGGCCGCCTGACGGCGTTTCTCTAGAGCGAGAAACTTTCGCTTCCTCTCAAGAACCGGCTGGAGCAGCCCGATGAAAGGTACTTCGCGATAGAGCGAAGCATTGCGCAGCGCCACCGTCGTCTGCGCCGCCAACACTCGAATCACTTCCAGGTGCGCCTGCGTCAGAAACTCCGCGTCACGGCTTTCAAACGACAACAGGCCGAGGCGTCCTTGATCATCATCGAGCGGCAGCGCATAGAAAGCTCTCGCCCCCGTCACCTCGAAATACTCCCGAAACTTGGCCCGGCTCGCCTCTCGCGAAACATTGATCTCGTCACCGCGCTGCGTCACATGGATTTCTTCCCGGGAGAGCGACGCCCATTCCAGCATCTCTTTCAGAAGCTTGATTGTCGGGTCACTGGTGTTGATGCTCGTCATCCCCGAAACCACTTTCAACACCAGGCTGCCACGCTGTTCGAGCGCGATTGCGGCCCGGTCATAGGCCGCCACCGATCGCGCGCCATCGACCACTGCGTGCAGCACGCGGTCCATGTCGAGTGTGGAGGTGATCTCGTGGCTGACTTTGACCAACGTCTCCAGAATCTCGACCTTGCGCTCCGTCTGCAGCAGGCTGGCGTTATGCAAAGCATTGCTGGCTGTCTCGCAGATGCTGGTCAGTAGAAACTGATCGTCTTCATCGAATGGCAATCCGTCGTGACGATTGATGACCTCGACGGCTCCGACCAGCGACTCACGATCCATCAATGGCGCAGCCAGCAGCGAAGATACCTGTCGGTCACCATGCCCGCTGTTCCGCCTGCGCAAACGCTCGTCTTCGGGGTCATTGATCGAGACCGGCTCACCGTTATCAGACAGGTCGCCCGCAATGCCGTCTCCCGGACCCTCCGTCGACTCCAGTTTCACAGTTGGGTCGTGCCCAGAGCGATTGATCAGCTTCACCATGTCGCCATCGACCATCCATACGTTGACTGCCTGCACCTTCATGACTTCCTGAAATTTGTCGGCGATGAGCTGCAGCAGGGGATGGATTTCCAGGGTCGAGTTGAAGACCTTCTCCAGGTCATACATCTGGGTGACGCGACTCACCGAATGGAGAAGGCTGTTGCGCTCATCCTCGTAGGCCACAGCTGCGGCGATGGCAGGAGCAGCGATCTCAGCGATTTCAACCAGTGTGGCCGGACCCGACTTTGGAAACGGTTCGTCGTAGTTGACCACCTCCATGACTCCGAGAACCGTGTCGTCCGCTAGGAGTGGAGCATAGGCAAGAGAGGTGACCGTACGGCGGACGTCGAGATGGGCGTAGTCTTCGCGGCGCAATTCGCGGCCCTCATGCACGACTACCACACGATGCGCCGTCGCCCTTGCCGGAATCCCTGTAACACAATCCAGCTTTGCCGCCACGCGCAAATCGCCCGCGGTCGCCTTCGCGGCAAAGGCACCGCTCTCCCGATCGACCACGTAGATCGCCGCGGCGGCGCCCGGTAACAGCTCCATCAACCGATTCGCGATCAGCTGCGCCCGTGGACTCACCTCTCGCTCTGCAAGCAGAGCGGATGCCAGATCCACCGTGGGCACAACAAAGTCGGACTTGTGAGTCGTCACGAGCCGTGCTCCCGTCAACTTGTCGATTCGCGTCGTTCGAGCAGAAAAGGGGGAAGAAATGTCCGCTCAGGGCCATCCTGCTGAGGATAGGCATCTTATGATGGTTTTGTGCGGTGGGTCAACAAGCTTGTCCAGCGCGCACTTGTGCCGGTTGGGTCGCGACCGCGGACGGGTAGCAGTTAAATTGCGCTGTTGCTGCGACTGCGAATCAGCGACAGGAACTCATTCCGCGTTTCCTGTTCATGCCGGAAGACTCCTAGCATGGACGACGTTACCGCCGCCGAATGCTGTTTCTCGACGCCGCGCATCATCATGCACAGGTGTCTCGCTTCGATGACGACCCCCACTCCCTGGGGCTCGATAATGCGCTGGATGGTCTCGGCGATCTCGGTCGTAAGCCGTTCCTGAATCTGCAAGCGGCGCGCGAATACATCCACCAGACGCGGAATTTTGCTCAACCCTAGCACTTTTCCGTTCGGAATATAGGCCACGTGCACCTTGCCGAAGAAGGGCAGCATGTGATGCTCGCACAGGCTGAACATCTCAATGTCCTTGACGATCACCATCTCGTCATACGTCACCGTGAATAGAGCGCCCTTCAGCAGTTTCTCGGGCGACTCCCTGTAGCCTCGCATCAAAAACTCGTAGGCTTTGGTGAAACGCTCCGGCGTCTTGACCAGGCCCTCGCGCGAGGGATCCTCGCCGAGTCGGATCAGTATCTCCCTCATTAGTTCTTCAGGGGTAGCATTCGCAAGCGTCTGTTCCGTTGTCTTCATCGTTCGGTTTTCCCTTCGTCTAGCGCAGCGGCTCCGAGGTGCCGCTGTACTCGAACGAGTTCATCATCGTTTCCTCGATGCGTACCCGTTCCAGGTGAGCAAGCGCAAAGCCGCTCTGAATAAGTTCATAGATTCCTATGCAGAGGTTCTCCGTCGTCGGCACGGCCTGCGCGAACTCCGGCAGCACGTTCAGATTCTGCCGGTCGTAGCGCATAAGCACCTGCTTCTGCACAAATCCATCGAGGTCCACAAGATTGCATATCATGCCGGTTCCCGCATCCACCGGACCGCTGACCGTGACCTCAATCGCATAGTTGTGGCCGTGGCCGTGCGGGTTGTTGCACTTGCCGTAGATGGTCCGGTTCTCTGCGTCCGAGAAAACGTCGTTATGCAACCGGTGCGAAGCGGCAAACCAGTAGCGCCGGGTCAGGTAGGCCTTCATGCTTCCCCATAAAAATCGACAAAAAGATCCTGCGTCTCGTACACCCGCACGCGGTGCAACTCGGCCGTCTTCAACTTCGGAGCCATGCGCTGCCAGATCGCGATCGCCAGGTTCTCGGTCGTCGGTATGCTCTTCAGGAACTCAGGCACCTCTTTGTTGAGGAAACGGTGGTCCATAGCATCCAGCACTTCCTTGCTCATGACTTCCTTCAACTGCTTCAGGTCGACCACGAAGCCCGTACGCGGGTCCACCTGCCCTTTCACCGTTACTTCCAGCAGGTAGTTGTGACCATGACCGTTGGGGTTGTTGCATTTGCCGAAGATGCGCTGGTTCTCCTCCGGCGTGAAGTCCGGATTGTGGTAGAAATGCGACGCAGCAAACTCAGCCTTACGCGTGAGATAAACGATTGAGTTCATGTCGATGCTTACGAAACTGCCGCTCCCGAGTAACTTCTTCCCTTCCAGTTCAGACGCCCTGACCTATATGAGATTACAGAACGGCACAAAAGGTAAGAAAAAAATGGCAAGCCGAAAAAAGCCAGGGCCGTGGCATCCGCCCGAAAATGGGCCCTGAGGATTCGGATCAAGAATCTACCCAGAAGGACCGCCGCCACTACTCCGCACACTGCCGCGATCGCTATGTCCCCGCGAATGAACATGGCGACGGTCAGCACGATCGCCAGGAGAATCGACAGAAACTCAAGCAAGCGGACTGCAGCCAGCCGGAGCGGCGAGCGAAAAAGAAACACGAGATTCTTGCTCCAGCCCTCGATCAGCTGCGCCGCCGTACGATACATGCGTGTCGCAACCTGCTCGCCGCCAAAACGGAATACGATCCGGCCTCCGGACTCTTTGACTCGTCGCGCGAGCGCCACGTCTTCGAGGATGACTCCCGCTACGGCAGCGTGCCCACCCGCTGCTTCGTAGGCCCGCCGCGTCACCAGCACATATTGACCGTTCGCTGCTGCGGCGGCACTGTCTGGATCACTCACCTCGGCAGGCCGGTAAGTCACCGCGAGCTCCCCGAAGATTACCGGCATAACCGCCCTCTCGAGCAGGCTAACCACTTCTTGCTCGGGCGAATAGGACAAGAGATCAGCCTTTCGCTCTCGCGCCTCGGTCAAAGCTCGGGCAAGGGATCCGGGCTTGTGAAACGTGTCGGCATCGGTGAACAGGAACCACTCCCCTCGCGCCGATGTCACACCGCACGCCAGCGCATTGCTCTTTCCGGTCCAGCCCTCGGGAAGCGGCCCGGCTTGTAGCACCTGCGCGCCTGCAAAGGACCGTGCAATCTCCCCAGTTCGATCCGTCGAGTGATCGTCTACCACCAGAATTTCGAAATCCGTTCCAACCTGGCTCACCAGCGACTGCAAGCATCGCCCCAGACATTCTTCCTCATTCCGCGCGGGAACGATCACGGATACCACAGGCGTCGATCCGGAGGAGTTCAACAGCATGCGAGATCTGAATACTCCACCGGTGATGTTCTCACAGGCGAGCGTTTCGCAGGCGCAGCGAATTGCTGATCACGGATACCGAACTAAAGCTCATCGCTGCCGCTGCCAGAATCGGACTCAATAGCCGTCCGAAGACGGGATAGAGCACCCCTGCAGCTATCGGCACGCCCAACAAGTTGTAGAAAAACGCGAAAAACAGGTTCTGCCTGATGTTGCGCATGGTTGCCTGGCTGAGCCTCCGGGCCCGCACAATTCCCCGCAAATCACCTTTCACCAGGGTGATGCTGCCCGCCTCGATCGCAACGTCGGTGCCCGTACCCATGGCAATTCCGACCTGCGCCTTCGCTAGGGCCGGAGCATCATTGATGCCGTCACCCGCCATCGCCACGATATGACCTTCTCTCTGCAATCGTGCGATAACCTCTAGTTTTTGCTCCGGTGTAACCTCCGCCTCCAGTTGCGTAATCCCCACATCGCTGGCCACGGCTTGAGCCGCCGATCGGTTGTCCCCCGTCAGCATCATCACCTGCATTCCGGCATCACGCAGGTCTTTTACCGCTTCCTTAGCCGATGTCTTAACCGAGTCTGCGACAACGATCGCACCCGCAGGCTTGCCGTCGATCGCCATGTACAAGATTGCCCCCGGCTCGTTCACAACTGTGCCTTGGGGAAGCTTCAAATCCCGGAATAGCTTCGGATTGCCCACCACCACAGCGTGGCCGCCTACATGGCCTACAACGCCCTTCCCGGTTATCGACTGAAAATCACTGGCGGCTTGAAGCTCCAACCCTCGTTCTTGCGCCCTCTTGACCAGCGCACCTGCCAGCACATGCTCTGACGATCTTTCCAGACTCGCCGCCAGCCGCAGCAGTTCATCTTCCGCATGGCCTGGCGCCGGAAGGGTCGCGACAACTCGCGGCTTCCCTTCCGTCAGCGTGCCGGTCTTGTCCACCACCAGTGTGTCCACCTTTTCCAGGATCTCCAAGGCCTCGGCATTCTTGATCAGCACCCCAGCCCGTGCGCCTCGTCCTGTTCCCACCATCACCGCCATCGGCGTGGCCAGGCCCAGGGCGCACGGGCACGCAATAATGAGAACCGCCACCGCATTCACCAACGCATAAGCTAACCGTGGCTGCGGACCAACCGTTGCCCACACCACAAACGTAAGCGCGGCAACGGCGATAACCGCTGGCACAAAAATCGCCGACACGCGATCCGCCAGATGCTGAATCGGTGCGCGGCTGCGCTGCGCCTGGCCCACCATGCGCACAATCTGCGCCAGCAGCGTCTCGGCTCCCACGCGCTCCGCCTGCATCACAAACGAACCTGTCCCATTCACGGTTCCACCCACCACGGCGCTGCCCACAGTCTTCTCCACCGCGATCGGCTCGCCCGTAATCATCGATTCGTCTACGGCACTCTTGCCATCCAGCACGCTGCCATCGACCGGAACTTTCTCGCCCGGCTTCACGCGCAATCGGTCTCCCGCGCGCACCTTCGCGAGCGGCACCTCTTCCTCAGTGCCACTTGCGAGCAACCGGTGCGCCGTAGGAGGCGCCAAATGCAGCAAAGCGCGGATCGCACTCGATGTCTGGCTGCGTGCCCTCAACTCCAGCACCTGTCCCAGCAGCACCAGCGTGACGATCGCCGCGGACGCCTCGAAATACACATTGGGCTGACCGTCCATGCCGCGGAACGATGCCGGGAACGCTTCCGGAATCGCCGTTGCGAACACGCTGTACAGGTACGCCATGCCCACACCCATGCCAATCAGCGTGAACATGTTCGAGCTGCGGTTCATTACCGACGCCCAGCCGCGCTCAAAAAACGGCCGCCCCGCCCAAAGCACCACCGGAGTCGCAAGCAGCAGCTCAATCCAAGGAATCGCTGCGCTATGAATCTCCATTCCCAACATCCGTGCCATGGCGAGCGCGAGCAGCGGAACGCTGAGCGCCACGCTAACCCACAGCCGCCGCGTCATATCGACGAGTTCCGGATTCTCTTCCTCCTCCGTGGCCAGCCGGGGTTCAAGCGCCATTCCGCAAATTGGACACGCACCCGGTGCGTCGCGCGCCACCTCGGAATGCATGGGACAGATGTACTCCGTCTTCGCAGACAAATCGATCGTTTCCGGCTCCAGTGCCATCCCGCATTTCGGACACGGTGCCGGGCCTACATTGCGCACTTCCGGACACATCGGGCAGACGTAGATGCGTTTGTCCAACGAAAGCGACGCCGTTTTCGCAGGCGCACCAATCTGCACCATCGGTGAATCCGCAGCGGGACGCGGCGCAAGATAAGACTCAGGGTTGGCGGCAAACTTCTGCTGGCAGCCTCCACAACAGAAGTAGTACGTCTTGCCCTTGTACTCGTGCCGAAATCTTGCCGTGGCGGGATCGACATCCATCCCGCACACCGGATCTTTCTCCTTGGCCTGCAGCGCCGGGAGCCCAATCTGCACCATCGAAGACTTCGGCACCGCGGCTAAGTACTTTGCTGGACCAGCGCTGAATTTTTCAGCACACCCTGCGCAGCAAAAGTAGAAACTCCGGCCGTCATGCACGCGCGAGTGCTTCGCCGTGGCCGGGTTCACGGTCATACCGCACACGGGATCTTTGGCGAGTGCGTTCGACGAGGCTGTTGTCGACGAATCCATAGGTCCGTGAGTCCCTCTTGAGAGCAGCGCCTATATTAGATTCTCACGAGCGCACAGTCGATTGTTGTATCTTGTTACGCAGGCCGGAGGTTGAACGAGTGACGACTTTGGATGTTTCCTACCGCTATAATACCGTCCCCGGATCGACGGAAATGCGCGCCGTCAGCGCCCTCACTGAGGTCTACGGTATTCGCAAGATTCAGTTCGATGAGAGCGTGCGCACGGTGCGCGTGGAATACGACGCATCTCGTCTAAAGGGAGACTCAGTCACCGCGCTTCTGCGCAATGCCGGCCTCGATATAAAGGAAAAACTCGTAGTCGCTTGAACTCCCGCGCCCGACGCTCGTTTCAACCTCTACGCTGCTTTCCGAGCTAACTCGCAAAACTTTCCCGGCAGCGAGCATTTCCTACCAGGCCCGTTACGGCTGAGTTCCTCGTTTTCAATGACTTAGGCTTTGGCAGGCAGGTTGCAACTTTCTGCACCAGACGAAGTGGCGCGCAACGGGGCGTATCTGAGGAGACTTCGGCCAGAGGTTCTCAGAGCGCCCCTTGCATTTTCTCGCCGAACCCTACCGCTGCTTTCTCGTGGCTCCCGCCTTCTGCTATATTTCTGAAGGAAAGGTTTTTGCGCGACAGCGCGCCCTTAGCTCAGTTGGATTAGAGCGTCTGACTACGAATCAGAAGGTCGGGAGTTCGAGTCTCTCAGGGCGCGCCAGCACTTTTCACGGGGTCCGCTTGCCTCAGAACGGGTCCCGAGCTCGATCATGAAATCGACTTCAACTACGGCTCACGGCTCACCATAAACCCCCAGCGATCGTGCCATGGCAGCGAGGCGCCGGTCGGCGCTCCAGAGCAGTACTCGTTCTAACGCTGCCGACGCCAGCAGATGTACATCCACCCAGCCAACACCCCGACCCATGAGGCGATGCCGCTCGACGAACGTCATCACTTCCTCATTCTCCAGGACCGTCACGGATGGCAATCTCCGGAGCAATTGCAGGATTTCAGAGCGGCGGCTTATGGAACCACATGCCAATTCGCCGATAATAAAGGGATGGCACTGGACTTCGGCGCGATGAAGAAGCGAGACCAGCCTGAGCTGGCCATGGCGCAAATGCTCCACCCAGATCGAGGTATCAACCAGCATCAGCGGCTGGCCCTAGGTTCCTGAGGACGCCGACGCCGAATTTTCTGCAGACGCGGCTCGCTGCCGCCCAGTGCCGCCAGCCTCTTAGCACTCTCACGGGCGACTAGGGCTTCCAGTCCGGCGTGAACGACAGCAGTCTTCTCCGTGATACCGCTGAGCCGTGCCGCTTGCTTGAGCAGGTCATCGTTAATGTTCAGAGTCGTACGCATACGTATCAGTATGCATGATTCATGCATACGGCTGCAAGACGGTAAGAAGAGTGTAGGCCATAGCACATTTTCCTTCCAACTGCTCCAGGCTGGGATTTGTCAGGCGCGAACGCACCCACTCTCCGGCACTGCCAACGCGCTGCTGGCCACCCGGTTCATTTCTGCTTGAACGGAATCACGGCGCTCGGATGGGCGCCTTCTTGTGTTTTTGCTGTCTCAAGGGTTGATTCAGCCAGACGCAAGAAGCGCGGAGACACGTTCCACCGATGACCGTCGTCTGTGATCACAGTGACCGATTTCTTGTTATAGCGAGTCAGGATTCCGAATACAGGAGTTCCACCTTCGGGTTCGAATGTAACGCGATCGCCGATGCGGAACTCCAGCATGGCTTTGTGAGCGTGCACCTGACTTATCAGTCGGAGGCGCTGCACGATGCGATGATTCAGGTCTATGAGTTCAGCCTCGGTCAGATGATCGATGTTAATGCGATTCATGTTCGCTGCCGGGTGATCCACACGTTTACCGGCCTTTGTGCGGGCCGATGGGACCGTCTTCTGATTCTAAAGCACTAACGACAGCTGCGTGGAAGAGGAAAATGTCTGCCTACTCGAATAATCCTGCTCGGTTCTGTTGACGAAGAATGCGGCATTCTGCCCCCGCAACAAAGGTCAACATGGGCGACCGTCGTGGAACGCAAAAGTCCTAAAATCGTCCTCCAGGGCGCCCATTTGTCCACTTCTGCTGGCTCTCAGGCGCAAGCCAAACCGGCCGGGCGGGAAGTTGCCTGTGACAAGATCTATTTCCGCTTCTCAGAGCTGTCCCTCGCGCAGCGCTTGCCATTGCCCATCCAAGTGAAGTTCACGCACCCAGCGCTCGATGTAGGAGAAATCTAGTTTGCTGCCCTGCGCATGGATGATCCCTTTGGCATCCTGCAGTTGTCGTTCCGATTCCCCCCGCTTCCCCCATTGCAGTTTCGCAATGAGCACGTCTTCGGGCGCGGCGACGTATACAGCGGTTCCAGCCACATCGATCAGCACACGACGTGCAAGGGCTGAGCGGCCATACGCCGAATCTTGAGCGATGATGAAGTCCGTTTTCCAGCCCGTAGCAAAATCAATCACATTAAACTGGCTCCCCTTCGCCAGCGCCTGCAGCGCCTGCTGTTCGTCGGCGTAGTAACGGTCCGCGGGAAATTCCCGCATCAGCACGAGCAGTTGCGCACGGGTGGGTACAATGACGATATCAAGGTCAAGTGTTGATCTGGGCATTCCGTGGGCTGAACCCGCCACCGAGCCGGTCAGCATGTAAGGTATTCCTGCGCGCTCGAGGGCGGGCACTAACCGCGACAGCAGTGCTTCGAGCGTCACGGCTGTGGCGCGAATCCGTACATGATGCGGAGAAGCTCGCGCGACAATTGATCCGCGTTCAACTCAGGTTGGCGGCTGCGCAAGCCTGCCAGCGCGACATTGCGCAGCGATTCGCTCATCTGCAGGGCCAGCCTCAGCCGTTGCGCGGTTGTCATGCGACGGAAGATTTCTTCCTGAATTGCAGCCGCCTCGGGAGTGGTATCGAACGGCATGGTCGCTGGATCCACTGTAGCCTCAAGGCCCAACCGGACACAAGGCGTACCCCCGCCAATAACACAGCTGAAGAGCTTTGCTTCACCAGATATTGATGTCGAAACGCTGGGCGGCCGATTCCGATTCAACGATGCGGGACTGATCGGCAAGAAGAGTTCTAGAATCGTCTCTCAGGGCGCGCCATTCTTCTCCCTACTTCGCCGCGCCCACCCAGGCTCCCGTCACCGCGTTGATCACTCCGCTACCCTTTGTCGTCTTCTCGTCCGAGCCGTACACGACGTGCCAATACAGGGAGTGCTTGGGCGCGTCCCACAGCAAAACGTAAATAATTGGCTGATTAGGATCTTTCTTCAGCAGGTTCGCTCCTCCATGCTGCTGCGCGGTGTCGAACGCGGCGTCGGTATCCGTCTTTAGCAAGGCTGCCGGATATGCTAGTTGCGCCACGTCCGCACTATAAGGCGCTTCATTGTCGGAGGAAACTCCGTACGGAGGCGAATCGGGCAAGCGGCTTCCGGAGTACACGAAGAACTTGATCATTCCCTTGCTCGGCGAAATGAACCCAGCGCGCCAGATGGTCGCTTTGCCGCCCTGACCATTGGTTTCGCTGGTCAGTTTCGATTCCAGGCGCACTGGTTGTGCGTCGGCCATCCACCGCACCGCCAGGCTGTTCGTGGCGTTGAACGCCTGTTTGCCGCTATAGAAAGAAACCTCTTTCTTGACCGGCTCAGCCGGCTTAGCCTGCTCTGCAGGCTTACTGGGTGGCGACTCGCAGCCGGTGAGAAAAGCGAAAAGCAAAACAGCTAGAAGGCAGGCAAATCTCTTCGTCATGGAGGACCTCCATCCCGCAATGCCCTGGCCTGCAACGTTTGACTTCTGACCGTCAGTTGCTTTCGACCAGTACCGCAGCGGCTCGCCTCGGGGACGCAAGCATAATCCTCCCCCGGCGTTGCCCTGTCAATGCCACAGCCTTTGCCGCAGTTTGCGAGGCTCAAGCAGCGGCGGGGGCCTTCGCCTCAAACTTGCTCAGGACTCCCTCCAGTAATTTCTCTCGCTGCCGCAGCCCATCACGGTATTCGTGATGGTCCGTGTGAAAAATCTCCTTCAGCAACTCGCGATGACGTTCCTGGAGAATTCCCAGCACTAGCTCTCTTTCTTCCGGAGTCAGCACAATTTCCATAGCTTCCTCCCCGGGAGTGCCGCTCGAGATTTCGCAGGTGCCCGCCCACTCCCATCCCGTATTGCACTGCACAGAGCGTGCGGGCGCCATGACCGCCGTCACTTTCAGCGGTGAGATACCAGTTCCGTGCCCGACGCCTCTTTTGCCGGCTTGACCTCTTCCGTGATGCGGATACCGCGCTTTCTCGCCTCCCACACGAATCGATCCGCCGGCACGGCCACTTCCTGCGGAATGCTGCCGATCGGCGTCTCACCGCGCGCCATCATGATCGCCACAATCGATGTATGCCATCCCGTCAGCCGCTGCATCGCCGTGAATCCGGTCAGGGGATCGAAGTAGTCCACTACATCCACGGTTGCGGTCGTGGCCTTCCCTTCCCGCTTGCCGACCACATCTACGCGGACAACGCAAACGTCGTCTGGCACCGCGACTCGCACCTGCGGTTCGAAGAGCGCGTGAAAAACATGGCGCGGAATTACGTCCTTGCCGTCGACGACAACCGGGCCGAGTTCGAACAGACCCAGATCCGAAAATGCCTTGAGCTGTGCGAAGGTCCCAGGATAGCGGAGCACCTTAATTTGGTAGGTCTTCAGCCGCCCCAGGAAAGTCCAGGGCGCAGTCGACACCCCTCCTGCAATGATGAACGCTTCCAGTTCGCCCAGGGGCGGAAATTGAATGGTCTCGAACTCGGTAAAGCAGGGCACGTGCTCGAGCTTTCCATCCCGCAGCACGGTGATTCCGCCGTAGTATTCGTTGGTCAGTCCTTCCACGTTGAAGGTCAACGCGTAGTTCCAGGGTGCGCGCGGATTTCGCGGCAAGCCGCCGTCGTACAGGTAGACGTGCTCCGCCTCGTCCAGCAGGCTCATGGCATGTACCGCGAGTGTATTGCCCATGCCCGGTCCCATTCCGCAATCCGGAATAATACGCACGCCCGCATCGTGGGCCTCGCGGTCGAGCCCGTGCTGCTCCCGCACGAGGTCGGTGTTGCCGCCCATATCGCAGAAGTTCACGCGCGTGGCAATGGCATCCCGCGTGAGATCCAAATTGTAAAAATACGGAACAGCGCTGATGACCGCGCTCTGTCCGGCGAATGCCCGTCGCACTGCTTCTCGATCGCGCACATCGAGCGAGACCGCATTGGCCGTTGTGCTTCCCGTTAGTCGGTTGACCAGGTCGGCCGCCGCGCGCGCCGTCTCTAAATTGAAATCCGCCAACGTCACTCGATCCGCCTGCCCAAACCGCAGCAGGTCATAAGCGGACGCAACACCCTGCCTGCCCGCGCCAACTACCAAATAGGAAAATGCCATAGCGTTCCTCCAGAGCTCGCTTCGCTTTCTGTCGTCAGTCTAGGCAAGCCTGTTCGCTATGCTTAGGAGGTAAAGCACAGCGCTCTGTGACGCCCGACCGTTAACTTTGCCGGACGCAGCCGGGGCTGGCTGACCCCCTCCGACCGAGAGGGAGGGTGGCAACTGCCCCCTTTTTGTGCTTTACAAATCTTTACCCTTTCGATACAAGTAAGTCTGCTCTGTACCTGGCTCCCAGATCGTGCGAAATTCGGGTCCTGTGACGCGCCATCCCGACTCCTGCCGCGCTGAATCCATGAGTTGGAGTTAGGGCGAATTCCCCTCCACTGTGGGAGAGGCGTCGATGTGCGGCATTGCTGGTTATACCCATAGTTCGACAAAGACCAAGGGCGAGGCCCTAATCTCAGCCCTCAATTCCATTCGTCATCGGGGACCGGACCACCTGGGACACTTCATTTCCGACCGTATCGCATTGGGCGCCACACGGTTGCGAATCCTCGACTTGGCCGGCGGCGATCAACCCCTGTTCAGCCCCGACAAGAACATCGTCGTCATCTTTAACGGCGAAATATTCAACCACGCGGAACTCCGCCAGCAGCTCGAAAAGGACGGCTTCAAGTTTGAAACACACTGCGACACCGAAGTCCTCCTGAATGCCTTCCTGCACTGGGGAAGCGCCTGTTTCTCGCGCCTGCGCGGCATGTTCGCCATTGCCGTCTGGATCCAGTCCGAGCGTCGCCTGCTCCTGGTGCGCGATCGCATGGGGATCAAACCCCTCTACTACTGCCAGCAGAACGGGCACATCTATTTCGGGTCGGAGCTCAAATGCATTCTCGCTCATCCCGCAATCGATCGGCACATATCACTGCCAGGTTTGAACTGCTTCCTCAGTCTCAACTACGTCCCTAGTCCCTGGACTCTGGTCGAGGGCATCCTCAAGCTCGAACCCGGCCACCTGCTGGAATGGCACAACGGCGAGAGCAAAGTACGTTCCTACACCATGCCGGTAGTTCCGCCCCGCGTCCGCTCCATGGAAGACGCCCGTCAGCATCTCGACGTGCTGATCGACCAATCGGTCCGCGAGCAACTCGTTTCCGACGTTCCCCTCGGCGTCTGGCTCAGCGGCGGCCTCGATTCCTCCACCATCCTGTACTACGCGTCACGCTTGCGTTCCGGCCTGCGCACGTATTCCGTTACTTTTCAGGGCCGCTCCTTTGACGAAAGCCGCTACATCCGCGAAGTCAGTCAGCACTTCGGCACACAACATGCCGAGTTTGACCTGAGCCCCAATGAAGGGTTGGCCGACACCATCGAGGACATGGCGTACTACTCCGACGAGCCCAACGCCGACGCGGGCGCTCTTCCGCTCTGGTATCTGGCGCGCATGAGCGCCAAAGGCGTCACCGTGCTCCTCTCCGGTGAGGGCGCCGACGAACTTTTCGCGGGCTACCTGACCTATCGAGCGGATCGCTATGCGTCCATCTTGCGCAAGGTCCCGCCCGCCTTCCGCCGCATGGCCCTGGCGCTCGCTGCGCGCCTGCCGGTCTCTGATGACAAGATCAGTTTTGAATACAAGCTGAAGCGCTTCCTGCAAGGTTCCCTGCTCTCCCCGGAGAGAGCGCACGTCTTTTGGAACGGAACCTTCTCCGAAGAAGAAAAGCGCGATTTGTTCCACTTTGCCCGTCCCGAACCGCTCGACGCAGTCCTTGCCGGAATAGGAGAGACCCCCGGTCTGCAGGAATACCTGGACTTCGATCAGCGTTACTACCTGCCGGACGACATCCTGTACAAGGTCGACCGCATCAGCATGGCGCATTCCCTCGAGGCACGGCCGCCCTTCCTCGATCCGCGCATCGTAGATTTCGCCAATTACCTGCCCGAGCAACTCAAACTGCGAGGCGCAACATCGAAGTACGTGCTGCGCAGCCTCATGCGAGGCAAACTGCCGGACTCGGTCCTGCGGCGTCCCAAGGTTGGCTTCGATATTCCGATCCACGACTGGTTTCGCGGAGTGCTTCGGCCCCTGCTTCTCGATACACTCTCCGCCGACTCGGTGGCCGCGACTGGTCTTTTCCGCTGGCGCGCCGTGGAACATCTGCTGCGGCAACACCTCGACAAAAGGGCGAATCTCGGCTATCACTTATGGGGTCTCACGACGCTGCTGCTTTGGATGAAACGGTGGAAGATCGAACTGGCAGCCGAACGTCCCACAGTGTTGCACCCGGTCGCTCGGGCGGTGGTGCCGGCTGGATCGTCATCGCC
>Ga0075015_100000059_pt1 | contig 25255 bp, 28 predicted proteins | sample AleBraG_ABR_2013_FD_71476 | JGI IMG/M metagenome (GOLD analysis project Ga0075015, IMG submission 71476) | Freshwater sediment microbial communities in response to fracking from Pennsylvania, USA - Alex Branch Run_MetaG_ABR_2013 | ecosystem: Environmental > Aquatic > Freshwater > Creek >...
ACCGCCGTCAGTTCCCCTCGCGGTTTCCTCCCTTGAGGATTGTCCAACACCAGCCCGTCAAACCTCGACGAGCTCGGGCAGCCTTGCGCACGCGGGCCGGCGTCGAACAATCCTTAACAACATGAGTGTGGGTTGTCCGTCACCGGCGAAAGTGGCACTGTTAAGTCCAGGGGAGCGGCAGCCTCGAAGCGGATCGTGCGGCAGCAGACGGCCACAAGCGACGATCGCGGGCCGAATCAGGCTGCCCCAAACCTGACGTTCGAACCCTGCGATTGTCCTAGCCAGCGGCCTCAAGGAAAGCGTGCTATGGCTTTCCGGTAGGCGCCAAACACAGTGCGCTGTTGTACGCACAGAGTTCTCGCACCAGAATGGATTCGTCCGCCACGATCTTCGCAGCTTCCTTGTCACCCAAGCGCTGAATGATGTAGCCGTGTGGACCGGTCTCAAACGCAAAGGGATAGGGTGCGCAGGGCGGGCAGCCAAGCCCGCCGACCTTCGAGTCGGTGACGTTAGGCGCGTAGTACATGAGGTGCGGCATACTCATGGTCATCACGGTGCTCTTGTCGTTCGGGTCGAGTGACATGTAAGTGCGCATCAGTGGCGCCGTCATGTAGGAGAGCCCTGCGCTCTCGGGCGCGTGGTACTGACCTGTTTTGAATCCATTCTGTATGCGCTTCTTCATGGCCTGGGGAGGCACACCTTGCGCGCGCAGTTTCGCCACATCAAACAGCACTTGCATATGGTTCTTCGCGCCCACGGCGTCGTAACAAGTCGCGTCGTAGATGTCGTTACGGTAGTCCGCGAACTTCCATTCCGTGCGGCTGACGAAGCAGCTTTGGCCATTGGTACCCTGATGATCGAGAACATACCCCTTGCCTGTATCCAGCACATACACTGTGGCATCGGCTCGGAGCGGCGGGGGTAGCGCGCTCAGAGCGAAGTGGATTTCAAGGGACTTCGGCATCGGCGCGAGTGCGCCATGCGCATCGTCGGGGCCGGCAGTGGCGGTTGCTGCCACGGCTGCAAGGCTGACTGTTCTTATGGCAACGGTAAAGGATTTCATTTCCAGGCTCCTCTAGTTTAGGGACTCGTGACAAAGACGCGCGGGAGCGGATCGGCACGACACCACGTGCGATAATTTTGTGGTCGGCCCTTGTCGATTTGACGAGCAGACGAACGTCTTAGGGTTGAACCCCGACCAAGGGGGTCGCCGAATCAACTGAAATCAAGGAGTTAGGACGATGCAATACGCATTGCTGATTTACGAGGATGAGTCGATCTTTGGGCCCGGCAAGAGTGGGCCTAAGCTCCAGCAGGTGGTGGGTAGGCACATCGAATTCGTCAAGGAATTGGGCGCCAAGCGGGTCGGTGGGAGTGGTCTCAAAGCCGCCTCATTGGCCACGACGGTTCGTACCACTCGCGGGAAGCAGACGACTCACGATGGACCGTTCGCGGAGACCAAAGAACAGTTGGGTGGCTTTTATCTGATTGAAGCACCGGACCTGGATGCCGCCATTGCCATCGCCAAGAAGGTACCGCTGCTGGAAGACGGTGCGATCGAAGTGCGGCCGGTACTTGGGCCGGGATGAGCGGCGCCGCCCTTGAACGGGTGTTTCGGGAGGCGAGCGGGCGCATTGTGGGCGCGCTCGCCGCGCGCTTTCGCGACCTCACCCTGGCCGAGGATGCGTTTTCTGAATCCTGTGCACGAGCGCTCGAGGATTGGTCGGTCGAAGAGGTGCCGGCCGACCCGGTCGCTTGGCTCTACCACGTTGCGGCACGCACAGCGTTGGATGCATTGCGGCGACGTCACACACACCAACGCTACGAGTCTCAGTTGTCGGCTGAATTCGATATGCAGCCGACCCCCGAGGACGATGACACTGTGATCCCCGATGAACGATTGCGCCTGATCTTCATCTGTTGCCACCCAGCTGTCAGTGTGGATGCGCGGGCCGCGCTCACCTTGAGGTTGGTGTGTGGGCTCCCGACATTGGAGATCGCGCGGGCTTTTCTGGTCTCCGAGACCACAATGGCTCAACGACTAACCCGCGCCAAGGTGAAGATCGCCGACGCGGGTATTCCATTTGAATTACCCGCCGTCCAGTTCTGGCCCGAACGTCTGGACTCAGTGCTGTCAACAATCGAGATTGCCTACGCCAAGGCTCACGAAGAGGCTGCTGCCAGCGGCCCGTACGCCCATTTCGCAGCCGAGATGCTGGAACTCACCCGAACTCTAGTGCAGCTCATGCCTGGCGAGGCGGAACCCGCCGCACTCGCTGCGACGGTTCGATATGCGGAGGCGCGGCGACCGGCGCGCGTTGATGACGAGGGTGTGATGATTCCCCTGTCCGAACAAGACCCTGGGCGCTGGCAGCGCTCGCTCATCGGTGAAGCCAACCAATTCTTGAACCGTGCCGTCGAGATCGATCCGAATCCGGCCAGGGTAATTCAGGCGCAAATTCATGCGGCTTGGAGTTCACGCCGCAGTCTAGAAGACCCGCCACCATGGCCGCGGGTATTGGCACTCTATGACGCACTCCTCTTCCGGCGCGACGATCCCATCGTGCGGCTCAATCGACTGGTAGCGGTGTCCGAAGTGCATGGCGCAGAAGCCGCGTTGACACAGCTCGATTCCATCGATCAGGAGTTGCTGCGAAACTTTGCGCCTTATTATGCTGTTCGGGCGGATTTACTGCGCAGAGCCGGCTGCGGCGAAGCCGCGCTCAAAGCTTACGATGAAGCTCTCGCGACAATATCATCGCAGGCCGAACGTAAGTGGCTCACCCGGCAAAAAAGGCTTGTTCAAGCGCCCGGAAGCAGATGCGTACCAGCGTCCTCGGGTCACGAAGAGGCGTAGTGCTTGATGACTGCCGTCGGCCGTGATTCGATCACGAGCTACGGCGACGGTGTTTAGTGGGAACGGCGAGAATTTCCGGGATGGTTGGCATGTCGCGGCACTGAGAGCAGTGGCTACGCAACGTGAGTCGTCCCCCGCAACCCTGGTGCTCAAAGTGAACAGGTGGCCCTTCCGGCGCGGCCCAACGATCACCCCACGCGGTCAAAGCCATGATGACTGGCTTGAACGCGAGCCCTTTGGGCGTTGGTCGATAGTGCAACGAGTCATCACTGACGGCTCGCGTTTGTTCGAGCAGGCCAGACTTCACGAACAAATCTAGACGCTTGGCCAAGACATTCGGTGCCACTCCGAGGCTGCGTTCAAATTCTGAAAAGCGAGTCATGCCGCGAAACAGCGCATCGCGCAGAATCAGTAGGCTCCACCGCTCGCCCACGAACTCAAGCGCCCGGGCCGCCGAGCAATTCTGCCCCTCATAAGTTGTGCCCAACATCACCCGCGCCCTCGTCGCACTTGCATCATCGTAGTGTATATACTATTATCATGCAAGCAACAGCTTAACCGACTCACAACGAGAAGTTCCATGTCCTCTGCCAAAGTAGTTAACCAATACCTGGACGCCTTCTATTCAGGCGACTTTGTGGTGGCCCGCACATTTGTGGCCGACAATTTCCACTTCAAAGGTCCCTTTGTCAAAGCCTCAAGCCTGGACAGCTATTTTTCTTCCGCGGCGCGTCTGGCGCCGATTGTTAAAGGTCATCACCTGGTGCGGCAATAGGAGGACGGCAACGAAGTGTGCTCGATCTATGACGTTGATTTGCAAACACCCATTGGTAGAGGTGCGGTCACAATGAGCGAATGGCACACCGTCGTCGGAGGCAAAGTGATTGCCGGGCGGGTGATTTTTGACACCGCGGCATTTCGCGCCTTGATGCCGCCGGCATGAACCGACCAGTGAGGCAAACGGGTGCTGCCCGGCAACGCAAGGGGCGATCTTCGGGGACCAATGATAGGTTTGCTCCGGTCGTTGCGTCGTTTGCGGGTGACACTGGGGTCACGCACGCTGGCGGAAAGGGCTTTGGATCGGACGCCCTCAAGGTCGCCGGCAAGATCTTTGCCATGATGTCCTCACGCGGATCGTTTGTTGCAAAACTTCCGCGTACGCGAGTGGCGGAATTGGTGAGCACCGGAAAGGCTGCTTACTTTGATCCAGGTTCTGGGCGCCTCATGATGGAATGGGCTACCATTGGGGAATGTTCGGAGACGCGGCCTAACTTCGCCTTTGAAGCCAGGCAGTTCGTGGGGTCGAACAGCCAAGGTACTTCTGCGGCGAAGGCTTGGCGTCACCGATCTAAACGCTGATTTCACCTGCCGTAAAGCTGTCGTCGGTTGTTAGCCGCGCACGCGCCGGTAGTGCATGGCGACCGCGCCGCTGCGGAGCGGCTTCGCCGAAACAAGTTTGAGCCGTCGCGTGCTGGGCAGCCCGCTCTGGTACAGAGTCGGGCCGTGGCCGACGATCCTAGGGTGGACGAGGAACTTGTACTCGTCGATCAGATCCAGCCGGTCCAGCTCGGCCGCGAGCTTGCCGCTACCGAGGAGCACGCCGGTCGGCGTCGCGTCCTTCAGCTTCTGCACGCCCGTGCGCAGGTCGCCGACGAGGAGGTGGCTGTTGCTCCACGGGAAGTTCTTGCGCGTCGATGACACGACGTACTTCGGCTTTGCCTCCAGTTTGACCGCCCACTCACGCATCGCTGGCGGCGCCTTTTCGTCGCCGCGGGCGACTGCCGGCCAGTAGCTCTCCATCATCTCGTAGGTGACGCGGCTACTCCGAGTTGAGAGGGACCTATGGGCTGTGACTTGTCGACGAGTACCTCGCGGCGGCTAACGTGAATTAGACGACCAAAGCGTCACAAAGAAAGAGTACGGAAGAACCAAATAACATGCCAGTCACTCCGAAAAAGCTTTCAGCATTTGCTGCGTGGCCAGTCAAATAGCCTGTCAGTAAGCGGACAGTCACCACCGACAGGAATGGGTCTGACATGCTCACTGCCGGCCACCGGCACTATGAAAAATGTTAAAGTTGGAATCTGACGCTGAGAGGACATGACTTTTAATGCCTATTGCCGCGCGCGTTGCAATTGCATCAACCGCGATAGCGTTGCCCCAACTTGGACAACTGGTTAGCCGACAACTCTGGGTACGCGCTGGCGTACTCTACCTTGAGTGCTGCTTTAGCAATACTGATGACCTAATAGATAGGTAAGGCGCACCACATAACGCCCGTTCCGCCACACACCAACGCGCCGACTCGCCGACTGTCGCGAGCGCAGCTCACTGGCTTCTGGTCGGCATGGGCGGGCTGGACGTTCGATGGCATGGACTCATTTATCTATGCCCTGGTGCTGAGCCCCGCCTTGACCGAACTGCTGCCAAGATCCGGAATCAGCGCCACCTCCGCCAATGTCGGACTCGCTGGTTCAATACTGTTTGCTTTGTTTCTGGTCGGCTGGGGGTTGGCGTTCATCTGGGGACCCATCGCCGATCGCTACGGACGCACCCGCGTACTGGCCGCTGCCGTGCTCGTCTACGCGTTGTTTACGGCCGCAGCCGCGTTGTCTCAAACCGTCTGGCAGCTGGGTCTTTTCCGATTGCTCGCCGGCATTGGCATCGGTGGCGAATGGGCACTTGCAGGCACCTATGTCGCTGAAGCATGGCCCGAGGAGCGCCGTAAAATGGGAGCGGGGTATTTGCAGACTGGCTATTACACCGGCTTCTTCCTTGCCGCCGCCTTGAATTTTACGGTCGGCGCACACTTCGGTTGGCGAGCCCTGTTCCTGTGCGGACTGTCGCCCGTAATTCTTGCGATGTATATCCTGCTTAAGGTCAGAGAACCCGACAAGTGGGCGGCTGCCGCCAAGCCGGCGGCTCGGCCGCGGCCCGGTCCGCTCGTGCGCATCCTGCTCCCGCCACTACGCCGAAGGACCGTGGTGAATGCGCTGTTGCTGACGGTTGCGATTGTCGGCCTTTGGGCCGGGGCGGTTTACGAGCCCAGCGCCATCATTGCGCTCGCCCGAAAACAGGGCTTTGATCAAGTGACAGCGGGGCGCATCGCTTCGTTAGGTACAGCCATTCTGGCCGTCGGCACGATCTTGGGATGCCTGTTGGCGCCCCTCATGGCTGAGCGGTACGGGCGGCGCAGGACGCTCGCCGGCTACTTCATCGGCATGGCACTGTGCATCGGGCTCGCGTTCGGCTGGGCATTTTATTTGCCGAACGGGCTGCGGCCGTTTCTGGCGGTGTTGTTCTTCCTGGGAATCTGCGGTGGCAATTTCGCATTGTTCAGCCTCTGGCTACCCGAACAGTACGGCACGGCGGTGCGCGCCACGGCGTTTGCGTTTACGACATCCATTGGCCGTTTTATAGGCGCCGGCGTTAACTTCCTGTTGGGCGCCGCCATACACAGTTACGGCAGTTTGGGAGTTCCAGTCGCCGCGACCGCTCTGGCCTTCGTCGTCGGACTGGTCGTCGTCCCGTTCGCTGTGGAAACTGTCGGTCAGCGCTTGCCGGACTGAAAAGCGCGACGACGCGGTCGGGGAGCTGGCAAGCGCTGGTATCGGCCCGCTCCGGCCGTTCGCAGCGCGCTGCAGTTTATCTTCGAGCTGTGCGCAAGCCGACACTTGTTCCCAAGACTCCTAATCGGGGAAGGCTCACTTGTCAGCAGCCTACTGAGGTTGACCGAACGTCGAAAGCGCATCATTTATCAGCCGCGTGTGGCTGTAGATCTTCGGATCGTTCTCAGGCAAGTTGATGGGCATGCTCCAGGAGCCGCAATACGCGGGATCCGCGGCCGTGCAGCCGAGCTTGTTGGACTTGTTGCACGGCACCGCGCCGTTGCAGGCGATGCCGGAACGCCGCACCCAGCTCTGGAAAACGTATTCGTCCGGCTTTCCGATGGCGCCCTTGACGCGGTTCACCAGCGCTACTACGTGGTTGTATTACGACAGGTCGGTGGGCTCCGGATCATGTCCGCTCCAGAACAGGAAACCGAAGGGAATGCCTTCCCTTTGTAGGAAGGCCCTGAGCTCGCGCATGTCGCCTGCAAAGTCCAGGCGGTTGCCGCGTATCTCCACGTCGCCGAAGGCAAGCTCCGGCCCCCAGGTGCCGACGCTCTTGTTGGCAAGGATCTCCTCGGTGTAAGTGGCGGTGTTGGCCGCCACTTCCTCAATCGTCTCGTGGCAGGCACCCAGGCCGTTTACCAGAGGTTCGTCAATCGCGAGCCAGCGCGTCGTCGCGCCAGCCTCGTAGACGTTCCTCAGGTAGCTAAGCGTGGCGCCCTTGGCGTCCCCACGGACCCGGCTGTCCCGGGTGTCGCCGTGACCGGTGCAGTCCCATTTCTTCACCGCCGGAACTTCGATGGCAATGTCGATTCCCCAAGAAACGAGCTTGCGGAAGGCATCATGGGCCTTCAGGTCCTCGTAGGCGCGGTGCGCCGGGTCATTCGATTTGGTCACCTGCGGGGGGACGAACTTGAATACAGTGATCCTGGCCAAGGCCGTCGGCCACAGGTCCTTCTTCTCAAACAAATCCATGAAGTCGGGCGTACCACCATTGGGCGCGAACCAGACCACGGGTTTCGATGCTCCCATAGCGAGCATCGGGCCCGCGAGCAAACTGACCGCTAGGAGCACATTCAATACTGATGACTTCAATCGAGTCTCCTTGACGTGATGATGAGGTACGGAAGTCGGCGGGCTGCGCTGTTGCTTTCAGATGATCGGTTTCGTGCATCCGAAGGTAAGCGCTTTGTCGGGGAGAATGCGCATCTCCCGTTCAATCTGAATGACATTCTCCTCGGCCCGGTCAAGCCCTAGGCGATTGGATTTTACTCCTTCCGCAAATGCTGGGTTGTAGATAAGTCCAAAAAGCAGCCGGCTGGAATGGGTGACATTCGAAGCGTCCGCGCGAAGGCGCGGCTACTCGCGTCCAAATTGCTAAAGACGGTGAGTCTACAATCCGGTCTTTCGTTTCACTTCGTAATTCATAGTCGGGCATCACGGCACGATATACGACTACCTTCGAGCTCTGGGGAAAGCGACGGGCCAGGATATCCACCTTCAGGACTAACTCTTGCGCGGCGTCGTCTTCATGCAATTTGCTATCGACCTGCCAAATACTGGCTGGCGGCTGTAAATGGCTTGCCAGGAAGCTCCCGCTGGCGAGTGCCCGGAACGGGTCAGGTCTTTGCCTTCGTGGGCGTGGGTAAAATGAACAGCGTTAATTCGCAGGCTAACGTCATCCCATCTAACACCGCTGATATTGGCCCGGAAACCGAGTGATCCAACGCGACACATAGCAGGCATTCGCGACCGTCCGGTATAGGGCGACCAGTCCGCCCTTCTTCACCGCTTACCCTGCGGGCTCGCGTCAATAAGCATGATCGGCCGCAACGGTGCGACCGCTCCAACCCAACATGGCTCTAACCCAAAACGCTGTAGGTTCTATCTTACTGTTGTCGGCCCTCCCAACATCCCGACGGCATCAGCGAGCTTGTCTGCGGCGGTCTCAACAGGCAGGGGCACTGTGCGGTAACCGCGTATGGTCAGCAGCACAAGGCCCACGTCATTAGTGACATCGATATCCATGGCGTCGGCATTGGACCCAGCGCGCGCAATGGCATACGTCGGATGATCAGTTGCATTCCATTGGTGAGCGCCGTTCTCGACAGTGTCGATCCGGTGCGGAATCCGCATGGTCCCGCTGAGCGCCAATGCCAGCAGGCCGGCCGTCTGCAGTCCCAGTTCAACCAGCAATGGCTGCATCAGTCGGAAAGGTTCTGTCCGGCGCTGACTCGCAGGCAGGCGCGCTGCCATCCTCGAAATCACGACGCTGCCATGGCGCCAGGCATGGTCGATGACACGTAAGCTCGGTCCATGGAAGTACAGCTCATAGATCGCACGGGCGTCAATCTGGTGCTTGGCGTCGGCCTGTTTCAGCAGGCTCGCACAGGAGCTCGTGGCTGCCGCCGTAGGTAACGAAGGGCGAAAGCACGCGCTCAGGTGGGTGGTGTCAGCTGCGTTTGCCTGCACACTTACCAGCGCGGTGGCTACTGTATCGGTGGTGTCGCGGTCACGTACGACACGGAGTTCAACCGTTCGACGGGAAGTTCCGGCAAAGATATAGGGTACCTGGATCCAAATACTTGAGGCAGTCAGGCCGCAGCGCTGCGGAAGTAATTGCCCTGACGCTTGCGCCAGCAATTCAAGGCCCATCACCGTGGCCAACAGCGGGTCGCCATGGGGACGATGATGATCCAGATGCGGCTCGGTGGCGTCGAGTTCTACAGTGAAGCAGGCACTGGAGAGAATGCCGGGTGCTGGCACGGTATTCTGCTGGGCCATCTGAGCGCTACCCGTTACCCAGGCTGGTCTCTGTACCAGTTCTATGAGGTTTCCGTCCGGGTCTGCAATGAAGGCGATGCGAGTTATTCCGTCAGGCGCTATGCGCGGCGTCAGCACTGGCTGCGCGCCGACGCTAACCACGTGCTCGAAAACCCTCTGCACATCCTGTACCGAGAGCGCTGCCTGGAACCAACCCTGAATCAGGGTGCTTTCAATGGGATGGCCGGGCCGCCTCGGCTGCGAATTGCGCCTTTCAAACAATTCCAGGCGGGCGCCAAATTCATTGCGCAGCACGCGGCCACGGACATCGTGTGCCGCCAATGTGAATGCGTCTTCCAAAATCACAAAACCCAGCACGTCCCGATAAAAGCAGTGCGAGCGGTCAAGATCAGCAACGGACACGCCAGCGTGGTCGAGGTACATCGGGCCAAATATCGACGCCCGGCTCATGGGACGCCCGGAATCGTTTCTGTCATCAGGAACATCGTGCGGGAAACGTCCAGCAACTCATTCTCTGCCACCTTCATCTTTTCTAGGGCGGCGGTATCAGTCTTCAGCTGCAGTAGCGAGTCCGGTGTCCGCAGGAAGAACTCATCAATAACGTCAAAGAAGCGGGTGGAGGCTCCGTCCGGATGATTGGCCTCGGCCAGCGCGTGATTCTGGACGTGCTTGACCATCGTCGCCTCGCGCGCGTGATGCAAAGCAACTGCGGCCCCAAACCGGCTGTGCCAAGCCTCCTGGAATGCCTCGCGCGTTAGGCCCGGGCGCCGACGCCGGAAATAGAACGCCTTAAAAGGATTGAGGAGTTGGGGGTTTGGAATCACCGGCACTTCATGCGTGTAGTGCATCAGTGCACCACTCTCGTTGGCGAAGCGTCCCTCATCCGGACGGATGATGCTCAAATAGCGCGGGTGACGCATGTTGTTCAATTGCGCCTCGCGGCTGTCGAACCAGCCCTGGGTCACAATATCTAAATGGTCAGCGACCTTGTGGCCCAACACGGGGTCCACCGCGCCAAATACTGGGAAATTGTAGTGGTAATGGTGGATGTCCGCGGCTACCTCTGCAACGCTTCGCACTAAAGGTCCATGGACCTCCGTCACGTAGTGGCGGAACTGCGCATGCGTCATGTCGGCTCTGCGTGGCGCCAGGATCATCATCTTCATCATATTCTGGTGTCTACTATGGGCGTGGGCAGTAGGCGCGACAGAAGGAATCCACACCATCGCGAATGACAGCGCGCAGCTGCACTTCGCCTATGCTGCCATCCATTCCCAGCAAGGCTCGCAACTGAAGATCACCACGGATAAGTCCCACGAATTGTTCGGCGGCACGGCGCGGGCGAGCGCGGCGCAGCTGACCGCGAGTCATCGCCGCGCTGAAGACAGTTTCCAGACGGTCCAGCAAATGGGCGGCGCCGTTCTCGTAGTAGGCGCGCCCAAGTTCTGGAGAGCGCGCAGCCTCCGCCATCACCATACGGTAGGTGGCTACGGATTCGGGAGTGAGGAGCATGCCGAGGATCGTGCGGGCGTAGTGCGTGAGCCCAGCCCGGATGTCCTTCTGTTCGGGCTCCAGCGATGACAGGGGCCGCGAGTTAACCTCATCCTCGGTGGCGATGACAGCGGCGAACAGTTCGCGCTTGTCCGAGAAATAAGCATATAGCGTGGCCTTGCTCACATCCGCCTCACGGGCTACGGCATCCATGCTGGTATTGCCATAGCCGTTTTCGCGAAACAGCTTCCCCGCGGCCAGCAGAACGGCGCTCTTCTTGCGTTGAGGTCGTGAGGTGGTGGACGGGCATTCAAGAATGGTTGCGGTCATTTATCACCTGGGATTGAGATACGGGCTGTGGATGCCATCGGGTGCTGCCTGGGTGGTCCCAACGGTGGCTCTATGTTGACAGAACTAAACTAAACCGTATAGTACAGTTTATGCCGAAAGCACCCCTCCGGCACGGAGCCGCCCATGTCCACAGATCAAGCCCTGTCGGCCGCGCCTGCGCCACTGTTCCCAGACTTGCTGGTGTACCGCGGTTACAGCGCGCCGGTGCGCATTGAGGGCGATGTCTACGATGTCGAGGTGGAAGGACAGATTCCGGCTGAACTTGCGGGAACCTACTATCGGGCCAGTGCCGACCCGCAATATCCGCCATTGCTCGGCCAGGACATCTTCATCAACGGCGATGGCATGATCCACATGGTGCGCATTGAGAACGGTCATGCCGACCTCAAGATGCGATACGTCCAGACGGAGAAATACAAGCGCGAGCGTCAGGCGCGCCGCGCCCTGTACGGTGCCTACCGCAATCGCTATACGGATCTGCCGCAGGTGGCGGGGACTGACCGCGGCACCGCCAATACCAGCGTTTTCTGGCACCACAATAATCTGTATGCGCTCAAGGAAGACTCCCGGCCCATGCGGTTGCATCCGGACACGCTGGAGACCCTGGGGTACTGGGATTTTGGTGGAGCGCTCAAGAGCAAAACCTTCACAGCGCATCCCAAAGTGCAGCCAGAGACAGGCGAATGCATTGCCTTTTCCTACAACCCCCAAGGCATTAGCAGCAATGAGATCGATATCCACTGGATCTCTCGGGATGGCCAGCTCACTCGATCCGAGACCCTGGAGGCTCCGTACTGCTCCATGGTGCACGATTGTCTGGTGTCCACGAACTACACCGCGTTCGTTATCTGCCCCATGATCAATGATGAAGAACGCATCAAGCGCGGTGAGCCGTACTGGCACTGGGATTCCAGCAAGCGTACCTATGTTGTCATCGTCCCGCGCCGCGAGGGCGTAGCCAACGCGCGCTGGTTTACTTCACCCATCACCGGCATGCAAACGCATTCCTTCAACGCCTGGGAGGATGGTTCGAAGCTGCACCTGGATCATTTTGTCACCGAGACCGGTTGGCTGTCGTTGTTCCCGGACATCAATGATCCAAGCGCCAGGGAGAAGCCCCCATTCGGCGAGCGTTGGACCTTTGATCTCGCCGATCCCGCCGACCGCTTCGACATGCAGCGCTTCATCAACCAAATTGGTGAGATGCCCATGATCGACCACCGCTTTGCCATGCGGCACACGCGTCACTTCTGGTTTGGCACCAACAACCCGGCGTTGGGGCCCATGTTGCCTTGGGGGCCCAAGGGACCGCCCTTTACGTGCCTCGGGCATCTGGATGAGCAGACCCGCAAGCTGTCGTTTTATTACTCGGGGCCTGATTCCTCACCCGAGGAGCCTGTGTTCGTTCCGCGCGCCGGCAGTATCGTCGAAGGGGACGGCTGGCTGCTAGCGATGGTTGGGCGCCGTGCCCAGAACCGCACGGATCTGGTGATTCTAGACGCACTCAACCTGGCGCCCGGGCCCGTGGCAACGCTCAAGTTCCCGTGTCGCTTGCACGAAGGGTTTCATGGAAAGTGGGTGCCGCGGGGGTAGGTTAGAACACGCGAACGTCTCCTTAGGGGCATCGATTTCTAACCATCGAGTGACCGCAGACGGCCAAACTGCGACCCTCAATGGCAGGCGTAGCTCATGCCGGCTTGCGCATTGCGTCATGCGCCGCGCGTACGCTTGAGCCGCCAGGAATCTTGCCTGGTTACGGCCCACTGTTGAACTGGCGTTCGGCGGCTTCGATCTCGTGCAGATTCCTTTCGCCACGCATCATTACACTGGCTGCTCCGCGGGCCTGACGCGACCAATACAGAAATTCGTCTGCACTGATTTCGTAGTTTGCGTTGCTCCTTAACACTTGCTTCAGGTCGTCGGGGACTAGAGAGAGTCCTGCTAGGGCGCTGTAGCCGCGCAAATGCGCATCGAAAGTACCCAGTAGTGATGATGCGGAGACGGACTGACCTATACCGATGCCTCGCTGGATTTCCAGCACTGCACGAACCGCGTCTGTTCGATGACCATACGCGGTGTCGATACGCTCGATGAGCCCATTCATCTCTCCGTACGCTTCTGCCTCTTCTCGGGACAGTAATGCCAGTTGGTTGCTGGCCTTCGCGGACTTGAAGACAGGATTGTCCGGTACATCGAAGTCGTCGGTCGGAGCAGGCGGCAGCGGCGCAACGATGCGGCTGCCCGTCGCCGCGCCATTTAGAAGAATATCAACTCGTAGGAGCCAATGAATCTCGTTGGTCATGGCTGCCTCGACCCGCATGGTGTCCCTTAGAATCTGTTCGGACTCGTGCTGCAGTGATTCACGCAGGTGTTTCCGCTCGTACTGGCGATGGAGGGCTTCGACGGATTGCTCCAGGCCTACAGCGAGCAATAGACCGACACAAATCGCGGCGATATGGATCAGGAAGCTTTTCCAGGTGTGAATCGATTCATGCGGCGCGTGAACTTCGAGCATGGGCACGACGCTAATTTGTCTGCGCCAGTTGCACGATCTCCGGTCTACCGTCATTCCGGTCATCGCTTTGAGCGAGCAGGGTGCGGTAGGTGCGCAACTCGCCTTCGTCCAGAACATCAGGGGCCAAGCGTTCCGATGCCGTGCGCGGGGTCGTGCCCAGATCCAGTGTTGTTCCCAACCCGGCGTAAAGGTAATGATTTCCGAAGGTCTTTTGAAGGACAGCGAAAGTAGGCTCGCCCGTACAGTGACCGGGAGCAATGTAGTCCACTCTGTAGGTGTCATGCAGGGTTGTAGCAACCTTTTCAATAGCCGGGTCCTGGGCCGCTACTAGGTGAAACCCGCCCGCGATGAAGTGGATGTGCGGGTTGATCTTCGCGGCTTCGGCAACGATACCTTCAATGCCAGGATGCGAACAGCCAACCACCAACACGATCCCATCGGGCGTGTTAATGGCCAGCGAAAGCTCCTTCAGCTCCTTGGTTCCCGGCACATCGGATACCAAGGCAATCAGCGTAATGCCTGGGGCGACTTCCGTGGTCTTGTCGATCAACTGAATGTTGGCACCGGGGAAAGCCGTGCCCAGTCTCATGATCTCAGGCGGTGTGCCGCCGTAATAGCGCATCTCGGCGGGCAGTGCCTCGTCCTTGCGGTAGAACGCACTGGGTATATCAGAGCCAAAAATACCACCAAGGCCATCCTTGGGAGCGTAGATCTTGATCTTCGGGTTCACCTTCAGCAGGTATGAAAATCCGCCCACATGATCACTGTGCCGGTGCGATAACACCACGAAGTCAAGCCTGGCGAGATCGACGCCCTTGGCCTTCACGTTATGCGCGAAAATCGCCGGGTCGTCGCCGGTATCAAACAGAATGCGTTTGCCGTCGATCTCCACCAGGGCGGCGTAGCCCCAATCCTTGCTCATCGCCGCATCCTTGCCGAAGGCATCGTAGAGTACGGTAATGCGCGCCGCTTCGGCTGCCCTCATCGTCGGGGAAGTTGTCGTGCAGCTCGACAGCAGCCAGGCCGAACCCATAGCACCCATCAGGACAAAGAGCTGAGTTATACGCATGACCCTCTCCTTGACAGTAGTGTTCGAATCCCGCATCGTTCTCACCAGCCGAAGTAATCGAGTCGGCCCCAACGGTGACCCGCCCGCCTCGCTGGTCATTTGGTCAGATTGTTGGTGCGGCCAATAAAATCAGCCACGTTGTCGTGCAGCGCCTTGAGCGACGCTTCATGGGCATACACCATATGCCCCGACTCGTAGAATCTGAACTCAATGTTCTTCTGCAGCGTTGCGGGTATCTGCAGATGCTGCATCTCGTAGATTCCCTCGAAGAACGGGGTCGCGAGATCAAAATAGCCGGCGTTCAACAGCACCTTCAGACTGGGATTGTATTTGAGCGCCGCGGCCAGGTCGGGCATCACATTCGTCGATTGCATCAGCGGCTGCTGTGCACCGGGAGGCTGATGCAGGAAATTCCAATGCTCCCACAGGTCAAGTTCGGGCTTGAAGGCGCGGCCCTCACCGAACTTGAGCTCCTTGCGAACGTAGTCATTGAAGGCGGATACGTACGCGGAGCTGATGGCGGCTGACTGCGGATCGTAGTCCGCTTCTTTGCTGAGCGGATCCATGTGCGGACCGGAAAAACGCGTATCCAATCGGCCGGTGGTGGTATCGCTGTCATCCTGCAGGTTCTTTTCGAACTCGCCCCCGTTGACCCGCAGGTCGGCCTTCTCAATATACGATACGGGTAGTCCCGTGTACTGATGCAGTTTGCTGGCAATAGCCTGTCGTCGGGTCGGATCCAGTGAGGCGCCGGCTTGCAGGGCCAGCGCGTAGTCCGTCAGCGCAAACTGCTCCACTTCGGTCAGCAGCGGCCCAAGATCTTTCGGAGCCTCCGGCAATTTGTGGTGGTACCAGGCCGAGGCTGCATAAGTCGGCAGCGCCAGTTCGTACGCGAGGTCCGCGCCTGGATTGAACTGCGGGGTATCCGCGCTGTTGTCGAACGATAGAATCTGCGACAGTAATATCACGCCATTGAAATCCACGTCTCGGTCGGTCTCGAGCAGGTTGGCGAGCACCGCAGAGCGAGTGGTTCCGTAGCTTTCCCCGAACAGGTATTTGGGCGAATTCCAGCGGCCGTATTTGGACAGAAATTGCCCGATGAAATCTGCGAACGCCTGAGCGTCCGCATCGACGCCGTAGAAAGCCTTGTCATGATCCTTGCCGGCCACCCGGCTGAATCCCGTCCCAGGGGCATCGATGAATACCAGGTCGCTGGCGTCCAGCAGACTGTACTCGTTGTTCACCAGCGGATAAGGCGCTGCCGGGGAGTGACTATCGTCGGCGGTGACCACACGCTTGGGTCCGAAGGCGCCCATGTGCAGCCATACGGTGGAGGAGCCCGGACCGCCATTGAACAGGAACGTCACCGCTCGTTGGGCGCTGGGCACGCCACTCTTGAAGTAGGCGACGTAGAACATGGAGGCCTCGGCAGGGCCAATCTTGTCTTCCTTGTTGGCGTTCTGCGGCACGTCGTCCCAATCCTTCAGGTGGACGACGAACGTACCCGCATATGCGTCATAGTCCAGGCGTTTGCCCGCAAAGCTCACCGTTCCTTTGCTGGCCTGCTGTTCGGGCTTGAACGTCTCGATCTTGACGGCCTCCTCTTTGTCCTTGAGGGTCGAGGTCGTGGTGGTGGTCGATTCCGCCGACCAGGCGTTCGTCAGCGCCAACGAAAAAAGTCCCAGAGCCGTCAGTAGCTGCTTTTGCATGTAGCACCCGTTGGTAGAGTTCCGCGATGGGGCCGGATTTTCCACCTTTGCTCTCCTCCCCGCCAGAGTTTAGCGGGCCTGGCGCTTGCGCAGGCGCTCGATCTCGGCGAGTACGTCCTCGGGATTGGTGGTGAGTTCCAGGTCCGCCAGTTCAGCCGTCTCCTGCGGCTCTATGCCCATTTTGGTTTGAATGGCATGGAGCATCTTCAGGACCCGGGTGAGTTCAACCTCGGTAAGGAGGCCCACATGTAAATCCAGATCGGCACGCCGGTCCGACTCCTCACTAAGTCGATTCTGGCTGAGCAGCACAAAAGTGGACAGGAATATCGCCTCCAGCGAGACGATCATGGTCAGCAGTCCGTAGGGATAGGGGTCAAAGGGGTGGATGCCGAGTCGGCCAGTGTTGAGCAGCAGCCAGCCACCAAACCAGGCGGCGTGCAGGTAGATAAACAGCATCCGCCCGGAAAAGCCCGTGATGCCGTCGGCAAGCCGTTCTTGAAAGCTGCGCTCCATGGACGAATGCGCCCGCAGCCGCAGGATGGTGCGGATGTTGCGTTCGACCACGTCCGATAGATTGGGGTTGTCGGGCGCATCATCATAGGGCGCGTGCGTCTTGCGCTGCGGGTTCGCCGGCGGGTCAGTGAACATGCGCCACCAATTGATCTGGAATATTCCGGGCTGCCAGGCCGCCCGCATCGAGCCAGCGCCGAGTCGAGACACGGGCGGCTGCAATCAGCTCGTCACCATGAGAATAATCGTACGATGAGTGAGCCAGCGGGCACAGCGGCGGCACCAGACACAATTCCACACGCTCGGCGAATTGCGCAAAGTCTGCGCGCAGCTGGCGGGCGCCCAGCAACGTGATGGCGTGCATGGCGCGGCCCACTGCGTGGCGCGGGATGGCGGTCTGCACGCAGGTGAAGCCGCAGGGTACGATGGTCAGACGCGTGGCGCCGAGCCGGACAGCGGTGGCAATCGGAGTACCCGTGGCGATGACCCCGTCGACCAGAGTCCGGCCACCCAATTCCACGGGCGGATAGACACCGGGAATGGCCGTACTGGCGAGCACGGCGTCGATGACATCGCCCTCGGTCAGCAGCACTTCGTCGCCGGTTTGCTGGTCGGCCGCCACTATGAAAAGAGGCACTTGCGTGGCGCCAAACTGGCGGAACGGCAACTCGCGCTCCAGGAGCGAGCGCAGGCCGCGGGCTGTGGCCACGTAGCCGCGCCCACCAAAGAGGCCCAGGAGAGATCCGAACGAGAGTGGCAGCACATCCCGCGTGCGCACCCGACCCCACAGCGCGCACATGCGCTCGATCATTGCTGGCGTGGGTTGGTAGGCCAGAAACGCGCCATTGAGGGCCCCGGCCGATACACCGACTATGAAGTCAGGCCGCAGCCCATTGGCGACGAGCTCGGCCAGCATACCCACCTGCACGGCGCCCAAGCTGCCCCCGCCGGCCAGTACAAAAGCGTGCCTGTCAGCCACTGGGCGCGTACCGCCGGGTGGCCTTGATCACGGCTTCGACGTGATCCAGATACCGATGCAATGCCGTCCGTCCCAACGGCGTGAGGCGATACACCGATTTGGGTCGGCGCGCCTCGAAGGACTTGGAGCAAGTCACGTACTTGGCCGCTTCGAGTTTGCGCGCATGCGCGCTCAGATTGCCGTCACTTACTTCAAAAAGATCTTTGAGTTCGTTGAAGGTCAGCTCCTCACGCACGGCCAGCGCACTCATGATCCCCAGTCGCACGCGCTCGTACACCAAGCGCTCCAGGCTGGCATCGTCGGGTTCGGGCCGCTTATGGCCACGCGGTGCATCGCGGCGGCGGGCCTTGACATTGATGCTCATGCGTCCCGCGTCTCGGCGGCGTGGCTGTCCATGGAGACCGGGCTGGGCACGAGCCGAAGCTAACGCCGCTAGCAGTATGTTGTCAATTACTCTGAAAGGCAGAGTAAACGCGATTGCACTTCTCCGGCGCGCACGTCAAGATCGGCGCCATGCCATACTTTTCGCGCAATGGATCGCTCCGGTGGGCGCTGCTGCTGGTGTTGAGCATGACCTGCGTCAGCGCGGTGGCCCGCCATCATCGCAGCCACAACCAGACGGAGTCCGTGGCGGGGCAATTTGATTATTACCTGCTGTCGCTGTCGTGGTCGCCCAGTTATTGCCTGACGCATCAGGAGGATCAGGCGCAATGTGGGGCCAAGGGCTACGGGTTCGTTGTACACGGACTGTGGCCGCAGTACGCCAACGGCGGCTATCCGCAAAACTGCGCCACTGATGCGACGCTGACGGCTGAAGCCACGGCGGTGGGCAACTCGTTGTATCCGAGTCCTAAGCTGGTGGCGCACGAGTGGCAGCGGCATGGGACCTGTAGTGGACTGGATGCGGTCAGCTATTTCCGTACCGTCGATCGCGCGGCGGCCGCGGTGCAGGTGCCGGCCCCCTTTCAGGCACCACGCGCGCCGCAGTCCATGGGGATGGAGCAGATTGCCGCGGCGTTTCACGCGGCCAATCCACGCCTGAGCGCCAGCGGAATGGTGATCGCCTGCAGCCGCGACGTACTCTCGGAAGTACGCGTCTGCCTGGATCGCAATCTGGCGCTGATGCCTTGCGGGCGCGGTGTACGCAATAGCTGCCCAACTGGGGTGGCGGTGAGTCTGCCCGCTTCGCGTTAGCGGTGGGCATCGCCGCGCGGCCCGGCTCTGACGCGCAACTATAATACTTTCGAATGGCAGAGCGCGCACCCTTCCTGGTACTGACGTTCCTTCTCGGTGCGGCGCTCGCGCGGGTGAGCCTGTGCGCACTCGCTGCCACCCAGCAGTTGGTTGAACGACGCCAATGGGCGGGTCTGCACAAGCTCCTGTTGGCGGCGGCCGGCGCTGGCTGTGTGCTGCTGGTGCTGCACTTGTGGGAACCGTCGCAGGTGCTGCTGCCCGGCGCCATGAGAATTGATCGCGCCCTGATCCTGGGTGGTGTGCTGCTGGGAGCGGGGGCGCTGATCAACGGCGGCTGCTATCTGGGCAGCGTGCTGTATCTGGGCAGCGGAAATCTCAATTTTCTGTTCACGTTGTGCGGCATCGGGATCGGCTTGCGCACGGCGCAGCTGGCATGGCCCGCGTGGGCGTCGATGGCAGTTCTTTCGCGAGGAGTAATGGCGCAATGGCAGGCATGGACAGGACTGCTGATTTGCGCACTGCTGGTGCTGCTGGCGCTGACCCGCCGCGACGCCCGCCGCGCGGCGCTCTGGCCACTGCTGGCCGGCGGCCTCGCGGGCCTGGTCTATGCGCATCACCCGGGCTGGAGTTACGGGCGCGTCATCGATGGGTTGGCCCACGGTGCGTGGCGACGGATGGATTGGCTGGCTGGTTTGTCGGCTTTGTGCCTGTTTGCCGGTGCCATCATCAGCAGTTGGTTGAGTGGCCGCTGGAAAATGCAGCGCCCAAACCCGCTGCGGGGCGCGCGCTGCCTGGGTGGAGGCGTGTTGCTTGGGTTGGGTGCGGCCTTCGTACCGGGCGGTAACGACTCGTTGTTGCTGTGGTCGATTCCGGGGTTGGCCCTTTACGGTGTGCTGGCCTACGGCACCATGCTATTGACCCTGACCGCACTACTGACGCCCGCAACGCTCTGGCGCCAGTTGCGGAGCGTCGCGCGCTAGACTGTGCGGGTATGAATACGGCAAAGTCTCCGCGCGTGGATGCCGCGGCGTGGCACACATTAGTTGGCGGGGTGCTTTGCTACGGCTTCGATGCAGTCGATTTCGCCGTGTTGGCACTGGCCCTGCCCCTGATCATCAGCGAGTGGCATTTGAGCTTGACCGAGGCGGGGCTGATTGGCACCGCTGGCATGTTGGGCGTTGGGGTCAGCGGCGTGCTCATGGGCTGGTTTGCCGATCGCTTTGGCAAGCGCCGCGCGTTGTTGGTGAGCTTCGGCGGCGCTGCGGTCCTGCTCCCGGTGTATGCGATGATTCGAGATCTAAGGGTACTGTTGTGGACGGGGCCATTGATGGCGATGTTCTTTGCCTCCGCTGGACCGATGGGTGCATACCTCACCGAACTGTTTCCCACCCGCGTGCGCTGTCTTGGCGCGGGATTCTGCTTCAATGTAGGCCGTGGCCTGGCGGCCTTTGCGCCGTTCGTGCTGGGAGCACTGGCTACGCGCTTCGGCCTGGCCGTCAGTTTGGGTCTGTGCGGCGTGGGCTACCTGGCCGCGTCGATGGTCATGTTGGCCATGCCGGAGTCCACATGAGCAGTGCGCCTCGGTTGGACGGGCTGCGCGTCATCGGTTTGTTCAAAATCGGCAAAGCCCTGCTCCTGCTGTTGACCACTTACGGCATCTATCGCCTGCTCGATGTGAACCTGGTGGAGCGCCTGTACGACTGGGTTTATTCCCTTACCGACGGATTTGAACGTCGGATGCTGGAGCGGGGACTGGACTGGGTCAGCTCCATGGGGCATGCGCGCATTGGCGGCATCCTGGTGGTCACGGCCTGCTATACGGCGTTGTTGCTCACCGAGGGTATAGGTCTGTGGCTGCGCAAGAGCTGGGCGGAATGGCTTACCGTGGTGGCCACCGCTTCGCTGATTCCCTTCGAGCTGCTGGAATTCTTCCACGGCCATCACGGTAAACGGCTGGCGGTGGCGGCGGCTTTCGTGGTCAATGTGATCATCGTCATTTACCTGGTGCAGCAACTGCGGCGTGCACGCGCAGGTCGCCAATGAAGCCCACAGTGCGGCGCGCAGTGCTGCTGACGGTGTTGGTGGGCGTCTTTGGTTGGCAATGGTTGCAACATGCTGCCGGCGGCTCGAGTGTTACTGCCGTGGCGCCGGACATAATGACCGTGGGAGCGCTCCGGCTGGAGCCTTGTCAGATCGGTAAGCGTGCCAGCGGCATCGCGACGATGAGCGCGTATTGCAGCCGGCTCAGTGTGCCCGAAGACTGGGGCGCACCCGCAGGCCGGCACATTCAGCTCAAGGTGGCGGTGCTGCGGGCCAGCACGGCAACGGCAGATCCGGATCCCATCGTGTTCCTGGATGGCGGGCCGGGCGGCGCCGCGAGCGAGGATTTTCCGGGCATAGCCGGCGCGTTCGCCGGCCTGCGGCGCCGGCACTGGGTGCTGTTGGTGGATCAGCGCGGCACCGGCGGGTCCAATGCGCTCAAATGCGACGCGGACAGCGCCCAGGTGTCGGCCCAGGTGTCGGCCCAGGTGTCGGCCAGACCAGGCGATCGAGCATTCGTGCGTGCGCGGGAGCTGGTGCAACTGCGCCGGTGCGTACAGCAGCTCAATGCGCGCGCCGCGCCCGAGCACTACACCACCAGCGACGCCGTGCGTGATCTGGAGGCGGTGCGGGTAGCCCTGGGGCAGCCGCGGTTGAATCTGCTTGGCATCTCCTATGGGACCCGCGTGGCGCAGCACTACGCGCGCCGCTACCCGCAGGGAGTACGCACCATCGTGCTCGACAGCGCGGTGCCCAACGAATTGATCCTGGGGGCCGAGCACGCGCGCAATCTGGAAATCACGCTGCAAGCCCTGTCGGCGCGATGCCGCGCACAACGCAGCTGTCAGGAGCGCTACGGCGATCCCTACCCATTGATGCAGCGAGTCCATGCGCGACTGGAGGCGCAGCCGCAAACGCTGGAATTGCGCGACCCCTATACATTTGAGTCGCAGCGCCGTCAGATTGATGGGCCGCAACTGGCTCAGCTGCTGCGCTTCTATGCCTACAACGCGGCGACCGCGGCCTTGATACCGTACGTGCTCAAGGAGGCGGACGAGGGCCGCTTCGCCCCGCTGCTGGGCCAGACACAGTTGGTGATCGGAGAAGTGGCGGACCATCTCGATAACGGGATGGCGCTCTCGGTGATCTGCAGCGAAGATGCGGATCTGCTGCACGAGAATCCCCAGGACGCGGACACGCTGCTGGGCAATGAACTTACTACTAGTCTGCTGCACGCCTGTTCGATCTGGCCGCATGGAGTGCGCCCGGTGGACTTTCACGAGCCCCTGCACAGTGTGTTGCCGGTGCTGATCCTGGCGGGTGAGAACGATCCGGTCACGCCGCCACGTTATGCGCTGGCCATAGCCCGTGGACTCGTGCACGCGCGGGTGCTTATGCTCACCGGACAGGGGCACGGTCTGGTTGGGGCAGGCTGCATGCCGCGAGTGCTCGAAGATTTCGTCCGATCGGCCGACCCGGTCAGGCTCGATGCGAGCTGTCTGCAGCGACTGGGTCAGACTCCGCCGTTCCTGGACGCCAATGGAGCCGGCCCTTGAGCTCGGCGGCGCAGCCATGATCGAAGTGCGGGATCTGCGCAAGTCCTTCGGCGCGACGCGCGCGGTCGATGGCGTCTCGTTCCTGGCCCGTGATGGGCAGATCACTGGATTACTGGGGCCCAACGGCGCCGGCAAGACCACGACGCTGCGCATGCTCTACACGCTCATGCGTCCGGACGGCGGCAGCATTCTGGTCGACGGCGCCGACGCCGTGGCGACGCCGCTGGCGGTGCGTCGCGCGTTGGGCGTGCTGCCCGATGCCCGCGGTCTGTACAAGCGGCTCACTGCGCGCGAAAACATCGAATATTACGGCGCGCTGCAGGGATTGGGCGCAGCCGCGGTGCGCTCCCGCACCAGCGAACTACTGGCCGCTCTGGACATGGGCGCGATCGCCGAGCGGCGCACGGAAGGGTTTTCACAGGGCGAGCGCGTCAAGACCGCCATCGCGCGCGCGCTGGTGCACTCACCACGCAACATTCTGCTCGATGAGCCTACCAATGGCTTGGATGTCATGGCCACCCGGAGCCTGCGTAGTTTCCTGGGAGGCTTGCGCAGCGACGGACGCTGCGTGCTGCTCTCCACCCACCTGATGCAGGAGGTTGCGGCCCTGTGCGACCGCATCATCATCATCGCGCAGGGCCGGGTGGTGGCTTCGGGCAGCAGCGAGGAACTGCGCGCCCAGGCGCATGAGAGCAATCTCGAGGAAGCGTTCATGAAGATCATCGCGGCCGCCGCCCTCGGTGGAGGCGCCCCGCTGTGAGTCCGGCCTGGGTGGTGTATTGGAAGGAATGTCGCGAGAGCTTGCGGGACCGGCGCGTGTTGATGAATTCATTGTTGATCGGCCCGCTGCTGGGGCCGGTGATATTCCTGGTGATGCTGCGATTGGTGGTGGGTCGCGAACTGCAGAAGGCCGAGCGGCCGTTGCCGGTGGTGGTGATCGGCGCAGAGCGCGCACCGGAATTGGTGGCGGCGCTCAAGCAGATGGGCGTGGAGCCGCATCCCCCGGTGCCCGACCCCGAGCTGGCGGTGCGCGAGCAGCGCATCGAATTGGCGCTGCGCATTGAGCCGGGCTTCGCACAAGACTGGCGGGCCGGAAAGCCGGCCGAAGTGACCATGATCTACGATGCCTCGCGTCGCGAAGGGAGCGGTGACGTGGAACGTCTGCGCGCCATGCTCGATGGGTACAGTCACCGCAACGGGCTGCTGCGACTCCTGGCGCGCGGTCTCTCGCCGGGCATTGCCGACCCTCTGACCATCGCCTCGCGCGATCAAGCGACTCCGCAGGCGCGCGGCGCGCTGCTGTTCGGCATGCTCCCCTATATGCTGATACTCACGATATTCATCGGCGGAATCTGGCTGGCCACCGATTCGACCGCGGGTGAGCGCGAGCGTCAGTCCCTTGAACCCTTGTTGATCAATCCGGTCCCGCGCGATCGCATACTGCTGGGCAAACTCATGGCGACGGCCACCTTCAGCATGGCGAGCCTGTGCTTAGGCTTAGTGGCCTTTGTTATTGTTGGCCACTTCATGCCCACCGAAGAGCTGGGGATGAGTCTGGCTCTGGGACCGCGCTTCGTGCTGGTGGGATTGGGCGTGCTGGTGCCGCTGGTGCTGTTGATCTGTGTGGCACAGATCTGCATCGCGGCCTTCGCACGCAGTGTGCGCGAGGCGCAGACCTATCTGGGCTTGGCGCAACTGGTTCCGGTCATTCCCTCCATCATCCTCAGTATCATGCCCGTGAAAGCGCAGCTGTGGATGTACGCCGTGCCCCTACTGGGCCAGCAGCTCACCCTCATGCGCCTGTTGCGCGCCGAGCCCCTGCCATTCACTGGGCTGATGTTGTCCGCCCTGCTGACGCTCCTGGCGGCGGCGGGCGTATTCGCGCTGGCCCGACGCGTCTATAACTCGGAGCGACTGGCGATCTCCGCCTGACGGGCCCACCGACCTTCACGCGCCGGTGCCACCGGCGTGCCATTCCCGTCCCCTCAACTGTCGCCCCGCAATTCCGCCAGCGCCTCCAGGAGTTTGCATTGCTTCAGGTGCGACTCGTAACAGGCGGTGATCATCGGCAATTCTTCGCCCCAATCATTGACTGCCACGGGACCGGGACGCCGCACGCGCGTCGACAGTGACCACAGGGCGGCTCCGGCATACCGTGCCGGTGCGGCCCAGGTGTGAGGTTTGGCTTGTAACAACAGACTCGTCAGGGAGGTGAGCGTCATGGTAATCATCTCCAAGTATTCGGAAGTACCCAGGCCGGAGTCGAAGTCTCAATATGCGCAGCAATCGCTGTGCCGCCGGCAGCACCAAGTTGGGGCGCGCTCGTCGTCCGCTCGGTAGCCTGTATTTCCAGGGGTTTGCGCTGCAGGCTGCGGGACGATGTCCTGATTGGTGCGCGGGCGGTACTGCGCCGCGCACCAATGGCGGGTGGAACGCACGCGCCTGGTGCGCAGCCCAGGCGCCGGGCCAGCGCTCTGACGGTTAGACGGGAGTTCTACCCCAATTCTCTGAGTTGAGTTGACTGAAGTGGCTGGAATCACGGGGTTCCAGTGCGAGCGTGCGGCTGACAGCGGCGCATAATGTAGCCAT
>Ga0075015_100000061_pt1 | contig 25163 bp, 17 predicted proteins | sample AleBraG_ABR_2013_FD_71476 | JGI IMG/M metagenome (GOLD analysis project Ga0075015, IMG submission 71476) | Freshwater sediment microbial communities in response to fracking from Pennsylvania, USA - Alex Branch Run_MetaG_ABR_2013 | ecosystem: Environmental > Aquatic > Freshwater > Creek >...
CACGGTCGGGCGGTGGGCCTCGCACTGCGCGCGACTTTGACTTGGAATATTGAGGGGGATCCGGACGGGCGCTTTGCGGCGGTAGCCGCTGCGATGGGCGAGCAGGGCGAGGCGCGGCGGGTACCGCAAGCGTTTGAACGACTGCTGCGTCAATCGGGCGTCAAGGTGTCATTGGCCGGTGAAGGTTTTGATGCCATCACACCCCAGCAGCTCGCGGTGCAGATGGCGCGACCGGAGAATGAGGCGATGCGAAAATCAAATCGACGTCAGGTCAGCGACGCAGACCTGTTGCGATTTGCCACTGACGTTCTGCAGGCAACGTGAGACCCACCATCGTGACCGACACCCTATTGAACACCTTGATTCGCCGCGATCTTCCGACCTGGCTGCAGCGCTCGGCCGCCTTCAAGCTGGAGGGGCGCGCCTTCATAGACGGGCGCTACGTGGCGGCGCAGTCGGGGCGGACTTTCGCGGACGTGAGCCCCATCGACGGGCGCACCATCGCGCAGGTGGCGCGGGGTGAAGCCGCGGACATCGACGCCGCGGTGAAGTCCGCACGCGCCGCATTTGAAAGTGGTGTGTGGCGGCGCACAGATCCCAAGGAGCGCAAGCGGGTCCTGCTGCGCTTCGCCGAACTGATCCGTGCGGACCTGGAGTACCTCGCGGTGCTCGAAACCTTGGATGTGGGCAAGCCCATACTCAATTCGATCAATGTGGACGTGCCCTTTGCGGCCGACTGCATGGCTTACTACGCAGAGTTTGCCGACAAACTTTACGATGAGATTGCGGGTACGGCCCCCAATGAACTGGCGCTGATTCGCCGTGAGCCCCTGGGCGTCGTGGCCTGCATCGTGCCGTGGAATTATCCGCTGATCATCAGTGCCTGGAAATTGGGACCGGCGCTCCTGGCCGGCAATTCCGTAGTGCTCAAGCCCGCCGAGCAATCGCCGCTGGGCGGCATACGCATGGGCGAGCTCGCCGTCGAGGCAGGGCTCCCGCCCGGGGTGTTCAACGTAGTGCCCGGATTGGGTGAGGAGGCGGGCCGGGCGCTCGCCCTGCACGGGGACGTCGATATGGTCAGCTTCACCGGCTCCACCGAGGTGGGCAAGCTCATGATGCGCTACTCCGGGGAGTCGAATCTCAAGCGCGTAGCGCTGGAGTTGGGCGGCAAGAGCCCGCACGTGGTGATGCACGATGCCGATCTGGATGCCGCGGCCAACGCCATCGCCTGGGGCATCTACTACAACGCGGGCGAGACCTGTCACGCGGGCTCCCGCGTCATCGTGCACGAACATGCGCGCGAACAGTTGATTGTGGGCATCGAGCGAGTGGCCAAAACCATTACCCTGGGTCATCCCTTCGATCCCGCGACCCAGATGGGCGCACTGATCGACGCCGGCCATTTGCAGCGCGTGCTGAGCTACATTGAATCGGGTAAGTCAGAGGGTGCGCGTGTGGCCTTTGGTGGGCGCCAGGCCAGGGAGAGCAGCGGCGGCTTTTATGTCGAAGCGACCGTATTGGACGCCGTGCGTCCGGAGATGCGGGTCAGTCGCGAAGAGATCTTCGGACCGGTGTTGACCGTGGGTACATTCAAAGATGAGGCTGAGGCGCTGCGCCTGGCCAATGATTCCATCTACGGCTTGGCCGCCGCCGTGTGGACCACGGACATGAACGTTGCGCACCGGTTGTCCAACGCGCTGCGCGGCGGCACGGTGTGGGTCAACACCTATGACCGATCGTCACTGGCCACGCCCTTCGGCGGATTCAAGCAGTCGGGTTTCGGGCGAGATCGCTCGCCCCATGCCATCGATAAGTACTGCGATTACAAGACGATTTGGACCGCCTTTCGCTGAGGCGCTGAAGGCGCGACCGCCCAGCTGTGCCTCTGCCGTTCGCAGCGAAGTCACCCTAAGCGGCGGCTACCGCGGCGACGGGCAAGGCGCCACTGACGAGCACCTTGACTCCCGTCGCGCGCTCCTGATCCTGCACCATGGCCCGCGCGGACCAGAAATAATGGAACGTCGCCCACAGCCCCGTGGGCACCAGACACAGCAGCGCCAAGCGGAGCGATGCCGCATTCGATACATGGCCGGGTGCAAACCAGTCACTCAGCAATCCCACCACTGTAGGGGCAATCACCAAGTTGCCGATATTGGCCACGAACAGAGTGGCCGCACAGAACTGCGCCCGCATCCGCGGCTCGGCCAGGTTGTTGAGCAATCCAAAGCACGGGCCAATGTAGAAATAAATGGATGGGATGAAAATCCAGAACAGCCCTCGCGCCACGCTCAGCGAATGGGTCCAATAGATCCCGAAGGAAACCAGCGTAGCAATACCGATGCCCGTACCCAGCAGCCACACAATGCGACGCGGATCACCCATGGAGGGCCTACCCAGGAGCCAGGCGGTAAACAGCGTGGCCGCAATGCCGCCGTACAGATGCATGGGCGCAGTGATGCCGCCGGCCTGGCCTGCGCTCAGGTGGTAGCTGCGCATCAGAAAGGCCGGCGTCCACCATGACAGGCCCCAGCCCCACAGCGCCGTGAGCGCGCTGCCAATCATCAGATGCACTGCGGAGCGCTGGCTCCACAAGTAACACATGGTCTCCATGAAGCTGGGCGTCTCGGCCTTCAGATTGCAATCCAAACACCCCCGGCTGGGCTCGCGCACTGTCACATACAGCCACGTGCCGAAGACCACGCCGGTCGCGCCCAGCCACACGAACACCTGCCGCCAGCCGTATTGATCGGCAATGCGACCGGTGAAGTCGGCCGCCACCCAGGCGCCGATGGGCGCCCCTAATGAAAAGATGGTCAGCGCCATGGGCCGCCGGGCCGCCGGAAAATAGTCCGAAATGATCGAGTTGGCGCCGGGCGTACCGCCGGCCTCACCGACGCCGACGCCAAGGCGCGATGCGAGCAATTGCCCGTAACTGCGAGCCAGTCCCGTCCACATTGTCATGGCCGACCAGGCCAGTACGGAAAAGGCGATCACATGCCGGCGACTGATCCGGTCCGTGAGCCAGGAGAGGGGAAAGCCAAAGAATACGTAAAACAGCGCCAGCGAGGTCCCGGTCAGGAACGCAATGCCAGAGTCTGTCAGCTTCAACTCCAGCCGGATGGGCTCCAGCACCGTGGAGATAGAGTAGCGGTCCGCAATGCTCAAGGTATACACCGCGACCATCATCAGCAGCACATACCAGCGGGCGAACAGCGTGGTCACGCCGGCCATGGTAATGGTTTTGCGCCGTCCGAGCGATGCCTTTTATTGCTGCAGCGAAGAGTTTCCGGCATAGGGAATTGCTACTACCTGCCCCACCTTTGCGTCTATCCTAAATCAACTGCGGATGCCCTTTCGGGGCGGGGGTCGAGAGTTACGGGTCATGAAACTCAAGGACATCAAAACCTTTGTGGTCGGCAATCCCCCACCGCACTACGGTGGACCCTGGTTTGTGTTCGTCAAGCTCACGACGGACGACAACATTTCTGGCCTTGGCGAGGCCTACGGGGTGCCGTTTCATCCGGCCATCGTGGCGCGCATGATCGAAGACGTATTTGCTCGGTATCTGGCCGGCAAGTCGCCGCACGATATCGAGAGCCATTGGCGCCGGGTGTACTCCAGCGGATTCACGCAGCACCCGGATCTGACCATGATGGGGGTGCTCAGCGCCTTGGAGATGGCGTGCTGGGACATCGTGGGGAAGGCCGCCAATCAGCCGGTGTACAACTTGCTCGGTGGCCGGGTGCACGAGCGGCTGCGCTCCTACACCTACATTTATCCGCGTCCCGGAGAGAGCGAGGCGGTGTACCACGATGCGGAATTGGCGGCGGTGCGCGTGCAGGATTATCTGAAGCAGGGCTTCACAGCGATCAAATTTGATCCTGTGGGTCCTTACAGCGCGTTTGACGGCCGGCAGTTGTCCCTCGAGGCGTTGGATCGTTGCGAGCGTTTCGGGCGCTTGCTGCGTGAGGCGGTGGGTGGCAAGGCGGACCTGCTGTTTGGCTCTCACGGTCAGATGACCGCCGCCGGCGCGATTCGGCTGGCCCGACGTCTGGAGCCGGCCGACCCGCTGTGGTTCGAGGAGCCGGTGCCGCCCGACTGCCCGGAAGAAATGGCGAAGGTCGCGCGCGCCACTTCCATCCCCATCGCCACCGGTGAGCGGCTGGCCACCAAGTACGATTTTGCGCGCCTGTTGCGGGCCGGGTCGGCGGCCATTCTGCAGATGAACCTCGGTCGGGTGGGCGGCATACTCGAGGCCAAGAAGATTGCCGGTATGGCCGAGGTGCATCACGTGCAGATCGCTCCGCACTTGTACTGCGGTCCGGTGGTGGGAGCGGCCAACATACAGCTGGCGACGTGTAGTCCGAATTTCCTGATTCTCGAGAGCATTGAGCGCTGGCAGGGCTTTCACAGCGACATCTTGCTGAAGCCCATCCGCTGGGAGAACGGCTATGTGCTGCCGCCCACCGAGCCTGGCCTGGGAGTCGAATTGAACGAGGCCGTAGCGTTGGCGAATCCGTACACCGGTACCCAGCTGCACTTGGAAATGGCTGGCGGCCCAATTCTCTAGAGTGCCGAGCGCCTAGCATGAGTGCCGCCGCAACGATGGCAACTTCAGGCGCGCAAGCGGACGAGTTTGACTATGTCATCGTAGGCGCCGGCAGCGCCGGGTGTGTGGTCGCCAATCGACTTTCCGCCAGCGGCAACCAGCGCGTGCTGCTGTTGGAAGCCGGTGGCACGGACCGGCGCGTCTTCGTGCAGCTGCCCGTCGGCTACGGGCGGCTCCTGTTCGATCCGCGCATCAATTGGATGTACGAGACGGAACCCGTGCCCGCTCTCGGCGGCCGACGCAGCTTCTGGCCGCGCGGTAAACTCATCGGCGGCTCCGGGTCCATCAATGCCATGGTGTACGTGCGCGGCCAGGCGCAGGACTTTGACGACTGGGCAGCGCTCGGCAATCCGGGCTGGGCCTACCGGGACGTGTTGCCGTACTTTCTGCAGTCGGAAGATCATGCGACGTTGAGCAATGAGTATCACCGCCGCGGTGGACCCATGCAGGTCACGGACGTGTCCAACGGGGTGCATCCATTGTGCCAGGCTTTCGTGGCGGCCAGCCAGGAGCTGGGTTGGTCTGCCACGGCTGATTTCAATGGTGCGATGGGTGAGGGCGTGGGCGTATATCAGATCAATACACGCAACGGGCGTCGCGCCTCGAGCGCGAACGAATTCCTGAGGCCGGCGCTGCGACGGCCCAATCTGGTGCTGCGCTCGCGCGCCCAGGTCACGCGCGTGCTGTTTGGTGGACGACGAGCCACCGGCGTGCAGTATGTGCGCAGTGGCCAGCGCTTGACCGTGAGCGCCCGTCGCGGCGTCATCCTGTGCGCCGGCGCGATCAATTCGCCGCAATTGCTGCAGTTATCGGGAGTGGGCGCACCGGAGGTGCTCAGGCCCCTCGGAATGGAGGTGCTGGCCGACCTGCCCGCCGTGGGTCGCAACCTCCAGGATCATCTGGCCGTCTCGTACGTGTATCGCTCGAAGCGTGCGACACTCAATGACGAGCTCTATCCACTGGCTGGAAAGCTGAAGGCGGCTTGGACCTATTTGAGGCATCGTACCGGCCCCCTGTCGATGAGCGTCAATCAGGGCGGCGGCTTCGTACGGAGCGATGCCGGCCTGTCGGCGCCCAATTTGCAACTGTATTTCAACCCTGTGAGTTACACCAAGACGCCGCTGGCGGACAGAAAGCTGCTGAGTCCGGATCCGTTCTCGGCGTTTATTCTGGCTTTCAATGCCTGTCGGCCCACGAGCCGCGGTTGGCTGAAAATTACATCGCCCGATCCGCTCCAAGCCCCCACCATTCAGCCCAACTACCTGGCCACCGACCAGGATGTGGCCGACGCCATGGCCGGCTGCCGCGTGTTGCGTCGCCTCGCCGCCTCAGCGCCCCTGGCCCGGATCATCGACACGGAATTGGAGCCGGGCGCTGCCGCGCGGAGCGATGCTGAGCTGCTGGCCGATTTTCGCGCCCGTTCCGACACCGTGTTCCACCCCGTCAGCACCTGTTGCATGGGGTCCGACACTCGCAGCTCCGTGGTCGACGCACGCTTAAGGGTGCATGGCCTGTCGGGACTGCGCATCATCGATGCCTCGGTTTTCCCCACCATCACTTCGGGCAACACCAATGCGCCCACGGTGATGGTGGCCGAGAAGGGCGCTGCCATGGTGATCGAGGACGAGCGCGAGCCGGGGTAAGTGACGGCGCGCGGGCCGGGACGCGCGGGCCGGGACGCGCGGGCCGGGACGCGCTGGCCCTGGCGCTCAACTGCGCAGCGCTCGAACCTCGTAACCCGGCGCTTCGGGTTCATCGTCGGTTATCTCCGCGGGGAAACCGCTGCCGAGTACACGCACCTGGCACGCCTCCTCCAGACGACGAATGATATTGGGCGAAAACTCCCGCGGCCCGTAGCGGCGCTGGCCGTCCTTGAAGATATTGAGCACCAATGGTGAGAGTTCCAGCGGCACACCCAGATCGCGAGCCATTTTGTCGAACAGGCCCACGTCCTTGATGACCAGGTCCATCGTAAAATTGATGTCGCGGCTCCCGTTGAGGATCACTTGCGACTCGGTTTCGTGGACGAATGAATTGCCGGAGGAGATGCGGATCGCTTCGTATGCAACATTCATATCCATGCCGGCGACCTTGACAGTGGTCAGGGCCTCGGCCAACGCGACCAAATGCACCGTGCACAGGTAATTGGTCACCACCTTCAGTTCCGAGGCGCTCCCCAGCTCCCCGGTGTGCAGAATGCGCCGGCCCATGGTGGTTAATAGGGGCAATACCCGCTCGAAGGTGGCGCGCTTGCCGCCCGCAAAGATGGCGATGTTGCCGGTGGCCGCGCGATGACAGCCGCCGGAGACGGGGCAATCCATGACCAGTCCGCCGCGGGCCTCGACCAGCGCGCCGAGGCGAATGATTTCGGCATGATCCGTTGTGCTCATCTCGAGCCAGATCTGACCCGGGCGCATGGCGCCGAGGAAACCGTCCGTCCCTTCCACCACCGCGGCGCTGGCGGCGGGCGAGGGCAGGCAAGTGATGATCACATCCACGAACTTGGCCATTTCGCGCGCGGAGCCAGCCTGCTTGGCGCCCTGTGCGGTGAAACCTTGCACCATCGCGGGGTTGAGGTCGCGAACCATCAAGTCGTGGTCGTTTCGAAGCAATGTACCAGCGAGTTTGCCGCCGACGTTGCCCAGACCAATGAATCCAATTCTCATGGGACGCGCTCCGCTGTGTGGACACCTGAATGCCCGGCCCATACTACCAATCCTCGGGCTGCTAGAATCGTCGTCGTTTCCCCATGAGAGTGAGCGGTATGCAGGGCGGCGGCAAAGTGGAACCTGCGCGCTTGCCCCCCGCACCGGCGCGACCCGGACCGGCACGACCGCCTTTCGCGCTGGTCGCGATGTTGGCGCTTGGGCTTTTGATCAACTACGCCGATCGCGGCAGTCTGGCCATAGCCGCACCATTGATCGAGAAACAATTGGGCCTGTCACCGAGTCAACTGGGCTGGGTGTTGTCGGCTTTCTTCTGGACTTACGTGCCGTTCCAACCGGTCAGTGGTTGGTTGGTCGATCGGGTAGGGGCGGCACGTGTGCTGGCGGGAGGGTTTGCATTGTGGTCGCTGGCCACTCTGCTGACCGGGTTGACCTCGGGGCTGGTGATGCTCGTCGGACTGCGTCTGCTCATGGGCGCGGGCGAATCGGTGTTTTACCCCAGCGCACTGAGTCTGCTGGCCAGGGAAGTTCGGGATCGGCATCGCGTACGGGCCACGGGGACCATGCAATTCGGCGCGTTGGTGGGGCCAGCGCTGGGAACATTGGTGGGTGGGTTGATCATGGCGCGATTCGGGTGGCGCGCGATGTTTGTCTCACTCGGAATCGCCTCGCTGATTTGGTTGGTGCCGTGGATGCGGGTGGTGAATCGCGAGCGGCAAGAAACCACGGCGTCTCGCGCCAGTGTAGGCCGGGAGCCCAAGCCCACGTTCTCCGCCATTCTCCGTCAGCGAGCATTGTGGGGCGGTACGGCGGGCATCTTCTGCTCCAACTATGCGTTCTATTTCGTGTTCACCTGGCTGCCGCTGTACTTGACGCATGAACGCGGCTTGTCGCTGCTCGCGATGACCCGGATGACCACGGCGTTTTACATCGTCGATGCCCTCAGCGTGCTGGCCACGGCCTGGCTGCTGGATGCGTGGATAGCGCGCGGTGCAACCATCAATAGGGCTTACAAGACGGCCTTGGTGTGCAGCAGCTTAGGGGTGGGTACGTGTCTGCTGCTGTGCACAGGGGTGGGCCTGCCGTTGATTGGCATCACCATAGTGGGTCTGGGTTTCATGGATGGTTTAAACAGTCCCGCGACCTGTGCCTTGACCCAGGCATTTGCAGGACCATCCGCCACTGGGCGCTGGATGGGCGTGCAGAACGCGGCGGCCAACACGGCCGGCATGGTCGCACCCGTCCTGACCGGCTATCTGGTTGAATTCACGGGACACTACACCGCAGCGCTGGTGGTGGCCGGCGCGGCCGCGCTGTGCGGATCACTGGCCTGGTTGCTGGTGGTGCCCGTGGTGCGGCCGGTTGATTGGCGTACACTGGCGCCATGAGTTTAAGCGTACTGGACATTTTCAAGATCGGCATCGGACCTTCAAGTTCGCACACCATGGGACCGATGAACGCGGCGGCGCGTTTTGTCCTGGATTTGACCGAGCGCGGGTTGCTGGATGCTACGCAGCGGGTGAGCGTGCAATTGTACGGATCGCTGGCGTTGACCGGTCTGGGCCATTGTACGGATCGCGCCATCCTGCTAGGCCTGGAGGGACAAGTCCCCGATACGCTCGATCCCGCCACCGTGGAGTCGCGCATCGCGCGCGTGCGCGGCGAGCGGCGTTTGCATTTGGGTGGCGGTCGCGAGATCGAATTTGTCGAAGCGCGCGATGTGCAGTGGCTGCGCGGTGAGACGCTGCCGGGCCATTCCAATGGCATGCGCTTCACAGCCTTTGATGCGGGCGAGGGCACACTGCTGAGTGAGGAGTTCTTCTCCACCGGCGGCGGCTTCATTGCCCGTGCCCATGAGCTCAATGCACAAGGGTCGGACCAGCCCGCGGTGGTGGTGCCGTTTCCTTTTAAGTCCGGCGACGAGCTGCTGGAAACGGCCAAACGGCATGGTCTGGAATTGCACGAATTGGTCATGGCCAACGAAGGCAGTTTTCGTGAGGCGGCGGTCACCCGTGCTGCGCTGCTGCGACTCTGGTCGGTTATGCAGGCGTGCATAGAGCGGGGTTTCATCGGCCAGGGCCTGCTGCCGGGTGTGCTGGCCGTGCGGCGTCGCGCGCCGAAACTGTATCGACAATTGACGGAGGCCGGCGCGCCTTCGCCCATGCAGGCCATGGATTGGGTGAATGTGTTTGCGCTGGCCGTCAACGAAGAGAATGCCGCGGGTGGGCGCATGGTAACGGCGCCGACCAATGGGGCCGCCGGCATTGTTCCCGCGGTACTGGCCTACTACCGGCGCTTTGAGCCCGGTGCCAGCGATGACGGCGTGGTGCGCTTCCTGCTCGTGGGGGGCGCCATCGGCATGCTCTACAAGTTGAACGCGTCGATTTCCGGTGCGGAAATGGGTTGCCAGGGCGAAGTGGGGTCGGCCTGTTCGATGGCGGCAGCGGGTTTAGTGGCGGCCATGAACGGTACCAACGAGCAAATTGAAAACGCCGCGGAGATCGGCATGGAGCACAACCTCGGTCTGACCTGTGACCCCATCGCCGGGCTGGTGCAAGTGCCTTGCATCGAGCGCAATGCCATGGGCGCGGTCAAGGCCATTAATGCCGCGCGTCTGGCGCTGCGTGGCGACGGAGTCCACAAGGTGTCGTTGGATCAAGTGATCAACACCATGCGCCAGACCGGGCTGGATATGTCGTCCATCTACAAGGAGACCTCCGAGGGTGGATTGGCGGTTAACGTGCCGGAATGCTGAGTTGGGCGGGGATGCTGAGTTGAACCGGAATGCGGAGCTGAAGTAGCTGCGCGGAAAATTATGGATCCAGATTTTTACGCACGGCTGGATACCTCGCTGCAGGGGTTGAAGGAGCAGGGCCTCTACAAGCGGGAGCGTGTACTGGCCAGCGCGCAGAACGCCGTGATTCGCTTGAGCGGCGGCGCCGAAGTGGTGAATCTGTGCGCCAACAATTACCTGGGCCTGGCCGATCACCCGCAGGTGCGGGCGGCAGCGCAAACTGCGCTGCAAAATCTTGGCTATGGCATGGCCTCGGTGCGCTTCATCTGCGGCACCCAGAGCATTCACCGGGAACTGGAGACGCGACTCTCGGCGTTTCTGGGCACTGAAGCGACCATCCTGTATTCATCGTGCTTTGATGCCAATGGCGGTCTGTTCGAAACGCTCCTGGGTGAGACGGACGCAGTGATCTCGGACAGCCTCAATCACGCTTCCATCATCGACGGGGTGCGCCTGTGCAAGGCCCAGAAGTTCCGCTATCAAAATCGCGACCTGAACGACCTCGAGCGCTGTTTGCGTGAGTCGCAGGGCGCGCGCTCGCGCCTGATCGTGACGGATGGGGTGTTTTCCATGGATGGCACGCTGGCGCCGCTCCGTGGGATTTGCGATCTGGCCGAACGGTACGGTGCGCTGGTGGCAGTCGATGATTCCCACGCCACCGGCTTCGTGGGCGAGGGCGGGCGCGGTACGCCTGAGGGCGCGGGCGTGGCGGAGCGGGTGGATATTCTGACCGGGACCCTGGGTAAGGCGCTGGGCGGGGGTTCCGGTGGTTACGTCAGCGGGCGGCGCAGCGCCGTTGATTGGTTGCGGCAACGCTCGCGACCTTACCTGTTCTCCAATTCCATACCGCCTGTGGTGGCCGCGGCCACGCTGGCCGCGCTGCTCTTGGTGGAGCAGGGCGCGGGTCTGCGGGCGCAGCTGCGTGCCAATGCCGCGAGATTCAGACTGGGCATGGCCGCGGCGGGCTTCAAGTTGATTCCAGGTGAGCATCCCATTATTCCAGTGATGATCGGCGAGGCCGGATTGGCGGCGCAATTGGCCGATCGGCTGTTGGAATTGGGCGTGTATGTGATTGGCTTTTCTTTCCCCGTGGTTCCGCAAGGTCAGGCACGCATTCGAACCCAGATGTCGGCGGCGCACACCGGCGCGCAACTGGATCAGGCGGTGCAGGCCTTCACCACGGCGGGGCGGGAATTGGGATTGATCAGGAGTGCGTAGCGATGAAAGCTCTCGTCAAGGCCAAGGCTGAGCCGGGTATCTGGATGGCGGATGTGGCCATGCCCACCATCGGCCCCAATGACGTGTTGATCCGCATGCGCAAGACGGCCATTTGCGGTACCGACATGCATATCTATCACTGGGATCCTTGGGCACAGCGCAATGTCCCGGTGCCGATGGCCGTGGGACACGAATACTGCGGCGAGATCATCGAGATGGGCAGCGAAGTGCGCGGTCTGGTGCTGGGCGATCGCGTTTCGGGCGAGGGGCATATCACCTGCGGTCATTGCCGCAACTGCCGTGCCGGGCGGCGGCACCTGTGCCGCAACACGGTGAGCGTGGGCGTGAACCGGCCCGGATGTTTCGCGGAATACATGTCGCTGCCGGCCAGCAATGTTTTCAAATTGCCCAGTGTGATCACCGACGAGATCGCCTCCATTCTCGATCCGTTTGGCAACGCCACCCATACTGCACTGTCCTTCAACATGGTGGGCGAGGACGTGCTGATCACCGGGGCGGGCCCCATAGGCGTGATGGCAGTGGCCATCGCGCGCTTCGTCGGTGCGCGGCACGTGGTGATTACCGATGTGAATCCTTATCGATTGTCTTTGGCGCGGAAGATGGGCGCGACGGTGGCCTTGGACGTGCGCACCGATTCGCTCGATGAGGCCATGAAGCAGCTGCAGATGGCGGAGGGCTTCGACGTGGGCCTGGAAATGTCCGGCAATCCCACGGCGTTCCGCGATCTGCTGCGCACCATGCACCACGGCGGGAGCGTGGCCATGCTGGGCATCATGCCAAGCGGCACTGGGATTGACTGGGATCAGGTGATTTTCAAAGGGCTCATGCTCAAGGGCGTATACGGACGGGAGATGTTCGAAACCTGGTACAAAATGTCGGCCATGTTGCAATCGGGCCTGGACATCAAACCGGTCATCACCCACCGCTTACCCATCGACAAGTTCGCTTCCGGGTTTGAGGTCATGAGCTCGGGCGAATCGGGCAAGGTGATTCTGGATTGGGGCAGCGCTTAAGGCTGCCGGGTGTTGCTCCAGACCACCTGGGCCACCCCTACCAGAGCGAGGATCGCGCCATAGACGGTCCAGCGCGGCTGGCCAACCATGAAGCCAACGCGGAAGGCGAGGTTGAGGCCCTGCAGCATCCAGATGACGCCGATGGCCACCAGGCCCAAGCCCAGCAGGGTGCTGATGATTCGCATGATGGCGTTAAAGGCAGTGCGCACGGGGGCGATTCTACACCTCCGGCGGGACGATGCGAGTTTTGCCACCTGGACAATCTACCGGCGGACTACTACAAGTATAGTTGACAAAGTAATGCAGCGTGATACTCTTTACTAGAGTTCTAGTAATGAGGCGCCATGGACATTGCTCTGACCGATCGCGAAGCGGACATCATGCAGCTGCTGTGGGATTTCGGGCCGTCCGTCGTTACCGAGGTGGCTGAGCGCTTGAGCGACAAGCTGGCCTACACCACCGTCCAGACCATTCTGCGCACTCTGGAATCCAAGGGTTACGTGGGCCACGCGGAGGAAGGGCGGCAGCACCGCTATTTTGCGGCCGTGCGTCAGGAGGCGGCACGCAAGAGTGCCCTGCGGCATCTGTCGGCCAAACTGTTCAAGGGGTCGGCGGAGTTGCTGTTTACGCAGCTGGTGTCGGATCGAAAACTCAAGCCTGACGAACTGCGCCGCATGCGCCGGCTTCTGGATGGCAAGTCGGACAAGGAGACCTCCTGATGCTCACCTGGATGCTCTACGTGACGGTGGTGTCGTTGGTCCTAAGTCTATCGGCTCTGGCGGCGGAGCGCGCGGCGCGCCTGGCGCACTCGTCCACCCGCTGGATCTGGGCGCTGGCGATTGTGCTTTCGCTGGCGATTCCGACCGTCATTGCCTCGGTGTCGATTCAATTGCCGAGCATCTTATCCCCGGCGGTGTCGCAGCAGGTGATTGCGCTCCGGGCAGCCACCTCGGCCCGCCTGTCCCCGTCGTTGTGGATGCCAGCGAACGCCCAAGCGATGTCCGGCTGGCACTCGCTGGATCCGCAGCTGCTGCGCGCCTGGCTGGCGGTATCGGTGGCGATGGGCGCGGGCCTCATTTGCAGCGGCGCGCATCTTATGTGGATAAAGCGCCAGTGGACCCGCGGTACGCTGGCCGGGGCGGCGGTGTTCATAGCCCCCGACGCCGGTCCTGCGGTGGTGGGCCTGCTACGCCCCTGCATAGTGGTGCCGCGCTGGCTTACCGTTTCGTCCGAAGTGCAGGTGTCGGCAGTCATGGCTCATGAGCAGTCGCATGTGGCGGCGGGCGACCCCAGGCTCCTTACCGGCGCGCTCCTGCTGTTAGTGCTCATGCCGTGGAATCTACCGTTGTGGTGGCAGCTGCGCCGCTTGCGCTACGCCATCGAGGTGGACTGTGACCGACGAGTCCTAAGGTCCGGGCAGGACGTCCGCAATTATGGCGAGACCTTGATCATCGCTGCCAAGCGTCAGTCGAGCTACATCGGCGCGGTAGCGGCCATGTCCGAATCCAAGTCTTTTCTGGAACAGAGGATCACCATCATGATGAGCAAACCCGTAAAGTGGCAGCGCGCCGCAGCGACGACGCTGGCAGGACTCTCTATGGCGCTGCTGGCGGTGGCGGCGCAGGTTGCTCCGCCCAATAGCGAGGCTGGGGGTGCCAATGCCCGTCAAGAAGTGGCTGTGGCAGCGGCCGATTTGGATCGCAACGTAGGCTCGTACAAAATGGGTGAGGAGGCTGTATTGGCAGTGACGCGCACCGGGTCGCAGCTGCTGGCCCAGCTGACTGGACAGCCTGCGATTCCGATCTACCCGCAAAGCGACAGCGAGTTCTTCTACAAGGTTGTAGATGCGCAGATCAGCTTCCTTGTCGATGCGCAGGGCCAAGTCAATGCGCTGGTGCTCCACCAGAATGGCCAGAACATCACCATGCTGCGCATCGATGCCGCCGTCGCCCAGCAGATCGCTGTGAATATCGCGGCGAAGGTGCACGGCCAAGCCCCGACGCCGGGAAGTGAGGCGGCGCTGCGCCGACTCATCGCTTGGAACACTGCCGGCAATCCTGATTACAGTCAAATGAGCCCTGAACTGGCGCAGGCAACCCGCGAGCAGTTGCCCCAAATCAAATTGGCCATGGCGCATTTTGGCGCCGTGCAGTCGGTGCAGTTTCGGGGCGTTGGCAATATGGGTTGGGACATCTACGAAGTCCAACACGAGCACGGCGTAGTCCAATATCGCATCGCGCTGGCCAGCAACGGCATCATCACGGGCGCACTGATGACGGCGGGGCCGTAGGATCGCTAATATCGCTACGGGCCCCGCTCTACAACCGTACGTCCTCCAACACCGCCAGCAAAGCCTCAAATTGCGCATCGCTGATATCAAGGTGGAACACGCAGCGAATAGTCTGGGGCGCAATACTCAGGGCCCGGACGTTTCGCTCCTGGAGTTGCTGTAGGAACGCTCCGGCCTCAATCCGCTCATTCAGCTTGAAAATCACGATATTTGTCTCTGCTGGCAACACCGCGTCCACATAAGGGAGAGAGCGCAGCTTGGTCTCCAACGCCTTGGCCTTGTGATGATCGACGGCCAAGCGCTGCACGTTATTCTGCAGCGCATATAGGCCGGCAGCCGCCAGATAACCGGCCTGCCGCATACCCCCGCCCATGAGCTTTCGGTAGCGATGAGCCTTGGCGATAAAGTTCCGCGATCCGAGCAGGAGCGATCCAGCTGGTGCGCCCAGGCCTTTTGATAGGCAAATTGAAATCGAGTCGAAAAGATCACCATACTGGCGGGGCGCTTCATTGCGAGCCACCAGCGCATTGAACAAGCGCGCTCCATCCAGGTGCATGGCCACGTCGTTATCAAGACAAACGGCGCGGATGCGCGCAATCTCATCAATACTCCAGCAACAGCCACCGCCCTTGTTCACGGTATCCTCGATGGCTACCAACCTCGTCCACGGGAAATGGGAATCCTCCCGTCGGTTGACGTTGCCTCGAACCTGCTCGGAAGAAAAGCGGCCATTGGTTCCCTTGAGCAGGCGTACCGATGCACCTGAATTTGCCGCAATGCCGCCGCCCTCATACAGATAAACATGTGCCAATTCATCGCAAATCACTTCATCGCCCGGCTGCGTGTGAGTACGAATTCCAATTTGGTTTGACATGGTGCCGCTGGGACAAAACAATGCGGCCTCTTTACCGAAGAGTTCCGCAGTACTTGCTTGCAACGCGTTGACGGTGGGATCTTCGCCAAAGACGTCGTCGCCCACTTGTGCCTGCAGCATGGCAGAGAGCATGGCCGAGGTTGGCTTGGTTACCGTGTCGCTTCGTAAATCGATCGATTGTGGCATGGCCGCACTCCTCCTAGCTGGGACCCAATGGGCTCGGGAAGTCATTCGTAGTTGATCCCGCCTGACCAGCGGTGGGATCAGCTGCCGAGTAGCGCTCGACGGCATCGCCTAGAGCGGCGCGCAGCGGCCCCAGGAAGTTCGCGTAGTTCATCCAGCGTCCGACCGATTTGGAGTGAATCCTCTGGCGCACCTGCCATTTGCTTGAGGTGTTCACGGCCCGGACAGTCCGGTGAAAATCAAGGCATTGTGGGCTCCACGGTAAGCCGATGAAGTCGATCATTCTCCGCGACCACTCCTCCTGATTCTTAACCAGCGCTTCGTACGGTACTTCCAGGAGCGCCGTGGCGGGCAATACCGCGCGCCAGTGCCTCATGATGCGCAGGTACTCGCCGTAATAGTGCGCTAGGTCTTCCAAATCGTTAGCATACGGGCCCATACCAGAGAAGTGCTGGAAGTGAATGGACAAGCAAGTGTCTAAGGGGTGACGCCGCATGTGAATGATGCGTGCGCCGGGAAAGGTGGCATGGATCAGGCCAAGGTACAGAAAATTGGCAGGCATCTTGTCGATCACGCGCCGCGACTCCCTGTCGGACAGGGTCGCCAGGCGGGTGCGATAGTCGCGTCCAATTCTCGCCAGGAGGCTAGCGTCGACCTTGTCGCCGCGCTCTTCGCGCCGGTAGACGTTGTAGGCTTCGTTCCAGAACATGACTTCGCCCACGCCGGCGACTTCCGGATGCGAGGCCAGGATTTGCTCGGTCAACGAAGTGCCCGATCGAGGCATGCCGACGACAAACACCGGTGGCTCGGTATGCTCTGTCGGTGCCTCAAACCTGCTCGCAAAAGCGGCGTCAAAGCTTGTGATAATACGATCGATACGCCGGGCGAAGTTCTCTCGGTCGTATGGATTGCCGTGCGACTTGCTGAGTTCGTTCGCCCTTTGGTAATGGGCGAACGCCTGAGCGTAGGCGCCCACGTCGTCAAAATACTTGCCGAGCGCATAGCGCAGACCGATTTCATGTGCCAGCGGGAGTGCCTTCGTCAAGAGAGCTTCCGCGCCCTGCGCCCAGGCGGTGTCGGCGCTATTCATCTGGCGATTTGCCGCAATGCCAGCATAGGCGGGGGCGAATTCGGCGTTGAGGGTTAGCGCCCGCTCAAAGTACTGCTGTGCCTCGCCGAATAGGCCACGGTCGGAGCGCAACTCACCCAGGAGGGTCAGGGCTTCGACGTACCGCGGATTGATCCGCAGGGCGTTCTGGCAGCTGCTCTCGGCCTCGGCCGGACGGCCCAGCTGGCGCAAGGCCAACCCTAGGTTCATGTGGGTTGGAGCAAAATCCGGACGCACCACCAGGGCCCGGCGGTAGCTTTCCACCGCCAAATCGAAGTGGCCGAGCTCACGAAACGCGTCACCCAGATTATTGTGGGCCTCGGCATGGCCCGGTTCACTTTGCAGTGCGCGCTGGTAGTATGAAATGGCCTGTGGCGCGCGGCCCAGACCCAGCAACGCGTTGCCTGCATCGGTCAGCGCTCCAACATCGTCAGGTCGCAGGGCCAGCGCGCGATTCAGACTCTCGAGGGCTGCGCTCCACTGTCCGAGATCATGCAGGGCAGCACCCAGATTGCCTTGGGCTTCAGCATCGGTTGGATTCAATGCCGCAGACTTGCGCAACGCCGCCAGAGCATCCTTGCCCTGTCGCGCCAGCGACACACTGAGCACCTTCCAGAGTATCCCGGAGTCAGGATAACTGGCCAACAAGGCCCGAGTTGCACGCTCGGCGTCGCCCAGTCGTTCATGGTTGATCAGTTCGACCAGAGCGTCAATCTTCGATCGGCTGAGTAGCGTGGGTGGCTGCGGGGCGAGTGTTGAGCCGCAGCAATGCTTGAATTTCTTGCCGCTGTTACACCGACACGGATCATTTCGGCCTGGCTTCATGTCTCCCCATCAAGCGCGATAGCGCTGTAGCGCGTCGCCCAGCGCGGCCTTGAGCGGCGCCAGCCAGGGCTCGAAATGCTTCCATTGCTCGACTCCATCGCGAAAAATGGGTTGACGAACTTGTTCAGAACTGGCGCTCCGAATGCTGCGTGACGTTCTGTGATACTCGATGCACTGCGGCTCGAACTCGAGATTGCAGAACTTGAGCATGCGTCGCACGCTGCCCTCCAGGTCATCGACGACATCTTCGTAGTGGACCCTCAGTATCGTGCTGGTCAGAACGCGCTCCCAGTGCTGCATCAGATCCAGATAGGTCCGGTAGTAGCGCGCAATATCTTCGACGCTGTAGGTGAACTCCTGACCCTTCGCAAAAAGCTGCTTCAAGTTCCCGAAACAGCAGGCCATGGGCTCGCGGCGCGCATCGATGATCCTGGCCCTCGGAAGCATTAGATGAATGAGCCCTATATGCCTGAAATTGTTGGGCATTTTGTCAATAAAGTGGGGTTTGTTGGTGCGATAACTTCGAGCCGCCGCCAGATATTGAGCGGCAAGGTCTTGCGATTCCGTCTCAGTCAAATCCGCCAGGATCCGCGGATATCGGGGGTTGGTCAGATCAGGGTCACGGCCGCGTAACTTCGCGACGATTTGCTGAACATGGGCAAGTTCCTGGGTGCCCTCTACCTGGGAGTGCGAGGCGAGGATTTGCTCCAGTAGTGTCGAGCCTGAGCGCGGCAAGCCAACGATGAAGATCGGGTCAGGAGCCTGCGAGCCATAGTTTCGGCGCACGGCAAAAAACTCCGGGGTGCAAACTTCGATCTGCTGGCGTGTGTTGGTCTCGATGACTTCGGGCACGTAGCGATTTTCGGCGTGTCGCAGCCCATTGCCAATCATGTAATGACGATAGGATTCGTCAAAAATCCCGCGATCTTCCAGGGCCTTGCCCAGCGCAAAGGCTAGGTGATATCGATCGACGGCACCGACCTGCGGGTCGGCTTGCAGGGCTCGCAGCTGGTCCAGCTCCTCGTCAGTGAATCGATAGGTCTTGAGATTGGCCAGGCTCCAGTACGCATCCCCATACCCGGGCCGGATGGCCAGGGCCTTGCGGTAGGAGTCGATTGCGGCCTCACCCCTGCCGATGGTCTTTAACGCATGCGCGATGAACAAGTGCAGCTCCGCGTCTGCACTCGATCCCTGTAGCATAGTTTGATACACGTTCAAGGCCTGCTCGTGTTCGCCCAGGCCGGCCAAAGCTGAGGCCTGCAGGCCCAGGTAGCGAGCTCGATTTGCGGGATCCTGGCGCAGCAACTGTTCGACCTGTCGACGAGCCTCGGCGTATTTCTGTAGACGGAGCAGTACCTCGGTATATTCCGCTCGAGCCACCCAGTGATCGGGGGCCATTTCGAGCAGTGCTGCCAACAGCAGCTCCGCGTCGTCCAGAACCTGACGTGCGATGCCGATGCGCGCCAGCAGTCGCATCGCTTCGACTTGGTTACCGTGCTGCAACAGGTAGGCGCGTATTCTGGATTCAGCCGTATCCACATCGCCATCCAGGAACAACCCCGTGGCGCTAACGACTTCTGCGGGCAGGGCGCGAAGCGTGGCCGCGTTGTCAGCGGCCACGGCGCGGTCGGCCGTCTGGCCGGTCATCCGGTACAACCCTTCGAGAGCGTTCCAACTACCTGGTAACGCGTTGTTGATGGTCACCGCATGCCGGAACGCTTCAATGGCCTGCGGTGCCCGCTTCAGCGCAACAAAGCAGTGTCCACGCTCCTCGTAGAGGCGGCTGAATCCAGGATGGTGGTGCTCCAGGGTGGCTAGGGTGTTTAGAGCATCCGCAACTTGCCCGAGAAACCGCTGTGCAATGGCCACATACAGTAGAACCTCGCGGCGCGCAGGTGCCTGGGTATGCAGCGCCTGCCCGGCAGCCAGTGCCTCAGCAAACCTCCGTTGCCTAAGTAGCACGGCAAGCTGGGCAGACTGGGTGGCAATGGTTGCGGTAGGCGTAGAGGCGTCCAGGGAAATCATGGCTTCCAAAAAAAAGGCGGACCCGTCGGCCCGCCTTTTATTTTACTGCAACTGGTGCGCGCCTAGAACTTATACCCCAGTTGCAAGGTGATGACTCGAGGGCGCAGTGGAATCACTTGCTTGATGTACTGCCCAGAGCTGATGCTCGTGGCATTGTCGCTGTTGCCCAAATTGTTGCCCGTCAGCTGCACGTTCCATGCGTCCTTGGCAATACCGATCGCACCATCGTACAACGTGTAGTCGGGAACGTTGTACTTCAGCGTCGTGGTGTTTATTGGCTGGTTCGGGTTGTCCCCGTTCGGGTAGCTGGCGGGTTCGGTGGCGTAATGGGACGTATAGTTGAGTCCCAAGCTCCAGAACGCTTTGTAACCCGCGAGATCCCAATCGTAGCGCGCGCGGGCGTTGAACTGCAGCGGCGGTGAGAAGGCTGGTGCGGTGTTCAGGGCACCGTAGGGGTTTGAGTAAGGCACACCATTGACCTGCGTGACGCAGGAACCGACGGGCGGACCGCCCGTCACCTGTATGTCGACGCGCAGACAGGGCGTGTCGGTTTGGTTCGAGCTATTCCAGGAACTGGATCCCTGCAGCGTCAGCCCCTCAGTCACACGAGCAACCATCTGCAATTCAATACCCTTGATGGTGTAGGTGGGGCCATTGACGGAGAAAGTGGTATTGCCCAGATGAGTCGGGTCGAACAAGGCCAACTGGACATTCTTCCAATCCATACTGTACGCCGACACATTGACTTGCAGGCGGTGATCCAGCCACTCGCTCTTAAGGCCCACCTCGTTATTGACCAAGTTGTCCGAATTGAAGCCGACCGGCTTGTAGATCTGCTGGCCAGTGCCATTGGCGTTTAGAGCCGCTTCCGCCGCCAGGCTAACGTTGCTACCGTCCGGCGCCGATCCCGTACGATTGAAACCGCCAGGGCGGAACCCCTGTGAGAAGGTGTAATACGCCATGATATCCGGCGTGACATGCCAAGTGAGGTTGGCGCGGCTCTTGAAACCGCTCTCGCTCTTGCTCAGGTTCATGCCAAAGGCGCCATTGACGGTGCCCGTGAGCTTGTTCAGAAGTGGGCCGGAGTAGCTGTAATACTCTGAACCTTCTTCGAACTCATCGTACTTGTAGTGGCGTGTGCCTACGGTCAAGGTCAGTGTCTTTGGGATCAAGTCAACATCGACGGACCCGAAGAACGCAGTCTGCTTGTAACCGCGGTGAATATCCTCGCCGAAGCCCGTATTTGAATTTACTCGAGGATTCGGGTTGCCCGCATAGTACCCCGCCACCGGGCCCACCGCAGCGATGCAATCCGGGCCGCCGCTCAGCGAGATGCCCAAGTTCGCCGGGCTACACTGCGCTATGCCCAAATAGTTGAAGTTCTGATTATCGTAAATGGCGAAATTTTCGTAGAAAGCGCCAACCAATGCACGTACCCGCTTGTCATCCGGGGTTTGCACTCGAAACTCGTGACTCTGGTGCGTGTTCCTGACCTGGTCTCGGTCATTGGCCACCGGAGCGCCGCACGTCAGCGGTTTCTTTGACTTGAACGGGCCTGCAGCCCCCGTACCGCTGCATAGATAGTAGTCGCCCAGGTTGGCCACATAGCTGGAGTAGTCCTGCTGTCCATCGATATGCCGAACCATGTAGCTGCCCGTGTAGACAGCCTTCAAGCCGGCAACAGCGCCATTGAGTGTCCAGGCCGTACTCTGGTAGCGATCTTTTTCAAACGCCGGTGCAAAGCCCATGGTCTGATAGGGTTGCAGCGCCGTGCCGTCGGTACCCACGGGTTCCTCGTTCCAGTAACCGTGAGCTTCGTAATTCTGGACGTTCTGCTGTATGAGCGCATTCCAATCATCGTTAAATTGATACAGCGCCGACAGCCGCAAACCACGGTAATCGGCAGTGTTAAGATTCGATCCCTGCGTGCCACTATTGGTTGTAGCTGGGATGTGCGGCTGACCTGCGTCAGAAATTGACCCTGGCACACTTGAGATGTATCCACCGCGACTATCCGAGAAGATTGTTGCGCGCACAGCAAACTTACCGGGAATCAACGGCAAGTTCAGCGTGCCGTTCACCGCTGAATTCGGATCGCCGCCTGCGGTTAGTCCGTAGCTGGCGTTAAAGTTTCCGGAAGTGTCGTTCAGCTTCGGCTTGTTGGTGATGTAGCGAACTGCGCCCGCCTGCGAGCCACCGCCGAACAGCGTGCCCTGCGGACCTTCCAGTACCTCCACGCGCTCCAGATCAACGATGTACACATCGACGTTGCGCTGCGGGAACTGCATGGACTGATCGTCCAAGTACACTGCCACATTCGGGAATGGCGCCGTGGTCGACTGCGACTGGTTCGGTTCGCCGCCAGAACTAAGGCCGCGCATGAATATATTGCCCGTGCCAGCGGCGCCATTACCGCTATAGGTGACGTTTGGCGTGTACTTCAGCAGTTCCGTCATGCTGGTCACATTGAGCTGAGCGAGCTGGTCGCCGCTCAACGCCTGAATGGTGATCGGTACGTCCTGCAAATTTTCGGTACGGCGCTGTGCCGTTACGACGATCTCTTCAAGGCCTCCCGTATTGGCGGCCGCCGTCGCGTCCGCAGCCATGGCGTGCGGCGCGAAAGCGGCCAAAGCGCCGGTGCTGCCGAGCACGGTCAGGATGGCGCGTCGAATAGTGTCGTTAGAGTTCAAGTGAATCTCCCCAATTCTTGAATGATTTCAATACCAATCCGGATCGAACGGAGTGCCCCAGCGCACCCATTCATTCCCCTGAGGGTTGACTGTACGCGACCTGTGGCGCCGTATCCACGCCTGTGGTACGTAAAAATTGGATTCGTGCATACCTTTTTTAGGCACAGGTTCGGAATTCTGGGTCGCGCTAGCGTGCCCGATCCCTGGTGCACCCTCAATAAATCTCAGTGATTCCAGTCCAAATAGAGTCGCTTCACCCCTCCCGTTCCACCTGGGCTGCATCGTAACTGTCTGAGACTTAAGCCCGTTCTTCCGTGGGCGAGGCGCTTTGGCTAGCCGGCAAACTTGGCGTTGCAGGCACGCAACGTCCTCCGATCGAAAATGGTGTGCGCCGGGTCGAAAATCGCGCATTGCCGCCCGGACCCTTATCTCTGCACGCTCTGCCAGTCGTCCGCCACAAAGCGCGGCGCCATGGAGGGCGCCAGGAGTTCCCGACCTAGGATGTGATCGGCCGCCTTCTCCGCCAGCATGATGGTGGGGGCGTTCAAGTTGCCGGTGGTGATCGAGGGCATGATGGACGCATCGACCACCCGCAGACCCTGCACGCCAATGACGCGTAGCTGCGGGTCGACTACGGCCAGCGGATCGCGCTCGCTTCCCATCCGGCACGTGCCGCAGGGGTGGTAGGCGGTTTCGGCATGCTCACGTACAAAAGCGTCGATTTGCGCATCGCTTTGAACGCCCTCGCCAGGCTGAATTTCGCGGCCGCGAAAGCGATCAAAGGCCGGCTGAGCAAACAGCTCGCGCGTCAGACGCACGCAGGCGCGCATCTCGATCCAATCATCCGGATCGCTCATGTAGTTGAAGTGAATCTTCGGCGCCGCGAGCGGGTCCGTGGACCTGAGCTGCACCTGCCCGCGGCTCTTGGAGCGCATCGGGCCGACGTGGGCCTGAAAGCCGTGCTCCCTGGCCAGCGACCCTCCGTCATAACTAACTGCCAGGGGCAGAAAGTGGTACTGGATATCGGGGTAGCGTATCCCAGCCCGACTGCGGATGAAGCCGCCGGTCTCAAACTGATTGCTGGCTCCGATGCCATCTCGGCGCGCCAACCAGCGTAGCCCAATGAGTAACTTGTGCCAGGGGTCCTGCACTCCATACAGGGTGACGGGTTCACGACAGGCGACTTGAAAGTAGAACTCCAGATGATCCTGCAGATTTTCGCCCACCCCGGGCAGCTCGCGGACCAGCGGGATTCCCAGAGCCTGCAGTTCGGCCGCCGGGCCCAGCCCCGAGAGCTTGAGCAATTGTGGGGAGTTGATGGCGCCGGCACAGACGATGATCTCGCGCCGGGCGCGCGCCACACTCGTAAGCCCATCGCGGCCGCCGCTGGAGCGCCGGAAGCGAACGGCGGTGGCCCGGCCGTCCGAAAATTCAATCCTGGACGCCAACGCGTGGGTAAACACGGTCAGATTCGGGCGCTGCAGGACGGGCTTTAGGTAAGCATTCGCGGTACTGCTGCGCAGGCCTTTGCCCACCGTCATGTCGAGCTTGCCAAAGCCGTCTTGCCGGAAGCCATTCAGATCAGTGCTGAGGGCGTAGCCGGCCTGCCGCGCCGCCTCCAACCAGGCCTCGTGCAACGGATTTTCCAACGTGCCGTAGCAGGTTTGCAGCGGTCCGCGCTCCCCGCGGTAAATATCCCCTCCGGTCGCGCGAGTCTCAGCGCGGCGGAAGTAGGGCAGTACGTCGCGGTACGCCCAGCCTTGCGCGCCCTCCGCTTGCCAACGATCGAAGTCCAGCGAGTTGCCGCGCACGTACACCATGCCGTTGATGGCCGAAGAGCCGCCCAGGCCCTTGCCGCGTGGGGTGGCTATGCGCCGTCCGCCCAAGCCCGCTTCGGGCTCCGAGCGGTAACCCCAGCTGAAGCGAGGCTTGTTCAAGGGTATGGATAGTGCTGCCGGCATCTGCACGAATATCGAGCGGTTCGATCCCCCGTACTCCAGCAGCAACACAGTGTGCTGGCCGTCGGCACTTAGGCGATTGGCCAGCACGCAGCCGGCGGAGCCCGCGCCCACCAGGATGTAGTCAAATTCCGGCGTGTCCATGTGGCAGAGCTCTCGCGTACCTGGAGTGTGCCTAGAACGGCGCCTGCACGCTTTGCAGAGCCACGTACACGCTCTTGAGCTGGGTGTAGTGCTCCAGCGCAGCGCGGCCGTTCTCGCGACCCAGTCCCGAGGACTTCACGCCGCCGAAGGGCAATTCAATGGGGGTCACGTTGTAGTGATTGATCCAGCAGGTGCCGGCTTGGACGTTGGCGATCACGCGATGGGCGCGAGTCAGATCGTGGGTGAAGACGCCGGCGGCAAGTCCGAACTCGGTGGCGTTGGCACGTGCGACCACTTCGTCCTCGTTATCGAACTCCAGCACGCACATGACGGGGCCAAAGATCTCATCGCGCACAATGCTCATGTCGTCGCGGCAGCGATCGAAGATCGTGGGTTCGACGAAATTGCCCAGCGCCAGCGCACCGCTCGTGAGCCGATGTCCGCCACAGACCAGGCGGGCGCCTTCGGCGTGGCCGCGGGCGATGTAGCCCATGACCTTGCGCACATGATCGGCGCTGATCAGTGCCCCCACCCGGGTGGCCGGATCCAGGGGATCGCCAATGCGCAGCGCCCGGGTACGCGCTACCAATCGCTCGAGAAACTCTTCGATGACATTGGCGTGTACGAACACCCGAGTGCCGTTGGAACACACTTCGCCGGCCGAATAGAAGTTCGCCAGCATCGCCCCACTCACTGCATCGTCCAAGTGGGCGTCGTCGAACACGATCAGCGGCGATTTGCCGCC
>Ga0075015_100000062_pt1 | contig 24766 bp, 20 predicted proteins | sample AleBraG_ABR_2013_FD_71476 | JGI IMG/M metagenome (GOLD analysis project Ga0075015, IMG submission 71476) | Freshwater sediment microbial communities in response to fracking from Pennsylvania, USA - Alex Branch Run_MetaG_ABR_2013 | ecosystem: Environmental > Aquatic > Freshwater > Creek >...
GCCCCCAGCGGTTCCCGTCCAGACCGAGGCGGACGATGTCGATGCCTCTGATCCGAAGACTGGAGTCGAAGCTTCGCCGCTGCGGCAGATACCCGATTCGCTCGTTGCTGTCCCCCGGCGGCTGCCCCAGGACAGTCAGGCTGCCGGCGGCCAGCGGCACCAGCCCGAGGATGGCTTTGACCAGGGTGGACTTACCGGTGCCGTTGGGTCCCAGGACGGCCACGAACTCCCCGGCGCGGACCGTCAGGTCCACTCCGCTCCACAAGGTGCGCTCGCCGACGCGGACCGCGGCGTCAGACAGAACCAGCAGCGCCTCACCGGACCCCGCCGCAGGGTGCGCCGCGGTCGACATCAGCGGCCTCCCGTCGCTGCGGCGGCCAAGGCGTCACGCAGGGCCACCAGCTGGCTGGTCTGCCACTGCTGCCAGGTCGCCGACGCCGGCGACAGCGTCTCGGTGACGGCGGTCACCGGTATGTGCGCGGCAGCGGCCTGGTCGATCTGCGCCCGCACGTCCGGCGTCTGGTTCTGGCTGTTGTACACGTAGACCGCGATCTGCCTCCCGGAGATCTGGGCGTCGATGGTGGCCTTGTCCGCGGCCGTGGGGTCGGTGCCTTCGCTGACCGCCCGCAGGAAGCCAGACGGGGTCAGCAGGTTCAGTCCCAGCGCGGGGCTGAGCATGGCGAAGATGCTCTCCGACGCCCCGACCGGTGTGCCGGCGTAGCGGGCGCGGATCTGACCGATCACAGCGTGGTAGGGGGCCAAGGCCACCGTCCGGAAGTTCTCCGCACGCGAAGCGAAGTAGGCGCTGTCAGCGGGATCCAGCCGCTGGTAGTCCGCTACCAGGGCACCCACGACACGGTCCACGTCAGTGGGGTTGTACCAGCGGTGCGGGTTCTGGCCGTCACCTAGACCCAGAAGGGTGCCGACGGTGAGCGTCAACGGTCCGGGCGAGGCATCTGCGGCGACCAGCTGCGAGGCCCACGTGTCGTAGCCGATGCCGTTGACGACCACCAGATCAGCTGCCGCGAAAGCCCGCGCGTCCGACGCGGTGGCCTCATAGCTGTGCGGGTCAGCCGCCGGGCTGGCGATGATGCTGCGCACCCTCACCTGCCGCCCGCCCAGCTGGGCAGCGATGCTTCCCCACACGTTCTCAGCCGCGACGACGCTCAGGACCTTGGACTGCCCGGGCACCGTGCTCGGCAGGCCGGTTGCGCACCCGGTGAGCACGAGGAGCCCGGCGACCGCGGCGACCACCGGAAGCGCCGGCCGCGGACACAGGCGCACGGTTTCTCCTCGCAGACTGCCGTGATGGTGACGAACGGGTCGTCCGGCCCCTCGACACCGGCAAAGCATAATGACATCCGGTTTCATTACCAAAGTCAATGTGAGTGCCGGTACCCTCGGGGTGCGGCGCAGGTTGGGTCTGGTCGGTGTCGTAGGAGCTTGCAGGAGGTCACGTGGTCATCGCCGGCAACGGTCCCGCCGTGCGCTCGACCCGGCAGCGGGCTGCGGTGGCGGCACTGCTGGCTGAGCTGGAGGACTTCAGAACGGCCCAGGAGCTTCACGACCTGCTGCGCCACCGCGGGGACCGGGTGGGGCTGACGACCGTGTACCGGTCGTTGCAGATGCTCGCGGACGCCCAGGAGGTCGACGTGCTGCGGACGGCGGACGGTGAGACGGCCTACCGGCGGTGCAGCCGGGGCCATCATCACCATCTGGTGTGCCGTTCGTGCGGGCGGACGGTCGAGGTCGACGGCCCGGCTGTGGAGCGGTGGGCTCGCCGCGTGGCGCAGGACAACGGGTACGCGGACGTCAGCCACACGCTGGAGATCTTCGGGACCTGCGCGAACTGTGCTTCGTAGTCGCTGCACGCTGCAGGGGCGGGGTCGGCCTCACCCCCACAGCTTGCGCGCCTGCCCCCGCGGCCCGGTGGGCGGGCCGGCTCAGTCGGCGTCTTTGCTCTGGCTGGCGTGGCGTTCCAGGCCCTTGCTGGCGGCGCGGGCGACCAGTCGGATCACCGTCGCGACCAGGACCAGGTCGAGCAGCATCTGGCCGGTGACCATCAGACGGGCCGCCGTGCTGGTCGGGGTGATGTCCCCGAACCCGACCGTCGACAGGACGGTCACCGTGAAGTAGAGCGAGCTGGAGTGGTCCAGGGCCACGCTGAATCCCCCTCCGCGGGTGTGAGCCAGGAGCAGGTAGGACCCGGCGCTGACCACCACGAAAAGCGGGATGATCACCCCGATAGCCTCGATGGCCTTCATCTGGGGGTGTTCGGAGTAGATGATCCGCCGAACCAGCCACACCATGACGACCACGAAGGCGATGCCACCTAGCAGGATGCGTACCGCTGCTGACTCGGCTGTGGGGGCGTCGAGGGGAAGCAGGTAGTAGAGCCCGATGAGCGAGACCCAGGCGAAGGTGATCACCAGGACCGAGTGCAGGATGAGGCGGCGGCGCTGCCGGGGCTCCAGCTCGTCTAGGCGATGCGGGTCCACGGCACACCTCCATGGAAGATCAAGTGTCGGTGCCTCCAGAATTTGTGCGCCCATCCTGTCAGTGCAGGTCACTCGTGGCACGCTGTGGGTTCTAATGGCAGGCCAGCCGGTCGCTGAACAGGTCGAGGGGAAGAGCGTGTCCAAGTCGCCTGACGGGTCGCATCCGCCAGGGGCTGCCCGCCGCGCTGCCGTGGCGGTGTCCGCACGGACGGCGACGGCCAAGGTCTGGGTCGAGCCCTATGTGGTGCGGGCAGATGCCTCGGCCGTCGGTCACTGGTACAGCAGGATGCTGGAGCTGGAGATCGTGGACCGTTCGGTCACCTTGGCCGCGAAGCTGTTCGTCTCGTTCTTCCCGTTCATCCTCGGTGTCACCTCGCTGCTGCCCGCCCAGGCTGCCCGGTCCGTTCGGGACGCGCTGGTGTACAGGTTCGGACTGTCCGGGGACGCGCTGAAAGTCGTCTCGGGGGCGTTCGCCTCGGCGAACCAGACCAAGGCCGCGACCGGGGTTTTCGGGGTGATCTTGTTGTTCTTCTACGCCACCTCGTTCACCACGGCGCTGCAGCGGGTCTACCTGCGGGCCTGGCGGCGTCCGCCGGGGGGCGGGCTGCGCAACCAGGGCCGAGGCCTGAGCTGGCTGGGTGGGGTGGTGATCCTGTTTGGCCTCAACGCCCTCGTGGCGCGGGTGCTGATCGGCGGCCCCGGCGGGGCGGCCCGGACCGTCTTGGCCCTGGTGACCTCGAGCGCGCTGTGGTGGTGGACCGCCCGCACCATGCTGCGTCGTGAGGTGCGGTGGCGTCCGCTGCTGCCCGGGGCGGTTGTGACTGGTGTCGTCGTCACCGGGTATGTGCTGGCCTCCAGGGTGTGGATGCCGAAGGCGGTGGAGAGCAACAGCGCCCAGTTCGGCTTCTTCGGGGTGGCTTTGGCGCTGGTGTCGTGGTTCCTGGGGATGTCGGCAGTGATCATCGCCGCCGCCACTTTGAGTCCGGTCCTGGTCGAGCGCGAGGGCCGGGTCGGCTCGTGGCTGCGCAACGGGGACACCGCTGACGGGCTTGCCACCGGGGCCCCGCCGGCGTTGCCTGGACCGACCCGCCGGCTGAGCCTGCTCGACGCTTTGGGCCGGCGAAGCCAGTAGCCGTACACCTAGTGGCCGTGACTCATTCGACGAACCGAGGGAGATCCACGTGGACGCCCGCTCAGCTGCCCTGTTGGCCGGCCGGTGGATGGCCGGCGCCGACACCGCCGAACATACAGCGGCGCTGGTGTCGACGTCCTCGATCGGCACCTCCTTCATGCCTGGCCTGCTGCCGCGCGGCGCCGTCGACCAGGCGGTGGCTACCGGGCTGGTCGCCGCCGTGCAGTACGGCCTGGTCGTGACCTCCCAGTCCGGGTACACGGCGCTGGCGCGGCGGGTGGCTCGCGGCGACGACACCAGCGCCGGCCGCACCCGGGCTGCTGCCGCGCAGGTGGCGGTGGGCTTGGCCGTGGCGGTCTGCGGATCTGTCCTGGAGCGTTCCCTGCCGTACCGGCCGGGTGAGCACGTGCGCCGCGCCACCGGGCGCACGTTCGGGCGGCGAAGCCAACGGGTGGGGCTGGCCGGGGTCGGGGTCGCCGCGGTGTCGGCGGCCGAGGCCGCGTTCGGCGGCGGAAACCGGGTCCTGCGGGGGCTGTCCGCCGGCGCCGGGGTGTTCGCCGGCACCTTGATCGCCGGCTGGGCCATCCGCACTTTTCGCGCCGAGGACGACTCGGACCAGGCGCCGGCGGTCACCGACCCGGTGACCGGCCGCAGCCCGCAACAGTCCCCGACCTTGGACCAGCGGATGGCTTCGCTTCCGCCGCTGGGCCGGTCCCTGGCGATGGGTGCGGCGGTCAGCGCGGGTCTGCAGGCCCTTGCCGTTGTCGAGGGCGGCTTCGCGCGCTCGGTCGCGGCCGGGGTTCGCCGCGTCGCCCCCGGTGCGGGTCCGCTGGCGCCGCTGGTAGGGCACGCGGTGATGCTCGGCACGACGGCGGTGGCTGCGTTCAGCGGGGTCGAGTACCTGGCGCGGGCCGCCGAGTCCGGTGGCGCCGCCATCGACGCCGCGTACGCCAGTCCACCGTCTACCCGCACCGTCAGCGGCGGCCCCGGGTCGGGAATCGAGTGGGCTGGCCTGTCCCGTGAGGGTGTCCGGTTCGTCAACATGGCTCTGCGTCCGGACACGATCGCTGAGGTGACCGGTGTGCCGCTGGACCAGGTCCAGGCCCCGATCAGGGCGTTTGCCGGGCTGGCCAGCGCTGTCACGGTGGATGCCCGTGTCGATCTGGTGATGGCGGATTTGGAGCGGCTGGGTGCTTTCGAGCGCAGCGTCATCTGCATCGCGTCCCCCACCGGCAGCGGCTACGTCAACTATGTGGCCATCGAGGCGATGGAGTACTTGACCCGTGGGGACTGCGCCACTGTGGCGTTGCAGTACTCGCTGCGCCCGTCGTTCCTGTCGTTGGACCGGGTCGCGATGGGGCGAGAGCAGAACCGGGCCCTGTTCCACGCCCTGTCGTGGCGCCTGAAGGGGCTGCCTGAGGACCGCCGTCCGCGGCTGGTCGGCTTCGGGGAGTCGCTGGGCGCCCACACCATCCAGGACGCGTTCTTGCACGAGGGCGTGCAGGGACTGCACCGCGTCGGCCTGGACCGGGCCCTGTTCTTGGGCACGCCGGCGGGCAGCAAGTGGGCCAAGGACTGGCGGCTGGATCCTGCCCGCAACGACCCGGACGGCGAGGCTGTCGAGGTCGCGTCATATGAGGAGTGGATGGCGCTGCACCCGGACCGGCGGGCGGGCGCCCGTTTCGTGCTGCTGTCGCACCATGACGACCCGATCACTGTTTTTGAGCCGCTGCTCGCCGTCCAGCAGCCAGCGTGGCTGGGGCCGTTGCAGACCCGACCGCCTGGAGTGCCGGCCCGGGCCCGCTGGTACCCGCTGACCACGTTTGTGCTGACCTTGGTGGACGTGAAGAACGCGATGGACGTGGTCCCGGGGATCTTCGTCGCACGCGGTCACGACTACCGTGCCGATCTGGCGAGGATGGTCGGGGCGGCTTATGGCCTGCCGGTGGACGAGGCGGAGCTGGCCCGTATCGAGATGGCGCTTCGTGACAGGGAAGCAAAGTGGGCGGAGCGCCGTCTGGTCGCGGAGCAGCTTCACCGGGCCAAGGAGTCCGTGCAGCGGCAGGTCGACCGGTGGGGAATGCCTGCACCGCAGATGGCTCCGGCGTGAGGCGGGCAGGGCAAACGCCCTGCACCGGTGCCCGGGCCGCCATCTGGACGCTCTGTCAGCCTGGCCGGTCAGGGGTCGGTCAGCTGGGCCGCGGCGACGCCGGTGGCCGGGGCCGGTCGGCGGCTACCCGGAACCCGAAGCCAACACCGTTGAGGGCCCAGTGCACGCAGATCGGGGCGAGCAGGCTGCCGCTGGCGCGGCGGAGCAGGCAGAAGCCGACGCCAGCGACTGCTGTCGCGGCGACGTTGAGCAGCACCCACATCGTTCGCGGTCCGGGTCCGTGGCTCATCGAGGCCGGAACTTTGACCCCAGCGGTGCTGCTCAGCGACGGCAGCACGTGCCAGAGCCCGAACAACACTGATGACACGGCGGTGGCGGTCCAGGGGCCGTGACCGCGCTCGATCATCGCCCACAGAACGCCGCGGAAGCCGATCTCCTCCAGCGCGACCGTGCTCAACGGCACGTCGACGAGTGCTTTGAACGCGGCCGGGCCCGCACCGGGGGACGGTTCGGCGGCTGCGCGGACCGCGGGGACTGCCAGGCCGGCGGCATAGGCGCAGGCGACTGCCAGCGCGCCGGCGCCACCCCACGCCAGGCCGGACAGCATGTGTTGTGGGCTGAGCCCGAGGTCGGCCCAGGAGTAGCCGCCGTGACGTGCGATCGCCAGCAGCAGCAGAGCTGCTGCTGGCGATGTCAGCAGGGTCGCTTTCGGGGCCAGGAGGTTGTTGGCCAGGTTCGTGCAGACCAGGACGAGCAGGGCGACGGCGATCACGGCGGTGCGGTGCTGGCCGTCGCCCTGCTCGGACCGGACTAGGCCAGGGCCTTCGCCTTGAGGGCGTCGAACTCGGCCTGGGTGATCGCACCGCTGGCGAGAAGGCCGTGGGCCCGCTCGATCTGGTCGGCGGGGGTGGATCCGGCTACGTCGCGGATGTAGGAGTTCTGTGCTTCCTGCACTGCCTGCACGTGCTGGTAGTCACGCTGGGCCATCCCGGCTCCGCGGGTCACGATGTAGATGAACATCGTGATCAGTGGCAGGACCAGGATCGCGATCAGCCAGACCGCCTTGGCGACGCCGGACAGCGAGCTGTCGCGGAAGATGTCCATGATCACTCGGAAGAGCATCAGGAAGTACACGACCATGAAGAAGATGACGAACAGACTCCACATGAAGTCGACGAGATGCATGACTGTTCTCCACAAGATTGGGGGGCGCGCAACTGGCCCTTGCGCGGGGAGCCTATCTGACCCGATCTTCCGAACTGGACTTTCTTCGCGGCGGCGCATGTCCGCAACCTCGGCGTCGGCACCGGTGCGCGAGTCCGCCATCGAGCGGGGGGTGTGTTCAACGGGGTCCGGGATGCCCCTGGGCGCCGGCCTCCGTCAGGCCCGGGGTGAGGGTCTGCCGCATCTACCCGACTTGCCAGAGCCCTCTCCTGCGCCGGTTCCGCACTGGTGTGGGGCGGGAGGTCTGTGGATGCGGGCTGGGGTTGGTGCAGCGCCCGATGGTTCGTCTTCGGTAGTGCGCCGGCCTACGCCGGGGCGACCGGGCCAACTTGTGTCCCAGCGGCGTCATCGAGGCCGTGACCTGCGGCCTTCTCCCCTGCTTCTTCGTCGGCCGCGGCGTCGGACAGCTCTGGGACGAGCTCGTAGCGGTGGGAGTAGGTCTCCAGGACACTGACCGCCGCGGCGGCCAGCGGGATCCCGATGAGGGCTCCGATGGGCCCCCAGATCGCGGCTCCGACGAAAACTGCGGCCAGTGCGATGGCCGGGTTGACTTCCATCGTGCGCCGGCTGACCCGGGGGGTGAACACGTAGCTCTCCACGTTCTGGTAGACCGTGGCGAATGCCACGATGGCCAGCGCCTGCCACGGGTTGGTGAACACCGTGAACAGCACCGGCAGGACGATGCCTATGTAGGTACCGATCAAGGGGATGAACTGTGCGGTGACGCCGACGAAGATTGCGAACGGCAGCCAGTAGGGCACCTTGATGGCCCAGAAGAACACTCCGTGGAACACGGCGGACATCGCCGCCAGGATCACCTTGGACGCCACGTAGCCGCCGGTCTTGCGGACGGTGATCTCCCACACCGTCAGGAAGACACGCTGCGCCTTCGGCGGCATGCCCTGGGCGACGTAGCGCTGCAGCCGCGGTCCGTCGGCGGCGAAGTAGAACCCGAACACCAGCACCGTGACCAGGTCGAAGACGATCGACGACAGCGAGGACACCACGCCGAGGACGCCGCCGGCCAGGTTGCTGGCCGTCGAGGTCAGCTGCCCGGAGGTCAGGTTCAGCTTCTGCTGAAGACTGTTCTGGTCCAGGTGCAGGTGGAAGGTGTGGTTGATCCAGGTGATCAGCGACGACGCAAGCCCTGGGACCCCTTTGACCAGCTGCACCATCTGCTGGAAGAACAGGTCACCGAACAGGACCGCGAGCAGCACGAACGCCAAGATGGCCAGCGTGCCCACCAGCGCCGAGGCGCCGCCGCGTCGCATCCCATGTTTCATCAGCCGGTCGATGCCCGGCTCCATCGCGACGGCGAACAGCCACGCAAGCAGCACCAGGAATAGGAAGTGGCGGGTGACGTCGAAGATCCACAGCACCAGCAGGAACGCCGCAACCGATACCAGGATGGTCGCCATGGACCGTCGAAGGTTGATCGGGTCCAGCACGATGGTGGTCCTGGTCCGTGGGACCTGGGGGTCGGCGGGATGGTTCCCGGGATTGTTCACGGCGCTTTCCTCCTAGGTCCTTCGCGCCGAGACTAGCGCCGGTGCTGCCGACATCCGCGCAGGTCCCGGGCCGAGTTTGGGCGGGGTTGCTCCGGCCCATTGACAGTGTCGTCGCCCTGCTGTCTGGTTCGAGTGTCGGGCGCATCCAGGCGGACCGACCGCCGGGTGCAGCGCCGCAGGAAGGTGCTGGGGATGAGCGAGTGGAACGCGATGACGTTCGAGGGCAAGGACACCATTTTGCGGGTGGTGCGTGACGAGGCGGAGCGGTTCTTCGCACTCGCCGAGGACCCGGGGGCGTGGGAGCGGCCAACCCCCTGTGACGGCTGGACGACCCGCGACATCGTGGGGCACATCGTCGACACCACTGAGGGGTACTTCGCCGCGTTCGACGTAGCCCGCGGCGGCGGCCAGGCCCCTGCGCCGCACGGCCTGCCTGCGATGAGCTCGTTGGCGAACCAGGGCGCGGTGCGGTTCCGGAGCTTCGGCCAGGCGGAGCTTGTGGAGCGGCTGCGGTCGGACTTTCACAAGATGATGGAGATCTTGGATCCGCTCGGCCCTGATGACTGGACCGGGCTGATGGTCACCCACGCGTACATGGGGCCGGTTCCTGCGTTCTTCTACGCCGCCGGGCAGCTGATGGACTACGGGGTGCACTCCTGGGACATCCGGCAGGGGTCGGGGCAGTGCCATGGGCTCGGCGCCGACGCCGCCGATCTGCTGGTGCCGTTCATGTTCGAGATTTGGCGGGGCACCGTGACCGAGGGCGCGGTCAAGGACCCGATCCAGATCGGGGTCAGGGTCAGTGGCCGCAGTGCCGGCGAGTACCACGTCACGGTGACTCCTGAAGGGCTGACCTACGCGCCTGGTGCGGTGGAGGAGCTGCCTGCGTTCATCGACTTCGACGCAGGCAGCCTGGTGCTGACGGCGTTCGGACGGTGCAACGCCGGGACGGTGCGCGGCGACTTCGACGTCGCCGAGCGCTATCTCAACCTGTTCTTCCGCATCTAGCCCACGCCTAGTCCTGAGCTGCGGTCTAGTCAGCGGTCGGCGGCAGGTACTGCGTCGCCCGGTCGACCTCGTGGTAGATGAGCGGGGCGACCGGGCGTCGCATCTCCTCGGCGAGATGCCCAAGCAGGCCAGCGGTGCGGGCCAGCAGGGCCACGCCACGCAGCATGGCGACATCGATTCCGGCGTCGCACAGCGCTGCTCCGCAGACCCCGGCACCGTTGAGCGGTAGCGACCGGCCGATCAGCTCCGGCGCCACCCGGCCCACTGCCTCGAACAGGCGAAGGTGGGGGCCGCGTAGCCCGGCCTGCTCGGCGATGGCGATCAGCACCGGTGTGCGCGGGTCCCCGTTCTTGTGCACGGGGTGCCCCAGTCCCGGGACGAGCCGGCCGGAGCTGCGGCGGGCCAGAACCGCCTCCCGGGCGATCGCGTCGAAGGCCTCGTCGCTGTCTGGGACCTGGCCGCGCCCGCTCGCCTCGGCCAGGGCGTCGTCGAGGAACCGGCCGCAGTCCTCGGTGACTCCGAGGTAGACCGAGCCGCCGCCCAGCAGGCCGGCCGCCAGCGCGCCTTGGATCGAGTCCGGCGCGCCGAGCAGCGTCAGCCGGGCCGCGAGCGCGGTGGGGGTGAATCCGTGGTCGGCCAGGGCCACCAGGACCGCCTCGAACACCCGAAGCTGGCCCGGTTGGGGTCGGCGCATGGTCAGCAGCCAGTAGGCGAGCTCGGTGAACCCGACCTTGCCCATCAGCTCCCCGGCCACGTCGTGGCCGAGCAGGGTGATCGACGTCGAGTCTGAGGTCCCGATCGAGGTGGGGTAGTCGGTCATTGCGGATCCTGTTCGTCGGTGGCTTGAGCGATCACTTCGGTGACTGCGTCCCACTCCCCCGGCGGGTGCCCGGTTGGCAGCCGGTGCTTGGCGACGCGGGACGTGGGGGTGCGTGGCAGTGCGTCCACGGCTTGCCAGAAGCGTGGGACCTTGAACGCGGACAGCCGGGCGCCGGCGAACTCGTGGAGCGCGCCGAAGTCCGGTGTCCGCCCCGGCGCGGCGACCACGAACGCCTTCACCTCCTCCTCGGACAGGTCCGAGGCGACCCCGACGACGGCGCACTCCACGACATCAGGGTGCGCGAGGATCGCGTCCTCGACCTCGGCCGGCGAAAGGTTCTCTCCTCGGCGTCGAAGGACCTCCTTCGTGCGGGCGACGAAGGTGAAGCAGCCGTCGGCGGCCTCAGTGACCAGGTCACCGGTGTGGAGCCAGCCGTCCACGAGGGCCGCGGCTGTCTCCAGTGGCATCTGCCAGTAGCCCGGGGTGACGGCCGGGTTGTGCAGCAACAGCTCCCCGACCTCGCCGGGCTCGACGTCGCGACCGTCGTCGCCGACGACCCGGCAGCTGTTGACCACACCCAGGCTCGGATGCTGGCGCAGCGCCCCCAAGGTCCCGAACGGGCGCTGCCCGCGGGGCCAGATCAGCCCGTACGGCGACTCGGACATGGCGTAGCCGCAGACGATGCGCAGGCCGAACCTGGCTTCCATCTCCTCATGGCGTTCACGGGTCGGCGCGGGCCCGGTGTACACCAGACGCAGTGCGGTATCGGCGTCGTCGCTGCGAGGGGGCTGGCGCATGAGGATCTCAAGCATGGCGCCGATGGCGTTGAACTCCGTCGCCGCGTAGCGCCGCGCACAGTCCAGGAAAGCGCTGGCGGAGAATCGCTGCAGCAGCACCAGTCCGGCGCCACAGGCCAGTGATCCCATCGTCGAGTAGGCGGTGGCGTTGATGTGGAACAGCGGCAGCGACGTCATCAGGCAGTCCTGCTCGGACAGTTCCATCCAGTGCGGGAAGCCCTCCCCGGCCATCGCGTAGGCGCGGTGGGTCTGCATCACCAGCTTGGAACGCCCGGTGGTGCCCGAGGTCGGGATCAGCGTCGCGACGTCACCGGGTACCGGCTGCCCCGCAAGGTCAGGGCCGCCCGACACCGGGTACTCGCCGGCGTCGGCCAGGTTCTCCACGAGCCGGACGCCTTGCTCGCAGTACCTGGCCGAACCCGCTGCCTGCAGCCGCGGCAACAGCTCACCGTCGGTGACGACCAGACGGGGTCGGACCTGCGCGAGCATGCCCTCGAGCTCAGGTATCGCCATCTCAGGGTCGGTCGTCACAGCGATCGCACCCATTGAGGTGACCGCGAGCCAAACGAGCAGGTGGGCGGGCGTCGTGCGCATCGTCAGCAGGACCAGGTCCGCTCTTCGCACCCCTGCGTCAGCCAGCCGCTCGGCGGTGCCGGCGACCCGCGCGAGCGCCTGGGCGAACGTGAGCGGGTCGCCGGCCGCAGCTGACGAGCCGGGGGTGTTGGTGCCGCTGTCCCCGCGCAGCCAGACCTTGTCCGGCGCCCGGGAGGCTGCCGCCCGGAGCAGCTCTGGGATCGTCGAGGGCATCGCCGCTCCGGGGTTGTTCGGTCGTGGGTCTGCGACCCTACGCCCGAGACGCGGTCTCGGTCAGCGTGCCGCTGCCTGACCCACGACCGAGCCCAAAGCTGCCTGCAGCGCAGGGCTGCCACCTTGGGCGACCAAGGTTGCAGCGCTGGCCAGCACGATGGCCGAGATCGGGTCACCGAGCCCGTCGAGGTAGTGCGGACGCGGGCCGGGCCACGGCCACCAAGGCGGGCAGATCCCGTCCTCCCAGTCGGCGGCAGCGTCGAGGAAGGCGGTGCGCTGCTCAGCGCTTGCACGCACTCCACGCTCGCTGGCCTCGACACCGGCCCGGGCCGCCTCGGCGACCTTCTCGGTCAGCTCCGCAGCCCCGACGGTGGCCACGGCACGGACCACAGTCGAAGCGATCAATGCGTCGATCTCGTAGGTGTACCTGGCCCTGATCAGCAGCTGCCAGGGCACCTGGCCGGCCCCCGGAAATTCCTCTTGGCTCCACATGGCTTCTCCCGTTCTGACCAGCCGCCCGCTGCGGCCGCGTCGTAGGGTCGAGACCGGCAACAACGCGCTGATACGGCCCGGGCACGACTGGTGCAACGCTGAACGGATGGACACGGCCAACCCCGGTGAGGCAGTGCCTCGCCTGCGGCGAAGAACCCCACCTCGGACGCCCCCACACCGCACGAGCCGCGATCAAGGGCGCCCGACGGTCGTCGTCGATACCCCCATGGGTATACTGGGGCTGGCCGTGCGCCCAGCACTCCCGCCGCGTTCGGCCGCCGGAGCGAGCTTTGTGCGCCGGCATGTCACCCGACCGAGGAGGCCGAACATGACGCACGGATCGCACGTCCAGGACGAGCTTCGCCCGCTCGCCCGCGACCTGCGCAGGATGATCCCGGACGTCTACCGCGGGTTCGCCGCGCTGCACGACGCCGCTCTTGCCGACGGTGCCCTCGATACCAAGACCAAGGAACTCATTGCGTTGGCCATCGCGGTCAGCAGCGAGTGCGACGGCTGTATCGCCGCGCATGCCCACGCGGCGGTCGTGCACGGCGCCACGCCCCAGGAGGCCGCCGAAGCGATCGGGGTCACCATCTTGATGAACGGCGGCCCAGCCACCATCTATGGTCCGCGGGCGTTCGCGGCGTTCAACGAGTTCCACGGCGCCCAGGTCGCGTCCTAGCTTCCCGGGACATCCAGGCAGCCGACACTTGGCCCGGCTCGGAGGCAGCGCCTTACTCCGGTGCTGAACGCCGATGGCCGCGGGACCCCGGCGCGTCAGCGTCCCCAGCGAGGAGGGGGCGTCGGCGCACGTCCCCGCTGGTGCGGACACCACTCGCGGTCACCGCGACTGGGCTCCCCCCTGGCGGGCCACCCGGTTCGGTGCACCCCCTTGTCTGAGGTCCGAAAGAGGGTATTTAGTCACTATGTGTGACGACTTGAGCGCTCAGTGGGTTGCTCGCGCCCCCGATGCATGCAAACGCACATTTGCGGGGAAGGATGGTGTTCCCCCGGCTGATGGCACAGGCGCACGTCTGCGTCTATGGTGCCCCAAGATTTGGCAGCCGGGGCTGAAGGAGGGACCTGCCGATGGTGCGTACGTCTGGTCGTAGATGGGGGTTGGCGGCCGCCTTCTTAGGGATAGCCGCCGTGGCATCGACCTCGGTCCTGATGGGACCGGCCCAGGCCTCGTCCACCCTTTCGCTCAACGTTGATCAGACCTACCAGGCCAACGGGCGGGTGGCCGCAATCCTGCCGGTCGGAAACACGATCTACCTTGCGGGCTCGTTCACCTCGCTGCGCCCCTACGGTGACCCGGCCGGCACCGGTGAGGTCGCTCGCAAGTACTTGGCGGCCGTCGATCGGGTCACCGGCGCGCTGCTTGCCTGGAACCCCAGCGCCAACAAAGAGGCGTACGCACTGGCCGTCTCCCCCGACGGCTCCACCATCTACGCCGGCGGCCTGTTCACCCAGGTCGGGGGCCTGAGTCGGCAAAAGGTCGCGGCGCTGTCCGCCACGACCGGGGTGCCGACCTCGTGGGCGCCCACCGCCAACAACAAGGTGATGGCCATCGCAGTGACCGCCAGCAGGGTCTTCCTCGGCGGCACCTTCACCTCAGTCAACGGGACCGCGCGCGCCTCACTGGCGTCGCTGACGACATCGGGGACCTTGGACCCCGCCTGGCAGCCCGCTGCCGACAACACAGTCCGCGCCCTGCTCGCATCCCCCGACGGCTCCACCATCTACGCCGGAGGGGACTTCGTCAGCATCAACGGCGACACGGTCCAAAAGCACTTCGTCTCTCTGTCCGCCTCCACCGCGGCGATCCAAAGCTGGTACTTCCACCCAGGCTGGCCGGTCGCGGCCCTGGTCGCCAACAGCAGCATGCTGTTCCTGGCAGGCAACGGCTCGGGTGGCAACGCGGGCGCAGCGACGCTCACCACCGGCGCCAAGGTCTGGACCGTGCAGACCGACGGCGGCGTGCAGGCAGCCACCTTGATCGGGTCGGTTCTCTACCTCGGCGGGCACTTCGACAACATCTGCACTGCCACCGGGTCTCCCCCACCCATCGGGTCCGGATTCAAATGCCCGCAGTTCGTCACCACCAGGCACAAGATCCTCGCGGTGGACGCGGCCACCGGGACACTGGACCCGTGGAACCCGGGAGCCAACAGCCCTCTGGGGGTCTACGCCTTCGGCACCGGTGGCGGGTCGCTGCAAGTGGGCGGCGACTTCACCAAGCTCGGCAAACCAGACCAGCTCGGTCAGGCAACCCAGGCCCAGCAGAGCTACGGGCAGTTCAGCTGACCGCCTCCTGAGCACCCGGTCGTCGCCCCGCCCCGCAAGGGCCGGCGGCGGCCGGCCCGACCTGCGAGCCGCCCCGCTCGAGACTGGCCCGCCGCCCGCGTCGCGGTGTTGGGATAGCGCTGACATCGCCTTTGCGCCCCTCGAACATTGGTCAGCTAGCGTCGACGACATGCCAGATGATCTTCGCAGTGATCTGGCCCACCTGTTCCGGCGGGCCGGCTTCGGAGCAACCCCCGAACAGCTCGACGCGGCGGTGCGGGCCGGCTACGCGGCCTCAGTGACGGACCTGATCACCCCCCGGGCCGCCGACCTCGGCGCCGACGCCACCCCAGCGCCCGCCTTCGAGCTAGCTCAGCCGCCTGGGCGCGGCGCAACCACCACCCAGCGCCGCAGCTACCAGATGCAGGTGGCCACCGAGGGCAAGCAGCTGATGCTGTGGTGGCTGGACCGGATGGTGATGGCCGACCAGCCGTTCGCGGAGAAGATGACCTTCTTCTGGCACGGTCACTTCGCCACTGCCCTGCAGAAGGTCCGCAGCAGCGCGTTGATGCTGAGACAGAACCAGCTGTTGCGCAGCCACGGCATGGGCACGTTCGACGCACTGGACCTTGCGGTCGCCCAGGACCCGGCGATGATGATCTGGCTGGACACCAATCAGAATGTCGCCGCGCACCCCAACGAGAACTTCGCGCGCGAGAACATGGAGCTGTTCACGCTCGGGTACGGCCGGTACACCGAGAACGACGTCAAAGAGTCGGCCCGCGCATACACCGGGTGGCGGTACCTGCGCCGGACCGACGCGTTCACCGAGATCGCCAGGCTGCACGACGGCGGCTCCAAGACCCTGCTGGGGCAGACCGGCAACTTCGACGGCGGTGACGCCATCCGCATCCTGACCCACTCGCAAGCGTCCCGTCAGTGGATACCCACCCGGGTCTGGAGCCGGTTCGCCCGAACCGTCACCTTCGACCCGGTCGTACCCGAGCTGGCAGCCGCCTACGGCCCGGATCTGGACCTGAAGGCCCTGTTCACCGCGACTTTCACCGCTGCGGAGTTTCTGCAGACCAAGGGCGAGCTGGTCAAACAGCCTGTGGAGTACGTCGTTGGGCTCCTGCGGGCTCTTGGGCTGCGGCCCAGCTCCGTTCGATATCTGGCTGTCCTGCGGGCCCTGGGCCAGGTTCCCTTCGACCCGCCGAACGTCGGGGGCTGGCCGGCAGACGAGGGCTGGCTGACCACCGCGGCAAGCCTGGCCCGCCTGCAGTTCGCCCACGCGGCGGCAAAGGCAGCGGACCTGTCGGCAGTCGAGCAGACAGCCCGCCGAGACCGGATCGATGCGGTCACCCAACTGCTGTCCATCGACGGCTTCGGGGCGACGACCACGGCCGCCCTCAACGAGGTGGCCGACGACCCGGTCACCTTCGTCACCCTCGCGCTGTGCGCGCCCGAATACGTCGTGAACTAGGAGCCGGCCATGCCGCAGCGGATGTCCCGTCGCCAGTTCCTGGTAGCCAGCGGAGTCATCGGAGGCGCCGCCCTCGGCGCGGGCGCCACAGCAGTCACCTTCAGCAGGCTCGCCGCGGCCGGCCGGACCAACCCCCTGCCCGTCGGCAGCGGCATCGTGGTCCTGGTGACGTTGTACGGGGGGAACGACGGCCTCAACACAGTGATCCCCTATCAGGACAAGACGTACTACGCCCAGCGCCTTGGCCTGTCCTACGACCAGAGCGTCGTCCTGCCGCTGGCGGACGGGATGGGACTCAACCCGTCGATGACCGGCTTCAAGAAGCTGTACGACGCCGGGCATCTAGCCGTCGTCCGTGGCGTCGGGTACCCCTCCCCCGACCGCAGCCACTTCCGCTCGATGGCGATCTGGCAGACCGGCTCGCCAACCTCGGTCGTGCCCACCGGCTGGCTCGGACGCTGGCTCGACGCCAATGGCGCTGACCCGTTGCTCGCGGTCAACATCGGCCCTGTCCTGCCACCGATGCTCGCCGGGCACAGCTGCGCAGGCGCAGCGCTACCTTCCTCGGGCTCCATCACGGTCCCGACTGGCAGATATGGGCAGGCACTTCGCGCCCTGGACACTCCCACGTCGGCCGGTACCGCACTCGGACAGCGGGTGGTCCAATCCGGCTTCGACCTGGAGCGAGTCGCTGCAACCCTCGGGCCAGCCCTTTCGGCGGCGGGCTCCGCGACGGCCGCAGCCAGCTCGTCGGCCACCGCCAGGGGCAGTGACTTGGCCGGGCAGCTGGACATGGTGGCCGCGTGTATCGCAGCCGACGCGCCAACCCGGATCTACAGCGTCTCTGTTGGCGGTTTCGACACCCACGCGGACGAGAAGGACGCCCAGAGCCGGCTGCTGGGACAGGTCGACTCCGCAGTCTCTGGGTTCGCGTCCCAAGTGGCCTCCGGGGCCCGTGGCCGCGATGTCGTGGTCACGCTCTACTCCGAGTTCGGTCGTCGGGTGGCGGCCAACGCCAGTCGCGGAACTGACCACGGCACCGCCTCCAACGTCTTCGTGCTGGGCCAGGGCGTCACCGGCGGACTCTACGGAGAGCAGCCAAGCCTGACCGACCTCGACCAAGGGGACCTGAAATACAACGTCGACTTCCGCTCCGTCTACGCGACGCTCCTTGAGCAGACCCTGCGGACCGACGCCGACAACATCCTGGACTCCGCCAAGCTTCCGCGACTGGCGCTGGTGTAGCCCACAGCCGGGCGAGCCGACTGGTGGCTCTGCCGCCCGGCCTGAGCCGTGTGCGCCATCCACACAGAAGAAAGCGACGTGGGATCGCGGACAGAACCGGCTGCGGGTGCCCGCGCGTCGGCTCAGTTGTAGTAGCCAGCAACGTCGATGATGAAGTCTGCGGTACCCAGTGCAGACGTGAAGATCGTTAGCTGGCGGTCCCCGCCGAGCGTCATGTCCTGCGCATGGGCCAACGCCGCCTTGGTCGACCAGTTGATCGACGACGAGGCGTACCGGTGGAGCCGCCCGGTGTGACCGCCAAGAACCTCGACGTTGACACCCCAACCACGGTGAGGTTCGCCGACACTGCTACCGCACCTGCAGGAACAACGTCCGTTTACACGACGGCACCAGAGCTATCGATCTTGTTGGCCACACTGATCGTGCGCTTGGCGCCCAGCCCGGCGGCGCGTACTCCAAGCGCCAGCGTCGTCGGACCGACCCGCCGGACCGGTCGACATCACTTCGGGTGGGGTCCTCGTCGGTCGCGTCGCCATCGCATGGCGCGTAGGGTCGAGGGAGCCGGGAATGCTACTTCCCGTCAGCGCGGGCCCGGTTCATCGTCATACTCGGCGCGGCCCTGGCATGCTGAGTTCCGTCCGGTTCTGGGCGATCGTTTCTTGGACGCTGGCGGCGCGCAAAGTTGCGGAGGGCACATGAGCCAACGGACCGGCGAGGTGGCCCGCCTACGTGCACTTGTCGCCGAGGAGTCGTCCGCCTCTGGCTCGGCCGGGACGGCAGATTGGCTGTCGGGGCTGTGTCGGACTGCCACCCGGGAGCTGCCCGCTTCGGGGGTGGCAATAAGTCTGATGACCCTGGAAGGTTCGTGGGCGACAGCGGCTGCCTCGGACCCCATGTCGAAAGCCGTGGACGAGCTTCAGTTCACCCTGGGCGAAGGGCCGTGCCTCGACGCTTTCGCGGCCGGCCGGCCGGTCCTGGTCTCGGACCTGGCACACGACGCCGCCGGGAGGTGGCCGGTCTACTGTTCGAACGCTCAAGGCCGCGGCGTGCACTCAGTGTTCGCGATGCCGATGCGGATCGGGGCGGCCACGCTGGGAATCATGGATGTCTTCCGCGAGCAACCGGGACCACTCTCGGCCACAGCACTGTCCCAGGCCCTGGCTTTCGCAGAGGTCGCCACGTTGTCTCTGGTCAACGGGCAGGACGGCATGCCCGACGGTATGGCGGCCGGAGTCGGTGACGTGCTGGACTCCAGCCTGGAGGTCTACCAGGCGCAGGGGATGGTCATGGTTCAGCTTGGGGTGAGTCTGGCTGAGGCTCTGGCCCGCATCCGGGCCTACGCTTACGCCAACGACCGAGGGGTTGGCTCCGTGGCCCGCGACATCCTGGGACGGAAACTCACCCTAGAGGGAGACCAGCAGCGACCGTAGCGTGGTCGCGGAAGGGAAGCCGATCATGACCACGATGTCTGCGGCGCGAATCTCCGAAGTCTTCGTGGAGCTAGCGGACACCTTGGTGGACGAATTCGACGTGATCGAGTTCCTGCAGAAGGTCACAACCCGCGCTTCGGAGCTGGTCGGATCGACGGCCGCCGGGCTACTCCTCGCCGATGGCGATGGGCGGCTGCAGTTCATGGCTGCCTCCGACGAGCAGGCCCACCTGTTGGAGCTGATCCAGGTGCAGTCTCAGGAGGGGCCGTGCCAGGACTGCTTCCGTGGCGGCACCGCGGTAACGAACGCGGACTTGCGTGAGGCTTCCGACCGTTGGCCGCTGTTCGCGCCTCGTGCGGTAGCGGCGGGATTCCGCTCGGTGCATGCATTCCCGATGCGGCTGCGCAAGGAAGTAATCGGTGCGCTGAACCTGTTCAGCACTGAGACAGGTCAGATCGACTCCACCGACGCTAGCGTCATCCAGGCTGTAGCTGACGTGGCCACTATCGGACTACTGCAAGAACGCGCCGTGCGGCGCAGTGAAGTCCTCACCGAGCAGCTGCAGAGGGCGCTGACCAGCCGGATCGTCATCGAGCAGGCCAAAGGAGCGCTCGCCCAGATCCATGGCGTCACCGTCGACGACGCCTTCAAACTGCTCCGCACCTACAGCAGGAAGAACAACCTAAGACTTGGCGAGGCTGCGCAAGCGGTCCTGACCAACCCCACATCAGTTCCAGGGCTGACAGCACCCTGAGTAACCGCCCAGACCACGTCCACACCTGCCGCAGCACCCACAGGATCGGACCTCCACGATCCTCTGGCAGTCAACAAATGTGGTTGGCAACCCTGCACAAGCAGATCGCACGGGCCCCAGCTCCCGGCTGATACATCGACCGCGTGGTCGAGATCATCCGAGCCGGCGGTGCCGGTCCCGCGGGTCCGCTCATCGGGTTGAGCTTGGTTGCCGCGACGTTGACGATCCCCACGCGCTGTGCCGTCCAACGTCGAAATCGCAACTGCCCTTCGTCTGCTCCCTGTAGCTGTGTCAATCCGTCTTGGCACTACTGACGCCGAACCTCCCTCTGCAATGACCGTCCCATAGACACGCGGCCAGCAACGGCGCGTCGGCTAGGTCGCCTACACACGCGGAGCCACGATGGTCGAGTTGGCAATACTCGGCGAGAGGTCTGCTGTGACGAGAACGCCGAAGGGTCGAACGAAGGCCTTCGGAACTGGTGTGCTCGGCGCAGCCTTGACCGTGATCCTGGCTGTTGCGGCCGCGGCTTCCGGAGGCACCACAGTCGTGGTGCGCCCGTCGGCCCTGAACGGTTGGACGCTCGGGGGTTCCGCGCAGATCATCACTGGGCAGCCAGCCGGCGGTACGGGCTCGGGAGCCGTACGCGTGGAGTCCCAGGTCGCGACGACTGGGCGCGGGTTCGTGCGCACCGACGTGACTCCGGTGAGCGGGTCCAGGCTGGCCGACCTCACTCGAGTTGACTACCAGGTCGCAGTCACCGCCTACCCGCCTGCGTCCCAGTTCCTCACCGGTTATGTCAACCTGTCCCTCGCACTGGACGGCAATCCCGCAAATACCGGCAACGCTGGCCCAGGCCAACCCAACTTGGTCACCGTCACGTACGAGCCCTGCTACGCGCTTCCGGCCAGCTGCAGCGGAACGATCCAGCCGTTGAACAGCTGGCACACATGGTCGGCTACCCCCGCGTCACCAGCGTGGTGGCCCGACGACCAGATCGGCGCGCACGCCCCCGGGAGCATCTACTCCACCTTGGACGCGGTCGTGCTGGGTGCCTACCCAGACGCCGTGATCACGGCCATGAAGGTGCAAGTCGGCCAGCTCGGCGCCGGTGCCCCTTGGCAGGGCTGGAGCGGCTGGCTGGATGGCGTCCGGTTCGTGACCGGGGGTGCCAGCCCGGTCGACGAACTGGTCGACTTCGAGCCGAACCTACCGGCGCTGCCTGGCGCGCCGATCAAGGTCAAGGCCTCGGCGACTACCAGCACTGCAACGCTCACGTGGGCGCCGCCGACCACCGGTGGAATCCCGATCCTTCGCTACATCGTCGTGGTCAATGGGGTTTCTCATACGGTGCCCGCGTCCGCGAGGTCCTTCATCGTCGGCGGTCTCAGCGTTGGCACGATCGTCCACTTCACGGTCGCGGCCGTGAACGCCGCTGGCACCGGCCCGGCCGGGGCAGTCGCGGTAGTGGTGATCGCCGCGCAGCCCGAACCCCCCGCCGCACCAACACTGCCGGACACCGGCGCTGAACAGCTGGCAGCATCACTGCTGGCGGTAGCGGCGCTGCTCGGAGTAGGAGCGGCGCTGACCCTGGTCAACGTTCGGCGAGGCAGGTCACGCCAACCCTGAGCTCAGCCGATCCCGTAGCGACGTGCCCTCGAATGCGAGACGACGCCAGCGGTCACGCTGTCGCCACCATCATCTGACCCCTTGCAACATGTAGCCGTTTCTAAAGCAGCACGGATACTTGGATAGCTGTGCACATCCACGAGTCATTGCCTGAGAAGCGTCGGTCTAAGAGGCTCCCAGTCGTCTTCTGCTTGTTCTCCGCTGGGGTTCGCGCGTCGGGGTCAAGGCTCGGGCGTAAGTCGCACCGCAATCATGTCTCCCGCGACTGGCGCCGACCAGCCCCACCGGCTGCGACGGTGATCCCGCCTCCTGTCGCTGGGCTGCCCAGGGCGCGGACATGCCCGGTCCCTCTGGTGGGTCACGCGAGGACCGGCTCGGTATCGACAGTTAGCCGTCGATTGGTGGCACCAACTGCACAGCACCCGGGGAACATCACACCGGTTGAGTGCGAGAACGCCTCCCACAGTCAGAACAACCCCCGTCCCAGCCGCAGCCGGAAGAACCCGCCTATCACTGAACCGGGGACAGTTCAGACCCGCTCGCCCGTGCCACCGTGACCGGCTAGGCCGGCACTGCCTGGTAGTCGATCTGGACGCTGTCCTTGGCGATCGCCGCAGCCACCTTCTCCTCGGACATGGCCGAGGAAATCGCCCAGTAGTAGATGACCAGGCTGAAGGCGATCACCACTAGCAGGTCGATCCACTGAGGCAGCCAGTTGTGATTGCCGACCCCGTAGCGGCCCAGGGCGCCGATGATGACCGAACCCAGGATCCACGGGCCGATCCAGAAGGAACTGCGTAGCATGCCCAATGCGTCGGTTCGGGCGATCGACGAGCCGATCCCGAACAGCAGCAGACCAACGACGAGTGCGCAGGCGATCTTCCACGTGTAGTCGTAGCCCCCCCAGTAGATGATCAGGTTCGCTGAGCAGAAGGCCGTGGGCAGCAGGATCTTCGGCATCGGCATCCTGTAAGGGCGCGAACGTCCGCCGTCGCGTCTGTGCAAGGCGCCCAGGGCCACCGGGGCGAACGCGTACATGATGGCGGTGGCCCCAGTGACGACACCGACGAGCTTGTTCCAGCTCGGGAACGGCCCGAAGGCTGCCCAGCCGACGACCGCGGCCAGCAGGATCGACCAGACCGGGACACCGCGGTCGTTGACCCGGGCCAGCACCCCCGGCATCTCACGCTCCTCGCCGAGTGCGTAGGACAGCCGCGCACTGGTTCCCACGTAGACGATGCCGGTTCCGGCCGGGGAGATCACAGCGTCAATGACCAGGACGGTCGCCAGCCACGAGGCACCGACTGCGAGCGCCAACGTGTACCAGGCGCCGTAGTCGGAGCTGTTGCCACCGAGCGGGTTGCCCCAGCCGTGGATCAAGTTCTTCGGGTCAAGGGCGCCGATGAAGGCGATCTGCAGAAGGATGTACAGCAGGGCGCCGATCGTCATCGCCATGATGATGGCACGCGACAGGTCCCGCTTGGGGTCCTTGGCCTCGCCAGCGAGCTGGACGCACTGTTCGAAGCCCTGCAGGGCGAAGACGACCCCGGCGGGCAGTGCAGCGAAGACCCCGTGCAGCCCGAACGGCATGAAGCCGCCGCCGGCGGAGAAGTTGCCGGGGTGGAAGGCCAGCGAGCCCACGACCACGATCGCCAGCAGCGGCACAGCCGTCTTCCAGATCACCACGATCGCGTTGCTCTCGGACATGAACTTCGCGCCGGCCAGGTTCATGCCGGTGAAAAGGATCATTGCGAGGGTGGCGACCACGAGCCCCCGGCCGTTGAGCAGTCCGGCGCTCGGTCCGCTGTCGCTGAGCATCGCGAAGTGCTGGTGAATCCAGGCGACGCTGTTCAGGTAGGCGATGGCTGCCAGAATCTCGATCGGGGCGATGAACACGGCCTGCAGCCACGAGGACCAGCCGGCGGTGAAGCCGGCAAGCGGACCGTGCGAGAAGTAGGGGAACCGTCCGGTGCCGCCGGCGACCGGGTAGGCGGCACCGAGCTCGGCATACACCAGCGCGATCACCGTGAGCATCGCGGCTGCCAGGATCCACGACAAGATCGCAGCCGGACCAGCGGTCAGCGTGGCGTTGAGCGCCCCCAGCAACCAGCCGGAGCCGATGATGGAGCCGAGCGAGACGAACATCAGCCCGAGGAACCCGATCTGTCTCTTCAGGTGTCCAGGGACATGGCCTTCGATGGTCGTCACGTTCGGTCCCCTCTCGGTGCTACTGAGGCCAAGGCCCCGGAGCCAGGATCGTTGTTGATGTAGCAGGTGCATGTTTCTCGCCCGGGCACCTCCACGTCAATGCATCCGACACGACCGCGTCGACAAAGCCGGCAGCGTCACCCTGCCCCACGCAGGCCGACTCCACCACATCGGCCCCGGCCGAACCCACGCCGGAATCCACGTCATCCTGCTCGTCCAAGACCTCCAGATCCGCATCGTCAACGCCACCACCGGCGAGGCTCCTGCGCGACCTCGTCCTCGACCCGAACCGGGACTACCAACCCACCGGAGCACCCAAAGGACCCACCCGAAAATGACAACAACCGGACCCAGGAGAGGGTCCGGCTGTCGCCGATATCCTGAGACATCACAAAGTCGGGCTGACAGGATTTGAACCTGCGACCCCTTGACCCCCAGTCAAGTGCGCTACCAAGCTGCGCTACAGCCCGTCACCCGGTCACCCGAGCCCACTCACCCTATCTCAAGGGCTGGTCGCTGTTGCTCTGAGGCGTCGGGGTGCAATGGGTGGCGCGGAGTGCTGGCGCGGCCGGTGGACCGGTGCACTCCTGTGCCTTCGCACCTCCAACCGACTTGGCCGACGGTCTGGTCGCGACACGGATCACCATGACGGAGGGCTCTAGCCTAGGGAGCTAGAAACTGATATCACTAAGTCATCACTTTCTGTTGAGGGAGCGGACGGAATGAGCACCGTCGAGACGGGCCGAGCAGCCGAGCCTGTGGGCCACATGGGAGCACGGGTTAACATCACCGAGCGGAAGGCGGCAGCACTCAATGGCTGGGTCGGGGTGGTGGTGCTCGCCGGGGCTGTTTGGGGCGCCTACCACGCGCTGCGCGATGCGAGCGGATGGGCGTGGCTGCCGATCCTGGTCTTTGTCGTGGTTATCACGTCCCTGGTGATCGTGCCGCCCGGACAGACTTCGGTGGTCCAGTTCTTCGGGGCGTATGTCGGGACGGTTCGCCGGCCCGGCTTTTGGTGGGTCCTTCCGTTGACGGTCCGTCGCAAGGTGAGCATCCGGGTTCGGAATTTCGAGACCAACCGTCTGAAGGTGAACGATGCGGACGGCAACCCGGTGGAGATCGCAGCCATCGTCGTATGGCAGGTCGCCGACACGGGTAAGTCGACGTACGCCGTCGACAACTACCTGAACTTTGTCTCAGTGCAGGCGGAGTCCGCTTTGCGTCATGTCGCCACGAGTCACCCCTACGACGACACCACTGACCGCGGGACGTCTTTGCGTGGCTCCACCGATGTCGTCGCCGCACAACTGGCCGGCGAGGTGGCCGAACGCGTAG
>Ga0075015_100000064_pt1 | contig 24486 bp, 19 predicted proteins | sample AleBraG_ABR_2013_FD_71476 | JGI IMG/M metagenome (GOLD analysis project Ga0075015, IMG submission 71476) | Freshwater sediment microbial communities in response to fracking from Pennsylvania, USA - Alex Branch Run_MetaG_ABR_2013 | ecosystem: Environmental > Aquatic > Freshwater > Creek >...
CCCCTACAGTTGCCCTCCGCGCACAACCGGCCAAGAATCTCCCCCTAACCCCAATGTTTCCAAGATTTTGCCCCTAACTGGCTGAGAGCGTTGAATTTATCCCGAAGTGGTCCCGTAACTCTATGATTCCAAAAGACTAGGGGTAGGGGGGTATACCCCAATGCCGAATATTCGGCACACCCACTTCCGTCAAAATTGCGGTGCCTCGCTCCCTGTGTTACCGTCCCCTTGATCACCCACTTCGGAGGCGCGCATGGGCTTAATCATCCTGATTGTCATTGTCGTCCTCATCGGCCTTTTTCTGGTCGGCCTGTACAACGCGCTCGTGCAGCTCCGCGTGCGCGCCGACAACGCCTGGTCCGACATCGACGTCCAACTCAAACGCCGTCACGATCTGATCCCCAACCTCGTCGAAACCGTCAAAGGCTACGCCGCGCACGAAAAAGACACCTTCGAGAACATCGCGAAATCCCGTTCTATGGCCATGCAGGCGACCACGCCCGACGGAAAAATCGCCGCCGAGAATCAGCTCTCGGGCGCGCTGAAGAGCCTCTTCGCCGTCGCCGAGAACTATCCCCAGCTCCAGGCTTCCCAGAACTTCCGCGACCTGCAAGGACAACTCAGCCAGACCGAAGACACCATCCAGAATTCGCGCCGCTACTACAACGCCGTCGTGCGCGATCTGAACACCAAGATCCAATCCTTCCCGACCAACATTCTGGCCGGGATGTTCGGCTTCCAGCAGCGCCAGTTCTTCGAAACCGCCGCTGCCGACCGCGAGCCGGTTGCCGTCAAGTTCTAGGCGAGTGCGGACGCATCCACATTGCACGCGAGGGTGGAAGGGCACGCGAGATTTGAAGGGGCGCGGCTTCAGCCGCGCCGTAAGCGCAGCCAAATCACCGGCGGCTTTAGCCGCTAAGGGAAAGTGCGGGATCAGAAGAAAGTTCTGCAGCAACCTCCTAGGACGGGCACTGACCTCCGGCTCTCACCGTATAGCCTGGCTGTTCCTCGCTGTCTGCCTGCTCACTTCGCCACTCGCCGCGCGCACCTGGCACATTTCCGATTACCACCAGACCATCTCCATCGCGCCCGACGGCTCCGCAATCATCAGCGAGCGCATTGACTGCGCCTTCGTCGGCGAGTACCACGGCATTCACCGCACCATCCCTTTCAACTATCCCGGTCCGCAGGGCACCAACTACAAACTCTTTCTCACCGTCACCAACATCACCGACGGCGCTGGCAACCAACTGAAGTACGAGAGCAAGACCAAAGGCGACTACCGCGTCCTGACCATCTACGTACCCGGAGCCGTTGACGCCACGCGCACCGTCCAGGTCGACTACGCCATCAAGAATCCCGTTCGCTTCTTCGAGGATCACGACGAGTTCTATTGGAACGTGACCGGCAACGACTGGCCCGTACCGATCGATCACGCCTCCGCCTTCGTGCATTTCCCCGCCACTGCCGCAGACTCGCTGCGCGCGCAGGCCTTCACCGGCGTCTACGGTTCCACCGGACGCAATGCAACCGCCGAAATCGACGGCGCCAACATCAACTTCGAAACCAAAGAGCCGCTCCCCATGCGCGGCGGCCTTACCCTCGATGTCTACATCCCCAAAGGTGTTCTGAGCGAACCCGGTTCTCTGACGCGCGTCCTCTGGTTCCTGCAAGCGAATCCAATCACGTTCCTACCGTTCTGGGCGCTGGCCGTGATGGGTGTTCTCTGGTTCTACAGGGGTCGCGATCCGGATCCCGGCGTTTCCGTAGCCGCCATGTATGAGCCGCCCAAAGGCATGTCGCCCGCCGAAGCCGGAACACTCGTCGACGACTCGCTCGATCCCAAAGATATAACTTCGACCATTGTCGATCTCGCCGTTCGCGGCTACCTGAAGATCGAAGAGAAGCAGGAAAAGATTCTCCTCTTCTCCCACACCGACTATTTCTTCCACCTGGTGAAGCCGCGCGACCAGTGGAAAGACCTCGCCGCGCACGAGCAGGTCATGCTCGATAACATGTTCGCTGGCGGCGACAGCGTGCTGCTCTCCAGCCTGAAAAACCGCTTCTACGCCGCGATTCCCGCTATTCACGCCGATGTCATCGGCGCGTTGAAGGGCAAAGGCATGTACTCGGTCGATCCCGACTCCGCGCACGTCTACACCATCGGTGGAGCCGTGGCGATTATCGCGCCGTTTGCCATCGCTCACTTCACCGGCATCTCGAACATCCTCGGTTCAGGACCGTTGCTGCTGATCGTTTGTGGCGTAATCGCGGCTGTGATTGTGCTGCTCTTCGGCCGGCAGATGTCCTGCAAAACCGCACTGGGTGCGCGCACTCGAGTAGCAATTCTCGGCTTCGAAGAATTCATGAACCGCGTCGATGCCGACCGCATCAAGCGGATGCCGCCCGATACCTTCGAGAAGTATCTGCCTTACGCCATGGCGCTGGGCGTCGAACATCACTGGGCCAGCGCCTTTCAGGGTCTTTTGCAGGAACCCCCGCAGTGGTACGTGTCCCCGAATCCCATGCCCATCTTCAATCCGGTCTACTTCTCGAACAGCATGACCAGCATGGCGAGCACGGTCCATGATGTCTTCACTTCCGCTCCTCGCTCTAGCTCCGCGGGGTCCGGTTTCAGCGGAGGCGGTGGTGGCGGCTTCTCCGGCGGGGGCTTCGGTGGTGGCGGCGGCGATGCATTCTAGGTGAGTTTCAAGCCGGAAGAATTGTTCTAGATATAGAAAACAGACTTCCGCAGCGTTACGACGCGCTTTCCTTCCCCAGTGTCCAGCGATCCACAAACTCCGATACAAAATCAGCTCTGCCCCGCAGTCGGTCGAGCGACTCCAGCAGCGACGCTGCGCGCTCCGTATCGTTCTGCTGCTCCGTGCGGAAGAAGATATCTTCCGCCTGTTCGGCTGCGCCTCGTCCCAACTGCACCAGGTGACGGAGCGCTGCCGCATGCGGCTTGCCCATCATCGGCGAGTTTTGGTGCTGCTTCAGCTCTTCGTATTCCGCGCCCATCCGCGTCAGGATGGCAACCATCCGTACCAGCGCCCGCGCCGTCGCGCCCTGCAGCGTGTCATCTTCATCGATCTCCGCGCAGAACGCTTCCGCCTCGGCGGTCGTCAACACGAGGTTGAACGATCGCATGGGCACAATCTCGCGCACTTTCGGTCCGGCTGTACGCACGAACTTGCGTATCGAGTCCGTAATATTCTTCAGCCGCACATCTTCCATGCCCGGATCGTAGGTGAAGGCCGCCGCCGGATGCATGCCCGGAATCGTGCCTGCACTGCTGTAAGGTCCATTAAAGACCGCCGGTCGCGTCGTTGCTGGCCGTATCGGTAGTACGGTTACGCCCGCAGGAACCGGCGCAGCTCCTGCAGCCTGCGCCATCGCGGCCGTCGATTTTGGCTTGCGTTCCTCCAGCGACTTCTTCACCCGCAACATGCGCTGAAACCGCTCCTGCGCCACGCTGTACTCGTCGCTCAGGACTTCTTCTTCCTGCATGTTAGCCACGTCCTGCACCGTGACATCGCCGTCCAGCCTCACATAAGGGTTCGCGCCCGTTCGCTGCACCGATTGCGCAAAGTTCTTGATCTCTCTCGCCGCCTCGCGGAACAGACTCTGGAACTGCCGCCCCAGCGTGACGTTGTAGGCAGCAATACTGTGCAGAATCGAAGGATGGTAGAAGTACTCACCCAGCAACTGCTTGAGCCGCCGCCCCCGCTGGATGATGGCGAAATCCATGATCTCGTCAAACGTCTTGAGCTTTTGCGCCTGTTCGCGCAGGGCGTCGAGCTCGAACAGGAAGAGCTCGGCCTCCTCCGGCAAAGGCAGCGGCTCGTCCTGCGTCAGAATTTCCATGAGTGCGATCTCAAACGGAGGCAGCGGAATCGACCCGTCAATGGTCAGGCCCTGGCTGTCCCACTGTCCGGGAACGCGCGGGTTCTTGTAGAGAAAGGTCGCGACGAAATCCGTCTTGTCGCGGTCGGCTTCATTCGGATCGACCTTGCGCGCATAGTAGCGAAGCAGCGCTTCCGCCACTTCCGGATCGCCGTCGGCGCCCAGGCCCGCGCGCAGCATCGAGGTGGTAACCGCCAGGTCCAGCAGGCGCAACCACTGCCGCATCAGGACCAGGGTTTCGCTCAGATCAGGACTGGGTTCGGCGAGTGATTCGGCATCAAGCCCCTTGGGCACCAGCAGTTGGTCATGCAATGCCGCCGCTACCAGCTTCTCGTAGAAGCTGTGGACCGAGCCCAGGATGGCCAGTTCCCATTGCGGATCGTCGAACATAAGCGCGCGCCAAACCAGGCCGAGTCCTTAAAGACACAAACCCCGCGGCCCAAAAGGTCAGTACAACGGAAAGGCTAGCAGGAAACAGTGATCCGGCCACGACTCTCGTTACCACGGTAACCGAACCAGTAACGAAACAAAATGACACAACCGACCCGCCCGTGGAGAATCATAGACCGGACAGCAGGTATCAAGTTCGCCTCCCCTGAATCGTTGCTGCGGCTTTCGTACAACACGTTTTCCGTGATATAAAGCCTTTCAGCACAGTACGTTTCGCTCCCCCAGGCGAAACTGTGTTCCGCGAAGTGTGGCATGGCCCTGGCTGCTGTTGAGAACGCGAGCCAGACACGAGGAGGACCTGTGGTTGAGGCACGGACGGGCAAGCGGTTCCCGCTGGAGTTGCCCATTCGCATCAGCAGAGGCGGAAGCGGCGACTATAAAGGCACAACCGGCAACTTGAGCGCCGCCGGCGTATACGTTCACGCCGACGAGTCGTTCGAAGTAGGTGCCCCGGTGGATTTCGAGATCGTTCTACCCACGGAAGCAACCGGCGGCAAAGAAGAAGTTGTCCTGCAATGCAGCGGCCGCGTGGTGCGCACCGACGAATTGAAGGGTGGCAAGCCCGGAGAAACACGCGGCGTCGCCTGCGTGATTGATTCCTACGACCTGGTGCGCCATACCTGAGACGGGGGAGAGGATAGCTCAATGCTGAAACTTATTCTGGCGGACAATCAAGCCATTTTCCGCGCCGGCATCGCCAAAGTTCTCGCCGTGGAAGACGAGATGCGCATCGTAGCGCAGGCGCAGACGCCGGAACAGATGTTCATGGCGATCGACAAGTTCAAGGCCGCCGTCCTGATCATGGCCGCCGGATTCGTTGCCGACTTCAACTCTGTCGTCGAAACGGTTAACGCAGCCCGCACGCGACTCATCGTTCTGGGTGACACCGGTGAAGCCGCCTCCAAGTACATGAACGGCGGCGCCCACGGCGTCATCTACCGCAACGTAACCAGCCCTGCCCTGGTGGATTGCGTGCGTAAAGTCTCGCGCGGCGAGACCTGGGTGCAGGATATCGCCGTCCCTAGCGAGTTGACCGAAAACGATATGGTCGGCATGCGCGTTCGAGACCGGCTGACTGCGAAGGAGCTCAAGATCGTCGCCTTGATCGTGCAGGGCTACAAGAACAAGGAAATCGCCTCGCAGCTCGGCACGACCGAGCAGGTCATTAAGAACTACCTGCGCAACGTGTACGACAAGATCGGCGTTTCCGACCGGCTGGAGTTGGCCCTGTTTACCATCCACCACCGCATCCTGGCCGAAGCGGCTGCCGCCACCACCGGCGCCCCGCAGGCCAGCGCCAACGTTTCATAACAACAACTGAGATTAGAAAAGCGGAGCGCCGAGCGCTCCGCTTTGTTTTCGTGGTAACGCCAAGGAATCTGTCCTAGACTCGCGAATCCGCCACTTCCAGCGCCGTTTCGCCTTCGCCGCGTTCGCCCACCTGCTGCCGCCACATGGCGTAGTACAAGCCCTTCTTCTCCACCAGCTCCGAATGCCGTCCCGACTCGACGATCCGCCCGCGCTCAAGCACATAAATCCGATCCGCATGCATCACCGTCGACAAACGATGTGCAATCAGAATACTGATCGCCTCCTGATTGTCGGCGACTTCGCGAATCGTCTTGGTAATTTCCTCTTCGGTGAGCGAGTCGAGCGACGACGTAGCCTCGTCGAACACCAGCAGCTGCGGACGCCGCAGCAGCGCCCGCGCGATCGAGAGCCTCTGCTTCTCGCCGCCCGAAACTTTGACGCCGCCTTCACCAATGCGCGTATCGAGCCCGCGATCCGCCCGCGCCAGCAGCGTGTGGGCCGCAGCCTTATGCAGCACTTCCATGCACTCCGCGTCAGTCGCCTTCGGGTTCACAAAGAGCAGGTTCTCGCGAATTGTGCCTGAGAACAGCTGCGTATCCTGCGTCACGAACCCGATCTTCTCCCGCAACGCATCGAGGTCAACCCGCGTAGACGCCACACCGTTGTAGAGAATTTCGCCCGCCTGCGGCGCGTACAGCCCTACCAGCAGCTTCACCAGCGTGGTCTTGCCCGCACCCGAGGGACCGACAAAGGCAATCGTGTCTCCGCGTGCCGCGCCGAAATCGATCTTGGTCAGCGCATTGGAAGAAGCGCTCTGATGTCGAAAACTGACCTGGTTGAACTGCAAGGTCATCAAGTCGTCGACGGGAACGGGCGCAGTCGGCTTCGGATCGCGCGGCGTATCCAGGATCTGCTGGAAATTGTTAAGCGATACTTCCGTCTCTCGGAACGTATTGATGATGTTTCCGAGTTCCTGCAGCGGCGTGAAGATGAAGAACGAATAAATCAGCAGCGAGAAGAACTGCCCCACCGTGATCTCGCGCCGGAAAATCAGGTACAGCATCAGAAACAGCAGGCTGGTGCGCATGGCATTGACCAGCGTGCCTTGGATAAAGCTGAGGCTGCGCAGATACTTTACTTTTCTCAGTTCCAGGTCTAGAATCTGTCCCGTAACGCCATTCAGCCGCTTGACCTCTTGATTCGCCAGCCCTAGGCTCTTCACCAGCTCAATGTTGCGCAACGATTCCGTCGTCGATCCCGCCAGCGCAGTCGTCTCCGCCACAATCGTCTTTTGAATCTTCTTGATCCGGCGGCTCAGGAGCGAACTGAGGATCCCGAGCAGCGGCACCGTGATCAAAAACGCCGGTGCGATCGACCAGTGCACTTTGTAGGCGTAAATCATGACGAAAACAATGCCTACCAGCGACGTAAACAGGATATTCACCGCCGACGTAATGAACTTCTCTACGTCGCTGCGCACCTTTTGCAGCTTACCCAGCGTCTCCCCGCTGCGCTGATCCTCAAAAACCTGGTAGGGAAGATCGAGCGAATGCCGAATCCCATCGGAATAAATCTGCGCCCCCGTTCGCTGCACGATCACGTTGACGTAATAGTCCTGAAAATTCTTGGCCACACGCGAAACAAAGGCCACCCCCACCGCAGCCAGCAGCAGCAGTCCAGCGCCGCGGATAAACTGCACCTGGTTATAACGGCTGTACTGCGTGGCGTAGCTGTCAATCACGTGCCGGAAAATGAGCGGATCGAGCAGGGAGAAGATCTGGTTGATCGCCGCCAGCAGCAGCGCCAGCGCAACCAGTTTCCAATACTGTTTCGAGTAGCGAAGAAGTAGATTCATGTTCGGCCTTTAAAGCAGCGCGAAATACAAGGATTGGATGGCCGAAACCGCTCTTTGATTCAGGAAAGTACCCGCATCACAGCTGCTGTTCCCGGCGTCAGTCGCCCGAAGCCGCCGCTACCGCCGCCGTCGGCCGCAGCCGAAACACTCTCAGCAGGATCACATATGCCACCGGCCCAGCCGCCAGCAGCAGCGGCGAGTACTTAAACACAAATGGCTCGCTGTAATAAATCTTCACCGCGCACAAAATGGCCGGCAGAATAATCGCAGCCGCCAGCCCCAGCCGCCCGCCCGGAATACGAAACGACCGCGGCGCATTCGGCATTTTGCTGCGCAGCCGCCACGCCGCCAGCAGCGTCAGCATCGAGGTCGCAATGCGCGTCCAGATATAAATCGCCACCAGGTCCACCACATTCGTTCCCGCGAGCAGGCAATAGATCACCGCCGACACCGCAATCGCCCGCGCCGGCGTCCCGTACCGCGGATGAATCTTCCCCAGCCACGCCGGCAGGTAGCCGTCCTCCGCCATGGTCGCCGGGATCCGCGTCGTATAAAGAATGGTGCTATTTGAAAGCGATGCCGTCCCAATGATCGACGCCACCAGCATCGCCACGCCCAGCAAGTGCCCGCCAATCAGCGCCGACGCGGTCACGATGTACCCCGTCTCCCACGCCTGCCAATTACCCAGAACGGCAATCGCAAGCGTTGCCGGAAGCGTGTAGGTCAGAATGTTCATGGGAGTATTCCACGCCAGCACCCGCACAAACGTTTTCTGCGAATCCTTTACTTCGCCAATCACGCTCGACAACTGCTCGTACCCCGCGTAGTTCCACATCGCGAGCGCGAGTCCTTTGCCGAACACTCGTCCAAACGGTTGCCCCGGCGGCACGAACGGCAGCGCCGGGTTGTGATGCCAATGCAGCAGCGAAACAATGCAGAGCCACGCCACCGGCAACAAAATCGCAAACTGCAACGCAATCGCCAGCCCACCCGCCACCTGGATGCCGCGAATATTCAGATAACTGAGCAAGCACAGTGCCAGCGCCGCGCCCGCCCACTTCCATCCGCCGGTCAGCCCGGGGATGTAGTCATGCAGGTAATCCATCAGCAGAACGCCATAGACCGAGTTCAGCAGGAACGTCCCTGTCCAGTTCCACCACCCGCACTGGAATCCCCAGAAGTCGCCGAACGCCGCGCGAACCCAGCGATAGAACCCGCCTTGCACCGGCAGAATGCTGTTCATCTCCGCCGCGGCGAATGAAATGGGAATACTCCACAGGAAGGGAACAAAGGTCAGAAAGACCAGCGACATTCCCGGACCCGACTGCTGAAAAATTTCTTCGTAGCCGAACGGTCCGCCCGCGGTGTAGCCGTAGAAGAGAGCGAGGAGGGGAAGAAACCCGATCTGGCGCATATGCGCCGGCGAGGCCGTCAGAATAGGGGCTTTCTGTTCCTGGGCGTCTGGCAACGTGGTCGACCGGCGAAAAAGGTCCGCCCCGCTTCCTTTCCAAAAAGGCGTGCCCCACCATACACGCAGCAGGGGCTCATCGCAATGGTTCGGGCTCGTGCATCCCTGGTGCGGTTCTGCCGTTCGCCGCTGAGCCCATTCCACCTTCACAATTCAACTTTTCAACACTTGACAAATTGAAACCCCCCGCAGAAAATAGCCCCCTTGCTTGTGGGGGAACCCGTCGTGGAGCGTGCCCAGATCGACCGCATCAGCGTGGCTGATCAGGTAGCCACCGTCGTTCGCCAGCAGATTCTCACCGGCGAGCTCCGCCCCGGCACCTCCCTGCAGGAACTCCAACTCGCCTCCTCCCTCGGCGTCTCTCGCAACACCATGCGCGAAGCCGTTCGCATCCTCTGTCTCGAGGGCCTGCTCCGCCGCAACCTGCATCGCGGTCTCGCGGTCGCCCAGCTCTCCCTCAAAGATGTCCACGAGATCTACCAGGTCCGCCGCATGCTCGAACTCTCCGCCGTCGCCGCCGCCGGCAAGCCCGACCCCGCGCGCCTCACCGAACTCAAAGCCGCCGTCGACGACTACGAAGAAGCCATTCGCGCTGGTGATTTCGTTCGCGCCGTCACTGCCGACCTTCACTTCCACGCCATGCTCATTCGTTTCCACAAGAACAAGCGCCTCGAAGCCTTTTACCAAAAAGCCATGGGCGAGCTGCGCATGGGCATGGTGCTGGTGGACCGCGTCCACGACGACCCCACCGGCCTCGTTCCCATTCATCGTGAGATGTACGAATTGCTGTCCGCAGGCCGGCTCAAAGAGTGCGCCGTCCTGCTCGCCGGACATTTAGAAGACTCCGAGACTCGGCTCGTCCGCGTCATGGAGACAAAACTCTCCCCGCGGAAGGCCAGGGTCACCTGAGACGCTCGCACCCGCACGAAACTTACGTCGTTCATCGCTGTCGCGCAGTCAACACGGAGGAAACAGGTATGCAGGCAGATTCGACGAACTTCCGCTCCACGATCCTCTTCCGCGGGATCCTGGTGGCGTTCTTGTTGCTTCTAGCGACCACAGGTGCTTTCGCTCAGGTTACCGGTACCATTCAGGGCAAAGTCTATGACGCAACCGGCGCCGTTGTTCCCGGCGCCAGCGTGACGGCGGTGAACACGGCGACGCAACTGTCGCGTTCCACCACCAGCAGCGCCGACGGGGACTACAACTTCAGCCTGTTGCCTGTCGGCGAATATACCGTCAGCGCTGACAAGGCCGGCTTCCACAAGGGGATCAAGAAGGTCGAGTTGGCCCTCGGTGCCATCGTGAACATTGACTTCAACCTGGCGATCGGCGGGGTCAAGGAGGAAGTCGTCGTGCAGGACGTCGGCGCCGTCGCCGAGCCCACCCGCACTATGGTCAGTTCCGTCATCGAAGAAACCAAGATCCAGAATCTCCCGGTCAATGGGCGGCAGTTTATTGACTTTGCCCTGCTGGCCCCCGGTGTGACCGTCGGCGATACCACCTCGGGCAGCACCGACGTGATCATCGAGCCCGTCACCAAGCTCTCCTTCGCCGGTCAGAATATTCACTACAACTTCGTGGCCATCGACGGCGCTGACAACATGTCCACCGCCTCCGGCATCCAGAAAACCACGCCCTCACAGGAAGCCGTGCGCGAGTTCCAGGTTGTGAACACCGACTACACCACCCAGTTCGGCCGCGCCGTGGGCGGCATCGTCAACGTGGTCACCCGCAGTGGCACCAACAGTCTCCTCGGCAGCCTCTACGAGTATTTCCGCAACGACAAGATCGACGCCAAGAACCCTCTGGTATCAAAAGACCCCGCCACCGGGCAGTTGCTCGACAAGTTGCGCCAGAACCAGTTCGGCTTCACCCTGGGCGGACCCGTCATCAAGAACCGGACGTTCTTCTTCGGAAATTACGAAGGCCAGCGCCATGTCGAAGCTCCCTTCTACAACTCGGTCATCCTCAACAACATCACCGCCATCAACAACGCCAAGGTCACCAAGTTTGGGTTGCCAGCTGAGAATCTGAATGTCACTCGCAACATCAACTACGACAACCTGCTCGGGAAACTGGACCACAGCTTCACTCCGAAGGAGTATCTGTTCGTGCGCTATTTCTTCAACGATCAGCGCGGCACGAATCTCTCTCCCCTGAACGACGGCTTCGATTTGCCCTCCGGCTACAAGGACAACAACTTCCGCGACCAGTCCATCGTGGGCAACCTGACTTCAACTCTGCGCGACAATCTGGTGAACGAAGTGCGCATGCAATACGCGCACCGCACCTTTGATTTCCCCACCGTATCGACCCAGCCTCACCTCGAAGTGACCAACATTTTCACGGTCGGCGTGAACCGCGGCAATCCCGACATCTACACCGACCACCGCGTCGAACTCGTGGACAACCTGACTTGGATCAAAGCCCGCCACTCCATCAGCGTCGGCGGCGATTTCAACCACGTCAACACCACCGAAAGCTTCCCCCTGTTTTATCCGTTTGAAGCCGACTTCCCCAGCCTGGGCGCGTTTCTCGGCACGGACTGCCCGTTCGGACCGGGGCCGTTGTGCGCGTTGCCGCACCCCAGCGCTATTTTCTTTGAGCGTTTTCCCAACCCCGGCACCAGCGTTACTTCGCTCGCCAACTTCAGCACCATCTACCACGGCGGCAGGATTCCGGCGGACGTCCGCAGCCAGACCCACGGCGAACTGCCCCACACCTACAGCGGCCTCTACATCCAGGATAAGTGGCGGGTGACCGACAACCTTACCGTTAACATCGGCCTGCGCTGGGAGGGGGAAACGTTCCCCAGCAACGTGCTGAGCAACGTCACCAAGAACTTCGATCCCCGTTTCGGATTCTCATATGCCGTGGGCGGCAATCACCGCCTCGTGCTCCGTGGCGGCGGCGGCCTCTTCCACGGCGTCATTCCCACCCCGCTCCTGATGTGCCAGTTCGCCTGCGGCGGACAACAGAAGTATCCGGGGCGCGAGAGCAAGGAAGACAACCTGAACGCGGGCGCTCGCATTGCCGTGACCGGCGGTGCTCCCGACGCCATGGCTGTGCTTTTCCAAGGGATGATGACGCAAGGTCAGTATCCGCTCTTAGCAACCGGCGCCATCACCGGTGCTACCGCGGCGGCTCAGGACGCGGTCATCGTCCGCTTCGCTCAGGACCACAAGCCGCCCTACGGCGTGCAGGCATCGCTGGGCATCGAGGTGCAGCCCTTCAAAGATGCCGCCCTCAGCCTTACTGGCATGCACGTCCGCGGCGTCCACCTGAGCAGTTTCTGGAACGTGAATCAGCCCGATCCGACGGCTGGCTTCGCCACCGACGGCGCGCATATCGTGCATGATTCCAAGGGACACAGTGGCTTCAAGGACCTTTATTGCCCGAACATCGGCGCTCCAACCTTCTTGCAGTGCCTGCCCAATTCGCCAGCCGGCATTCCACTCATCCCCGGATTCCGGGATCCGGCCTTTGGCGTGTACTTTGAGGCCGACTCCAAGTGGGATTCGGTGTGGGACGGCTTACTGGTGAATTTCAGCAAGCGCATGAGCAACCACTTCGAAGCAGGAGCGAGCTACACCTGGTCGAAGGGTATCGACAACGGCCCCAACCCGAGCTTCGTGCTCATTCCCCAGGACAGCTGCTCGGGAGATCCGAATTGCACCTTCCGACGCGAGCGCACCATTTCCTCCGACCACGTCGGCCAGCGCCTGGTTATGAATGCCACGGTCGAAGGCCCGATGCACACCAACAAGATCGTGAACGGCTTCAAAGTGGGGACGATCATTAGCCTGGAGTCGCCGCACTACTTCACCAAGTTCGCGGGCTTCGACGCCAACGGCGATGTTTTCGGAAACAACGATCGCGTCGGCATCGAACCCAGAAACACCTTCAAGGGCGACACTTTCAAGAGTGTCGACCTGCGCCTCTCGCGCGAATTCGCCTTCACCGAGAAGCTCAAGTTCCAGTTCCTGGCGGAAGGGTTCAACCTGTTGAACAAGCGGAACGTACGTTTCTTTAACACAGTCTACGGTGCGGGAGACTTCTGCGATATCCCGACCCCCAACGTGGCTCAGGGCTGTCCGGCAACGCCTTCCGGCAACAGGGAAGGCGCTCCGAACGCCAGCTACGGCACGCCGCGAGCCGTGTTCAACCCGCGCCAGATTCAGTTTGCTGCGCGCTTAACCTGGTAACTTTGTGAAACAGGGAGCGGATTTTGCTCCGCTCCCTGCCCTTTACTTGCTGCAAGAAAGCGCTGCTGGAAAGAATCGCTTGATGGCCGTAACCCGCGAACAGTTCCGCCAGGCAATGGGTTGTTTCGCCACCGGAATTACGGTCATCACCGTGGCTGAACCCGGCAGTGAAGTGCATGGTATGACCGCGAACTCATTCACGTCCGTCTCGCTCGATCCGCTGCTGGTCCTGGTTTGCGTGGACCATCGCGCCCGCACGCATTCCCATCTGCACGCCCGGCAGCGCTTCGGCATCAACATTCTTTCCCGCGAGCAGCGCGCCATCTCCGAGTACTATGCCAGCTCAGACGAAACTCATCAACACCCGGAGCTTGCCGGCGCGAAGTTCGATCGCACCGCGCACGGAACCCCCGTCCTATACGGCGCTCTGGCTTATCTCGAGTGTCGCCTGCACAGCACGCAGGTCGCAGGCGACCATACGATTTTTGTAGGCGAAGTGGAAGAAGCCGTCGTGCGGGAAGGAAATCCTCTTCTCTATTACGGCGGACAATACAAACAGCTCGGAGACTATGTCGCGGCCGCTCCGGCCAAGGCTAGCTCTTCAAAAAGGTAAATACGAATGCGCTTCGGTATCTATTGTGAAATGCAGACTCCGCCGGGCAAGTCGCACTACGACATGACCTGGGAAATCATGCGCCAGATCGAACACGCCGACGATTGCGGCTTCGACGTCTATTCCGTCATCGATCATCACTTCTTCCAGAAATTCTCCATCTCCGCGAACCCGCTGGCCATGTTTGCCGCCGCTGCCCAACGCACCAAGCGCATCCGCTTTCGTACCGCGCTGCACACGCTCCCCCTCGAAAATCCCATGCGCCTCGCCGGCATGATTGCCGAGACGGACATCCTCACCAACGGCCGCCTGGAATGCGGCCTCGGCCGCGGTCACGGCTGGCTCTTCGGCCCGTCCTCCATGCCGCTCGAAGAAAGCCGCCCGCGCTACGAAGAGTCCATCAAGATTTTGGAACTTGCCTTTACCCAGGAGAAGTTTTCCTTCGAAGGCCAGTACTACAAAGTGAAAGACGTCTCAGTCGTTCCCAAGCCCGTGCAAAAGCCCTACCCCAAATTCTACACCGGCGGCACCAGCGACATCACTTACCAGATGGCCGGAGAAAAAGGCTGGGGCATTTTCGTTCCCCCGCTGCTCCCCTGGAAGGTGCTCGAAGCTCCGCTCAACATCTACAAGAAAGCCTGCGCCGAACACGGCCGCAAGCCCGACATCGTCTACATTCGCCCCGTCTACCTCGACACCGACGAGAAGCTGATTCGCAAAGAAGTCGAGCAATACCTGCACAACTTCCTGGCCTTCAACGCCTCGCCCGTCGAGTCCATTCAAAGCGAAGAGAAGAAGGCCGAACTGCGCGCCAAAGGCTATGGCTTCTACGCCAGCGGCGCGCTCGAGTCCCTCACCAAGCTGACCTACGAAGAAATCGTAGACCAGGAGATTGCTTTCATCGGCACTCCAGAAAAAGTCATACAACAGATTCGAGGATTGCAGACCAAAGGCGGCATCGAGGAACTCGCGATCGTCGCCAACTTCGGCGGCATTGAGCACTGGAAAAGCATCAAGTCGCAGCACCTGTTCGCGAAGCACGTGATCCCCGCCTTCCGCGGCGAGACCACCCCCTTCGCCGGCCAGGCCGCAGCAGACTAGAACGGATGTGTGATCTACCTCAAAATTGGGTGCCCCACACTTCGCGGTTTTCGAAGGGTGGGACGCGAAGAGTTCGAGAATTCGATTTTGGAACACTAAAGTCAACACTCGGTCCCGTAGGGACCGCTGAATTTAGCCCGCCACTTCAGTGGCGGGGAAACTGTTCTGAATGACCCAAGTCCCGTAGGGACGACTGACTCTGGCGAAACGATTGGCGCCGATTCTTAGACTAACGCCCGCGCAACCAGGAGCCAGCCCGAAGGGCGGCACATATTAGCCCAGCGCGTAAGTGCTGGGTAGACAAAAAACAAACCCCAGCCCCGTCAGGGGCGGAACCGAGACGACTTGACCGCTATCGCCCAAACTTTCACCGCCATGAGCGCCCGCCGCCTCTACGTGTTCGGCGGCATCTCGCTCATCGCCCTCGGCATGCTCTTCGGTGACATCTTCGCCGTCTTCATCCTGCACCAGAACGCCGGCCAACAAGGCGCCGCGCTCGTGGCCGCCGCCCACGCTGTCGCCCAAAAAGACCCTGCCGCCGCCGGAGCTGCCTTCCAATCGCTCGGCAACCTCCTCGAAGATCGCGGCACAAAAGTCGACACCCACGCCCACATGATTGGCGCCGGCTACATCGCTCTGCTGCTCGCCCTCGCCCAACCCTACGTCGCCCTGAAACCCAAAACAAAGAAATTTCTCGCCCGACTCTTCGTCTTCGCGGGAATCGCCCTCCCCATCGGCATCTTCACCATCCACTACATCGGCCTCGCCTACAGCCCGTTCCCCGTAATCGGCTGGGCCAGCGTCCTCGCCGACCTTAGCGGCTTCCTCCTCGGCGTCGTCGTCACAGCCGAACTCTGGGGAGTCTGGCGCTACGTCCGCGCCGGAAGCGTTGCCACCGAACCCGAGCTCCCGCAGGATCGCAGTTGGGCGCGCCGCACACTCCTCGCCGGCGGAACCTTGCTCGTCCTCCTCGGCTTCCTGATCGGCGCCTACTACGCCGCCGCCGACCTCTACCGTCACGAAAAAATGGAGGGCGACATCCTCGGCGCCATGCTGAACGACGCTGTCACCAACGGCGCCGCACAACTCACGACTCACGCCACGGACTTCGGCAACCTCGCAGGTGCCCACGCTGTGAAGATTGCCGCCCACTCGCACGCCATTGAGTTCGGCATCCTCGCCATCCTTCTCGCCTTCATCCAGCCCTACGTGCTCCTCAGCGAGACTTGGCAGCGCCGCTGGATCCTCACGCTGCTCGTGGGTTCCGTCCTCCTGCCCGTCTTCGTCTACCGTGAACTCGAGTGGGGCCTCGTCGCCGGCGGCATCGCCGACATTGGCGGCCTCATGGTGATCGTTGCCCTTGTCGCCATGCTCGTCGGCGTCCTTCGCTATTCCGGCCAACTGGACGCCACCGGAGCCGCCCAATGACCCGCTCACGCAGAATCCTGATTTTCGGTGGCCTCGCCCTCGCCGCCTTCAGCATGTTCTACGGCGTCTACTACGCGCTTTTCGTTGAGCACCAAACCCTCGATGGCATGGGCACGTCACTCGCCACCAGTTTCATCCGCGCCGCCGAGCGCAACCTGCCCGAGTCGCAAGCCTCGCTGACCGCCTTCGTCGCCACCAAATACAATTACGTCCGCCAGATCGACTGCCACTCGCACTGGATCGGCCTCGCCACCCTGATGCTCGTCCTCGGCATGGCCTTCGACCACGTCGCCTTCAGCGAGTCCGTCCGTCAACTTCTGGCCTGGAGCCTGCTGCTCGGCTCCATTCTGTTTCCGCTCGCCGTGATCCTGCAAACCGCCGATCACGGCCCTTTATTCCGCGGCCTAGCCATCATCGGCTCCGCTCTTATCATCGTTTCACTGACCGGAGTCGCCGCCGGTTTCGCGCGGCAAGCCCCGCACTAAGGACGCCCTATGTATCCCCGTGCCTTTCACTATCACCGCGCCGGCTCCCTCGCAGAAGCCTCCACCATGCTCGCGCAACTGGGCGACGAAGCCAAACTTCTCGCTGGCGGACAGAGTCTCATTCCATTAATGAAACTCCGCTTCGCCAACCCCGCCCACCTGGTGGATCTCAACTTCATCTCCGGCCTCTCGTACATTAAAGAAGAATCCGGCGCCCTCCGCTTCGGAGCGATGACTCGCCACGCAGAAATCGAACAATCCGCTGTCGCCGCGAAGATCCCCATCATCCACGATTGCGCTGCCGGCATCGCCGACGTCCAGATCCGCAACCGCGGCACGATCGGCGGCTCCCTCGCGGAGGCCGACCCCAGCGGCGACTGGGCCACGGTCCTGCTCACGCTCGACGCCGAAGTTCGCGCCACCAGCGCGCGCGGCACCCGCACCATCCCGCTCCCCGACTTCATCACCGACGCCTACACCACCGCCCTCGCCCACGACGAACTCGTCAGCGACGTCATCGTCAAGATCCCCCCGAAAGGCAGCGCCGGTGCCTTCCTCGCCTTCAAGCGCACCGCGCCCGTCTATCCCAGCGCCAGCGTCGCCGTGCAGCTCACCATGGAAGGTGACATCTGCAAAGATGCCGTCATTCGTCTCGGTTGCGTCGGCCTCGGCGCCATCAAAGCCAACGACGCCGAGTCTGCCCTCCGCGGCAAGCCCATCACCGGCAAGTCGCTCATCGCCGCTGCCGACGCTGCCCGCGCCGCCGCCGACCCGCAAACCGACATGCGCGGATCCGCCGACTACAAACGCACCCTCGTCGCCGCTCTCACCAAGCGCGCCATTGAAGCCGCCGCCCGTCGCGCCCGCGGCGAGCAAGTTGAGGTCACGCACACCTATGCCTGATGCCATAGAAAAAATCGCCATCACCGTCAAAGTCAACGGCAAGGCCTACGCCCGCTCCGTCGAACCGCGCCGCCTCCTCGTCGAATTCATCCGCGAGGACCTCGACCTCACCGGCACGCACATCGGCTGTGACACGTCGTACTGCGGCGCATGCACGGTCCTGCTCAACGGCGCCAGCGTGAAATCCTGCACCATGTTCGCCGTCCAGGCCGACGGCGCCGAGATCCTCACCGTCGAGGGCCTTGAGAAAAACGGCGAACTCCATCCTATCCAGAAAGCTTTCGGAGACTCCTACGGCCTGCAGTGCGGCTACTGCACCCCCGGCATCCTAATGTCGACCATGCAAATGCTCGCGCGCACTCCGAGCCCCTCTGAAAGAGACATGCGCAAAGCGATTGCCGGCAACACCTGCCGCTGCACCGGCTATCAGAACGTCTTCAAAGCGATGCAGGCAGCAGCACAAAACGTGAAAGGTTAATCATGGCTATCAAACTCAACGGCGATTTCGAAGTCGCGCGCCAGCCCGAAGAAGTTTTCGACTTCCTCACCGACCCCAACCGCTTCTGCCCGCTGCTGCCCGAGTTTCAGGGCCTCACCGTGCAGGACTCGCGGCACTTCAACGTGAAAGTAAAAGTCGGCGTCTCCTACATCAAGGGCACCGCCGACGTGAAGATGGAAATCACGCAAGCCGAGCGCCCGACGCGCGCGCAATACAAAGGGCAAGGCAACCTCGCGGGGGGCGGTGCCACCGTGATCGCGGGCTTCGATCTCATTCCGTCGAACTCGGGCACCAAAGTCGCGTGGCAAGGCGAAGCGCAAGTCTTCGGACGCCTTACGTCGGTTGCCGGCGGCCTGCTTGAACCGCTCGGCAAGAAACAAATGCAGAAGCTTATCGACGGTCTAAAGACCGCCCTGGGCGGCGCAACTTCAACCGTGACGGCTGGCAGCCCGCCTGCCGCAAGTTCGACAGGTTCCTAAGGCAGCGCGGAGGACTACATCGTGAGCACTCAAACATCCGGCTGGGTCGGCAAGTCCATCCCCCGCAAAGAAGAAAACCGCCTTCTCCGCGGCCGCGGCAAATTTATCGACGACATGAAAATGCGCGAGATGGCGTACCTGCGCTTCGTGCGCTCGCCCTACGCCCATGCCCGCATCACCAGTGTCGACACTTCCGCCGCCGAAGCTCTCCCCGGCGTCATCTGTATCGTCACTGGCCACGAGATCGCCGCCCAAACCCAGCCCTTCATCGAGATCGGCCCCGACCCCTGCGGCAAAATCAAGGACTTCCCCCTCGCCGTCGACAAAGTTCGCTACCAGGGTGAGCCGGTTGTCGCCATCGTAGCCGAGTCCGTCGCCATCGCCGATGACGCCGCCGAACTCGTCCAGATCGACTACGAGCCGCTCGATCCAGTTCTTGATGCGGAACAAGCTCTCACCACCAATAGTCTTCTGCACGAGGAGATCGGCACCAACCGTACCTGGAATGGCGTCTGGGAATTCGGCGATGTCGACAAGGCTTTCAAGGAAGCAGCGCACGTCGTCACCATCGACAAAATGCACTTCCACCGCTTCTCCTCCACGCCGCTGGAAAACAATGCCGTCATCGGCCAGTGGGATGCGAAGGACGACAACATTTATTACTGGTGCAACAACTCCTTCCCGTCCTTCGCCATTCAGTTCCTCTCCGCGCACCTCGGTATCCACATCGACAAGATTCGCGTGCAGACCTTCGACATCGGCGGCAGCTTCGGCATCAAGATCACTACCTACCCGCAGATGTCTGTCTGCGCCCTTGCTTCCAAGAAGTGCGGCGGCCGCCCCATCAAGTGGTCGGAAACCCGCTCCGAACATATGGTTTCGAGTGCCCATGGCAACGAACGCACATTTCTCGATACCAAAGTTGCCCTCGACAAGAACGGCGTCATCACCGCCATCGCCTCCCGCCACATCGACGATTGCGGCGCCTATCCCCGCTACGAGCCGCTCGGTTGTGTCATCTGGTCGCAGGTCTTCCCTGGCGTGTATCGTTTTAAGAACGCCCGCATTGACTTCAGCCAGATCGTCTCCAATAAGTGCCCCGTCGGCCCCAATCGCGGCTACTCACGTATGCAGCATCTCTGGTTCCTCGAGCGCGTGGTCGATATCTGCGCCCGCGAGCTGGGCATTCCGCCCGACGAGATGCGCGTCCGCAACTACATCCGCAAGGAAGAGATGCCCTACACCACGCCCAACGGCTGTGTCTATGATTCCGGCGACTACGCTCGCATGCTGGAGTACGGCAAGCAGCTTGTCGGTTGGGATGACTGGCAGAAGAAGGTCGCTACCATGCGCGCGGAGGGCAGGCTCGTCGGCATCGGCATTGGCACTACGCTCGATTCCGGCACCAACAACTTCGGCCAGTCGCGCATCATCAATCCTGGCGCCCCGTTCTCCGGCAACTCCCAGGGCGCGAACTGCAAGCTCGATATCTACGGCGAAGTCGTCGTCGCCGTCGGATCCTGCCCGCAGGGCCAGGGCCACGAAACCACATCGGCTCAGGTTGTCGCCGACGTCCTCAACATTCCACCCGATCTCATCTCCGTCCGCACCGGCTTCGACACCGAGCGCAACGTACATACCGGCTTCTCCGGAACCTACGCCAGCCAGTTCGCCGTGTCAGGGCTCTCCGCCGTTCATGGCGCAGCGCAGAAGCTGAAAGGGGAAATCGTTAAACTCTCCGCTTTCAAACTCGGAACAACAGAAGATGACATCGAGCTCGGCATGGGCAACATGGGTCCCGAAGCCCGCTCCAGGAAGAACGGCACCTCCATCAACTACTGGGGTCTCGCCAACCTCGTCAACGTCAACAGTGGCGAGATTCCCACGGAGTTGCATGGCATTACGCTGAACTGCCGCTACGTCTGGCGCGCTCCGTTCAAGGTTCCCGACATTCCGAAGAAGTTCGGCAGCCTCACGCTGACCTACGCCTCACAACTACACATCGCCGTTATCGAAGTCGATCGCGAAACCTTTGTTCCGAAAATCCTCGACTACGTTGCCGTTGAAGACTGCGGCAAAGCCATCAATCCCGCCATCGTCGAAGGCCAGGTGTATGGCGCGACCGCGCACGGCATCGGTGCCGCCATCATGGAAACCTGTGTCTACGACCCGAGCGGCAACATGCTGACCAGCACCTTCAGCGACTACAGTCCGATCACCTCCATGAACATGCCCAAGGTGAAATACGGCAGCATCGAAACGCCGTCGCCGCACACCTACAGCGGAGCCAAAGGCATGGGCGAAGGCGGCGCCGCCCCGGTCCACACCATGTCCGCCGCCTTGCAAGACGCGCTCTACAACGAAGGAGTCTTCATCGACGACTCCTTCAATAACGCCGAAACCATCTTCCGCTCCGTCGCGCTGAAGGAAAGATCCCAGCGCTCGAAGCTAGTCAAGGTCGAGAGATGACCATGTAGCGCGGGCACTCTTGCCCGCGGCTTTTGATTTTGGTTCGGCTTTTGACTTTGAACCGGGTAGGGCGCGGCTTCATGCCGTGCCATTCTGGAGTAACAGAACCTCGAGGGCTTTAGCCCCTGAGGGGTTGTGCTGAAGCAGGCAGATCGAGGAACGCTCGATCACGGCAGGCTGTTTCCGGTCCCATAGGGACGACTGACAGGCATCGCACCAAACGCGCAACTTATTCGTTGAACCGAACGGCGATCGACGCTTTGAAACGCATTTGCATCATCGGTTGTGGCGCCATCGGCAGCCTCTACGCTGCCCACCTCGCTCGTGTCGCCGAGGTCTGGGCCTTCGTCCGCCGCAACGAACACGCCCGTGCCCTCAACGAACACGGATTAAAAGTTACCGGCACCCACAACTTCACCGTTTCGTTGAACGCGACCAACAACCCCAGCCACCTTCCCGATTTCGATTTCGGCATCATCGCCACCAAGACCACGCAGGTCGAAGAATCCATGCGCTTCGTTGGCCACAAGTTCAACAACGGTGCCGTCGTCTCCGCCCAGAACGGCCTCGGCAGCGAAGAACTCATCGCCGCCCACACCAAGGGCAAAGTCATCCGCGGCACCACCTTCATGAGCGGCACGCGCCACAGCGACACCCACGTGCAATACGAACTCGACACTGCCACCTGGGTCGGACCCTTTGAGCTCACCAACACTCCATACCCGCTGGTCAAAGAAATCGCTGAGCTCATCATTGCCGGAGGTCTCAAAGCGGAAGCCCTCGAAGACTGCCGCCCCGCGCAATGGTCCAAGCTGATCTTCAACGCGTCGGTCAACGGCGCATCCGCCCTCACCGAACTCCCGCACTCGCCACACTTCGCCGCGGAAGAGAACTTCACTGACCTCGGCCATCTCGTCCACGCCTTAATGGACGAAGCCAAGCAAGTCGCCAAGGCCGCTGGCATCGAGATCAAAGACGACCCCTGGGCCATGAACAAAATCGGCGCCATGACGAATCATCCCCCATCGATGCTCTATGACATTCGTCACCGCCTGCCCACCGAAGTCGATTTCCTCTCCGGCGCCATCGCCCGCGAAGCGCAACGCGCCCGCGCGTCAGCGCCGCTGCATTCCGCCGTCTACCGCCTGATCAAAGCCAAAGAAGCCTCTTGGACCTACGCCGACGAAAACAGACCCGTCGCGTCTGGAGCAGGAGCCAAACATTGATAGCACAAATATTCATCACCCTTTGTCATCCCGAGCGCAGCGAGGGATCCCTATTGCCACCTCACACTTTGCAAGTAGTAGGGATGCTTCGCTTCGCTCAGCATGACAAGAATCCTGACGACCGACGACTGAAGACGCCCCGATGCCCTGGCCCATTGACGACCTCAAACTAACTCGCGTCCGCTCCGTGATGAAAGACCAGGGCGTGACCGCGCTCGTTGTCCGTGCCCCCGACAACATCCTCTATCTCTCGAACTACTGGTGCATGAAAGGTTTCGACGTCCTCGTCTTCCCGCAGCAAGGCGATCCCACGCTCATCGTCATCGAGCCGCAACTCGCCGACGCGCAACGCAACTCGTGGACGAATGATCTCCGTCTCTACGACCACTACGATGCCCGCGACCCACGCCCGCCGCAGGTTCGCGCCTTCGACATCGCTGTCAGAGTCGTACAAGAACGCGGTTTTACCGACAAAGTCGCCCTCGAACTCAACATGGGCACGCAGGCCGCCGACCGCATGGTGGGCGAGCCCACCACCTTCATGCAGAACTACGGCGAGGCCTTCCGCAGGATCGCCGGCGAAGTCATTGACTCCACTCCTCTATTGAGCCAGGCCCGCGCCATCAAAACTCCACAGGAGATCGAGCGCATGCGCCTGGCCAACGAACTCGCCGCCCTCGCCATGGACTACACCCGCGAGCACATTCGCCCGGGCATGAAAGAAAGCGAAGTCGGCGGCATGTACGAAGGATTCGTGCACGGCCTCGGCGTCGGCTACAAAGGCAAAGTCGAGATGGCCCGCGCCTTCACGCTTGTCTGGTCCGGCAAGGGAATCGCCACCTTCACCGCCACCGGCGACCGCCCCATTCAGAAGGACGAGCCAACCCTGTTCGAGATTTGGGTCGCCGCCGATGGCTACTGGACCGACTTGACCAAGAACATCTGCCCCGGCGACTTGACCCCGGAATACCACAAGCTCCTCGACCTGCTGCTCAAAGTCTTCAACGAAGCCGCCGCCTTCGCCAAAGACGGCGCTAGCTTTCCCGAAATCGATCGCCTGGTCCGAGCCCGTATCGCCGAAGGCGGCTACCCCGGACAACCGTCACACGCCGTCTGTCACGGAGTCGGCGCCCGCGCCCATGAACCGCCATTCGCGCACCAGGCCGGTACCGGCACCATGCGCGAGAACATGGTCCTCGCCATTGAACCCGGCGTCTATTGGCCCGGAGGCGGGGGCTTGCGCCTGGAGGACGATTTCTGGATCACCGCCGATGGCAGCGAAAAAATGTGCACGTACCCAGACGACTTCCGTCTGGCAGGGAAGTAGTCGTGGTGCGATTGATTGTGTGGGGGCGGGTCTCTGATCCGCCCAGGCCGAGCGAAGCTCGGCAGCCTTTTTCGCACCAGCCCGAAGGGCGGCACTTCACTAGCCCAGCGCGTAAGCGCTGGGAAGGCAGGCGAAACAGAACGAGCCCCGTAAGGGGCGCCACCGAGGCATGATTTGACGCAAACAACAAAATCCGCGCTCGACCCCAAACTCGCCGATCGCATCCTCGCCGAGGTTCGCGAGGACGAAATCGTCTCCATGGCCTGCGACGTCATCAACATCCCCAGCCCCACCGGCGAAGAACTGGCCATGGCGCAATACATGCAGTCCGCCCTGCAAAACCTTGGCCTGCACGTCACCTGGCAAGAGGTCGAAGAGGGTCGCGCCAATGTCGTCGGCCGCTGGATCGGTTCCGGCGGTGGCAAGAACCTCATGTTCAACGGCCACATGGATACCTCTAACACTGGCCGCGAAGAATTCCTCACCGGCATCGGCTACAAACCGCATGCCGTCATCAAGGACCAGTTCCTCTACGGCCTCGGCATCTACAACATGAAGGGCGCGCTCGTCTGCTACACGCACGCGGTGAAAGCCCTGCAGCGCGCCGGCGTCCGCCTGAAAGGCGACGTCATCGTCGCCGCCGTCGCCGGCGAAATCGAGAAAACCCAATGGGGAGAATTCAAGGGCAAAGAATATCGCGGTTACGGATTCGGAACACATTATCTGGTGAACCACGGCATCCTTCCCGACATGTGCAT
>Ga0075015_100000068_pt1 | contig 24414 bp, 19 predicted proteins | sample AleBraG_ABR_2013_FD_71476 | JGI IMG/M metagenome (GOLD analysis project Ga0075015, IMG submission 71476) | Freshwater sediment microbial communities in response to fracking from Pennsylvania, USA - Alex Branch Run_MetaG_ABR_2013 | ecosystem: Environmental > Aquatic > Freshwater > Creek >...
GGGCATGTTTGCGTCGATGGTGCAACTCACGCACCGCAACACGCGGCGATACGGCGGATACATCGTGCACATCGGTGTGGTTCTGGTGATGATCGGATTTTCCGGCTCTGCCTTCAATCAGGAAAAAGAGATGGAGATGGGTTACGGCGACAAGATGGATATTGGCAGCTATCAACTCGTCTGCCGCTCGTATACCCAGGATGACAATGCCAACCAGTTCACTGAGTGGGCGATCATGGACGTGTATCAGGGCGGCAAAAAGATTGACAGCATGACACCGCAGCGCATTGTCTACCACGCCAGCAACCAGCCCTCGACCAAGCCGGATATTCGTTCCAACTTCAAAGAAGATTTGTATCTGGTGTATGAAGGCCAGAACGATAAAGGCCAGCCGGTCATCAAGGCGCACGTGAATCCGATGGTGATCTGGATCTGGATAGGCGCCTGGGTCATGATTGTAGGCACCGGATTGGGGCTGGTGGAAAGCGCTCCAGCACCGGTAGCCGTGCGGGTTCCCAAAGTGCTGGAGAGGGCGTCGGCGACTCCGGTAGTGACGGGAGATTGATGGCCATCCATTCAGGACGATTCGATCTTCTGCGTCGCGGCTTTCGTTTCAGGATTGCGGCGATGGCGCTGCTGTGTGCCGCGGTTTTCGCTCTGTCGGGCGCGGGCGATCCTGCTTCGCGCTTCACCGAGGTTGGACATCAGTTGATGTGCATCTGCAGTTGCGGCCAGGTGTTGCTGGAATGCAACCACGTCGGCTGCCCCAGTTCCGACGGCATGAGGAACGAGTTGATGGCGGCTATCAGCCGCGGCGACAGCGACAGCCTGGTGGAGCAGAGCTTTGTGCAGAAATATGGGCCGACGGTGCTGGCCGCACCGACGACTGCCGGGTTCGATCGCGCCGCATGGATCATGCCGTTCGTCGCCTTCGTGCTGGGAGTCGGCGTCGTCGTGCTGGTAGTGCGCGCATGGAAGAACCGGCCGGAGCCCGCGATCGCCGACGGCTTGCATCCCTCGACAGGCGCTGAATTCGATCAATTCCGCGAGCAGGCGCGCAAGGAGACCGATTTATGAGTTTCGAGTTGGCGATCTGCATTCTACTTACCTTGGCGGCTGCGGCTTATGTGTTTTACCTGCCCGACCGGCTCTATCTGGGCCCGAAGAAGACGCGCGCCTCGTATCTGCGCGAGCGCAAAGATGCGGTCTATGAGAACTTGCGCGATTTGAATTTCGAATACAGCGCGGGAAAGCTTCCTGACGCCGATTATCAGTCGCTGAAAGCTTCACTGCAGAATGAAGCGGCGACCTTGCTGGCGGAGATCGCGCGTCTTGAATCCAAGGTGCAGCCAGTGCTGACGCGGAGGACGAGAGTTTGAAGAATCCTTGCACGAAAAATAGTGTGGTCATTCTGGCGCTGCTGCTCGCCGCCTCCGGGGCATTTGCACAAACTCTGACGGGCACGGTGAAGAACGGCACCACCGGCAAACCCGGCGCGGGCGACGAGGTGGTCCTGCTGAGCCTGGGGCAGGGCATGGAGGAAGCCGGGCGCACCAAGGCCGACGCCAAGGGGAATTTCAGCTTCAAGCTCGACAACGCCCAGGGGCCTCACCTGGTGCGGGTGATTCATCAGGAAGTCACGTATCACCGCATGGCGCCTCCGGGAACGACGTCGGTGGAGGTCGAGGTTTACGATGTCAGCAAGAAAGTCGAGGGCCTGGAAGTTGTTGCTGACATCATGCGGGTGCAGGTCGAGCAAGGGCAGCTTGAGATCATGCGCGCCTTTGCGGTGCAGAATACGTCGAAGCCTCCGCGCACACAGATGAACGAGCATAATCTCGAGTTCAACGTTCCCGAGGGAGCGCAGATTGTTCAAAGCGAGGCCATGACTGAAGGCGGCAATCCTTTGAACACAGCGCCCGTGCCGGAAGACCAGAAGAAGACGCGCTACGCGTTTCTGTTTCCACTGCGGCCGGGCACGACGCAATTTCAGGTTGCCTACCAGCTTCCATACAGCGGCAACGCGAATATCGATCCCAAGAGCGTTTACCCGCTGCAGCATTTTGTGGCGATTCTGCCCAAGACGATCGACTTCTCTCCCGCCCCGGGAACAACCTACAAGCAGATGAATGATCCACAGCAACCCGATGCGAATGTACAGGTGGCTTCCGGTGCGGCGCTGGGTCAGACTCTGGCCTTCAAGATATCGGGTGAGGGCAAGCTGCAGGCTCGCCAGGAAAATGCGGGAGCGCCCAGCGAAGGCGGGTCCGATTCCGGAGGGCAGAGCGAGGGCCGGCCGGGCGGCGGGCTCGGTCCACCGATCGACGCTCCGCCTCCGTTGCAGAAATATCAGTGGTGGATCCTGGGCGGGTTCACGGTGGCGCTCATTGGTGGAGGCGTGTTTGTAGCCTCGCGGCAACAAGCTGCCAATCGCGCTGCTGCGGCGAGTGGAAAGCCGAAAGCGGGATGGGAGGACGACGTAGAGGGCGAGTATGAGGAAGTGGGGGTTCTGGCAGCAGGTGCTGCCAGCATCAGCCAGCCAGCGCGCGCAGAAGTCCGGCCGCCAGCCGCCGTCGTCTCCCCGGCAGCATCTTCGTCATCTGCATCCGCTTCGATGCTGTTGCAGGGACTCAAGGACGAGCTCTTCGAACTCGAAGTGGAACATAAGCAGGGGCGCATTTCGCAGCAGGAATACGAATCGGCTAAGGCTGCCCTCGATCAGACTCTACAGCGGGCTCTGAAGCGGGCGGCGCAGAAGGTATAGCCGCCAATTTGATTCCATCCTGATTGCTCGGTGCATAATCTATACGAGAACAATTTACTCGTGAGGACGAACATGCGCTGGATTTCCCGAAGAATTGTCCCCGCCGTTTTTCTGCTCTCTTTTCTCTCTTTCTCGCTGTACGCCGCCGATAAGAATTTTCACGATGCGCCCGACTTGGCCAAGGCGCAAAAGAATCCGTATGAGGGCCAGCAATCCGCCGTCGATACTGGCAAGACTCTATACGCGCGGAATTGCTTGTCGTGTCATGGAAGGACCGGACAGGGATCGGGCAACGTGCCTTCGCTGGTGGACGGCAAACTGAAGGGCGTGGCGCCCGGCGAGGTGTTCTGGTTTGTGACTAAGGGCAGTACGGACAACGGCATGCCCTCCTGGGCGTTTTTGCCGGAAGAGAAACGTTGGCAGATCGTGAGCTACGTGGAGGCACTGGCCTCAGGCAAGGCGAGTGGGGTGACGAGCGCGGCTGCTCCGAGCCATCCGACGAACGAGCCTGCAAAGGGGGTGGCGAACGCACCGTCTCCGGGCGGTCCGTTTACCGATTTCCGCTATGAAACGCCGGGCCGGACTCACAAGATTACGGTGGCGGATCTTCCTGAGCCTTACGCCACGAAATCAGCGGAGAATGGGGCCGACGTAGTCTCGCGTCCCCAGGACGCGATGCCCGTGGCTCCTCCGGGCTTCAAGGTGGATCTGTATGCCTCCGGTCTGGACAGCCCGCGCTGGATGGTCACGGCTCCCAACGGCGACATTTTCCTGGCCGAGAGTCAGGGCGGGCGCATTCGGGTTTTTCGTGGAGTGACGCACGACGGCAAGCCGGAACAGTCGGCGGTCTTCGCCGAAGGTTTGAAGCGGCCCTATGGCATTGCGTTCTATCCGCCGGGTCCGGACCCGCAGTGGGTGTATGTCGGCAACACGAATGAGATTATTCGCTTTCCTTACCACAGCGGCGATTTGAAGGCGAGCGGCGCCTCGCAGCACATTGCGGACATGCCCACCGGCGGACACTGGACGCGGTCGATTGCATTCTCTCAAGACGGCAAGAAGATGTTTGTCGCGGTTGGGTCGGGCTCGAATGTCGACGACCCGGACACACACCCGGGGGAGAAAGATCGAGCCGACATTCTGGTGTGCGATCCTGCGAATTGTGGACTCAAGGTTTATGCTTCCGGCATCCGTAACGCGGGAGGCGGGATTGCGGTTAATCCGCAAACTGGCGAATTGTGGTGCTCGGTGAACGAGCGCGATGCGCTGGGGGACAACCTCGTGCCCGACTACATCACGCACGTGCAGGAGGGCGGCTTCTACGGCTGGCCGTGGTGGTACATTGGGCCGCATCAGGACCCGCGGCATGCAGGGAAGCATCCGGAGTTGAAGGATAAGGCGATCGTCCCCGATGTGCTGCTGCAGCCGCACAATGCATCGCTCGAAATCACGTTCTATGAAGGCAGTGTATTTCCCGCCGAGTATAAGGGCGACATCTTCGCCGCGGAGCACGGCTCGTGGAATAAGGCGGTGCGGACCGGCTATGAGGTTATTCGGGTACCTCTGCATGGAGACGGGCACGCGACGGGGGAGTATCAGGATTTCCTGACCGGCTTCGTGCTGCCCGACGGGCATGTGTGGGGACGCCCGGTCGGAGTCACAGTCGCTCCGGATGGATCGCTGCTGGTGAGCGATGACGGCTCCAACTCGGTGTGGCGGGTCAGCTATACGGGGAAATAAGCTCTAGATTCGTCCTGGAAAAGCTACCCTCAGCGCCGCGATAAATTTCGCGGCGATCTGGTCGAAGCCCCGCGGCGTTGGATGCAGTTCGTTGGCCCAGTCTTTCGGGCCCAGCGTGCCTTGCGTTTCTACCACGATCACGTTCTTGTGAGCGCTCGCAACTTGCACCAGCGTGTTGCGGAATTGCAGCAGGAATTCTTTGACGACCTGCGTTGCCGTGCTCAGATCCTTCCAGCCGCGATAGTCGAGCGAGGGCTTCAGCCACGGGCCGATGGTGTTGTCGCAAACTCCGACGCCGCTGGGAATCGCGAAATCATAGGCGTGAAGGAATAGCGGACATTGCGGAGCCTTTTGATCGCGGATCGCGATGAGGTCCTCGTAGGCGCTGCGCACGACTCCTAGTACCGCCCCCAGCCGCTGCGCATTGATGCCTTCGCTCGGCGTCATGCCGTTGACATAGTCCTGAATCCAGAGACAGAACTGCGTTCCCACGGTGTCATTGCCGCCGCCGGAAAAAAGAATCGCGTCGAAGGTGCCGTTGCCGGGATCGGTGAGGTTCTGGATGATGCGCTGGCGCTGCTGCACTCCGAGATCGTCGCGCGCGGTGTCGCCATAGTGGGCCAGGTTGAGGATGAGGGGCTTAGGATTGCCGTGCCGGCCGATGGATGAAATCGTGTCATTGGGAGTGAGCACGGGAAGTGGGTAGTCGAACCAGGAGTCTCCGTCGGCAAACAGGTTCAGAGGCTGCGGCCCCCCGGGAGCCGCTGCAAAGGCGATCCTGTGGGCGGCCATTGCCTGCTTGTGCTGCGCGATGCGTTGGGCGCGCTCCTGGTCGATCTGTTTGTGGATCAGGCGGGTCTGTTCGGTGCGAGCTACGTTGCTGGCAGCGTTGAGCATGTCGGCCATGGGAACCTCCGGCGACTTGGGAGGTGATGGTATAGGAATTTTCGCGCTCAGTGGAAATCGTGCGAAACAGTTTCGGCTTTCGTAACAAACAGGGGCAGAACCCGCTCGGCGCGCACGGAGATCACGTTGTCCTGATTCTGCAGAATGCCTTCGATGGCGAGAAAGCGCTCGCTGGCCAGCAGCAGGCGGTTCTGGTGAAACAGGTCAGGGCGGATGATGGCGTTCGCCACTCCAGTTTCATCTTCGAGGCTGATAAAGACGAATCCTTTGGCGGTACCCGGGCGCTGGCGGGTGATGACGCAGCCTCCGATGCGGAGACGCTTGCCAGTAGGAAGATCGCGCAGTTCGCTGGCGCGGCGGATGCCCATGGCATTGAGCCATTCACGGCGATAAGCCATGGGATGTGGGCCGACGGTGAGTCCGGTGCCATGGAAATCGGCGACCAGGCGCTCTTCGTGGTTCATGCGGGCGAGCGGCGAGGGAGAGTCGGGCTCGGCGTGTTGTTCGAGCAGCGGGCCGGAATTGCGGACGGCGCGCTCGACTTGCCAGAGGGCGTCGCGGCGATGGAGCGAGTTGCGATTTGTGAGTTGCGAGTTAACCCGAGATCCCTCCGCCCCTCGCGTGCGCTCGGGGGTCGGAATGACAACGGTTTTCCTGGCCCCTGACCCCTGACCACTAGCCACTGAATTCAGCGCGCCGATTTCGGCGAGCGTGTTGAGTTCGTCTTTGCGCAGCTCGGGGACGCGGCGGGTAAGATCGTGAATGGAGGCGAAAGGCGCGCGCATGCGTTCAAGGATGAGGGAGCGAGCTGCTTCTTCGCGCAGGCCCCGAGCGTAGCGCAGGCCCATGCGGAGGGCAGGAGCGAGTTGCGAGTCCCGAGTCCCGAGTCCCGAGTGAGATTCCTCCGCCCCTCGCGTTCGCTCGGGGGTCGGAATGACAAAGTTTCTGCTGGCCACTGCCCCCTGGCCATTGATCACTGCTTTCTCCAGCGTGCAATTCCATTCCGAGCACGTCACATCGACCGGCAGCAGTTTCAACCCGTGACGCTGCGCGTCTTTCACGATCGTCGCTGGTGAATAAAACCCCATGGGCTGGTTGTTGAGCAGTGCGGCGGTGAATGCGGCGAGGTAGTGGCACTTCAGATAGGCGCTGGCGTAGGCGATCAACGCGAAACTGGCGGCGTGGGATTCGGGAAATCCATAAAGAGCGAATGAAGTGATGGAGAGAATAATTTCTTCCTGCGCTTTGGGCGAGATTCCGTTCTGCGTCATGCCGGCGCGGAGCTTGGCTTCGATCTCGCGCATGCGGGCCTGCGAGCGCTTGAATCCCATGGCGCGGCGGAGTTCTTCGGCTTCGCCTCCGGTGAAGTTGGCGGCAATCATGGCGATGCGCAGCAGTTGTTCCTGAAACAGCGGTACGCCGAGCGTGCGCTGCAGGACGGTTTCGAGCGAAGGATGCGGGTAGGTGACCTCTTCTTTTCCCTGGCGGCGCTGCAGGAATGGATTCACCATCTGGCCGACGATCGGCCCCGGGCGGATGATCGCCACTTGTACGACGATGTCGTAGAAGCGCATGGGACGCAGGCGCGGCAGGCATGACATTTGCGCCCGGCTTTCCACCTGAAACATTCCCACCGTGTCAGCCTGCTGCAGTGTGGAGTAGACCTGCGAATCGTCTTGCGGAAGATGCGCGAGGTCTACCTCTTCGCGATAGTGATCTCGAATGAGTTCGATGGAATCTTTGAGCACAGCCATCATGCCGAGACCAAGCAGATCGACTTTGATGATGCCCATGTCGGCGCAATCTTCTTTGTCCCATTGCACGACGACGCGGCCGGGCATGGAGGCGGGTTCGAGCGGCACGACGGAATCGAGTTGTCCCTGGCAGATGACCATGCCGCCGGAATGCTGGCCAAGATGGCGCGGCATGTCCTGCACGGCGAGGCAGAGTTCGTAATATTTGCGCAGGCGGGGATGAGTGAGGTCGAGTCCGGCGTCGCGGAAGCGGCGGTCGAGCGCGTCGTTTTCATCGCGAAATTCCCACGTCGCGACGGCGGCGGAAATCTTGTTGAGCGTTTCCGGATCGAAGCCGATGGCCTTGCCCATTTCACGCGCGGCCATGCGGTTGCGATAGGTGATGACGTTGGCGGTCATGGCGGCGCCACGCTCGCCGTATCGCTTGTAGACATACTGGATGACTTTTTCGCGTTCGTCGCCACTGGGCAGATCGAGATCGATGTCGGGCCACTCGCCACGCTCCTCGGAAAGAAAGCGCTCGAACAGAAGTTCCATACTGACGGCGTCGACAGCAGTGATGCCGAGCGAGTAACAGACGGCGCTGTTGGCGGCCGAGCCGCGGCCTTGCACGAGAATGTTTTGCTCGCGGCAGTAGCGGACGATATCCCAGACGATGAGAAAGTATCCGGCAAGTTTTAGTTTTTCGATGAGCGCCAGTTCTTTCTCGATCTGGCGGCGGGCGCGGGCTTGCATGTCGGGCGCAGCGCGTCCATAGCGCTGGCGGAAACCTTCCCATGCGCGCTCGCGCAGGAAAGAATTCATGGTCTCGCCTTCGGGCACGGGATAGCGCGGGAATTCGTAGCCGAGATCGTTGAGCGTGAATTCGAGGCGGTTCGAGAGCTCAACGGTATTGCTGATCGCTTCAGGCAGATCGGCGAAGAGTTGCTGCATCTCCTGCGGAGATTTCAGGTGACGCTCAGAGTTGCGGGAGAGCAGGCGTCCGGCGGTCGAAAGCGTGCGGTGATGGCGGATGGCGGTAAAAGCGTCGCAAAGTTCGCGAGATTTTGCGGTGGCATAGCAGACTCCGTTGGTGGCGAGCAGAGGGAGATTTAGCGAGTGCGCGAGGTCGATCGCAGCGCGATTGCAGGATTCTTCTTCGCGGTGGAAATGGCGTTGCAATTCGAGGTAGACGTTTTTGACGCCGAAGATGCCAATGAATTGATCAAGTTGCTTTCGTGCTTCTTCAGGGCCTTGGCGCAGAGCTGCGGCGAGTGGGCCTTCGTCGCCGCCAGTCAGGCAGATCAGGCCTTCGGCATGTTCTTCGAGTTCCTGCTTGGTGACCGCGCCTTCGCCTTTCTTCGCGCGCAACTTCATCTTGGTGATCAGGTGGCAGAGGTTTTGATAGCCGGCGCGGGAGGCGACGAGAAGGGGAAGGCGGAAAGGCTGCTCATCCCGCGAGGATTTGTCATTCCGAGCGAAGCGAGGAATCCCTACACCCGGTACGGCATTCCGGTTATAGGGATCCTTCGACTCCGCGCGTGCTTCACTTCGTGAAGCACGTGCTCCGCTCAGCATGACAGGTTTGCTCAGGATGGCAGGACCGCTCAGGGCGACAGGGCTAAGAGACGCGCAAGAAACTTCCGCGCCAATATGCGCCTTCAGGTCAATCTTGCTTGCGGCCAGATGAAAGCGCGGCGCGCCGTAGACTCCGTCGGTATCCAGCAGCGCCATGGCGGGCATGCCAAGCTGCGCGCACACGCCGATCAATTCCTCAGGCAACGACGCGCCTTCGAGGAAGCTGAATGCGGAACGGGCGTGAAGTTCGATGTACATCAGGGGCCAGGGGCTAGGGGTCAGTTAGAAACTCTTGAGCTCTGCATCTTTACTGACCCCTAACCTCTGGCCCCTGATCACTTCTTTTCAGTCATACGTTCCTTCCACGAACCAACTGCCGCCGAGCAAATCGTGCACCAGGCGATACAAGGCGATAGCTTCACCGTTCTTTAGAGCGATGTCCCATTCGTCGCGTGACCAGGCTTCGCGCTCCCACCAGTCGCCGGAAAAGCGCCACGGGCCGGCCTTCCAGAGCACCTCGCCCCGTACTTCCTTTTTGTTACAGGCCACATGCGTAGGCTGGCCGTTCTCCAGCGTCACCGTCGCGCGGAGCGGCGGACGGAAACGGCGCAGCGCGGTGATGGCCGAGGCGGCCTGGGCCGCATCCGGAGTTTGTTTCTGCGGAACTCTTCTCGCGACCTCGGCTACAAAGCGCCGCATGCGGAACCCTTCGGGATGGTGTGTGTCGAGCAACTCCAGCGCTCCGACTTTGTGTTCACCGACCATGCCAGCGATGCGGGCCAGCGTGAGCTCGAGTTTTTCCGGTTCCGGTGATGGTGGCAGAAATAATCCGCCTTGCGCCGAGCGTGGGCGCGCCGGTTCGGCTGCGAGATGAATCTTCACGATAGGCGCTCCCGGCGGGTGCGCGTTCAAATCCAGTTGCAGCAATTTTAGGAACACTTTGGCATCGAGCATAGGAAGAGGCAGGCGCAGCGTGCGCACAAAATTGTTTTTCGAGGACGAGGAAGAGGACGACGAATAAGTTTCCAGCTCCAGCGTGAGCCGCAGTTCCTGCGTGGCCAGGGCACGCGAACCGAGGCGTGCGCAGAGTTGTTCGAGCAGGCGATTCAATAAAAAGGCTAGCGGTTCGAGCAGAGTGACCGGATGCTCCAACTCTACGGCTTCTTCAAATACCAGTGGCGCCTCGACAGGAACCAGGGTGCGCGCAGCGCCGCCGCGCGCCAGGCGCTGCAACCGCAGGCCCTCCTGCCCGAGACGCTCGCTGAGCGATACTTCCGGCAACGCCGCCAGCGAGCGCAGGTTACGAATACCCCAGCGGTCCAGGGTCTCGAGAAAACGATCGGAAGATTGTTTACCTCCTCCCTCCAGGCGATCGGAAAATAAAACTTCTACCGGCAGCGGACCCAACTGGATTGCTTCCTTGCCTGCAGGAATCAGCGTGACACCAGGGAAGCCGCGGGCGGCGAGCAGGGCCGCATCGGGATTGAATGCGATGGCAACGTTGACGTGGAGTCCGAGCGCTGTTGCGCGATTCGAGAGGGCGCGGGAAATCTCCGGCAGCGATCCCAGCAAAGATTCCATGCCGGCCAGATCGAGGAAGACAGTGTCCGGCGCGGAGTCTTCCACACAGGGCGAGAACGATTGCGCGCCATCGAGCAGAGCGGCGTGCGCGGAAGTTTCCTGCAACGCGGAGCGCGAACGCAAAGCCAGTTCCGCGCACAGTTCGCCCTGGGCCTTGGTCATGCCCGGCGCGATGCCGAAGGCCCCGGCATTTTCATTGACCGCGATTATTCTTTCGAGAGGCGGCTTGCCTTCGAGTATGGCGACGGGGCGTGCCTGCAGTTCCGGTTCGGCGCGCAGGGCGGCGGCTACGGGGAAATTCGGAACGTAGATGCAGGCGAACGGCATGATGGTATGAACTCATCCGGTAATCTGGGAAGGGCATGGCTTCAGCCGTGCCGCATTGCGCGGCACATGATCCGCGGCTTTAGCCGCCGAGGGATGCTCGTGGAATCGTTTATGAAACATTCAATTCCTTCATCCGGCCCAGGCAGTTTTGGTTGCGAATGTGACTGAGCGCGCGGGCTTGCGGTCTAAGCGCGAGCGAATTAATTCTGCGTTAATCTCCAATCCCGAAAACAAGAGAGCATGCGCCGGTTGATCCAATTTCAGATCGATGGGGCCATCCATCTTCCGCCCCTCTGGGGCTGCATCCTCTCTCACGTCTGACCCACGGCTTACGCCGTGGGCTGCATTCTTGCGCCGCTTTGCGGCTGCCTCATCTGTCCGGCCCAATTGCAACAGCAGGGAAGAGCAACTTCCGGCGATGGGCTGGTGCTCGATGGCCAGCAGGATCGTGGGCGTGTGCTCGATGGCGCGGCGGAAGCGGAACCACGTAGTCAGCGGGACGCGGCGGGCGTCCTGCGGCAGAAGATCGGCGAGATCGAGCACGATCATGCCGAAGCCTCCGCTATCCAGTAGCAGGTCGGTGGCGCGCAAGACCTGTTCGAGACGGTGCTCGGATCGTCGCGAAGTCCCCATTTCTCGCGCAAAAGACGCGCGAGAAATGGGGCACCCGTTGTTCCTCTTAGCTGATTTAGCCGGAACATCGTCGCCGCAGCGCACCCAGAGCAACCGGTCCAGATCTACTCCAGAAGAGGCTGCGGAATGCGGATCGAGCGCGTCGCCGGCATCCACCACGGCGCAGAATTCTCCCCGATGCGTGGCAGCCGCCAGAGCGGCCAGCAGCAACGTGGTGCGCCCGGAAGAGGCCGGGCCGCAGATTTCGGTGAGACATCCGCGGGGCAGGCCGCCGGTGAGAGCGTCAATGGCGGAGATGCCGCTGGACACCATCTCCGGCGCCGGGCGGATTTCGAGTCGCGAAGCCGGAGTGAGAGGGATCGCTGATTTTTGAGGGGGGATGGATTGATGCACGCGGGCAAGGGCAGATTGCCCCGGGCACACCTTCGGGTCATCGGCATCAAAAAGAAAAGGGCGGCCCAGGGCCGCCGAAGTGGAAACCACTGCGGAAGACATAAGATTCCTCGAAGAATTTCAGGGAGCGCCGGGAATGAATCCAGGAGGCATATTCGCTTTTTGTTCGCCTTAAGGATTGTGCTTCATGGCCGTTCACTTGTCAAGCGCAGCCGCATTTTCTTTCAGAACCATGTACGAGGTGGGGAATTTATGCCATACTGCGTCATACTTCGCCGGGGAATAAACGTATGGATATCTGCAGGTTACGCTTGAAGTTGGGGCCATATGAGTTCGAGGCGGAAGGCCCGCAGGATTATATCGAGAAGCAGAGAGAGATTTTTCTGGCCCGAGTCGACGCCAGTCGAAAGTCCGGGTCAGCGCCGGAAAGGGCGAATACGGGCGAAGCCACAACGCTCGATTTAGGCAACGGCAATACCGTGGTTGCTTCGAACTCAAACCTGCACGCGACCTGGAAAATCTAATCAGCCACGGAGCTGCGCGCACTTCCGCGGATTAATTCGAAATCAGTTTCTTGAGTCTTATCGGTGTAGATCCGCGAAAATCCGTGGCTCACCCCGTGTTGTGCAGGCCGGCCGCGATGCCGTTGATGGTGGCTCCCAAGGCGTATTCCAATTCCTGGCCGTGTTGTCCTTGCTGCTTGCGACGCAACAACTCCACCTGAATCAGGCTCATAGGATCGACATAAGGATTGCGCAGACGAATGGATCGCGCCAGCACGCGGTTTTGGGCCAGCAGTTCGCGCTGCCCAGTCACGCTGAGGATCATTTGCCGCGAACGCAGAAATTCATCTTCCAGCATGGAGAAGACGCGCTTGCCGAGCGCAGAATTTTTCACCAGTCCGGAGTAAAGGCGCGCGATGTCGAGATCGGCCTTGGCCATGCCCAGTTCCACGTTTCTCAGCAAATCAGCGAAGATGGGAAAGCCGCGCGCGATGTCACGTAGAAGCTTCGCATGCCCGCGGCCGCTCTTGGCAAAGTTTTCCAGTGCATAACCCACGCCGAACCACGCTGGTACGGCGTGGCGGCTCTGCATCCAGCCGAAGACCCACGGTATCGCGCGTAGATCTTCCAGGCGGCGGCCTTTGGCGCGCCGCGCCGGGCGTGAGCCTATGCGGGCTGTATCCAGTTCGTTCACGGGAGTAGCCTGCTCGAAATATTCCAGTACGTCGGGACTCTCCGCGATTTCGCGACGGTAGACGCGATAGGCCTCCTGCGACATCTCTTCGAGCGCTTCTTCCCAACGCGCCGGATATTGCGCCTCGGGTCGAGCGAGCGCTTCCAGGCTCGCCGCGATCATCAGTTCCAGATTCCACTCGGCGAGGATTGCGTCGGAATATTTCCAGTTGAGGACCTCGCCTTGCTCGGTAACGCGAATCTGTCCCGAGAAGCATCCCGGAGGCTGCGCCAGAATTGCGGCATGCGTGGGTCCGCCGCCTCGGCCCACCGTGCCGCCGCGACCATGAAACAGCCGCAGCTTCACGCCAAACTCTTTCGCCGCGTGGTGCAGTTCCCGGTGCGCCTTGTAGATTTCCCATGTGCTGGTGAGCATGCCGCCGTCTTTATTGGAGTCGGAGTAGCCCAGCATGACCTCTTGCCAACTTCCCCAGGAATGGAGCAGCGGCTTGTATTCGGGATCGCTCCACACCTTGCGCATCACGTCAGAAGCCGCGCGCAGCGAATCGATCGACTCGAACAGAGGTACGGGCATCAAGCCAGGATCGGCGGCCGAGGCTGCGACCTGTACCCCGGCGGCTTTAGCGAGGTGGACCACGTTCAGTACGTCGTTCTCAGTTTCAGCGCCGCTAATCACGTACTGGCGAATGGAGTCAGCTGGATATTCTTGTTTCAGCTGGGCGATGGTGCGCAGAGTTTCGAGCAACTCCCGGCTTTCCGCCGAATCCGGCTCGCCGGTGAGCTGCGCCCCGAGTTCTTCGATCGCCTTAGCATGCACGCGCGCATGCTGCCGGATATCGAGTGTGTACAACTGGAATCCAAACGTGCGGGCTTTCCGCAACAGCCGGTGAACCCAGGTCCGCGCGAGCCTCTCCCCGCCGTGGGCGAGCAGACTGTTGCGCAACAGGTCGAGATCGTTTCTAAACTCGGCCGCGTCGCGGTAGGCCGCTGGAGATTCGGCCCCTTCGCGGCTCTGCTGCAGGCGGTGAAATACGTAAGCGAGAAATCGCCGGCAACTTTCGCCCTTGTTCTCTCCTCCCCAGGCGAAATGCACGTGCGGAAGCATGCGCTCATAGTGCTCAAGTCTAGAGAGCAGCTCGGTTCCAACTTCGGTTTGGCGGCGCGACGAACTGAGCCGGTCGCTGAGCGCTTCAACGTCGTTCGCGTACTCGCGGAGTATGAGATCGCGCGCCAGTTTCAGCGCGTCGCCCGTGCAATCCGGTTTTACCAGAGGGTTTCCGTCACGGTCGCCGCCGATCCAGGAGCCGAACAGAACGACCTCTGGCAAAGCGGTTTCATCGGATTCCAATCCGTACACATCGTGCAGGGATTCCACGATCTCGGCATAGATTTTCGGAATCGCGTCAAACAGCGAGAGCCGGAAATAGCGCAGGCCCATGCGGATTTCGTCGTTCACGGTGGGCTTGGCCAGGCGAACTTCGTCGGTCTGCCACAGCGACGTGACTTCCGCGCGGATATTGTTCTCGCTGTCTTGGGCTTCTTCCGCCGTGAGCGGAAGCAGGTCCAGCCGCTCCAGTTGCTGCGCGATACGCCGCCGCTTCAGCAGCACAGTCTGCCGCGCGACCTCCGTGGGATGCGCTGTGAAGACCGGAATGATCACGATCTGGCGCAGCGTCTGCCAGGCTGCGCCCGCCGAAATTCCAGCCTCTTTCATGCGCTGCAGCGTCCCACGGAACGAGCCGGGAAGCGCTTTTTCGCGTTCCAGCTTGCCGGCGCGCCGGCGGCGCTTGCGATGGTTCGTCTCGGCCAGGTTTGTCAATTCGAAATAAATGGCGAAGGCCTTGGTGACCTGATAGGAGCTGGTCAAATCCATTTGCGAGACGATGTTTTGCGCCTTGCTCATGAGCTCGGCTTGCGAGGCTCTTCGCGGATTTCGGCGCATCGCGTCGCGGTGTTCGATCATGAGGCGGCGCAGCTGCTCCACCGAATCAAACCGCTCCTGGCCGGCTTGCTCTACGATGACCTGCCCGAGAACGGCTCCAAGCGAGCGCACGTCGCGGCGCAGAGGATTGTCTTTTGTGGCCTGATCGGAACGAGCCGTGAGATCGGCGAGCCGCGCCCGCTGGTCATCGACTTTCCATAGCGGCTTGGGCTGGTTCGCGGCCATCGCAAGGGATTCAAAGAGAATAAACGACCTTGGCCGGAAGTGAAACTTTGTTCGCGCCGAAGAATCTGATGCCTATGCGAACGAGGATAGCGTGAGTATGGCGTGCGCGAGGGCTCGGTCCAATTAGAGGTAGCAAAATGATCGCGAAGAAGGCAGCCCGGTTGGTTCTCCTGCTGGCGGTGAGCAGCCCGCTTCTGTTCGGCATCGAAAATCTGAAGCTCAACACGAAGCTCGACTACACCAGCGACAGCCTGGACGGCCCGCTCATCACCGGCGACGACGCTCAGTCCGGATTCGTTGCAGGCATGCCGAACTACGTCATCATCTATGGTGAGGGATGCTTCAACTCCAAGCGCCAGGCTCGACGCACGGTTGAGCTGTACAACAAGTACCGCGGCCGGGTGCATTTTGTCGTGATCGATCTCGACGTGCAGCGCTCACCGGAGCAGCAAAAGCTGGTGAAGCAGTACTACAAGGGGTACATCCCGCATGTTGTAGTGCTGGATGACAAGGGTAATGCGCTTTACAACGACTCTGGAGAAGTGAAGTCCGAGCACATTGAGGAGTTGTTTGCGAAGGCCCTGGCGCAGTGAAGTACTAAATGCGCGGCGTCATCCCGAAGGCTCGCGATTTCACCAGCGGGCCGAGGGGATCTCCCTTGCCCAAGGCATCTCCTGCATGTCAATCCTTCGCTTCGCCTGAAGACCGGTTTACGCTCAGTTGACAAAAGCGTCGGCTATTTCGGAACTTCGAAGCGGTAGCCGATGCCGCGGAGAGTTTTTAGATACTGGGGATGCCGCGGATCCGGTTCGATCTTCTCGCGCAGACGGCGAATGTACACATCAATGGAGCGCGGAGTGACGAAGGGAGTTTCCTTCCAAACGGCGTCCAGCAGTTGATCACGCGTCAGCACGCGGCCGCGATGCGCGGCCAGATATTCCAGAAGTCGGAATTCGCGGACGGTGGTCAGCACGTTCCGGCCCTGCACCTGCACTGTCATCGAAGAGACGTCGATTTCCAGATCGCCCAGCCGCAACACTTCAATAACAGCAGGAGCCTGGCCCAATCCGCGCAGCACGCTGCGAACGCGGGCCACCAGTTCGCGCGGGCTGAAGGGTTTGGTGATGTAGTCGTCCCCGCCCAGTTCGAGGCCTTTGACGCGATCCGCCTCAGAGGTCTTTGCCGTCAGGAAGATGATCGGAGTCGCCGACAGAACGGGCGTCTGGCGTATGTGCCGGCATAATTCGAAGCCGTCGGTCCCGGGCAGCATCACGTCCAGAAGGAAGAGTGCCGGCATCTCGCGCACCGCCTCGGTTAGCACGGAGGCGCCGCTCACAAAGCTCTGCACTTCAAAGCCCGCGGCCTGCAAATTATGAGAGATCAGGCGAGCGATGTCTTCTTCATCTTCCACAACAAAGATGACGGGGCGCAAAGGCACAAGACGGCTGGTGCTCTCTATCTCTTCGTAGGGGTCGGATCGAAAGTGCATTATTCGCTTCAGGAAGCCACAGGCCACGAAAAATGGCGCCCGCAAGACACACTCAGAATGTATTTGGCGATTGTTGCGCGAATGTTGCTCGATTGTTAACGAACGATGAATTGTGAGGCCGGAATTTCCTCAGTTAGCGGCCTTCTTCTTCGGCATGTGCCGCAGGCTGCGGCCTTCGATCAGGCTATAGAGGTCTTCGGCGAGATTGGTGGTGTGGTCGCCGGCGCGTTCCAGGGCCTGCGCCATCAGGAGAACTTCAAAGCCCTGCGGATCCGCCTGCGCCCCGCTCTCCGACAAATGCTTCTGGAACATGCCGTGGCAGACGCGATCGATGTCTTTGTCCATGTGCAGCACCTTGCGGGCGCACTCCAGATCGAGTGTGGAAAAGCCTTTGTGGATCAGATCGAGCATGTCGTGCAGAATGACCGCCATTTCCACAAGATGCCGCACGTCGGCGGGCGGAATCTTCGAGGTGCGCGCCTGCACGCGCATAGCGACGCTCATGACCAGGTCGCCAATGCGCTCCAAATCGGTGGTCGATTTTAAACTGGAGAGCAACACGCGCGCCCGCATCTCGCTGACGCGGGTGATAGCGGCGGGCAGGCGCTCGTCGATCTGGCGCTCGATCATGTCGAGCTCTTTTTCGCAATCTTTGATGGCCAGAAACGCCATGCGCGACGAATTAGTCAGCAGGTCGCGTACGTTGAAGGCGGCATCCCGGGCAATCAAGCAGGCCTTCAAGGATAGACGCGCCAGATCGTCGGGGCCTCCCAATTTGATCTCAGCGGCCGATCGGGAAGCCGCTTTGGATACCGAGGAGCCAGTTTTCGCTGATTTCGTATGACGGACGACGGATGGCTGCGCTTTAGCGGTCATGGTTAGATTGCTGGAGACCGTTGCAATTCCGTGCGGAACTCCAAAGCGTTAGTCTATTCCTGAATTGTGACAGGACGATTACAAGTTTACCGCGGCTTCGTTTAGCCTCGGAAGCATTTGTCCGTCTCTACGCGGTTTACTGGAGGACTGAAGATGAATCTCATTGAATACCTGCGCCGCCAGTTTGCCTACAACGAGTGGGCCAATCGCGAAACGCTCTCTTCCATCGGGAAACATGAGTCGAATGAACGCTCGCTGCAACTGATGGGACATATCCTCGCGGCAGAGGTTCTCTGGCTCGACCGGTTGAAGCAGCAACCACAGAGCGTGCGGGTCTGGCCGGAATTGAACTATACAGCTTGTATAACGAGTTCCAAGGAGATGGCCGACTCCTGGCGTGCGTATTTACTGGCGATGACCGATCCAGATCTGTCCGCAGAAGTTCGCTACACAAACAGCAAGGGCGAGCCTTGGCCCAGCAGCGTTCTCGACATTCTGACTCATGTGATCATGCACTCGGCGTATCATCGCGGACAGATTGCCAGCCACATGCGCGCTCTGGGACAGACTCCGGCCTATACGGACTTCATCCACGGCGTGCGCCAGGGGTTGGTCAAGTAGAGCGAGTAATTGCAACCATGAATGATCGTCAACATTTCGCGTTTACCGCGGTTCAGATTATGGCGGTCGGCGTGCTTTTCTGGGTTCTATTCACCTGGAAGACTCCCTGGAACGCAGAACGCTATCTCGGCACCGTGCTGGCGGTTGTTGGAATAAGCTTCATCTTCCTCGCACGGTATCAGCTGGGCAAATCGTTCTCCGTCACGCCGCAGGCGCACAAACTGGTCACTACAGGGCTGTACTCGAAGATTCGCAATCCCATCTACGTGTTTGGCACGATGTTCATCGCGGGATTGCTTCTGGTACTGCAGAGGCCAGTTCTATGGCTTGTCCTCGCCGCTTTGGTGGTTATGCAGACGATCCGGGCACGCCAGGAAGCCCGTGTGCTCGAGGCCGCGTTTGGCGACGAGTACCGCGAGTACCGCCGCAAGACATGGTTCTAGGCCCGCCGGATAAGGCCTTATACCCTTTGCCGCCGCTCATCGAAACACGTAATATCTGTGCAATGAAACGACTCCCTGTGTTGCTCCTCCCGGTGCTGTGTGCGGTTTTCCTACTGGCGGCTGAACAGCCCAAAATTCCCCCCCTGCCCGTCGCGCTCGCCGGCAACGTGGTGACGGCGCTTCACAACGGCACCGAAGTCTACTCGTTCATGGGCATTGGGGAGAAAAAGAACTGGGACGCCATCACCAACAAGGGGTATATGCTGCGCCTTTCCACCGGCAAATGGACCGAGTTGCGCCCGGTGCCGGGAGTCGCCGGCCGCCTGGGATCGTCTGCGGTGGGCCTCAAGGGTCAAATTTTTGTTTTCGGTGGATTCGTGGTGGACGCCCAGGACACCGAAATGACCGTCGGCGATGTGAACTCCTATGTGACCGTCGAACGCCGCTGGTACCGGGCCGAAGATATTCCCGTGCCCGTAGATAGCGCCGTGATCGGATTGGATCATGACCGCTACGTCTACCTCATTGGGGGCCGCTCGAAGAACGGGCCGGTGAACGACGTGCAGGTTTACGATGCCGAGAAAAATACCTGGAGCAAGGCCACGCCTTTTCCTGGAACTCCCGTATTTGGCCACGCCGGAGGATTGAGCGAAGGAACAATCGTCATTGCGGATGGCGCGAAGAAGGGCACGGGAGAAGGAGGGCCATTCGTCGCCTCCGACGAGTGCTGGATGGGCAAGATTGATCGCAAGGATCCCAACAAGATTGAATGGAGCAAACTGCCGCTGCATCCGGGGGCTGGTCGATTCGCCATCGTAGCCGGCGCGGCCAAGGATCACCGCATTTTGTTTTCGGGAGGTACCACCGCTCCCCATAACTTTAAAGGCTTGGGCTATGATGGCAAGCCGACCGAAATTTCTCCCGTGACCTTCGCCTTCGATCTGCATGGCAATCACTGGGAAGACATCACCGAAGACACCTTCGATGTGCGCAGCGACAGCCGCGGAATGGCTGTCACGCCGATCGGGACGCTGATTGTCGGTGGAATGCTGTCCAATCAGGCGCTGACCGCGCGGGTGATGGTAGCTCCGAAGAAGCAGTAATGCCCCCTGTCTCATTAGGATTCGCTTAGAAAAGAGGCCCGGCTCACGTCCCGGACGAATTCGCTTGGGGCGCTCGCTTCGCCCGCGGGCGGACGAATGCGTCCGCCCTACATGCCAACAAGTACTTTCGTGATCTCGTCAGTCTGTACAGACGGCGGTAGCATGGCCTTGTCTAGAGCGAACACTCACACCTCCTGCAGAAGCGGCGGATGGGCCTTCAAACCTCCGCCGCTCTTGTTTTTGCTGGCATCCGCATACTTTCTTGCGATAGAATCCCCGGAGTACGACAGGCTTAGTACGTTTCCCGTGGGGACCTGCAGTTTCATTCGATCCGCGCAGAGGAACAACATGTCGATCCCTCGTTAATTACGCCATCCCTGCCTAGCCCGCCACGCGGGCATCCAACTTCATTGGAAATTTTCTGACGTGCGCCGCTCCCGTGTATTCGCCGGGCGGTCGCAGAAAGCGGGATTTTTATGGAAGCGATCACCGCTGCCGAGACGCAGCGTTCTCTGTGGTCTTCGCTGGTCGAAGCCGTTCGCGGCTCGCATCAGGACTACACCACCGGCGATCTGAACCGGGCGATTCTTCTGCTCGCCGTGCCCATGGTGCTGGAGATGGTGCTCGAGTCGCTGTTTGCCGTGGTGGACGTGTTCTGGGTGGGCCGGCTCGGCGCCAATGCTGTCGCAACGGTGGGATTGACGGAGTCGATGCTGAGCCTCGTCTTCTCGGTAGGCATGGGCCTGAGCCTCTCCACTACTGCCATGGTCGCGCGCCGCATCGGCGAAAAAGATCCCGAGGGCGCGGCCGATGCCGCCGTGCAGGCCATCGTGCTGGGGCTGATCGTTTCGGTGGCGGTGGGTGTGCCGTCCTTCGTGTTTGCTCCGCAGCTCTTGCGCTGGATGGGTGCGACGCCAGAAATCGTTGCGGTGGGCAGCGGCTATACGCGCACCTGCCTGGGCGGCAGTTTCGCGGTGCTGCTGCTGTTTCTGAACAATGCCATTTTTCGCGGTGCGGGAGACGCAGCCATTGCCATGCGCTTGCTCTGGGTATCGAACATCATCAACCTGGTACTCGATCCCTGCCTGATTTTCGGCTGGGGGCCGTTTCCGAAGATGGGCGTGACCGGAGCGGCGCTGGCTACGCTGATCGGCCGCAGCATCGGCGTGATGTACCAGTTTTACCGGCTGCTGAAGGGAACCGAGCGCATCCGCATCCTGGTGTGGCAGGTCAGAATCCACGGCGAGGTGTTGCTGCGCCTGATTCGCGTTTCTTTCACCGGGATTCTACAGTTCGCCATTGCCCATACCAGCTGGATCGGCCTGGTGCGGATTGTCAGCATCTTTGGCGCAGCGGCGCTGGCCGGGTACACGATCGCCATTCGCATCGTCATCTTCGCCATATTGCCGTCGTGGGGCCTGAGCAATGCAGCGGCAACGCTGGTCGGGCAGAACCTCGGCGCCGGCCATCCGCAGCGCGCGGAGAAGGCGGTCTGGCGCACCGGCGTCTACAACGTGATCTTCCTGGGCGCGGTGGGCGTGATCTTTATCGCGTTCGCCGAGTTGATCGTGAGCCTGTTCACCAGCGACCCCTCAGTCATTGCGCTGGGGGCGGCGTGCCTGCGCATCGTCAGCTACGGAAACCTGGGCTATGCCTATTTCATGGTCATGATGCAGGCGTTCAATGGCGCCGGCGATACCATCACACCGACGATCGTGAATTTCTTCGGCTTCTGGCTGCTTGAGATTCCGCTCGCCTATACGCTGGCGATCCCATTGCACATGCGTTCGAACGGAGTTTTTTTCTCCATCGCGATCGCCGAGTCATCGATGGCCGTGGCCAGCGCGATCCTGTTCAAGCAGGGGCGCTGGAAGGAGAAAAAGATCTGAAGAGAGGGAACTGAAGTGTGAAAAACTGGGGCGGGAGGAACGGTATCGAACCGTCATCTCCGGGATGGAGCCCCGGCGCATTGCCGAAGTTATGCTACTCCCGCGTGTTGCGACTGAAGTCCGATCCACCAAGCTATTGCATGAGGATGTTTATGTCAATGTAGCCCGGCTCAGTTTGGTTTCTCCGCGACCCCTGCGGATTTTCTTCGCGTACTCCGCGGTTCAAGTGTTTTGATATGAGAGGCGAAAACGAGAGCCTTTGACCGCAGAGTACGCAGAGAACCGCTCGCTGAGGCCGCCGAGAAACTCAAATTGAGCCACTACCCGATCCACAACTATCGCGCGCGCGCCAGCACCAGCGTCACGTCGTCGGGCTGCTCTTTGTCACCGATCCAGTCGTCAACGGCCTGAGTCACGATCTGGCTGATCTGCGGCAGCGGGAGATGCCGATTCGCGCGGACGAGATCAATCAGCCGGTCGTCGCCGAACTCGCCAAAGTCATTCTCCGGCTCGGTCACCCCGTCGCTGTAGGCCACGAATACTTCGCCGGGATGCATCTCCACCGCGCCTTCGTCGTAGCTCATCTTGTCGAACAGGCCGACCACGGTGCCTCCGGCCTCAAGCCGGCGCACCTCCCCGCTCTCGCTGATAAGAATCGGCGGCAGATGGCCGCCGTTGCTGTAGGTCAGGCGGTGCGAAAGGCCATCGTAGATGCCGAGGAACAGCGTCGCGTATTTTTCTGGAGGGGTGCTCTCGTAGAGTTGATGATTCAGCAGCCCCAGCAAGGCTCCCGGAGAGACCTCTGCGCCCTCCGGCCAAGCTCCAATAATCCTGCCGGCTCCGGCGACTGCTCCCACTGCCACCGGCTCGCGCAGTTGCGGCATGTTCTCCATGCTGTAGGCGCGCACGGCGGAATGGATGGTTGCCATCAACAGCGCCGCCGAAATTCCTTTTCCGCTGATGTCGCCGACCGCGAGAATCAGCTTGTGGGAGCTGGCCGTGACGAAATCGTAATAGTCTCCGCTCACCGTGCGCGCCGGGCGGCAGAATCCGTGGACTTCCAAGGATTCCAGCTCGGAAGTTTGTCGCGGAAATAACTGGGCCTGCACTTCCTGCGCAATCGCCAGTTCGTTTTCCAGCCGCTGCTTCTCCTTCTGCTCCAGAATCAGCTTCTCGATGGATGCCGTCATCGAGTTGAATGAAAGCGCCAGGTCGGCGAGCTGATCGTGCGATTTCACCGGAATGCGGTGGCTGAAGTCGCCGCGATCCACGTGCCGGGTGGCGTCGTGAAGCTGCGCCACGGCAGCAGTCACGGTGCGCGTCATGCGGGTGCCGATGATCAGGGCGACCAGTTCGATGATGGCGAAGAAAATCCCAACCCCGAGCAGGATATAAGCCACGCCACGCACGAATTCGCCCAATTCCGCGAACAAGTGTCCGTACAGAACTGCGGGCCGCGTGGTGACTTGTAGGATTGCTCCAACTTCCTGCTGCCCGCCTGTCTTCCAATCCACTACGCGCAGCGGCGTGAGGAAGGTGATTTCGCGATCGAAGGTGCCGGTAGCGGCCGGCAGTGACCCGACGGTGAATGCCGCATGCAACTCCTGCTGATCAGCCTGCAATTTGGGACCCTGGTTCGAACTGATCACAATTCCGCTTTTCCTCTCAGACGTGCTCCTCTCGGATGCCGGCTGGGGGATAGGAACGGCTTGCTTGGGATCGTCTTCTGCAGAAACCGCTTTGGAATAAAGCGTGATTTCGCCCAGGCCCTCCGCTACCTTTCCCACCAGTTCTTTGTCGAAGGGTTCGCTGGTCACCACCGTCAGCTTGTTGGGGCCGACCTGCATCGAGGAGCCGACGCGCAGGTGCAGTTCGCCGTGCGCCCGGACCATGTCGCGGAACTTTTCTTTTACAAATCCAGGGTAGGCGAGCGGCGTCCCCTTGAACTCGTCACACAGCGCCAGAGGCTTGTCTCCGTACCAGGCGCACATCTGGCGCCGTCCCCATGCGGGATCGCGTTTTCTTAATCCTGCCAGCGACTCCGCCGTGGCCGGCTGTCCGCGCTCGATCCGCGCCGCCAGTTCGTTACTGATGGCGGCATTGGCGGCCTCCAGGCTGCGCAGTTGCGAGTGAATCTCCGAGGTGACGACGAAGACCGCGAACTGCCCGCCCAATCCATAAAGCGTGATGAGCGCCATCGCCACCAGGAGCACGGCGGGGATGACGCCAATGAATACGTAGGTGACGATCAGCCGGTTACGCAGCCGCCACAGGATTCTGCGCTTGACCCAGCGGAAGGCAAGAACCGCGAACAAAATTGCAGCCAGGAAGGTCAGGAACGCGACCCATCCCGACAAAGTCTTTCCCCAGGAAGCGGCGAAGAGTCCGAGCATCTCTTCCAGAGCAAAGAGCCCTAGCGCCAATCCGGCCAAATAGCAGGCCAATCGAGCCATGCGGCGCTGCGGCCACAATTCGGCGTCAATGAGCCTTTGCCGGATTTCAGGGTAAGACCATTGCATAAAATTCGCAGGACGCACAGCAGAGAGAAAGGATTATACGGCGCTTTGCAACCAGCGCGTGCGGCTCCGGTGCAACTTCAGATTTCCGGATAAAGATCGAAAAATGCCTCCAGGCTGGTGCGCAGCTGTTTTTCGATCTCCTCCTTGCTGCCCTCGAGCACGTGCATGGTGACATGCGCTTCCCGCCCATTTTTCAGCTTCACCGGGGCCTGTCCTACTTCGGTTACATCCTCAGACGGCAGCAGCCTCATGCCATAGACCAGAGTCAGATTTGCCATACCAGAATTCTAAGGCTTTCGCGACAAGCTTGCGAATGCTTCAGTTGTGAGTATGGGAGGGGCTCGGCGATCTTTGCGGCTGAAGCCCCTGACCGCAGAGGGGGCAAAGGGCTCGCAGAGTTCACGAAGGCACTCCTTAATGCCAAACATGGCATAGCCCAAGATTTTTCATTCCTTC
>Ga0075015_100000070_pt1 | contig 24393 bp, 19 predicted proteins | sample AleBraG_ABR_2013_FD_71476 | JGI IMG/M metagenome (GOLD analysis project Ga0075015, IMG submission 71476) | Freshwater sediment microbial communities in response to fracking from Pennsylvania, USA - Alex Branch Run_MetaG_ABR_2013 | ecosystem: Environmental > Aquatic > Freshwater > Creek >...
TTCTGATTCCTGGGGTGATTCTCGCTGGAACTGAGAGGAGCTTGCTTCTCGCTAGTCCGTCCAGCTTGAATCCTGTTTTGACTTACCTCTAGCACGCAGCAATTGCTGTACCAAATGGCAGAACAATGAGGTGGAGTCTTCAACAATGTTGGAGTTTCATGTGTTTGCATAGCATCGGCTTCGCATATCTTCGCGAATCGCGTGCCCCAGCGAGACCGTCGCTGGGCAGATGCCATTCGGCGTCAGCACGAAGCCGGGTCAGTGCGAGGCAATTTGCGGCGAGGACTGCAGCGCGGGACACATTCAGTCGGAGGACGCAATCCTGGATGGACGATCGGATCGCAACTCTGAGTACCAGGATTGCACGGCACCGCGGATCGAGTCCGGCGATCAGTTTCCGGGAACCGGCCTGAAGAAGAAGATTAAGACTAGTTGCTCGCTCCTCAGCATCGTCCTGCCATAAGTGCTCGACATGCGTGCAACGCCAGGGTCGAATCGATTTGTATTAGAAGCACAAGCTCAGGTTCCAAGGCCAAGCTAACTCCAAGATGCGGTGGTACAAATGGTCGAAACCGATAGGTGGTCACCTTCGATCTCCAGGGTCAATTCTTCCAGTAAGCTCGGATACCTCGGAGGCTCGTTCGAGATCCATGAAGCGTAAATCGAGTGCTTCTTCCTGCACTGAACTGAGGGCGACCCTGACTTCGCGTGCGTAGTAGATGGTCGCGGCCAGCAGACAGATCAGTGCCAACACAAAGGCGATCACCGCAACCAGAGCGGCATCCTTAATGTAAAGACCTAGGCCGAGCAGCAGGCAGGATGCGATAGTGCCCGCGAGTGCAACCAGTGCCAGAAGGAAACAGCGACGAATCGTGTCTGCGCGCCGCTCGATCGATTCGATCTGCGCCGTGTAGGCTTCGGCCTCGTGCGCGCGACCACCCTTGGCCGCGTCGTGCCGGGCATGCACGAACTGCCGCAATCGGCTCACGATCCCCATCAAGCGCACATTGATCGAGAGGATCAAGAGCGCCGTTGCTGACACGAAAATCGCTGGCGCTAGAAACGCCTGGAAAAGCCGTCCGATGTCATTCATAGCGGGCTCGTCCGAATCACTCTTCCTCGCTTTGCCGAGATTCCGGAATATCTGAAATGCTCTTCACCGTATGCGCGGTCCAGCCGCCCGAACATCGTCCGGTATCATTTTGGACAGCTACCCGCCGGAATCAATGTGTCGAGTCATCTCTGACTAAGACCCAGATCGTGCAAGCGTTCCTTGATCTCCTTCAAGGCGCGTTCTTCCGGTTGGCCGGCAGGTTGCAGACCCTTATGCGTGATCCTAATTCGCAGCATCCCCTCTTCCTGGAATTGCCTTTTCGCGTCCAAGACGAGGGTCGAGGGAAACGAAATGACCTCCACTGAGCAGGACTCGCCGGTGTGCGGTAATACCGTCTCCACCAACTTCTCTAAGGCCACGTAGCCCAGTACATAATCCCGTGTCGCACATGGCTGGGTTTGATACCGTACACCTCGATATCAAACCCAGCCTGAATCCTCTTTGTGGTTCCGTGCGGTTCCTCCTGGACTATGTAGTAGGGCAGTACCTCGTAGCGGGCATAGGTCTGCTCAATCAATTCGTGAATATTCTGTGACACGTTCGAAGCGCCCCCTTGACCTGCAAGTATTCTCCCTGCCAGAACGCATGCAACCCGCGTACCACGTATTAACAGTCGTAAGTTCGTGGTACTCCGCAATTTCGAAGTATTGCGCGTGCCCCTATTTGGGCACTGCTCGCAAAAGGGCAGATCGGCAGAGTCAAAGGGGGCGGAAAATACAAGTCACGGCATGCTTTTGAATTCAATAAAGCGAAGGGTCACGTGGCGAAACAGCACCCTGCAGCCGACAGGCGCAATTACATCACTCAGCCCCTGCACGAGCAGCGAAAATTCGAATGTCCGGAGGATTTCCGGCAGAAGGCTCACCTCAAGAGCCTCCCAGAATACGAGCGCATTTACGGCGAATCGTGTTGCCGGTACAGGCTATGTGATTTTGGCTAGTTGTCAACCCCTGCTCGTGGAAGAGCCGCGGAAGATGGGAAGAGGATGGAATCCAGAACCTGTTTGGCTTCAGTTACAAGAAACTTCTTACTGGCACGCTCAGGAAGCGTTGCTTGCCCTTCTCATACACGAGGACCGAACCAGATTTGAGCTTAACTGTGCGAACTCCGCGAAAACTTTCGGGAACGTCAAGCATGAGTGCCATGTACCTGATGGTTTCGGTGCTTCTTGCGGGCAACCATTTGTATGTGGACTCTCCGAACAGGTCGCCGTTTGTGACCGTCGCGCGCCTTGGAATGGGAAACGGAGTTGTACTAAATTCAAAACCGCGACAAAACTCACGACCATTCCACGGTACATGAACACGGCTACAGGACTCTTCCCAGTTGCCGACCCACGGAAAGTCACGTCGAGCGAAAAGATACAAAACCAAGAGTCGCAGACGTGGATTGCAAACGGCAATAAAAGCAGTTTCAACAGTGGGATCCAACAGGTGGGCGGTGTAATGACCAAATCGACCCGTTTCAGTAGTGCGAAGATTTAGCAAGCCTCCCTTTTTAGTTGGTGCATTGGGCCACCGAAACTCGGCATCCGGCTCGATGGACATTTTCTTGCTGAAGGTTGCGGGACAGGCTTTGCTTCGCGTGGCCGGCATGTCAAAAAGAGTCACGCCGGGTTCCAGAAAGGGTGGTCCGAATGTAATGTGATGATTCCAGGAAATAGGCCGGTCGAACGTGGCTAAATTGAAAGCAGTTTCTTCGCAATACACAACGGGCTGAACGCGATCGAGAGAAATCACACGCCGTAGCCGCATTTGGGCCTGCGGCAGATTGGCGCCATAAGTAAGCATCGGCAGCGTTCCCTCAGATCTGGAGTGCCTAGGCCAATTCACGACGGGGGCTTCACCGTGGGTGCTATGGCCTGCGGCAATCTCTTCTGGAGACGGCGGGCCAAAGTAGTCAAAACTAATACTGTGTCCTGCGATGCCTGCCAACAATCTGCCTTCAGGCGGCGGTCCATAAACTCGGGCGTGCTTGCCTCGTGTGTACGTGGACGGGTCTATGGTCTTCCATGTTGGTTTCCATAAAGGATTGACCGCGCCATGCTTGCGCGAGACTAGTTCGCAAATATGCCCGCCACCTTCAAGGACGGAGACGTGACCCCATACACTCTGGATGCGGAACCCGGGGCGCCCGTCCAGAATGTTCGAACGACGGATGACAGGAGAAGATGGTTTAACCGCCTGAGGCACCATTGGTCATTCCTTCAAACTAGAGCGAAAGATTTATAGCAGGCCATTGCGGTCTACACAAAGACGCGTCGCGTGTCATAAGACACCAGGCCGCTTGTCGGCTGGTTGATAGCTGCGCCTGGACGCCAGGTTCTTAGCCGGAAATCAGGTCGTACTCGGTCCGATCCAATTTCTGCAGAAGATCGTGGGCGGGATTAAAGATCCAATTAAGTAGCAGGCCCACAAAGAGAAGACCTGCAAAACCAGTAGCCAAGATGAATCCATATTTTGCATCGCCAAAGGCGTCACTGATGGCACCCATAGCCAACGGCCCTAAGGCGGCTGCTCCGCACGTGAAAAATAGAATCACGCCCGCAACAGCGCCATGTTCAGTCTTTCGGAAGCAACTGATACCCTTGGAGTTGATCGTGGGGTAAATGACGGACATGAAGAGTCCCGAGAATGGCAGAAGGAAGACCGCGGTTCCGATTCCCCCCACCATGCTGCCCATGAAGCAGGCAAAAATCGCCAAGCTGAAAATGGTCACGACGGCGGTCCAATTTAGGCGGCCGAGTATCCATGATCCGATGAATCTACCGGCAGCCCTAAGGACGAAGAAAATCGATATTGCGTAAGCTGCCATGAAGGTCGCGGAGCCGTGATAAGTAGCCAGGAGGGTGGGCATCCAGACATAGACGGCGCATTCGACTGCTACGTAGAGGAATATCGCCGCAGAAAAACCAAGGGCATAGGGGTTCTTCATCATGCCAACAGTGCGTTTTAGGTTAATCGGCTGTTCGGCAGTTCTTGTGCTGTGCGGGTACATGACGAACGAAGCAGTGACAATGAGGGCAACGCAGATTGTCGCTGCGATGACGTAGAGCCACTTCCATGAGGTACCTGCCGCCAAGAGGCGGGCGACAATCGCGGGTCCTATGATCGCGCCGACGGCAAAAAATCCCTCTACTGCATTCATGGTCGCAGTGTGTTCAGTGGTCGATCGTGTGATGTCCCCGATCAGAGCGAGCGCCCCGGTTTTGAAAATTCCGATCGCAGTGCCCGAAACCACCAAGAGAACAAGAAAGAACTGGAAGGACTGGCCCACAGAGAATAGGTATGAATTGAGGCCGAACAGGACCAGTCCCAGAATGATCGTTTTCTTTCTGCCAAGTTTATCCGCGAGGTAGCCAAGGAAAATACCCGCGAACGCGATCCCGGCCATGGTGGCATAGTGAAACGCCCCCGCTACCGTCATGCTGAGGTGAAACTCTTTGATGACTTCAGGAATAATGACGCCTACTGAATCTGTCGTCATCGCGAACATCATGAACATGAAAAACGTGAGCCACTTGATGACCGCTAAACTTCGCTGACCCTGCGCAGCATTTTTCATCGGCCTGCCTCAGAACTGGCAGTTCTGGGTAGCGACTCCCACGTCCTTACGATTCGTTCTTGTGCAGCGTTGGTTGTGGAGTACGTAACCAACGCTCGCGGCTCTGCGAAATCCACGTCGAGTCTCGCCCAGTGGCCATGCGCCTTCCACGTGATCGCCAGGCTTTTATTGGACGGAATCGCCAGCTGCGCCTGGCCTGCAAAAGCGGGATGGGTATTGCGTAGGAGAATGAGATCAAGAAGTTGTACTACTACGGGGTCCGTGAGAGCTTTCTGCAGTTCTGAAGAGCTGTAGTAGTGCCGGTTGATGTCACGACCAACTTGCGTTCGAGCCAGTAGTTCCATGTCGTTCGTACCCGCGAGCAATCCCACATAATAAACTTGTGGAATACCAGGGACGAAGAATTGGATTGCGCGGGCAATCAGGTACTCATTTCCACGGCGGCCTAGAGCGTCGTAGAAAGTGCAATTCACCTGATAAAGATCAAGGTTGTTCGCAGCTGCACCCGTGGCCTGCCGGCTCTGGTCCTTGCTGCGGGAGTGGATCGTTTCTACCAGCTTGTCGATTTCGGCAGGAGCAAGGAGACCGGGTTCGCCTTTCCCGTCCGCACCGACGTCAATGACGCCGATGCCATCGTGGGTATCGAGTACGGTGATGGAATTGTGTGGTCGAATTGCGAGCCAATGGGCAAGGGATCTGGCATCGCCCGTAAAAAGCGAATGCAACACGAGCGGCGGAAGCGCGAAATCATAGACCCAATCGACCTGGCGCGCGATTTCCATCTGTTGCAAATGGTGGCTGTGAATTTCGACCAGGACTTCCATCCCGAGCCCATGGGCTTTCTGCGTAAGAGACTCAATAAAACGAAAAGTCTCCGGAATCATGAAACAGCTCGTTCCGGCTTTCTTGATGGCATAGCCGACTGCATCGAGCCGAATCAGGCGCACACCGGCGGCTTGAAACCGGCCGAGGATGGCTCCCAAATACGCTTCGCCCTGGGGATGGGTCACGTCGATATCGATCTGCCGCGGAGTAAACGTAGTCCAGAGCAGCCGTTTGTCGCTCGATTCGAGGGCGACACTTGTAAATGGCAGTCCGGGGCGTGGACGATAGATTCGCAGGAGGTCCGCTTCGCTCGCACCCGCGGGAAAAATGCGATCGTAGGTGAGAAACATTCCAGCGAAGGGCGAGTCCGCGCCCCGGTGGGAGAAGTCTTTGAATTGTGGCGAGTCACTGGACATGTGGTTGACGATAAGGTCCGCAACCAACTCATGTGTCTCGCCGAGAGCCCTTACGTCATTCCAATCACCTAAGCGGGAGTCGACTTCTGTGTGATCTGCCGGGTCGAAACCAGCATCGGCTCCGTCGATGGGTTGAAAAAAAGGAAGTAGGTGCACGCCGCCGAAGACACCACCGAGGGCACCGTTGAGTAGGGCTCCTAGCCTTCTTAAATCGCCTGACAGGCGATCAACGTAAGTGATGAGTTGGACTTGATTCTTCAAAGGTCGCACAGTACCGTGTGATACAAGCCGGGCTTCAGGAAAGGAAACTCCAGAAAAACCCAAGACTCAGCCTGACCCTTTTAGAGGTGTACACTGCGACATGTCAAGGATATTGCTACATATTGATCCATAAGTTGTATATGTTAATATTTGGCCGTAAGGGGGTAGTTTGAGGGTAAGCAGTTTGCTCTCAGTGGACGCGGTATGGAGAAAAGGGATCCCTCGATGGCAAGTCATAAATACCGACAGATTTTCGACAAACTTCAAGAAGATATTTCCTCTGGTCGGTATAAGCCTGGCCAGCGTTTACCGAGTGAGGCTGAACTGGTTAGGCGTTTTGGCGCCTCTCGAATGACGGTGTTCAGGGCTATGCGGGAGCTGCAGTCACTCGGTATCGTGACTCGCCGTGTTGGTTCAGGTACTTTTGTGTCTTCGACCTCAAACACGGGAAGTCATGTGTTTGGACTCTTGATTCCCGAGCTAGGCCAGACAGAGATTTTTGAGGTGATCTGCCAGGGCATGATGGAAGCACAACAAGCCATGCACCACTCTTTGCTCTGGGGAAATGCAGTCCCGCAGGAAAAAGAAAAGGAGCAAGCTGCAGAGCAGTTATGCCGACACTACATCTCCCGAAAAGTTTCGGGCGTATTCTTTGCTCCGGTCGAATTCAGCACGAATAGATTTCAGGCAAATCACCGGATTGTGGCTGCTCTTGACCGGGCTCGCATTCCAGTTGTTCTTCTTGATCGCTGCCTGGAGCCCTATCCTCAGCGCAGCAATTACGACCTGGTGGGAATTGACAATCGCCGCACAGGCTATCTCTCGACTGAGCACCTAATAAAAGTTGGCGCCAAGCGCATCGCTTTCTTTGCACGGCCGAATTCAGCACCAACGGTGGACGCTCGCATCGCGGGCTATCGCGAGGCTCTCATGTCGCGATCATTGAGATACGGGCATGATCTAGTCAGGCTCGGGGACGCGTCTGACACAAAGCTGATCAAGTCCATATTGAAGAAAGATCGACCCGATGCCTTCCTTTGTGCCAATGACCATACAGCTGGAAATCTCATGCACACGTTAATATCGCTGGGCCAGCGTATCCCGGAAGATATCCGGATGGTAGGCATCGACGATGTGAAATATGCGCGGCTGTTGCCCGTGCCTCTTACGACTCAACACCAGCCATGCCGCGATATCGGAAGAATAGCCTTGGCGGTCATGCTTGACAGGATTGCCAATCCCGATTTGCCTCCGCGCGATGTGCTTTTAGGATGCAAACTCATCGTTCGTCAGTCGTGCGGTTCTCTCTCAAAATAAAAGTACCGTTCGGCCCACCTCATCTTACACCTGACTTTTTCATTACTCCGCGGTGTCAAATGCTGGCATGAGCACCCTGCGGCCACTCTTCTAGCCCCAAGTGGTATAGGCAGGTTTTTGTAAGTTGTCTACAAATGATCTTGACAACGTGGAACCTTCAACGCTACAAGTTCACTCCGTGAGTGGTCGCTCGGAGTTGATCTGACCGCATGATCCCCGAGGCACCTTTCATCGTTTGATCGCCATGGTCAGGTTTCGGGAAGCCTAGAAGTGGGCTTACCAAGTTTAGTTGCTTGTCTTTTCCACGTCGAAGGGGCGAAAAATATGGCTAACAATCGGTCGTTGACTTCAGATCACCTCTCGAAGTTTGGCAAGTTCCTCCCCCCCCAAACCAAGTTATCAGTCGGCCAGACTGGTGTCGCGTCCACACAGCGACGCCCTTTCAAGCTAATGACGCTCGTTCTTGGTGTCGTTGTCATTGCTATGACGTGTTTATCGGTGTCTGCCCAGGTCAGATTTGGAACCGTCCTGGGAACTATTGTTGATTCCAGCGGTGCCACGGTCTCGGGAGCCACAGTGAAGCTGAACAATCTAGGTACCAGCGAGACCCGCACCACGCAGACCAGCACCGCGGGAACATTTACCTTCCCTAACGTAACCGCGGGGCTGTACCGGGTCGAGGTCGAGATGGCGGGGTTCAAGCACTTCACTCGAGAGAACGTGGAGGTCCAAGTTGACGTTAGCACCCGCGTGGACGCCGCGTTGCAGGTCGGCAATGTGACGGAGAGTGTGGTTGTGACGACTGAGGCGCCACCGCTGCAGACCGACAGTGCCTCGCTGGGTACGACCATCAGCCAGCAAGAGGTCGAGAGCATACCGCTAAGCGGAAGAAATGTAAACAACATGCTGACCCTGGTCCCGGGGGTAGTCGCTCAAGGGGGCACCTATGGCAACGCAGTCTCGAACCAGGCTGGCGGCGCTAGAACAAATGCTATCGGCTTCGGAAATTACGCCATTGGTGGAGGGTTCGGAAACCAGAGTCAGTTCTATGTGGATGGTGTTCCGTCCAATGGGCCCGCGAATAACCTCACCTCCTACATCCCGTCGCAGGACGTAGTGCAGGAGTTTCGAGTAGTCACCAACAATGTTGGTGCCGAGTATGGGAATTACGCCGGCGGCGTGATCAACATCACCACCAAATCTGGGACCAATGACTTTCACGGCACAGGGTATGAGTATCTGCAGAACAAAGTGTTGAATGCCAATGACTACTTCTCCAACCTTAACGGGTTTTCTCGCCCACCAGTGATACAGAATCAGTTTGGCGGAACACTGGGCGGCCCGATCCAGAAAGGTAAGACGTTCTTCTTCTTCGGCTTCGAACGTGAAGTCCTGCGTTCAGGAACCCTGGTGACAACGACAGTGCCCACTGCGGCTGAGTTGGCAGGGGACTTTAGCGCGCCCGGTCTGCCAGCCATCTATGATCAAAGTCAACCGGGAAACCCGCAGTTTCAGTGCAACGGAGCTCTCAACGTAATCTGTCCAAATCGTCTTGACCAGACCGCATTGAAGATCTTTGCAGCAACGTACCCATTGCCGAACGTCCCTGGAAAGGTGACGCAGAACTTCGTCGTTCAGGAGGCCACTGGTGGCGTTAATAATCAATACAACGCGCGAGTGGATCATCGTTTCTCCGACAAGAACAATGTGTTCGCCCGCTACACATATTGGAAGGCAGACAGCAATGCTTACGACGCATGGGGCACAAAGACACAAGGCCAGGGTCCCACCGGCGTCTATACGCATGAGGCTATCCTGGGTGACACCCACGCCTTCAACGCTTCAACGATCCTAGATGTGCACCTCTCATATCTAAGGGTGTTTGAACACGAATTTCCCTCTAATCAGAACATTGATTTGTCGCAGTTTGGTCCCGCCTGGGGGGCCCTTGAAGGCCAACTCGTCGCTCCGGCAAACTTTCCAGCAATGAGTTTTAGCGGTGATAGCCAGAGTGTGAACGGCAGCGGGTACGGTTCGCAGCTCTTTTGGCACCAGAATGTGTACGCGTTGTCGGGAAACCTTACCAAACTTGTCGGTCGTCACCAGGTCAAGTTCGGAGCAGACGTGCGTCGCGTGCAGTGGATTTCTGACCCGGAGAACGGGGCCCTCAATCTGAACTTCAATCAGTTTGCTACGGCGCAATCCGCCAGCGTGGGTGGCAGCTCAGTTGCTTCAGCCTTGCTAGGACTTCCCGGCAGCACTGGTGTAACACCGGGCATTATTGGCGGCTCCAGAGCGTATTACCATGCTTATGGGTTCTTTTTGGAAGACACATTCCAGGCTACGAAGAAGCTAACAGTCAAGGCGGGCCTTCGCTGGGACCAACCCAGCGTTTATTCGGAAGCGAATAATTTCGACACAGTATTTCGCCCTGACCAACCTAGTCCACTAGGGTCATTCTTGAATCCAGTCACAGGCAAGACACAACAGTTGATGGGAAATGTGGCTCTCGTTGACAGTCCAGCGTGGCATTCGCAGAGGGAAGACGATCTGCACTGGAAGTTGTTTTCGCCTCGGCTTGGGTTCGCGTATCGCGCGACGGATCGTACGGTTTTGCGTGCGGCCTATGGGATTTCTTATCCGCCCACCACGGTCAGCCAGGACGGGCCGAACCTGTCCCCTATCAATCTGTCACCGACGTCTGTTACCAATACGTTCCAAGTACAGACGGGCCAGCCCGATTCGATACAAGCTACTGTAGCTAACCCATTTCCTTTCGGGATCAACCAGCCCCTACGGCGCGCGGCCACACCAAGCTTTTTCTACGGCCAGAGTACTTTTGCCATGCGAGCACCAGGCGAGCCAACCCCGTATGTACAGCAATGGAACGCAGCTGTAGAACGCCAGATTGGCAAGGACGCATCTTTGACGGTCGCCTACGCCGGGTCGAGAGGCACCCATCTCGTGATGCAAGGGTGGGCCACAGTCTCGAATATTGGGCTCAATCAGCTGCCGGACCAGTATTTCGCGATGGGGCCGGCTGCCTTGTTGGCCCAGGTTCCGAATCCGTTCTTTGGCGTCATTACGACTCCAGGGTCACCGCTATCGCAACCCACGGTAGCCGCTGGACAGTTGTTGCGGCCGTTTCCGCAATACGAACGCGTTCTTGCGGTGAATCCCCACAGAGGGAGCTCAAATTATCGGTCTTTGCAGACGTCGTTCATGAAGAGGTTTGGTGGTAATGGGATCCTGAGTGTTGCGTACACTTGGTCGCGCTTGATGTCAGATACCGACAGCGTAACCGCCTTCTTAGACGAAGGATTTCTTTTCGGTGGCTCACTTCAGGATAACAACCATATCGAACGGGAATACTCCCTCAGTTCTTACGACATTCCGCACAATCTATCCATTGGGTACGGTGTCGATTTGCCGTTCGGTAGCAACAAGCACTTCTTGGGGAATGCTCACGGAGCCCTTAACGGGATAGTGGGCGGCTGGCGAGTCAATGGGATTACCACCATCCGTAGCGGCGTCCCAATCAGCGCATACCAAATCTTTGCGGGGTCGGCGCTGAGCCAGCTTGGCGGCGGCCAGGGCTACTTTGGGGCCGGCGGTCTCTGGATGCGTCCCGATCTTGTATCGGGATGCCACCTCGGTACATCGGGCTCGCGCGAATTCAGAGCGACCCATGGTTGGTTCAACACGCAATGCTTCGTTCCCGTAGATACTTCTAGTGTTATGAGATTCGGTAACGAGCCCCGGAACATCGGTGACGTTCGAATGGACACTATGAACAACTGGGACTTCTCGGTCGCGAAGCGCAACGAGATTACGGAACGAGTTTATCTACAGTTCACGGCGGAGTTCTTCAATATCTTTAACCACCCACGCTTTGGCCCGCCAGACAATAACGCAGGTGTCCTTCCCACAGTTCTTAATGGACACTTCGGCATTGTGACATCGCAGGCGAACCCACCTCGCGCGATTCAATTCGGGCTGCGGATCGGCTTTTGAAACCTCACGCACTGGAGCATCGTGGAAACACGGTGCTCCAGCTTTTTGACTTGCACGCCGTCGAGTCCGCTGACGATGGATGTGACGCAGCCGTGCAGGCAAGCAGCATCTCTAAGCTGCTATCGCTGAGCAAATCTCAAGGGTGACTAATGCTGCGGAATCGTCGTGTCGTTTCTCTCGCCCTGTGGTCAGCCTTGCTAAACTCTTTACTACAACCCACAATGACACCCGCTCAGGTGCGGGCTGGCGGAGAAGCTCCGAAAGTACTGGTGGAAGCAGACGGCACGGTCGACGTCCCCGCTCACGCGGTGCCGATATCCAGTTTTCTCAGTCCAGAAGCCAAGGCATACGTCACCGAACACCTGAAACAGATGCAAGATCCGGACATGACGAAGCCCGGTGACGGCGTGCCGCTGCTTCTGAAGCCGTACCTGGCGCGTGATAAGGCTATTTTCGCGGTGGACCGTAAGGATCAAAAACTTGCCGGAGTGCACGTGTATGTTTACACGCCGAATGCCGGAATCGCAGAGCACAACAAACATAGAGTCCTCATAAACCTTCACGGGGGAGGATTCTCCGGCTGTTGGCCCGGGTGCGCGGAACTCGAATCCATTCCGGTTTCCGCGCTTGGGCAGATTCAGGTTGTCAGCGTCGATTATCGGGAAGGTCCAGAAAACAAGTTTCCCGCTGCCAGCGAGGATGTTGCGAGTGTTTACCAGGAACTCCTGAAGACGCACAAGCCGAAAGACATCGGCATCTACGGGTGCTCGGCTGGAGGTATGCAAACCGCCATGTCTGTGGCCTGGTTTCAGACTCACTCACTGCCCACCCCCGGGGCGATTGGGATCCTATGTGCATCTGCGGGTGGTGTATTCGGCGGTGACTCTTCTTACATTGCGCCGCCACTAGGTGAGGCGCGTGTGCCGTCCCCAATGCCGCCGAGTACTACTAGTCTCGGCTATTTCAGAGGAACCGATCCGAAGGACCCCTTGATTGCTCCGCTCAATTCGCCAGAAATCATCGCCAAATTTCCACCGACACTGATTATCACAGGGACGCGGTCGTTCGAATTGAGCGCCGCTGTTCATACACACACGCAATTAGTGAAATCAGGCGTAGATGCTGAACTTCATGTCTGGGAAGGACTCTTCCATGGATTCTTTTACAACGTAGATGTCCCTGAGTCCAGGGATGCTTTCAACGTGATTATCAAATTTTTTGATCGCCACTTGGGCCAGAACTAACGCGGCTAGTTCATCGACGTAACAGCCGTAAATGAAAACGTGACTCGCGGTTTGACCATGATTACCAGCCAAGAGTTGATCGATCGGATTCAAAAGAACATCGGAGTTCCCTGGCAAAGCCAGCGGTCTGATGGTTTTTCGGATGGCATTCTGCTCGGGAGTCCTGATACGGTCGTGACAGGAATCGTGACCACCTACACGCCGACCGTGGATGTTTTGCGGCGGGCGGTTGCTTCGGGCAAGAACACGATCATCTGCCGGGAAGCTCCCTTCTATAGTCGTGGCGAAAGAGCCCCTTTGCAGTGGAGGAATGGACCGGCGCCTCCCAAGGAGATCATCGACAGCGATGTGGTCTGTCGTTTCAAGCGAGAGCTTATCTCCCAGAATAATCTTGTGATCATCCGCTTTTTCGACAACTGGGATGCCCGGAAGGCAGACGGACAGCTCCGAGGGCTTGCCCGGGCGCTGGGTTGGGAGCAGTTTCACCAAGCTGGCAGGAATTCAGAGGAATATCAACCCACTGACAACTTCTTCGCCTTATCAGGAACTTCGCTGGGAAGCCTCGCTCGAAACATCACACAACAGCTGAGAATCCGGGGAACGCGAGTGATTGGAGATCCGAACTCGAGAATGCGCAAAGTGGCGCTGACGCACGGTCTCCTGCTCGTCGCAGAGGTTGAGCGAATCCTCCGCGAGCCGGGCGTGGACGTTGTTGTCGCTGGCGATGCGGTGGAGTGGGAAGCGGCCCCGTATTTCGAAGACCTTGTTACCGCCAGGAAGGCAAAGGGGCTGATTCTGATTGGGCATGAGGCGTCGGAAGAGCCGGGCTGCGGCGAAATGGCAACATGGCTGAAAAGCATGGTGAACGAAGTACCGATTGAGTGGATTCCTGCAGGGGAACCATTCAGGACTTTGAGTTAAGCGTGGCGATCACAATGAACCAGGAAACACTATCACGCCGGCGATTCTGTCAAATTGCCGGAAGTGGTCTCCTGCTGGCACCAACTTTGATGCGTGCGCAAGCGCAGTCTTCGTCAAAGTTGACCGCTCGTGAGGTCGTGGCGCGAATTCGGAAGAACATTGGCGTACCGTGGCGAACTCCAACCGCCGACGAGTTCAAGATTGGTGACCCGGACGCGCCGATCACTGGCATTACGACGACATTCATGTCCACCCTCGGTCTGCTCGAGCGTTCCCAGTCTGCCGGTCATAACTTTGTAATCACTCATGAGCCGACGTTCTGGAGTGCCACCGATGTAGTCGCAGACCTCAGGGACGATCCCCTTTATCAGTACAAAGTGGATCTTCTGGAAAGAAACAAGATGGTGGTGTGGAGATTTCACGATCACTGGCATGCCCGGCGTCCAGATGGAATTTTTGCAGGGTGGGATAAGACGATGGGATGGAGCAACTACGCGGCGCCTGGGGCAAACCCGTTTTCCCATGAGTATGCAGTCCGCGAAACAAGCTTTGAAGAATTAGCGAGAGACATGCAAGCCAAGCTAAAAACGCGCAGCATGCGGCTGGTGGGAGATCCAAAGCTTCGGGTAACACGTGTCGGCCATGCTGGGCACTACATCACACAGTGCATGTCGGTGCTTCCCAGAGTGGATGTTTTGCTCGTTTTCGAATCTAGAGAGTGGGAAGCGGCAGAGTATGTGAGAGATGCGATCGCGGCGGGTCAGAAGAAAGCGTTAATCCAGCTTCCTCACGAAGGTGGAGAAGAGGCCGGAATGGACGAGTGTGCCCGATGGCTGCGGACATTCGTCAGTGAAGTGCCAATCGAATTCATCCCGTCCGGCGATCCATTCTGGAGGCCAGCGTAGAACGGACTGATGATTCATGGCCCCAAACGAGGAGAGATGTGGCGAAGATGAAACGTACAACAGCGCTTCTTTTCATTTTGATCGGAACGGCTCTAACCCTCGTTTCCACTGCCCAGAGCACGATCGGTAGCGGACATTGGGTGAGTGCCTGGAGTACCGCAGTGCACTCGCCGCTTCCGTTTCCTGGACTTCCTCCTTCGCCGGTCTTTGACAATCAGACGATTCGGATGGTCGTGCGTCCTTCTATTGGTGGTGAACGCGTGCGAATTCGGCTTTCGAACGCATACGGAACCAATGTACTTGCAATCGGCGCAGTCCATATTGCGGTCACACGCCAGGGAGCGAGCGTTGCCCCGGAATCCGATCGTGTCCTGACCTTCGGTGGAAACGCAAGAGTCAGAGTTCCTCCTGGGGCTCCGCTGGTCAGTGATCCGGTCGATTTGAATGTGGCTCCTTTCACCGAGCTCGCGGTAAGCATCTACCTGCCCGAAAGCACCCCTGCTTCCAGCGTTCATTTCTGGGCACAGCATGAGACATACATTTCAGGGCCGGGGGATCTTACCGCCAAGGGGGACATCCCGAATCCAACAACCAAACTGTCGTGGTACTGGCTGGCCGATGTCGAAGTTTGGGCTCCTGATCAAACAACCGCGATGGTGACGCTGGGAGATTCGATCACTGACGGTGTTGGTGCGAAACAGGGCGACTACACCGACTGGCCGGATATGTTGGCCAGGCGGCTGGCTGCCGAACAAGGAGCTCCCAGGTTGGCGGTGACTAATGAAGGCATTGGTGGCAACCGCATCCTGCACGACGCCGCCGGCGTGAGCGCACTTGCCCGCTTCGACCGCGACGTGCTGGCGCAACCCGGTGTTACAAACCTTATCGTGCTCGAAGGTATTAACGACATCGGTTGGCCTCACATAAAGCTGCCTCGGTCGAAAGACGGCACCGTTCCTACGGAAAATCCATTTGCCGGCCAGGCGGTGACCGCCCAGGACCTCATCGTGGGCCTGCGGCAAATCATTGAGCGTGCGCATCAGCACGGAATTAGAGTGTTCGGCGCAACACTGACACCGTATGAAGGGGCCGATTACTACAGCGCAGATGGAGAAACCACTCGTCAGGCAGTCAATGAATGGATTCGCAACGGCGGGGCATTTGATGCCGTTTTCGATTTCGATGCTGCGGTGCGTGATCCAAGCCATCCGGCGCAGTTTCGTGACGGCTATCACTCCGGCGATCACCTTCACCCCAGCGCAACAGGCTACAAGGCGATGGCAGATGCCGTTGACCTTTCGGTTCTGAGGAGAGTTGCAGGCACAGCAACCAAGAAATGATTGCTCCAGATGTTGGGCGAAAGGAGATCAGCGTGAAGGTGAAGCACGTTCTGTTGGCCCTTTTGGCAGTGTGCAGGTTGTGCTTGGCGCAGGAAGTCAAATCGCAGCCAGCGCCGACGAATGTTCAGAACGCGGAATTTCCAAGACTGAACAGCGATCTGAGCGCGACCTTTCACGTTCAGGCCGATCAGGCGCAGAAAGTCCAACTGTTGATGGAATTGGGGCAGTCGCCTTATGACATGGTTCGGTCCACAGATGGTTCTTGGGAAGTCACGACGAAACCCCTTCTGCCTGGGTTTCACTACTACCTGATCTCCGTGGATGGATTTGCTTCCACCGACCCAGGAAGCACGACGTTTTTCGCCGCTCGAAGGGAAGTTAGCGGCATTGAAGTGCCGGCTCCGGAATCGGAGTTCTTTGCGATCAAAGATGTGCCGCACGGCACCGTGCGAACCGAGTGGTATTTCTCAAAGGCACCAGGGGAGTGGAGAAGAATCGTCGTATGTACGCCTCCGGGATACGACCGGAGCACTGAGCGCTATCCGGTTTTGTACCTTCAGCACGGGTGGGGCGAAGACGAAGACGCCTGGAGCCACCAGGGACATGAGAATTTCATTCTCGACAATTTGATTGCGGCTCAGAAAGCAAAGCCGATGATCATCGTCAACGAGAACGGAATGACCGGGATCAACTTTCAACCTCCTCCCCCACCTCGACCAGGGGCCAATCCGAGTGCGCCCCCGCCTCGACCGACGGCGAGTGCGATCAGCGAAGAACGATATGCGTTGTTTGACCGTATCATTTTCGGTGACCTAGTTCCCTTCATTGATTCCCGTTTCCGCACCATACCTGACCGCGAGCACCGCGCGCTGGCGGGTCTTTCCATGGGAGGCGGTCAGGCGGTTCGCATCGGCCTGAATCATCTGGACCAGTTTGCGTATGTGGGCGCATTCAGTCCGGCGCTTTTCATAACAGATACTGCGAAGGATTACGACGGTGCGCTGGCGGATGCGGCGAAACTGAACCGCCAGCTTCGGCTGTTGTGGATCGGAGTTGGCAGTGACGATTTCCTGCTCGCACCGGTGAAACAATCTCACGAAAACTTAGAGAGGGCAGGGATCAAACACGTGTGGGTCGAGAGTTCTGGCGCCCACGTCTGGACCGTGTGGCGCAAATATCTCGCTGACTTTGCGCCCAGACTTTTTCAATAAGACATTGTTTGTCACGCGGGATGTTGAGACGAATTCATGACAAAACCGGCGCTTATGGTCGGCCTGGGTGAAGTCTTATGGGACCTTTTGCCTTCGGGAAAAGTGTTAGGCGGCGCTCCTGCAAATTTTGCCTACATGACGAACGTGCTTGGAGACCAGGGAATCGTCGCGAGCCGGGTCGGTACCGATGAGTTGGGTCGCGAGGCATACCGGGTCATGCAAGAACTTGGTCTGAATACATCGTATGTGCAGCGCGACGATCTGCATGCGACCGGTACGGCGGAGGTATCGATCGATGCTGCCGGCCAGCCGGATTTCACAATCAAAGAATCGGTTTCCTGGGATTTCCTGGAATGGACGGCAGCTTGGGAAGAGCTCTCCGCTCGGGCTGACGTAGTGTGCTTCGGTTCGCTTGGGCAGCGCTCGTCGAAGTCCGCCGCAACTATCGATTGCTTCTTGCGGAACACGCCAGAGAAGGCGTTACGCATTTGCGACGTTAATCTGCGCCAGAGCTTCTACGACAAGGATGTGCTGCAAAGATCCTTCCGCCATTCGCACGTCGTGAAGCTTAGCGACCAGGAGTTACTGCAGGTCTCATGCGTGCTCCAGTCGGGTATCGGCACCGAGGAGACGCTCGCCAAGCGATTGCTGAACGAATATGAGTTGCGCCTGGTCTGCATAACACGCGGTGCGCGCGGCAGCCTGCTTGTGTCAAGAGACCGGGCGGTTGAGCATGCGGGTTTCCGTGTAACCGTAGCGGATGCGGTTGGTGCAGGAGACGCATTCACGGCCTGTCTGGCAGGTCACTACTTCCGAGGGCATGCACTTGAGGAGATCAGTGAATCCGCAAATCGTTTTGCATCGTGGGTTGCGACGCAGAGAGGCGCAACGCCGGCGATCAGCTCCGGCCAGTTGCAAGACATTTTAAGTGGCGTCGCCATCCGCTGAGCGGCGGGCGCCTCAATACCACCACGCGTGCCAATAGCTGGGGTGAATCCGCATATTTTAGGGAGTCTCTGGGTGAAGAAATCTGCTGCTCTGGCGTTGTTCCTGCTTGTCATCGGTTTTGCTGGGAGCGATCGGTCCGCAGCCCAGAATGCCGCCAGCGATGGCCACTGGGTGGCTGCATGGGGAACGTCCGTACACGCTCCAGTTAAGTTTCCCGGCATACCGGGCGAGCCTCCGCTCAGCGACCAGACCATTCGCATGATTGTCCGGCCCACGATCGGATCCCAGCGTCTGCGCGTGCGGCTGTCGAACGAGTTTGGCACGTCAGCGCTGGTGATTGGGGCCGCCCACATTGCATTAACAGGCGACGGCTCAAGCCTCAAGCCTGAGAGTGATCGCGTGTTGACCTTCGGTGGAAACGCAAAAGTCAGCATCCCTCCTGGCGCTCCGCTGCTCAGCGATCCAGTAGATCTGCGTGTAGATGCATTCTCCGAGATTTCGATCAGCATCTATCTTCCCTTGGATACGCCCGTGTCAACCTGGCATTTCCAGGGACAGCATGAATCCTACCTGGCAGGTCCGGGTGACCTGACGGGGAAGGCGGAGTTATGGGTTCCTCCAGGTAAGGCCGCCTGGTACTTCCTGTCCGGCATTGAAGCTTGGGTCCCTAACTCCACAACGACAATCGTTGCTTTCGGAGACTCAATCACGCAGGGAACCAGCAACAAGCCGGGTGAGTCCTACAGCGACTGGCCCTACCAGCTGGCCCACCGTTTCTCGAGCGAGCAAGGGGCGCCAGGTATCGCTGTAGTGAACGAGGGAATCGGCGGAAACCGAATACTGCACGATGCCGCCGGCGTCAGCGCGCTGGCGCGCTTCGATCGAGATGTGTTGGCTCTACCGGGGGTGACCAGGTTAATCCTCCTTGAAGGAATCAACGACATTGGATTTCCTCGCATCCGAGTTTCAGAAGCCAAGAATCTTCCTGCCATGAAAGAAAACCCGTTCGCGGCGCAACTGGTATCCGCGGAGGAGATCATTGCAGGTCTTCAGCAGCTCATCGCGCGCGCGCACGCACACGGCATTAGGGTCTTTGGCGGCACCCTGACGCCGTTTGAGGGAACCAACTCCTACGATGCGGGTGGGGAGGCGGTTCGTCAGGAGGTGAATAAATGGGTCCGCACAACGAATCTGTTCGATGGAATATTCGACTTCGACGCGTTGATGCGCGACTCTGCGCGGCCGTCGAGATTGCGTGATCTGTACGATTCCGGAGATCACATTCACCCAAACCCAGCAGGTTATAAAGCCATGGCGGATTCAATTTCTCTGGCCATCCTGAGGAAAAAAATCCTTGAGGTGCAGCGCGAGCGTCACCCAGGGACGAGGAAGTAGGAGGCGAGATGAGGAATTGTTGGATTGTGCTGGTGACCGCGTTGTTGCTGACGCCCTGCTTTGCGGAAATGAAGTCCGCGGTTAGAACTGAGAGCGGCTTGGTGAGCGGTGTTCCTGGCGCGAGAGATCCAAACATCACCGCCTTTAAAGGCATTCTGTACGCCGAACCGCCGATCGTAAACCTGCGGTGGACAGCGCCGCGCCCTGCGCAAGTGGGATCGCGTGCGCAAGGCCGACCATTTCAGCGATGCCTGCGCACAAATATTTCCGAAAGCGGATTTTCCCAAGACCGAAGATTGCCTCTATTTGAACGTTTGGACTCCTGCCAAGTCCAGCGGAGATGCCCTCCCAGTGATGGTGTGGATCCATGGAGGCGGCCTGATGGTTGGCTCTCCGCGGGAAGCTCTTTACGACGGTGAAGAACTCGCAAGAAAGGAAGTGGTTGTCGTAACCGTTAACTATCGCTTGGGCGTCATCGGGTTTCTCGCTCATCCGGAACTCACAAAAGAATCACCTCATCACGCTTCTGGCAATTACGGCCTGTTGGATCAATTAGCGGCCCTGAAGTGGGTACAGCGCAACATTGCGGCATTCGGTGGTGATCCCAAGAAAGTCACAATCTTTGGAGAATCTGCTGGGGCATTTTCTGTGAATTCGCATGTCGCTTCGCCGCTATCAAATGGACTCTTCCGCGCGGCCATCAGCGAGAGTGGCGGGGTCGGAGCGGGTTTTGGGCGAACAGAACTACCATCGCTCGAAGAGAGCGAGAAGAAAGGTGTTAAGTTTGCAGAATCTGTAGGCGCCCACTCGCTGGCGGAATTGCGGGCGATGCCGGCAGAGAAGTTGCTGCAAGCCGGCGGATTTCCTCAAGCCAACGTGGACGGCTGGTTCTTTCCGGAAAGTGCCGCGTCTCTCTTTAAAGAAGGCAAAGAAAACAAGGTCCCATTTCTCCTAGGATCAAATTCCGATGAGGGCCAGCATTTTATTCGTTCGGTCTTGCCCGCCAGCGAATATATCGGACAAGCAAAGAAGGACTACGGCGATGATGTGGCGCAGTTCTTGAGGCTGTATCCCAGCGATTCGGACCAGGCCGCAAAGATCTCGCAGCAACATCAGTTTTCCGATCGGACGGCTCTCGCCACCCGAAACTTGGCCGGCGATGTTGCTCGCGGTGGGACAAAAGTCTATCTCTATTACTTTGCTTACCAAGATGGCGGGGTCTACGACACCGAAACTCCGACTCTCGGGTTGAGGCTGGGAGCCGATCACGGGGGCGAACTCTGGTATGTATTCGGTGTCCTGAATCATTGGAAGACAGCGGTTCCGGAAGCCGATCTCAAGGTGCAGAACACTGTGATGTCGTACTGGACGAACTTCGCCAAGACTCTTGATCCTAACGGCGGTGGTCTGCCGGCTTGGAAACCGGTGGGACAATCCACTGATCAAGTAATGGTCCTAGATCAGAGCGTCGGGACGCAGCCGCATCCGCGCGCAGCTCAGCTCGATTTTCTGCATACTCACGCTGCCAAGTGAACTGATCGGTTTAAGTGGATATTACTTAAGAACTCGCCATCTAGAGTGGAACACGTCCAGGGAAGTTGTGTGTGACAGGCGCACCCCATTGCGTTATTTCAGATGGTTCATTCCAAATTGAAAGGCCGGCTACCTACACTATGAATCTCCGATGCAAATGTTTGTCGGTCACCTCACTTCTGATTCTTGGGGCCACGCTACAGGCTCTGGGGCAGGACCCAGTCGTCGCCTCTCCCAATCCGGAATCGCTGTTTACAAGCCCCGACCCGCGGTTAAACGCGAACAAACAGGTGGTTTTGCACATTGTTCGCGATCTGCTTGAAGCCAATCAATGGTCAGACGCTGAAAAGTACATCAGCCCGCAATATCGTCAACACAATCCCTTTGTTGCCTCTGGGTTGGCCCCGGTGAAACGTTTCTTCGCGAGTATGCCCTCGAAACCCATCCCCGCAAAGATGCAGACCAAAGTGGTTTCGGTCGTTGCGGAGAGTGATCTCGTAGTTGTTGCGTTCAAGCAGGAGTATGTTGATCCCCGCAATCCGGGAAAGTGCTACACCACTACATGGTTTGACATGTGGCGCATCGTGGATGGAAAAGCGGACGAGCATTGGGACGCGGCGACTCTCAGCCCGCCTGCGACGAAGCCCTGCAGGTGAAGGAAGGAGACGATTCACCGCGCCGTAGAATGGCGCTGTGTCGTCCACCGACTCGATATTCACGATCGGAGAGAGTGAGGCAAGAATGAATCTACGATTCCTGCGTGGCATCCTGTGGCTGCCATTCGCTGTGTCCACGTGCTCATGGGCGCAGCCGACAAACTCATGCGCCAGCTTGATGAACTCTAAGGCTGCAGGTGTCGAAATTACGAAGGCTGCAGCGGTCCCTGCCGGAACCACGGTGCCCAATCCCTACGGACAGGGCCACAGTGAGCCCCTTCCCGCCCATTGCCGAGTGGATGGCGTCATGAATCGCCGCACCGGAGTCGGCGGCGAGGAGTTCGGGATCAACTTCGCGTTAGCTCTGCCTGATTCATGGAATGGCGATTTTCTGATGCAAGGTGGAGGTGGTTCGAATGGAATTGTGGTCCCGCCCCTGGGCCTTATTGCTGCCGGAGATACTCCAGCACTCATGCGCGGATTCGCGGTCGTCAGTACAGATACTGGGCATAAGAGTCACGGAGGACCATTTGATTTCGCCTTCATGAAGGACCAGCAGGCGTATCTGGACTTTGCATACCTCGCCAATGCTCAGGTCGCTGCCCTCGCCAAGCAACTCATCGCGCAGTATTACGGAAGGCCCGCAGCGTTTTCCTATTTCGCGGGGTGTTCCACCGGTGGCCGGGAAGGAATGATTCTTTCGCACCGCTATCCCGCCGCTTTTAACGGCATCATCTCCGGCGACCCAGCCATGCGTACTGGCCTTTCTAACCTGGCGATCGGGAAGTGGATTCCGGTTGCTTTCAACCAGATTGCTCCGAAGGACTCACAGGGAATACCAATCATTACGCAGGCCATCACCGAGAATGACCGCACGTTGATCATGGATGCCCTTCTGAAGCGCTGTGACGCGAAAGATGGAGTGGCTGACGGCATCATCTCCGATCCCCTCGCGTGCGACTTCGACCCCGCGGTTCTAACGTGTCAGGAAAGGAAAAGTGAATCCTGCCTTGCTCCGCAGAAAGTCGCAGCCATCAAGAAAGCCCTCGGCGGCCCAAAGACGCCGGGCGGAGTCCAAGTCTATCCCGGCTTCCTATATGACACAGGCATTACTGCAAGTGCGCCAATTCGGGGGTTATTATCCCCAGGCCCAGGCATCTTTGGACCCGCACCGACTGCAATGGAAGTAGACGTCGAGAAGGAAGCTCCAGCAGATATCCAGCCTCTCGTGGACTCAATGTCTACTAATCTGACGACTTTCTCCGGAAACGGGAGCAAGCTTATCTTCTACCATGGCGATAGCGACCCCTGGTTCTCGCCGCTGGATACGTTCAGCTACTACAAGGATATGGCTGCTGCTAACGGTGGGCTCGAAGCTGTATCAAAGTGGAGCCAGTTCTACTTCGTTCCGGGCATGGGTCACTGCGCCGGTGGACAAGCACTTGATCAATTTGATTTGCTAGGCGCAATCGTCATCTGGGTGGAGAAGGGGACCGCGCCCAACGCAGTGATCGCGACCGGCAAGGCGTTCCCAGGGCGCAGCCGCCCACTTTGCGCTTATCCCAAGCACGCTCATTACAAGGGACAGGGCGACACTGAAGACGCCAACAACTTTGAGTGTCGTTGATCACGCTCCTGCCACATCGTATTTCAGTATGGCCGGTGGGCCTCGGTCAGTCCCGTCCAGGTATCCGTTCTGAAAGGAGCGGCTGGTAAGCCTGCACCGTTGAACAGCTTTGCCGCCGGATTCGACTGCCAGGCATAGCGGACCTCTTTCGGGTTCGACACCGAAGGTAATGTCCGCCAGCGAAGTGACCCCGCAGTTCGCAATCGGGCTTTTCCCACTCACCGAGCGGTTCGGCAGAAGATGGCAGGCCGGCAGTCAGACGGAACGTATGAAGCAGCCGGTCGGGAGGAAGAGTCTTCAAATATTTCCGATTGGCCTCGGCCGCCGCAGGGAAGGCCCCCGGCTGGAGTCTCACATTCTTCATCGGAAACGGACTCGCTTGCGGCGCGATTACTTCGTGGTCAACCGGCCCCGCGACAGCGGTAACCGCGCCGGCGCCTTGGTTATCAAAGGCGAACGCAGGTGGACGAAGAACAGCAGCGGCTCCGGCCACGGCGGCAGTTGCCACAAACTTGCGACGGCTGACTTTCTCCATGACAAATTCCTTCCTCAAACGAAGCGGCCAATCCGGGCAGGGCTTCGCTCGAATCTTTTGAGTGAGTATCGTGCAGCATGCTATTTTCGCGACGCCTGCTGATCTTGCGAACAATCCAATGTATGTGCCTACGAACCCGACGGCTTTCTTTGTGTTCAGGATCGTTTCGTACCATTGGTTATCGAGTCTTGCGTTTGGACGAGGCACGCCATACGCCTTCTTGGGAACTCAATGTTCAATGTGCCGTCCGCGACTGTAACCTTCACGCCGAGATCACTGGGATAAAGGAGCTTGGCTTCCCGGCTCGCCACAGGTATTTTGGTTATGGCGGGACCGTCGATCCTCCAGACTGCGAGTAAGGTTTGCTGCGGAGACCGCATGCCCAAAGCAACCGGTGTCGTGAAATCGGTAACGTCAGAAGTGCCAAGCGGATAAAATGGCACCGAGGTGGGAATGTGCTTACGGAGAGACTCTTTGTAAACCCTAATACCCTCGGTTACCTGTGCGGATGCTTCGGGGCTAAGCGAATCGAGACGGCCGCTCTGGTGAATGCGGCACATCATGCTT
>Ga0075015_100000075_pt1 | contig 24102 bp, 14 predicted proteins | sample AleBraG_ABR_2013_FD_71476 | JGI IMG/M metagenome (GOLD analysis project Ga0075015, IMG submission 71476) | Freshwater sediment microbial communities in response to fracking from Pennsylvania, USA - Alex Branch Run_MetaG_ABR_2013 | ecosystem: Environmental > Aquatic > Freshwater > Creek >...
ACCGAGCCGTCGGCGTGGAGCACGACGTCGATGCGGTGGCAGTGGCCGGCGAGGGCCTCGTCGACGGAGTTGTCGATGATCTCCCACAGGCAGTGCATCAGCCCGCGGCCGTCGGTCGACCCGATGTACATGCCGGGGCGCTTGCGCACGGCGTCGAGCCCCTCGAGCACCGACAGGTGCTTGGCCGAGTAGCCGCCCGTGGTCTTGCTCGCGCGGGCGGTGACGGGCTGGGCGGTCATGGTGCGCCACGCTCCAGGAGACGGACGACGGGGACCCGAGGCAGGCGTCGCAGCCGGCCCGGCTGCTCGTCAGGGTAGTCTGCGGCGTCGACCCCGCCCGCGCGGCCACGCCGGGTGGATCCGCTCGCTGCAATGTCGGACCCTGTGGACAGGGTTACGCACAGTCGTAACGCGACACGCCGAGCGACGTCGTTGGCACGAAGGGGTGATCCAGGTCACGATCGGCTTACGCCAGAGGCGAACCGGGGATGGCCTGGGCGGTGCTCGACGTTGGACCGTGCGAGACTAGACACCGACCCAGGAGGTAGCTGCAGATGACCCCCACGCTCAGCCCGACCGCCCAGCTCACAGCGCTCGACCGCTGTGACCGCTGCGGCGCGCAGGCGTACGTCCGGGTCGTGCTCGCGGCCGGCGGCGACCTGCTGTTCTGCGGCCACCACTTCCGCGAGCACGAGGCGCGCCTGCGCCCGCTCGCTCTCGACGTCCAGGACGAGACGGCCAGGCTCACCGCCCCCGAGCCGGACCCCGTCGCGGACTGAGGCACCGACCTGCGCGAGGGCCCGCCGACCACCTGGTCGGCGGGCCCTTGCCATTGCCGGGCGTCACCAACGCGCGTGCACCGCGCCGCGCACGTGCGCGTCGTAGACGGCGCGGACCGTCGCCAGCGCCGCCGGTGTCAGGGGTTCGAGGTCGGCGGCGGAGGCGTTGGCCAGGGCCTGCTCGCGGTTGCGGGCGCCCGGGATGACCGTCGTCACGCCGGGCTGGTCGATGATCCAGCGCAGGGCGAACTGTGCCGTGGACGCCCCTGCGGGCACCGCCGGCGCCAGGGCGCGCACCGCCGCCAGCCCCACGTCGTAGGGCACGCCCGAGAACGTCTCGCCGACGTCGAACGCCTCGCCGTGCCGGTTGTAGGTGCGGTGGTCGTCGGCGCCGAAGGTCGTCGACTCGTCGTAACGCCCTGAGAGCAGGCCCGAGGCCAGCGGCACACGCGCGATGATCCCCACACCGGCCGCCGAGGCAGCGGGGAGCACGCGCTCGAGCGGCTTGAGACGCAGCGCGTTGAGGACGATCTGCACGCTCGCGACGGTCGGTCGAGCGATCGCGGCCAGCGCCTCGTCGCAGGTCTCCACGCTCACCCCGTACGCCGCCATCCGGCCCTCCTCGACCATGGCGTCCAGGTCGTCGAACACCGCGTCGACGGCGTAGAGAGCCGTGGGCGGGCAGTGCAGCTGCACGAGGTCGAGGGTGTCGACGCCGAGGTTGTCCCGCGAGCGGTCGTTCCAGATGCGCATCGCACCGGGCGAGTAGTTCTCGACCCGCTGCTCGACCCGGCGGCCCATCTTCGTGGCGACCATGACGCCGGCACCGGGGTGGGCGGCCAGCCAGCGGCCGATGAGACGCTCGCTGCGGCCGTCGCCGTAGACGTCCGCGGTGTCGATGAAGGTCACGCCGGCACCCACCGCGGTGTCGAGCAGGGCCATCGCCTCGTCCTCGTCGACGGCACCCCAGTCCGACCCGAGCTGCCAGGCACCGAGCCCGACGACGGAGACCTGACGACCGGCGAGTGCGCGATGCTCCATGCCCGCAGGCTACCCGCGCCCGCATGCGTGAGCTCGTGCCGGACGCAGCGATGCGCGCCTGGGTCGCGGGAGGGCGGGAGCCCCCGACGAGCACGACGGCCCGGTGGACGGGGAGGTCCACCGGGCCGTCGGAGTCGTGGGGCGCTGACTCAGACCCGAGTCACCGGCCCGCGCTTGCCTAGCTCTCGTTCTCGTCGTCGCGGCGTCCGAAGACGAGCAACATCACACCGAGCGCGAGCAGCATGCTGGCCCACAGCGCCACTGTCATCGGGTTGAACGGCGCACCCGTCTTCGGCAGCTGCCCGCCCGTGCTCGGGATCGTGGCCAGGGTGTGCGTGGTCGCCGAGGTCAGGCCCAGGTACTTCGCCGTGTTCACCAGCTGGGCGCCGCCCGTCGACGAGGTCACCGTCACCTGGTAGGCGAAGGTGACCGTCTGCCCGGCCTTGACCGTCACCTTCTTCCACGTGATCGTCGTCGCCGTCACCTCGTCGGGCGCGAGCTTCACGCCGTCCTTGGTGTAGCTGCCGGCGATCGGGACGACACCGACGGGCAGCGTGTCGACCAGGTCCCCGGTCTCACTGGCCTTGCCGGTGTTGCCGACCTTGACGGTGTAGGTGATGACCTGGCCCTGCGGGACGATGGAACCGGAGGCCGGGTCCGCCGTCTTCGCCAGGGTCGGGTTCGGTGCGATCACCGGGAGCGCAACGACCTTGTGCGTTGCGGTGTCGGTGAGGGTCGCCCATGTCGCCGTGTTCACGAGCGTGCCGGGCTGCGCGCTCGCGTCCACCGTGACGTCGAACTCGAACCGCGACGTGGCACCGCTGGCGAGCGTGACGTTCTTCCAGGTGATCGTCGACCCCGTCACCGAGTCCGGCGCCAGTGCGACCCCGTCCCGGGTGAACGAGGCGGTGACCGGGGCAACGCCCGCGGGCAGCGTGTCGACCAGGTCGCTCGTCACCGCTGCGCCACCGGTGTTGCCCACCGTGAGCAGGTAGTGGATCGAGCCACCGGGGTTCACGTCACCGCTCGGGTTCGCCTCGGAGCCCACCTGGGTCGGCGAGAACTTCGTGAGCGAGGGCACGCTCGGTGTCACCACGTGCGTGGTGCTGGCGGTGAGCTCCGCCCACACGGCCCGGTTCACCAGGTCGCCCGCCGGCGCGCCGGCCGCCACCGTGACGTCGAACTCGATGACGACGCTCTGGCCGTGCGCCACCGTGACCGACGCCCAGGTGAGCGTCGACCCGTTGATGGTCGGCGTCGCCGGGCTGAGGCTGCCGGTCGTGACCGCGAAGTTCCGCGGGCTCGTCATCCAGGCCGGCAGGGTGTCGACCAGGTCGCTGGTCACGGCCGCGCCCCCGGTGTTGCCCACCCGCAGCACGTAGTGCACGGTGCTGCCGGGCAGGACCACGCCGCTCGGGTTGAGCGTCGAGCCCTTCTCGGTCGGCGAGGTCTTGGTCAGCGTCGGGACAGCAGGTCCCACGACGTGCACCGTGTGGTCGGACCGACCGGCCCACGTCGCGTTGTTGACCAGGTTCCCGGCTGCGACGGCAGCGTTCACCGTCACCTGGAAGGTGAACGACGTCGACTGGCCGCCGGGGACCGACACGTTCGTCCAGGTCAGCACCTGGCCGCTGACCGTCGGGGCGGACGGCGCGTAGGACCCGTCGACCGGGGCGACGCCCACGGGCAGGGTGTCGACCAGGTCGCTGGTCACGGTCGCGCCGCCGGTGTTGGCGACGGTCACGGTGTAGGCGATCGTCGCGCCGGGCAGGACGACACCCGAGGGGTTGGCCTCGGAGCCCAGCTGGGTCGGCGAGGACTTGTGGATCGTCGGCGCGCCGGGCACCACCACGTGGGTCGCGGTGGAGACGAGCTCGTCCCACGTGGCCGAGTTCACCAGGTTCCCGGCCGGCGCGTTCGGGGACACGAAGGCGTCGAACTCGATCACGACGCTCTGCCCGTGGCCCACCATCACCGACGGCCAGGTCAGGGTCTGGCCCGATACGTTCGGGGTCGCCGAGGCGACGAAGCCCGTGCTGATCGGGTTGACCGTGAAGCTGGACGGCGAGGTCACCCAGGTCGGGAGGGTGTCCACGAGGTCACTGGTCACGACCGCACCGCCGGTGTTGCCGAGGGTGAGGACGTAGTGGACGGTGCTCCCGGGCAGGACGACGCCGCTCGGGTTCTGCTGCGAGCCCACCTCGGTCGGGGAGGCCTTGTCCAGCGTCGGCACCCCCGGAGCCACCACGTGCGTGGTGCTGTCGGTGAGCCCTGCCCACGCCGCCCGGTTGACCAGCTCGCCCGGCGGCGCGCTGTGCGCCACCGTGGTGTCGAACTCGATGACCAGGGTCTGGCCGTGCGCCAGCGTGACCTTGGCCCAGGTGAGCGTCGCCCCGTTGATGGTCGGCGTGGCCGGGCTGTGGCTGCCGGTGGTGACCGCGAAGCTGCGCGGGTTGGTCAGCCAGCTCGGGAGGGTGTCGACCAGGTCGCTCGTGACCTGCGCGCCACCGGTGTTCCGCAGCGTGAGGACGTAGTGGATCGTGTCACCGGGCAGGACGTCGCCGCTGGCGTTGGCCGTCGAGCCCATCTGCGTGGGTGACCGTTTGGTCAGGCTCGGGGCCGCCGGAGCCACGGTGTGGACGGTGGTGCCGGACTGGCCGGCCCAGGTCGCGGTGTTGGTGAGGGGACCCGCTGCGACGTCGGCGTTCACGGTGACGTCGTAGGCGAAGGTCACCGTCTGTCCCGGGCCGACCGTGACGCTCGACCACGTGATCAGGCCGCTCACCACGGGCGGGGACGCGATGGGCGACCCGTCCCTGGTGAAGGTGCCCGCGACCGGCGTGACACCGACGGGGAGCGTGTCGACCAGGTCGCTGGTCACCGAGAGTCCGCCGGTGTTCGACAACGTCACGATGTAGCGGATCGTGTCGCCTGGGAGCACCGTGGTGCCCTGGGTCGGCGAGGTCTTGGTCAGGTGCGGGATACCCGTGCGGGTGACCATCGAGCGCTCGGTCGGGTCGGGGCAGACGCCGGAGATGGCGAGGTTGTTCTGGTCGCCGCTGTAGGACGCGACCCAGAAGAAGTAGCCCACGTTCTGGGTACCCGGCAGCGTCACCGTCACCGGACCGGTCGACGCCGTCGCGACGCCGTTTGACACCGAGCCCAACGGGATCGCCGAGCTCGTCCAGTACACGTTGCCCTGCGACGGCTCTCCGTTCAGGCACGGCTTCGCGGCGAGCGGGTCGCTCACCGGGCCGTAGAGGGTGAAGGTGACGGTACCTCCCGCGTCGGCGGTCAGCCCCGACACCTGCGCCGAGTCCGAGATCGTCGTGGTCGACGCCGGGTCGGCGGTCAGCAACGTAGACCCGTCGGTCGCCGCGGTGGTGATCGCCGTCTTGGCCTGGGTGACCGTGGACGTCTCGCCCTGGTCGCCGCACGCGCCGCTCACCGCGACGTTGTTGGGGTCGCCCTCGTAGGACGCGACCCAGTGGTAGCCGCCCGCGAGCGTGACGACGTGCGGGCCCGACGTGACGGTCCACGCCCCGTTGAGCAGCGTCCCGCTTGACAGCGCCACTGCGGAGGTCCACAGCGCCGGCTGCGCCAGGCAGCCCGGGTCGGCCGGTCCGTAGAGCGAGAAGGTGACCTTCGTGGTCAGGTCGACGTTCGGGGTGAGACCCGTCAGCGTCGCCGAGTCCTGGATCGACGCGTTGGGCAGCTGGGCCGAGGTGGCCGTCGTCGCGATGGTCGGGGTGGCCGGGTTGACCACGATCTTCTCGGAGGCATCGCCGCAGCCGTCGTGCGAGCCCAGGTTGTTCGTGTCGCCGGAGTAGGTTGCGACCCAGTAGTAGGTGCCCGCGTCGGTGACCGCGACGCCGGTCACGGAGGCGGTTCCCGTTCCGTCTTTGTTGTCCTTGAGGGTGACCGCGGTGGTGTTCACGGGGTTCACGGCGCAGACGCCGTTGCTGCTCGGGTAGAGAGCGAAGGTGACAGTGCCGCCCGCGGTCGCGCCGGTGTTGAGGCCCCTCACGGTGGCGGTGTCACCGACGGTGACGCCCGGCAGCTGCTGGGGGACGGTCTGGCCGTCCTTGTACTGCGACGACGTGGTCGTGGTGGTCGTCACGGCCCTGAGCACCGTGGTGTCCTCATCGGGCGACCCGCACTGCTCCGTCGACGCCTTGTTGTTGCTGTCGCCCGTGTAGGCGGCGCTCCAGTAGTAGGTACCCGCGCTCGTCGGGATGAAGAACCCGTGCGTCCCCCCTGTCGTGTCGGTGTAGGAGTTCAGCGACAGGGACGTTCCGTGCGGGCCGGCGGGCAGGTTCACCGTGAAGGTGGCCACCGCAGAGCCGGCGGGGCACGTCGTGAGACCCGCGGCGTACGGGCCGTAGACCGAGAAGGTCACGGAGCCGCCAGCGTCGGCCGTGAGGCCCCTGAGCGTTGCCGAGTCGTACAGCGACGCCATCGGCAGGTGGCTCTTGCCGTCCTGCTGCAAGGCCGCGTCGGAGGCGACGGTCTGGATGTCACCGACGGCCTTGTCGACCTCGCTGATCTCCTGGGGGTCCCCACAGACCCCGACGAGGTCGCGGTTCCCCGCGGTGTCCCCGGTGTAACTGGCCTGCCAGTAGTAGTACCCGATCGCAGTCGGCGTGTAGCTGCCGGAACCGTGGCTCCAGGTGTTGCCGGTGACGTTGGAGACGGCGAAGGACGCCTTGAACACCGCCGGGTTGTTCGTCGATGGTGTGCAAACGCCCAGGGCCGCGGCGTCCGACGCCGTGTAGGCGGCCGGGAACGGACCGTAGAGCTTGACGGTTACCGTCCCGTTGGCCTTGTTGTTGATGCCGGTCAGCGTCACGGTGTCACTGATCGAGTTGCCCGGCAGGAGCACCTTCGTCGTGGCGAGGGTGGAGATCGCGCCCTGCGAGTCGCTCACCGACAGGACCGGCGCCTTCGTCGGGTCGGCGGTGACGGAGTCCGCCTCCGCTGCCGTAATGAGGTGGTGCGCCGAGTCCGTGACGTCAGGCAGGTTGTAGCCAGCCGGAGCTGCGGTCTCGCTGAAGTAGTAGTAGTGACCCCACGGCAGCCCGGTCACGGTGCGGGTGCCGTCCTTACCCACGATGATCCCGGTCTTGTACTCGGAGAAGGTCGAGTCGCTGGTCCCCTGGCTCTGGAAGAGCGTGAAGGTGGCGCAGCCGGTCGGAGTGGTCGGGCAGGGCACGACCGCGTGAGTCGTGGCGTCCAGCTTCTCGATCGTGAGCGCGCTCGTGTTGGGCACATCGACGAAGGTGTACGGCGTGACGCTAGTCCAGCTCACCTGGGCCGGAGTGGTGGTCGAGATGGAGAACTGGCCGACGTTCGGGTCAAGGGTGTATCCGGTCGGCGCCTTGGTCTCCCTGACCTGGTAGCTGCCCGTGGGCAGACCGGTGACGTTGAACTGGCCGTCCACCTTGTTCTGGTCGGTCGCCCCGTTGTCGAGGACGGTGATCGGGTTCGAGCCGAGGTTCCACGTCGAGTCCGCGGCGGCTCCACTCACGGCCTTCACCTGGAAGGTGGCCCCGCCCAGCGGCTTGCGCTGGTTGTCGTCCTTGGTCCAGGTGACAGAGCCGAGCCCGTTGGTGAACGTGACTGGGTCCGCCGTCGCGAACTCGCTGGACGGGACATCGAAGGCGGCCGCACTCCCGATGTAGCCGTCAGGCGGCGTCGCCTCCGTGATGTGGTACGTGGGTCCAGGCTGGACCCCGGTGATCTGGATCCGCCCAGCTGCCGGGTCCGCGTCCTGCGCGCTGTTGTCGGTGACCAGCGCGAACGATGACGGCGCGGCGTTGGGAGTGAAGGGGTCCGGCTGGATCTTGAAGGTGGCCCCGCCGAGTAGCGCGCCGGAGCCGTCCTTCTTGATGATCTGCAGCGTCGCGCAGGTGCTGGGGATCGTGACGGGCATGGGGGCGACGTAGTCCTTCAGGTTGGAGTCGCTCTCGCCCGTGGCGCCGCGGAAGTTGATCGTCCCGAACCCCTTGTCGGGGCAGGCCGGCAGCAGTCCGATGGCGCCGAGGTCGAACCCGATCTCGTAGAAGGTGTTGCTCGCCTCAACGCCGTTCGTCGTGTTCGGCGAGGTGAAGCCGCTGGGGAGTGCGAAGTTCGCCGTGTTGACCGCTCCGAAGAAGGATCCGCCCGGCACGGTCTTGGACTGCCAGGCACCGTTCTGCCACGAGTCGGCCTCGATGAGGTCTAGGAGACCGCTGCCCTGCGCGTAGATCTTGAGGCGGACGTCACCGTTCGTGCGGTTCGGTGAGGGAGAGGTGGGCGTGGAGTTCGGCTTCTGGTTGAACTCGAGGTAGAAGTACATCGTCCCCGTGCCGCTGCCTCGGTCCCAGGCGAAGTACGTCCACGAGTGCGGCCCGCTCGAGTCCTTCGTGATGTTCTTGTAGAGCCACAGGCCGCCGATGTCGTTCTTCGGTGTCGTCGTCCCCGGGCAGAGGCTCCAGGTGGACGGGTCGTTGGTCTCTTTGGAGCTGGCGCAGATGACCGTGGTGTCGGCGTTGCCCACGGCATCGGGGGCCAGGGGCACGTAGCCCGGCTGTCCCTGGACCGTTGCCCAGTCCGCGGTGCCGCCATTGTCGAGGGCCATGTTGCCGTCGATCTCGAAACCGCCGGGCGTCCCACCCGTGGGGCTGGCTGCGCTCGCGGGCGTGATGGCCAGCCCCGGCAGTCCCAGCAGCACGATGGCGACGGCGGTGACGCCGGCTAGCCAACGCGGAGCGCGCTTGCCTGTGACTCCGAGGTACGACCGGTCGGCCATGGTGGTGAGCTCCCGACGACCGAGGGCGGTCTCACCACTGGCTCGCCGCGACCGTTCCCCCCCTCGGGGGGATCGGTGACCGTGTGCGCCGGTCGCGGGTCTGTGCCTCCTCGATCCACGGCCCACTCGAAAGTGGGCCAGGGAACAGAATGGTCTAGACCGGGTACGCGCGGACCGGGTTTGTCACTCTCAGTGAGCCAAATGGGCGAACGGCCCCCATATATCAACCGAACGACCGACCCCGCATCACGGTCCGGTCACGACCTGTGACACGGACAGTGACCTGCGATGGGACCCGGTCGCGGGGTGTCGGAGACGGCCGGTGGGCACCGTGCGGACCTCCTCGTGTCGGTGCGGAGTGTCAGCGACCCGACATGACGAGGAACGCGGGTACTGACTCTGGCTCATCACCCGACGGTGTCGCCGCGGTGGTCGCCGAAGGTCAGCTGTCGTGGCGTCGTGGCCGCCACCTCGGGCGTCGCCCGCGCTCGCGCCTCGACCTCAGGTGGGGACTCAGCGCCGGGGCGGCCGCGGACCCTCGGCGCGACAGTGCTGGGGTCCGGAAGCCGATGCGCCCGCCACCGGCGCTCCCTCGCCCGGCCGAGGCCCTCGCAGCCGTCGGCTCGGAGTGGTCGGGGAGAGCCCGGCGGCGAGGTTGGCGGAGCGGACCGGCAGCCGCGTCGCGATCCGGCGAACCTCGGCGTCGTGCGCGAGTTCGGCGGCGGGGTCGAACAGTGAGCCGACGTCACCCGAGGGCGGGCACACCCCTTTCGTCGCGAACGCCAGCGCGACGTCCGCAGCAGGACGTGACCCCGGTCGTGCTGTCCCCTGGCCAGGATCCACGCGTCGACCAGATCGTGCTGCGAGCCGGCGTCGTTGGGCGGCACCGACTGCCGCCCTGAGACACCCCACTACAACAGCGCCGGGAGGAGCACCAACGCCGCACCGAGCCCGAGCGCGTCCCACTGTCGACGCGTTGGCCGGCCACACGACGTCTGCACCAGGACGCCGCACGCCGGCGACCACCACGCCGAGCCACCGCAGCACGGTCCACCAGCTCTCGGGCGCACCCACCACGTGCAAGCACCGTCACCCAGGCCCCGCCCGACCGGACCCAGGGACGTCGCTGCGGCCAGCGGCGGGGCGCTGACGACCCCAGCTCCCGGCCGCAGCGCGAGGGGGACCGAACCACCCGGGATCACCACAACCGCCACAGCGGAGGCAAGGGCGACCAGCGATGCCAGTGCCGTCCTCCCACCGTCCTGCGTCGTCACCCCGTGTCCCTCCACCCTGCGGCGCCGGCGGGACGGACCGTGGTGGGCGCGAGGGACGACAACCCTGCGGACACGGTTGGGTGTCGGCGCCCGGTCGGCACGCCACGGCCGCGAGCGAGGAGAAGACTGGTGCCGTGAGTGGGACTCCCTTTCGACACTGACCCGGCGGGTTGGTACGACGACCCGGCGGGGCGTGGGCAGCCGCGCTACTGGTCGGGCACGGGATGGACGTCGTGGGTCTGGGACGGCACCGAGGTCGCCGTCGACCCACTCCCCGATCGCCCGTTCACGCCTCCGCGCACCGACCGGGCCCACCTCGCCTACGTCCGCGACGTGTTCCTTCCCCGGGCCCGCGCGGCGGGCGTCGTGGCGCCCCTGGCGATCGCAGCACTCACCGACTACGCGCGCAACCTGGACCCCCAGGTCGAGACCCGCACCCCGGTGCCCGCCGGGGCCTCGCGTTCGGTCCAGCGGCCGTCGGCGGCCGAGCCTCCGCCGACAGCCACGACGGCGCCGGTCGCCACCGGCTCCACCGGCTCCACCGGCTCCGGGCTCTCCACCGGACCCCGTGGGCCTGGACCCAGTGCGGCGCTCGAGCCCTCCGTGCCACGTCCGCACGAGCCCGGCCCCGTCGCGCGGTGGTGGGACCGGACCAAGGAGACGGTCGGGTCCGACCTCGCGGCGCACGGCCTGGCCTACCTCGGCGTGCTCCTCCTCTTCGTCGGCGTCTTCGGCCTGGTCGCGTTCGCGTTCGGCGATGTCGCGCCCACCGCTCGGCCGGTCGCGGAGCTCGGCATCGCCGTCGCACCGTTCCTCGCCGCGTGGATGCTGCTGCGCCGCGGTGCCGCGATCGCCGGTCGCGCACTCGAGACGGCCGGCGGCCTGCTGTTGCCGGTCATGCTCATCACGTCCTTCGTCGACGGAGTCGAGGTCCCGCCCGACGCGACGGGTCCGAGCCTCGTCGTCGCCCTGAGTTCCGTGACCGCCGCCGTGGCAGCGGCGTACGCCGTCTGGAGCGTGCGCCACCCGAAGAGCACCCTGCGCTACCTCGTCGCGCCCATCGGGTGGCTGGCCGTCGCGCTCGCGACGATGGGCGCGGGGCGCGAGATCCCGTCCGGCAAGGGAGTCGCGACGGTCACGGCCGCACAGGTCGCTGCCGTCGGTCTCGCGGTGCTGGTGTCCCTGGTCTGGGCGTGGATGCGGCCGCACTCGCTGTTCGCGGGACCGACCTTCACCTCGACGGTCCCCGGGCTGGTCATCCTCGCTCCCCTCGCGGTCCTCACCTGGGCCGTCGGCGGCTGGCCGGAGGTACCCATCGCGATCACCGGGGTCACCGGGCTCCTGGTCCTCGAGCTGATGATCGGTCGGCTGCGCCGGTCGGTCGTGACCGCGATCCAGCCGCTGTGGTGGGCGTGCGTCGCCCTGGCCCTCGTGCCGAGCCTCGGCTTGCCCGCGGCCGCGGCGATCGCCGCCGCCGGGTTCGTCGCGCTGCTGGAGCTGGAGCACTTCGACGGCAGCTCGATGCTGCCCACCGCCCTGTCGGTAACAGGTCTCGGCGTCTCGGTGCTCTGCCTGTGGTCGCAGCCGTTGTGGGCATTCACGGTCCTGGTCGCACTCACCTGCTGGGCACATGTGCGGCGCCTGACGCCGTATGCCATTCCCGGTGCCGCTCCTGCCCTCGATCTCGCCGCCGGCGTCTTCCCGATGGCCGCGGTGGTCGCGCTCGGCCTGGCGACCAGGCACGCCCCTGCCGCCGTCCTGGTCGGTGCGGTGCTCGCGCTGCTCACCGCCTGGCCGGCGACGCGACGCGGGGACCATCGGCTCCTGCGGCGTGCCGCCGGCGACCACTTCTGGGTGCTGTGGTGGGACACGGTGATGGTCGTCACCACCCTCGCGATCGCTCTGATGGCTGCCGCGGCGTGGCCCACCGTCGGGTCCGCCCGATGGATGCTCGTGAGCGCCTGCGCACTGCTCGCGGTTTCGTCCGCTGTGGGTCCGCTGCCGCGGATGCTGCGGCCGTGGATCGTTCTGGCGCTCGTCACGTGGACCTGGGTGCTCGCCGCGAGCGTCACCGGCCTGGCAACCGCGACCGTCGCCGTCGCCGTGTCGCTCGGCGCGCTGGTCGTCGTCGTGTGGTCGCACCTGCTCCCGCACCCGCTGGCCCGCTGGGTCGACGCCGGCAGCGGTGCGCTCGCCGGGCTGGCCCTGGGCCTGCTCGCGGTCCTCCCGACCACGAGCGCGCGCGGATGGGGCCTCGCCCTGGCCGTCACTCTCGCCACGGCGTCGTGGCTCGTGACGGCCGCGTGCACCGAGCTCGGTCGCTCCCCCGCGACGGATCTCGCCGTGCGGGTCTCCGGCCCCGGTTGGCGCTACGCGCCGGCCGTGGTCGCCGCCGTCGGTGTGCCCGCCACGGTCGCGCTGATCCTCGACGCGTCAGGCCTGCTGACCCTGGCGTCACCGTGGGCACCGATCGTTGTGTCGGCGACCGCCGTCGGGTACGCCGCGACGGCGCGTGCCCTGCGTCCCGGTGTCGCACGCACCGTGATCGTGTGGGCCTGCTGCGTCGCCGCCGTCGCGGCACCGTTGCTCACCACCGAGCAGCGGCCCGCCCTCGTGGCCCTGCTCGCCCTCGTGGCCGCGACCGTCGTGCTCCCCCGCGACCGACGCCCGATCCCGATGGTCTGGTTGTCGTGGGCAACGGTCGCCCCGTTGTCGGGGCTCGTGGTCTTGACCGCCACGACCGTCCTCGCCGGCCGCACGACCGAGCTGGCGGTCGCCGTCACGACCCTGACCGTCGGGTCCGCCCTGCTCCTCGCGGCCGCGGCGCTCGACATCCTCGGCCGCGGGTGGGTACCGGTCCGGTGGCCCACGCACCCCACCCTCGTGCCGCTCGCGGTGCTGGGTGCGGCCGAGGTCGCGGCGAGCCTCGCGGTCGCCACCACGTCGATCCCCGCCGGCACCGCCGGTTGGGTCACCGCGCTCGTCGCCGTGGTCGTCGTGGCCGTCGCCGTCCTGACGCGCGCCTGGTCGCTGGTCGGCGTGGCCGCCGCGCTCGGGTGGATGTCGGCGCTGAAGCTGCGCGGCGACGACGTTCTCCACGCCGCATCGCTGGGCGTGCTGGTGACCGTGCTGCTCGCCGGCGCGGTTGCTCTCGCGCACCGGCTCGTCCATGACACGCGCCTGTGGGTGCGGGCCGACTGGACCCTCGCGTTCGTCGCGCACCTCACCGCGCTCACGGCTCTCGTGGCCGCGGGCACCGGTGACTCGTTCAGCCGTACCTGCGCCGCCGTCGGCCTCATCGGCGTGGCGGTGGCGGTCCGGGTACGCCGGATTCCTGCTGCGGCAGGCACGTATGGGGTCCTCGGTGCGGCACTCGTGCTGGTCGGCGCGGCGGCGGCCGGCCCGGGCCTCCTGGCCCTCGCCCTGGCCTGCCTGTCGCTGGCGTGCTCGTTCGTCGCGGCACAAACGAGCGGTGTGGTGCGCTGGACGCTGATCGTCACCGGCTCCGTGGCCGCGTTCGCCGCATGGCTGTCGCTGACGTCGTGGCTGGAGTGGTCGTCACGGCAGACGGTCGACCGCACGGTTCTCCTCGGCGCCGCCGTCTCGCTGGGGTGCGCGTCGCTGCTGCGCTGGGCGCGTGCCGACCGCACCGTGGTGCTGGTGCGCGGCGCTCTCGCCGTGGCGGCGACGACGCTGACCCCGTTCCTGCCGAACCTGACGGTGAGCGACACCGCGCTGGTCGTCACGTCCTCGACCTGTCTCGCGGTGGCGCTGCTCGCGGTCTCGCTCGCGGTCGCGGCGCGACCGCTCGCCGTGGACTGGGTGCGCTACGCCGCCCTCGCCTACGCCGCCCTCGCCGGTATGCAGTTGTCCGACCTGCTCGGCTGGACCGCGACCGGGCAGCTGCTCGCGCTGTCGGCCACCACGGTCGCGTGCTGCGTGGCGCTGCTGCTGCCCGGGGGGCGCGGCTTGTGGGAGTCGTGGCGCAGGCCGGTGACGGTGCCGGGCTCCGGCACCGCTCTGGCCGGTGTGGGGTTGTCGCTGGCCCAGCTGCCCGGCACCGGGCTGCTGGTGGGTGCGCTGCTCGTGGCCGCGCTGATGTCCGGCACCCTGGCCGTCGAGACGCGCTCCCTGCTGGCCCAGGTGGGCAGTTCGGTCCTCGTCTGCGCGGCCTGGGTCGTCTTCGCCACACAGGCCCTCGACCGGAACCCGCAGTGGTTCCTCGTGCCGGTCGGCCTCACTGTCCTGGTCATCGTCGGTCTGCTGCGGAACCGCCTGCGCACGACCGGGAGCGACCCGGCCGCCGTCGAGGTGGTCGCGCTCGAGTGGACGGGCATCGGCTGCATCGTCGCGCCGTCCCTCGTCCAGGCGGTCACCGTCGGCCTCGGCTACGCCGTGCTGGCGGTCGTCCTCGGCCTGCTGATCGTCGGCTGGGGTCTGCTCACCCAGGTGCGGCGCCGGGTCACCGCGGGCGGGGTCGACTGCCTCGCGGCGTTGCTCGTGCTCGTCGGCGTGCCGCTCTCGCAGCTCCTGCCGGCGTGGAGCGGTGCCACGCTGTGGGTCACGATCGCCTGCGTCGGCCTGCTCGCGATCGTGGGGGCGACCCTGCTCGAGAAGGGACGCGCCGTGGTGCGTGGCGGACTCGTGAGCTTCCGTGCGATGACCGACGGCTGGGAGTGAGTCGTCAGCACGCGTGCTCGGCCGTGATCTCCGTCATTGCCTCGTCGACGGCGGAGAGCAGGTCGTCGAGGTCGGGCACACCGTCGGCGTCGGCCGTGACGGCGATCGTCAGCCGCCCGGCGTAGGACAGCATCGACCAGCTCGCGCGCACGTCGAGCGCCACCGGGGTCACGGGCACGAGCTCCACGACGCGTCGGCCGCAGACGGACATCGGCGCGACGGGTCCGTGGACGTCGGAGGCGGCGAGGTTGACCCGGCGCTGCCCGTGGCGCACGTAGGACCGCGCCGCGCGGGTCAGCAGCGGGGCCGGCAGGTGGTCGGCGGCGCGCACCACGGCATGCGTGCTCCGTGGCACGCCGGTGGTCTTCGCCTCGCTGGTCTGCCGCGCGATCGAGCGTACGCGAGCATCGAGGGACGTCTCGTGCACCGGAAGCTCCGCGAACAGCGCGGCGTCGATGTTGCCGGTGTGCCGGGCCTCGCCGACGACCCGCATCGAGACCGGCACGATCACCCGCACACGCAGGCCGGGCTCGAGCTCGTCGCGTTCGAGCAGGTGCCGCCGGTAGCCGCCCGCGAGCGCGGCGAGGAACAGGTCGTTGAGCGTGCAGTCGCGTCGTTGCGCCGTGCCTCGCATCCCCGCGAGGTCGTGCGACGACCAGGCCCAGAGCCGACGCCCCCCGAGCGTGCCCGACAGCGAGCTCGGCGGCAGGTCCGGCACCGCCACGGCACGCACGCCGGAACACAGGTCGTGCAGCTGCTGCCCGACGGCGTGCGGCTCGCTCGCCACCCGCGCCAGGGCCAGCCCCGCGCGGTAGGGCAGCCCGACCGCCCAGCCAGCCCCCGACACCGCGAGGTTTGCGGCGGTGACGTCGACCAGGCAGTCGCCCACCGGTGGGCCGGCCCGCTCCGGCGCGAGCAGCGCACCGAGCAGCCCGGCGCCCGCGACGCCATCGACCAGCGAGTGGTGCGCGGTGACCACGAGGGCCCAGCGGGCGTCAGCCAGGCCGTTGAGTTGGTGGACCGCCCACGGCGGTCGGTCGACGTCGAGACGTCGTTGCATCGCGCCCGCCACCCACGACCGGAGCGCACGGTCGTCGCCGGTCGGCGCGAGGCCGGCGCCGGTGACATGGCGGTCGGCGTCGAACCCCTCGTCGGGAACCCACACCGGCCGGGCCAGCCCCCCGGCCACGCGGCGGATCCGTCGACGGCACTCGGGGACGGCGGCCGCCCGCCGGGCGATCTCGGCCCGGAGTTCGCCGAGCGGCGGGGCCGGACCCTCGAGCAGTAGGACGGCACCCAGGTGCAGCGGGGTCGTCACGGTCTCGAGGGCGAGGAAGCCCGTGTCGAGTGCGGAGAGTCGCTGCATGGTCACCACCGCCGATGCCGAGGCCTGATTCGAGTGTCCCGAGGGCGCACCCCGCGAGTCCTCCCGAACAGCTCGGACGATCCTGGTCAGGCTGCCCTTACCGGCGTAGCGTTCCGATGTCAGATCACTCCCCAGCGCCGCAGCACCGCGCGGCGACCCGGTCTGCGATCGACCACGACGGACCTCGCGCCCTGCCCCCTTGCGGACCTCGGCGCCGGCACTCGCCCGATCGACCGCCCACGGCGCCGAGACCCGGCTGCGGCCGACCGAAGGTGGCGCCATGTACGGAACGACGATGATCGCAACGATCCGTGGCACGCGGGCCGAGGTCGAGGACGCGTTCAGTTCCTGGTTCACCGAGCGCGTACCCGGTGTGCCCGGGTTCGTCGACGCGGGCATCCAGTTCGACGACGACGGTCGGACCCTGGTCAACTGGGCCCGGTTCCTCGACAAGGAGTCCTATCTCGCGCTCGCGGACGACCCGGCCCAGGACGCCTGGTACCAGCAGCGGATCGCACCGCTGCTCGAGGGCGAACCCCGGTGGATCGACGGCGAGTGGATGGCGGCCCCGAGCGACACGATCCGGCTCGGAACGCCTTCGGCGGTGACGTCGTGACGCGGATGGTCGCCGACTGCCGGCGGTGGCCCAGCGAGTCGAACTGCTCCCTGACCATCAGCGGCGAGGAGTCCGAGGTGGTGCGGGCGGCCATGGCGCACGCCGTCGACGTGCACGGTCACGAGGCCGGGCCCGAGCTTGAGGAGTCGATCCGCAGCTCCCTGGTGGCCGAGGCCCCCACGTAGGCGTCGGGCCGCCGACGGTGGTCGACGGTGCCACGCAGCATCACCTGCAGTCGGGCTCGCGAACCTCGTCGACAGGGTCCACCGGGTCGTGGTGCAGGGTCGCGGCCCGCGGCGGCAACCCGTCGTACGCGGCGTACTTGTACGCGTCCGCGCGCGTCGGGAAGTTGAACGTGGTGTCGATGAACTCATCGATCGCCCCGCCCCGGTGCAGGACGGCCTGCGCGATGTGGATGAGCTCGGTCGCCTCCTCCCCCAGGATGTGCGCGCCGAGGAGCCGACGGTCCGAGCGGCGGAAGACCAGCTTGAGCATGCCCTCGGTCGACCCGGAGATGCGCGCGCGGGCGTTGCCGGAGAACAGCGTTCGACCCGTGCCGACGTCGTCGCTGTCGGCGCGCGCGGCCTCCTCGGTGAGTCCGACCATGGCCACCTCGGGCAGCGTGTAGATCCCGGTGGGGAGCGTGTCGTCGAGCGACTCCTTGAACGGGATGCCGAACGCGCGACACATCGCGACGCGCGCCTGCTCCATCGCGACCGAGGCGAGGCCCGGGGGGCCGGTGATGTCGCCGGCGGCGTAGATGCCGGGCGCCGTCGTCCGGAACTGGTCGTCGACGCTGATGCGACCTCGGCGGTCGACCTCGACACCGGCCGCAGCGAGCCCGAGGCCCTCCACGTTGCCCGTGCGACCGAGCGCGTGCAGGACGACGTCGGGGCGAAGCGTCACGTTGTCCACGACGACGACCAGCCCGTCCTCGTCGCGACCGACGGACTCCACGGCGGACTCGAGCATGATGCGCGCGCCCGAGCGTTCGAGGCTGTCCTTGAGGGCGCGGGAGATCTCGGCGTCGAGCACCGGCAGGAGGCGCGCGCCTCGGTCGACGAGGGTCACCTCGACGCCGAGCGCCGAGAAGATCGACGCGTACTCCGTGCCCACCGGGCCGCCTCCGACGACGACCATCCGCCTGGGCAGCGCCTCGAGCGAGAGGATCGTCTCGGAGTCGTGGACCTCGGGGTCCTCGAACGGGAACTCCGCGGGGTGGTGCGGCCGCGACCCGGTCGCGAGCAGGATCGTGCCCGCGGTGAGGACGCGCACCCGACCGTCATCGTCGGTGACGGCGACGGTGCGGTCCGGGCCGAGGCTCGCTTCACCGTGCACGAGGTCGATGCCGTGACGCTCGAGGTTCTGCCCCACGGCCGCGGTCATCGTGGTGACGACGTCGGTGACGTGCGCGCGCAGACGGTTCATCACGAGGTCGGGCGAGAGGCTGATGCCGATGCCGAACACGTCGCGCCTCGACCACCCCGTGAGGTAGACGGCGGTGTCGCGCAGCGCCTTCACCGGTACACCCGACACCGCGATGGCCGAGCCACCGGGGTCCGATCGGCGCTCGACCACCGCGACCCGGTGGCCGTAGTACGCCGCCTGCGTGGCGCCCTTCTCCCCCGCTGGGCCCGACCCGATCACCACGAGGTCGTAGCTGTCGGCGTCGCCCTCGGTCGCCGGGTCGTTCGTCATGTCTGGTTCCCCTCGCTCAGCCGAGCGCGCGCCGGACATAAGCATCCAGACACCTCTCCGCGGAGGCCCGCGCCTTCGCGATGGCCACCAGGGCGGCCTTGTCGAGAGGAACCGTGGTGGTCGCGCCGGTGTAGGGCTCGATCACCGTGCGGTAGGCCTGCTCGGCCTCGTGCCAGGCAGCACGGGCCTCGTTCTTCGTCTTCGACATGACCGGGACGCTACCCGGTCGTCCTCGTCAGAGCGCCGCTCGACGATCCGGCGGGCGGCTGCGGCCCCTGCGCAGCAACCTCGCCGGGCGCAAGCGCGGGCCTCACCGCTGTGACCGGAGCCCGAACCTGTCCTCGAGCAGGCCGTGGCGCAGGCTGCGGTCGCTCGCCGTGAGCCGGTCCTTGCCGAGTCTGCGCATGACCGTTGAGACGACGCACGCGCCCGCGAGGATGACCTCGGCCCGTTGCGGCTGCAGCCCCACGACGGTGCGTCGCTGGGCGGTCGGCGTGGTGCGGTAGAGCTCGATCTGCCGGTCGACCTCGGAGCGATCGAGGACGGCGCCCTGGACGGCGTCGGGGGCGTAGCGCTCGAGCGCGAGGTGCACCGTGACCAGGTTCGTGACGGCTCCGCCCATGCCGACGAGCACGTCCGGGACCGCCCGTCCGGCCAGCCGGGAGAGGTCCGACGCGATGGCGGCGAGTGCCGATCCGACGACGTCGCGACCAACCACGTCGCCCAGGCCGAATCGTTCGGCGTAGCGGGCCGCGCCCACGTCGACGCTGAACCTCTCCTCCACGTCGCTCCCGTGGCCGAAGGTGAACTGTGAGCTGCCCCCTCCGGTGTCGAAGACGACGACGCTCCCGTCCGGGACGCCGAGCCCGGCGCACGCAGCGAGATAGGCGAGCCGGCTCTCCTCGTCCCCCGAGATGATCTCGACATCCACGCCGCACCGTGCTCGGACGGCGGCGAGAAGCTCCCCGGCGTTGCCCGCCATCCTCAGCCCGGCGGTGCCCACGGCGGCCAGGTCGAGCACGCCCTGGCTCCCCGCCTCGTCGACCATCCCCGCGAGCGCGTCCGCCGTGCGCTCGAGCGCCTCCTGGGAGATGGTGCCCGTCTCGGCGAGTCCCTGCCCGAGCCTGGTGATGTCCGCGCGGTCGACCAGCGTGCGCCACCGGCCGTCCGGCTCGCGCTGGGCCACGTGCAGCTTCACGGAGTTCGTCCCGACGTCGATGGTCGCGAAGCGCGGCCCGTCGGCGACGGCGCCGGTGAACGCGTCCGCGACGACACCCCACGAGAGTTGCGTGCGCTCGCGACGTGCGGCGCCAGCCTCGCCGAGCGCGGCGAAGCCGGTCTGCTCGAGACGCACGCGGGTCGAGCCACCGAGGTCGTCGAACGTGAGCGCGACCCGGGTGGCCTGCGAGCGGTCGACGAACAGGTGCCAGAGGAACTCCACGCGCCGCGGCGCGTCCCAGGCCGTCACCTCGCCCCACACATGCTCGACGCCGTCGCGCGCACGCTCCACGATGCGACCGCCGACCCGCGGCTCGAACACGACCGAGTCGGGGTCCCCGCTCACGGTGTGACCCTTCGGCCACCACAGGCCCGCGCGCCGGGTCCAGACCTCGAAGGCTTGCTCGGCCGGGGCGCGCACCTCGAACTCGACCACGAGCGCGTCGGCGGTCACCGCTGCTCCGCGTCGAGGTTCTCGGCGGCGACGACGTAGCGCGCCGACGCCTCGTGCCAGAGCTGGTCCATGTACTCGCGCAGCGCGGCCACGCCCTCGGGACGCACGCGGTACACCCGCCGCGTGCCCTCGGACAGCGAGTCCACGAGACCGGCGTCCTTGAGCAGGCGCAGATGGCGCGACACGGCCGGGCGGCTGATCGGGAACCGCCCGGCAAGCACGCCCACCGCGGCAGGCTCACGCGCGAGCGACTCCACGATGCCGAGCCGCACGGGGTCCGCGAGGACCTGCAACGCCTCCACCCTGGCCCCTCCGTCACTTTGCCGTTACCGTAACCCCCACGTTACCAATGTGGGAGGCCCGATGCGTTTCTCGACCCGTACGACGATCGACGCGCCGGCTGCGCACGTCTGGAGCATCCTCACCGACCTGGCGGCCTGGCCGTCGTGGAACACGACCGTCTCCTCCACGCAGGGCAGCGTCACGCTGGGCCAGAAGGTGACGGTGGCCGTCACCGCCGCCCCGGGTCGGTCGTTCCCCGTGAGGGTCGCGGAGCTCGACGCGCCGCGCCGCATGGTGTGGCGGGGCGGCCTGCCACTCAGGCTGTTCACCGGGACCCGCACCTACCGGGTCTCCCACGAGGACGGCCTCACGGCGTTCGAGATGGACGAGGTGTACTCCGGTCCGCTCGCCCCCATGGTCACGCGGTCCGTCCCCGACCTGCAGCCCGCCTTCGACGAGTTCGCCCGCTGCCTGAAGTCCCACGCCGAGTCCACGACCTAGGAGAGCACCGTGATCAGCACCGTGGTCGTCACCTACACCGTGAAGCCCGAGACACTCGAGGAGCACCTGCGCCTGATCGGTGGGGTCTTCGAGCAGCTGCGCGCCCAGGCACGCAGCGACGTCGAGTACCAGGTGCTGCGACTGGCCGACGGCGTCTCCTTCGTCCACGTCTCCACCGCCGACACGCCCGACGGGTCGAACCCGCTGCCGCAGCTGTCCGCGTTCCGCGAGTTCAGCGCGGATCTCCCCGCACGGGTCGCGACTCCCCCGAACCCCAGCGCCGCCGAGATCGTCGGCTGCCACCGACCGTGAACGTGCGGACGAGGTGCACGGCAGACTGAGCGCGTGACCTGGTCAGAGGCAACCCGTGCACCGTCGTCGTTCCACGTCCTCGGCAAGCCGACGGGCGCCATCTGCAACTTGGACTGCTCGTACTGCTTCTTCCTGTCGAAGGAGGAGCTCTACCCGGGCAGCACCTTCCGGATGAGCGATGAACTCCTCGACACCTACGTCCGCCAGCTGCTCGAAGCGCACCGCGATCCCGAGGTCACCGTGTCGTGGCAGGGCGGCGAGCCGACCCTCATGGGCGTGGACTTCTTCCGCCGCGTCGCCGAGCTCGTCGAGCGCTACCGGCGACCCGACCAGGTCGTCGAGCACACGATCCAGACCAACGCCACGCTCATCAACGACGAGTGGGCGGGCTTTCTCGCCGAGAACGACGTCCTCGTCGGCGTCTCGATCGACGGGCCGCGCGAGCTGCACGACGCCTACCGCGTCGACAAGGGAGGAAAGCCGACCTTCGACCGGGTGGTCCGCGGGCTCGACCGGCTCAAGGCCCACGGGGTGCGGTGGAACGCGCTCACGACGGTGCACCACGCCAACGAGGAGCACGGCCTGGAGGTCTACCGGTTCCTGCGCGACGGGCTTGGCGCCGAGTTCGTGCAGCTCATCCCGATCGTGGAGCTGCCCTCACCCGGCGGCATCCCCACCGGTGACACCGTCACCGACCGGTCGGTGTCGCCCGCGGGCTACGGCCGGTTCCTGGTCGAGGTCTTCGACGAGTGGGTACGCCGCGACGTCGGACGGGTCTACGTCCAGATGTTCGACTCCACGCTCGCCAGCTTCGTGGGTGTGCCCGGGTCGCTGTGCGTCCATGCCGAGACGTGCGGGACCGCCCTCGCCCTCGAGCACACCGGCGACCTCTACTCCTGCGACCACTTCGTGCAGCCCGAGCACCTGCTCGGCAACATCACGCTGCTCCCCCTCGTCGAGCTGGTCGGCTCGGCGCAGCAGAAGGCCTTCGGGGACGCGAAGCGAGACACGCTGCCGGCGTACTGCCGCAGCTGCGACGTGCGCTTCGCCTGCAACGGCGGATGCCCGAAGGACCGGTTCACCCGTACGCCCGACGGCGAGCCGGGCCTGCACTACCTCTGCCCGAGCTACCTGACGTACTTCCGACACGTCGACCAGCCGATGCGCTTCATGGCCGCCCGGCTGCGGTCGGGCGGCTACGCCGATGCCGTCATGGAGTGGGTGGCCCGTCGCGACGCCGCCGTGTAGGGCCGACCCGGCTCGGCCCGCCACGACCCGTGCCGGGTTCGGGGACGGTGGCGCGGCGAGTCATCCCATCGGGATGATCACCGGCGAGCAGCAGCGCTGAAGGATCAGGATGGGGCCGGGCCGCGGCGTGCGGCCACGCCCACCGGATGGGGCCCGTGCCGGCGGGCGCGACGGGAGCTACCCGTCGCAGGAGGGATGCGCACATGTCCGACACCCAGATGCTCCTCGTGGCGGGGTACGCCGACGTCGATCTCGCCGAGCGCGAGTTCCGCGACCTGGCGGACCGGGTCGCGGCCAAGCAGCTGCACAGCAGCGGCATGATCCTGGTCGGCAAGAACACCGACGGCACACCCCGGCTCATGGACACCGGCAACCACCTCGGGCGCCGCGGTGCCGGGTGGGGCGGCGGCGTCGGTGTCCTCGTCGGCCTGTTCGCCCCCCCGATGCTCGCCGCCGTCGCCGTGGGCGCGGCTGCCGGCGCGGTGGTGGGACGGTTCACCGGGCACAAGCTGACCGGGACGATCCAGGACCAGGTCGGAGCCGCCCTGAAGTCCGGCACGGCCGTGGTCATCGGCGTCTTCCCGGCGGACGAGCGCCTTCGGGTGGAGCGGGCGCTGCCGGGTGCGCCGTTGAAGTCGGTCGTCGAGAGCGACGAGGGTGGCATCGGCGAGCTCAAGGAGGCGCTGGCGGAGGCGATGGGCAAGTTCTCCCCGGACCGCACCGTGCTCCCCATCCCCGACCGGTCCTACGGCGGCGTGGCCGGCCGCACCATCGACGAGTCGGTGGGCGACTGGTCGATCATCGCCGGGACGAAGGCGCCCGACGACGCCCCCAACGTCCTCATCGTCCTCATCGACGACGCCGGCTTCGGCGGACCGGACACCTTCGGCGGCGACATCCGCACGCCGAACCTGACCCGCGTGCAGCAGCAGGGCATCACCTACAACAGGTTCCACGTCACCGCGGTCTGCTCGCCGACGCGCGCGGCGCTGCTGACCGGCCGCAACCACCACCGGGTCGGCATGGGCGGCATCGCCGAGCTGCCCGGCCCCTTCCCCGGCTACACCGGCGTCCGTCCCCGCGCGTGCACGGCGCTGCCGCGGATCCTGCGCGAGAACGGCTACGTCACGGGCGGGTTCGGCAAGTGGCACATCACCCCGGGCCACGAGATGGGCGCCGCCGGCCCGTTCGACCACTGGCCCACCGGCTGGGGCTTCGAGCACTGGTGGGGATTCCTGACCGGCGCCGCGGGTCAGTACGACCCGATCATCACGCAGGACAACTCGACCCTCGGCGTCCCGGAGGGCGAGGATGGCAAGCTCTACTACTTCCCCGACGACATCACCGACAAGACCGTCGAGTGGCTCCACGCCGTCCGCGCGCAGGACGCCGACAAGCCGTGGTTCGTCTACTACTCGACCGGAGCCACGCACGCCCCACACCACGTCGCCAAGGCATGGGCCGACAAGTACAAGGGGCAGTTCGACGACGGGTGGGACGTCTACCGGGAGCAGACCCTCGAGCGGCAAAAGCACCTCGGCATCGTGCCCGAGGACACCGAGCTGACCGAGCGCCCCGCCGCGTACCCGGCCTGGGACAGCCTGAGCGACGCCGAGCGCAAGCTCTACGCGCGCCAGATGGAGGTGTTCGCCGGGTTCTCGGAGAACGCCGACTGGAACGTCGGACGTCTGCTCGACGCGGTCGAGGAGATGGGCGAGCTCGATAACACCCTCGTGCTCTACATCTGGGGCGACAACGGCGCCTCCATGGAGGGCACGCTGACCGGCTCGTTCAACGAGACCACGTTCTTCAACGGCCTGGTGCTCTCCGCGGAGGAGCAGTTC